>Ga0209289_100104_pt1 | contig 52275 bp, 44 predicted proteins | sample GXS110809BmetaG_FD_184121 | JGI IMG/M metagenome (GOLD analysis project Ga0209289, IMG submission 184121) | Hot spring microbial communities from Gongxiaoshe hot spring, China to study Microbial Dark Matter (Phase II) - GXS 110809B (SPAdes)... ... | reverse complement strand
GCCGAGTTGTTCCACCGCCTGCTTCGGGGGGAGAATGGAGCGCTGCAGTGGGATAAACTCTGGCGCTTGGCCAAACTCGCCGTGCGCGTCTATCTCGATAAGCTGAAGAAGTGATTCCCCGCGCCAAGACCGATCATGGGCGTGGTTCCCCGAAGCGACCCGGCCGCCTCTTCTTCGGTTCTTCTTTCGGAGGTTCGACCGGCTCCTGTGGCGGTTTGAGGATGAGATCGGGGATTTTCTCCTTGAGGGGCGATTCGCCGTGTTTGTTGGGCGGGCTGGTGGGTTCGGCCACAAGCGATGGCAGAGGCGATGGGGCGACGGCCGGAAGCTCGCGGATCCCCGACGCTTCTCGCCCCTCTCGCTCAGTCTGCTCCCGCGCCGCGCGAATCCATTCGGGCATCTCCGTGATGAGCTCGAACGTCGTGGGCGTCTTGTCCTTGAGGTACTCGCGCATGAAGTCGATCCAGATGGGAAGGGCAGCGACCGAACCCGTCTCCCCCGGACCGAGGCTGCGCTTGCGATCGCTGAAGCCGATCCATACGCCCGCGCAGACGGTGGGGGTGAAGCCGATGAACCATGCATCGGTGAAGTCGTTCACCGTCCCAGTCTTCCCCGCGATGGGCCACTCCCGAAACTCCGCGTAGGTGCGGATGCGAGCCGCTGTGCCGCCATCGACGACTCCTTGGAGCAAGCGCACCATCGTCGAAGCCACATAAGGATCGAGCACCTGTTCGGTCGGCGGCGCCTCCCACCGCTCTAACTCGCGTCCATCGCGGTCCACGACGCGACGGATCAGGTGGGGGACGACGCGTCGACCCTGATTGGCGAAAATCGCGTAGGCGGCCGTCATGGCGAGCAATGGCTCCTCGGTCGCACCCAGGGCCGAGGGCAAGAACGGCGCCATCGGATTCGGGAGGCCCAAGCGTTCGACCATGCGGACGGCTCGCGCAATGCCGATGCGCTGGAGCACGCGTACGGCCGGGACGTTACGCGACTCCGCCACAGCCCGCGCGATCGTGATCGAGCCTTTGAACACGCGATCATAGTTCGAAGGAGCCCAATCCCCGATCTGCAGCGGTGCATCCAGGACGTGATCTTCCGGCATCAGCCCAGCTTCCACAGCCGCTGCATAAATGAACGGTTTGAACGCGGAGCCCGTCTGCCGCAAGCCTTGCGTCGCATGATTGAGGCGCACGCGATTGAAGTCGTATCCGCCAACCAACGCTTTGATCTCTCCGGAGGGGATTTCGAGCGCGACCAACGCGCCCTGGACTTCCGGCAGCTGCAGCAGCGTGACCCGCATCTCCTTGGTCGATTCCTCGAGGCTTTGCACCTGGACGATGACGAGATCCCCCGGACGCACGAGCCGTGGCAAAGGACGCCCCCACGGCGCATCGCGCGGGGTCACGCGCGCCGTATATGGCCCCACGCGCACGATCGCTTCATTCGCCGTGACCGAGAGGACCAATCCCGGATAGTATTCGCCGACCTCGAATCCCCCTTCCCAATCCGGGTGGCGATATCTGGCCAAATCTTTCCCTTGATCGAGGAGGTTCTCCACCGGGCCGCGCCAACCATGGCGCCGATCGTACGCGTGCAGTCCCGTGCGCACGGCCCGCACAGCCGCGCGCTGCGCGCGCGCATCCAGCGTCGTGTAGACCTGCAAGCCACCAGCATGCGTGCGCCGCGTCCCATATTTGTCTTCCAGGTAGCGTCGTACTTCCTCGACGAAATAGGCGTACGGCGAGCGCGCGTTGGAGAAGCGTCCCCCTTCGGCCAATTGGATCGGGCGGGCCATCGCCGCCTGCGCCGCTTCGCGGGAGATATATCCCTCCTCGGCCATCTTCTCCAGGACGAGGTTCCGACGAGCGAGCGCGGCTTGTGGGCGCGTCACCGGCGAGTAGAGTTGTGGCGCTTTAGGGAGCGCGGCCAAAAGCGCGGCCTCTTCGAGCGTCAGCTCCCGGGCCGATTTCCCGAAGTAGTACTGAGCGGCCGCCTCGACCCCATAGGCGTTGCCGCCGAGATAAATCTGATTGCAATACAGCTCGATGATCTGCTCCTTCGTGTAATACCGCTCGATGAGGAGCGCCAAGAGCGCCTCCTTCAGTTTCCGCGAATACGTCCGTTCCGGATTCAGGAAGAGCATCTTGGCCAGTTGTTGTGTGATCGTCGAACCCCCTTGCACGGTCCCCCCAGCGCGAAGGTTCGCCGCGAAGGCACCGAAGATGCGGATCGGATCGATGCCCGAGTGCTCATAGAAGCGCGCGTCTTCGATGGCGATGAAGGCGTTGCGGACGTGCGGCGGGATGTCGAAGTAGGAGAGCGGCAGACGCCGTTCCAGATAGAACTCGCCGATGATGGTTCGGCCATCATCGGCATAGACGCGCGAGAGGACGCTCGCCTGATATTCGCTGAGCTGGGCCACCATGAGGGCATATTCGGAGTGATCGAGCGCATAGGCGAGGAGGGCGCCGGAAAGGCCTCCGCTCAGCGCCGCCAGCAGCAGCAGCGCAACGATCGGATGGCGGCGCCAGAAGGCTCGCCCGCGCGATGTCCGCTGACCTCCCCGATCGCTCATGCTCGTTCCCCCCTTCTATCCGGTGCGAAGGCGTCCTCGTGCGTCGCCTCTCCGGCCAGCGTCTCCAGCGCATGCTGAAGAATGCCGCGGATCACGGCGAACCCTTCGCGTGCGCCGCGAACGCTTCCCGGCAAGTTGATGATGAGCGTGCCCGCGCGGATGCCCGCCACCCCTCGCGAGAGCATCGCGAAGGGGGTGCTTTCGAAGACCCCTTTCAGGCGGATGGCCTCCGGAATCCCCGGGACTTCGCGTTCGATGACTTCGCGCGTCGCTTCTGGCGTCTGGTCGCGCGGCGAAAGTCCCGTCCCCCCCGTCGTGAGGATGAGGTTCACGTCAGCGCGTTCCGCATAGTCCGTGAGTCGTCGGGCGATCATCGGCCGATCATCGGGGAGAATCTCGGCGGCGACGATCTCTGCGCCCAAACGCTGCAGCTCTTCGACCAAAGCCGGACCGGACAAATCCTCGCGCTCTCCGCGCGCGGCGCTATCGCTGATGGTGAGAACGACGGCTCGAATCTTCACACGTCCTCCTCGCACTTCGGGAGCGCGCTCCCTAGCTTCTCGACGGCGTCAGGAAGCGCTGAGATCGCCGAAGGGACGACCGATGACTCCCTTGCTTCGTGCCGGGCGAGGTCCGATGAGGGCTCAGCTTGCCCGAGACCAAATCGGCGTTGGAAATCAGGGGCTCGCTTCCTCAGCTCCACCCAGACCTCGAAAGTCTCCGGCGAGGAAGCCCAAAGCGCGAACCATTCGGCGATCTCTTCTTTGATGGCGCGCGCGCGTTCTTCCTTTGCGCGGCGCGCGGCCGCGCGAGCCCGTCGCCGCCCCACGTGGGCCAGCGCGCGCGCATAGGCGATCCCTTTTCCGTCTCCGCTCTCCTTGAAGCGGTGATAGAGGCGGCCCAGCTCTCGCAGTGACTGCTCCGCATGCTCGAACGTGTCGAACTTCAAGACTCCCTCGAACTGTCGCGCATACTCGTCCTCAAAGGTCGGTGGGACGAAAGGCCCGCTCAGCCGGAGGCGACATCCGGCCTCGCGCAGGACGTCTAGGATGTATCCGTCGGAGGGACGATCAGCCCCCCCCAGCTCTTGGTGCAGCCGCGCCTTCAGACGAGCGAACTCCGCCTCGCCGATCTCTTCCAAGGCCATCTCTCGACAAAGGCGTAGGATCGCGTCTTTCTTCCTCCCCCGACTCATGGTGACATCCACATGGCATTTTAGCGGAAAACGACCTAAAATGGCACGTCATGCGGACGTCGCGGCGGATCTTGCTCTATGGGGGGCGTCTCGTGCTCCCGGATCGTCTTCTGGAGCCGGGATGGGTGTTGATTCACGGGGAGACGATCGTTGAGGTCTCCGCGGCCGAGAGGTTGCCTTCGGCCGATGAGCGGCTCGACGTGAGCGGGTACTACGTGGCGCCGGGGATGTTGGACCTCCATATTCATGGCTCCGCGGGCGTGGACGTGCTCACGGCGACGGCCGACGATCTCCATCGGTGGGCGCGCTTTCTGCTTCGGCATGGCGTGACGCGTTTTCTTCCGACGACAGTCCCCACCGATCCGGCACAGTACGCGCGCGTGCGCGCGACCTTGGCGGAGTACGTGCCAGAGCAAGAGCGCGATCCTCGCGCCGCATCCGTCCTTGGCGTGCACTTCGAGGGACCTTTCGTCAGCCCGCGTCGCCCTGGCGCCCTCAATCCGCGCTATTTTCGCACGTTTCGCTCCCTGCGGGATGTGGAGGATTTGCTCGCTTGGGACATCCCAGCGTGCCTCTTCATTCGGATGATGACGCTCGCGCCCGAGATCGAGGGGGGACTCGCGCTCATCGAGGAGCTGCGGCGGCGCGGCTTTCGGCTCGCGATCGGGCACAGCGAAGCTTCGTTCGAGATCTGCGAGGCGGCTGCCGAGCTGGGCGTCACGCACGTCACGCACTTTCCCAATGCGCTCGCACCGCTGCATCATCGTCAGCCCGGCGTCGTCGGATGGGCCTTGCTCGATGAGCGGGCCACGCTCGATCTGATCGCCGACGGCCATCATCTCGATCGGCGAATGGTCGCTCTCGTGAGGAAGGTCGTGGGGATGGATCGCCTCGCTCTCATCAGCGACGCCATCGCGGCCACCGGTCTGGGAGATGGTCGGTATGAGATCTGGGGGGAGACGATCCGCGTCGTGAACGGACGGACGGAGAACGCGGCCGGCGCCCTTGCCGGATCGGTCATCACGCTCCGAGATGCCGTGCGCCATCTCGTGCAATGGGGCATCCCGCTGCCGGAAGCGATGCGCATGGCAACGCTTATGCCCGCGCGCGTGCTCGGCGTGGCGGAGACGTTCGGCTCTCTGGAACCCGGAAAGAGAGCCGATGTGCTCGTGCTCGATGAGCAGCTCTGGCCACGCCTCGTCTTGCGGGATGGGGAGATCATTCACCTCTCAGAGGAATCACCTTCGCAAGCGGGCGCTCCAGGACCCTGCGGGATGCCGCCTATTTCTCCGCCACGAGGAGATGGTTGATCGGATCCCCCGCATCAGGCCAGAGGCGTTCGCACGCGCGGAAGAGAAGATTTATGACCGGCGTCAGATGATGCACGACGCGGCGTGCGCTGAGCGTATTGGCGAGCGCTTGGCCAGCGAGCGTCCATGCCCCCCCCTGTGCCTTCACCTGCAGGACGCGCAACCCATTCTGCTGCGCGAGGTGGATGAGGCCGAAGCGGGTGAAACGATAGTAATCGTGCGGCTCTTCGTGTACGCGCCAATATTGCGGAGCCGTGAGGATCACGCGCCCACCGCGTTTGAGCACGCGCCGAATTTCACCCATTGCGCCCAGTGGGTCCGGCAGATGCTCGAGCACTTGGATCATGAGCACGGTCTCGAACGTCTCCGCAGGGAAGGGCAGTCGCAGGGCATCACCCACGACGTCGGGGCGGCTCTCTCGCCAGTCGCGGTCTAAGCCCACGTATTCCCGAATGAACGGGGCGAAAAGCTCGCGATATGGTTGATTCCCGCAACCGACGTCCAGGAGACGTCCGCGCGCCCAGGCGCGGCATTCGCGAAGATCGCTCAAGAGCGCGCGCATGCTCAGATAATCGGCGTCGCGCCAGCTGGTCGCCGCCCTCATCCGGCGCCTTCGCGCGGATCGCTCATCGCCAACGCCCGCTCTCGACATACGGCGTCCCACGCATCGCGCGGGCGATCAGGTGCGCACTCGCGCGCATCTCGGCAAGCAATGCTTTTCGTTCCAGGAGCAGAAGGAACGCCAGGTACAGGAACAGTCCCAAGCCCGCGAACGCCAAAAGCGAGATGAGATCCCGCACCATGCGTTCGGCGAGCGCTCGCAACAGGACGAGCGTCATCGCGCCAGCTAAAACCGGGCGAACGAGCGCATAGCTCCAATTCACCGAAGCGATGGTCCCGAGCGTGCGGATGAGCCAGAGCACCGGCAACCAGACGCTCACGCCATACGCCATGGCCACACCCGTGAATCCATATCGCGCCGTCAACACCAGCGCCGCCGCCCAGTCGCTCGCCGTCCATGCCGCCAGAATCCGCAACGAATCGCGCGGGCGTCCCCACGCATTGAGCGCTGCCACTAGCGGCGTTGTGAGCGTGCCGCCGAGCATCCGCACCGCGAACCCGTAGAAGGCGGGGATGGCCGGAGCCCACTTCTCCGTATAGAGGAACGTCACAATCCAGGGGATCAATCCTGCCGCCACCGCCAGCAGCGGCGTCGTCAGCAACGTCAACGCGCGCAGCATCTTCTCGAGCATCCGGCCGAACGCCTCCCGATCCTCTTGCACGCGGGAGAGCGAGGGAAAGCTCACGCGACCGAGCGCTTCCGTGAACGCTTGACTGACGTGATAGGCCACTCCGTGCGCCCAGTTCAGGAAGCCAACGGCGCGCGGGCCAAAGAGCGGTCCGGCCAGAAGCGGCGCGATGTGGTCGCGCAGAAGCGACGTCCACGTCCCGAGCTGAAAGGGTGCTCCGAACCGGATCGAAGCGCGCAGCGCGAAGCGATCGAGCGCGAATCCGAGCGGCCATCGAGCCGAGGCGAGCAGAAAGGCCGCGCGCGCGCTCTCGCCGGCCAAAGCGGCCCCCACGAAGCTCCAGACGCCGAATCCGTTGTAGGCTAACGCAATGGCCACCAGGTGAAAGATGAGGATCGCCGCGACCTCGATTTGAGCCAGGCGCGGATACGCGAGCGCTCGCTCCAAGAGCGCCATGGAGATCGAACCGAGGGCGCCGATGGGAAGGACCAACGCGAACCAAGGGAGGATATGGCGCGAAGATTCGCTCAACCGAAAGACGATGGCCAGCGGTGCGCTCGCCCCCAAAAGCAGAAGAGCCAAACCGAGAGCCAACAGGAATCGAACCGTGAAGGTCGTTCGCAGCTCAATGGGGGTCGGCGGATCGCGTTTTTGAATCAGCGCCGCCGTCAGTCCGAAGTCGGTGAAGAGCGTAGCCGTCGAGACGAACACGGCCGCGATCGCATAGATGCCGAAATCCGCCGGTGCGAGCTGTCGTGCCAGGAGGATATTCGCCAACAGTCGAAGCGGCACCGAGGCCGCGTGTCGAAGGAGCATGGCCCCAGCTCCCCGGATCGTACGTTCAGCGATCGCGGCAAGCTGCGTTGTCCTGTCTTCGTCTCGGGCTTCCATGCGCGAGGTCTTATCCTAGCACACCGGTTGCATGGGGCGAAGAAGTGGCGTATGATTCCTCCCTCATCTTCGGCGAGGGGGGCATCTTATGGGACAGTTCGTCACGGTCGCGCGGACGAGTGAGCTAGCCTCGGGGGAAGCGCGGCTCATCGAGATCGAAGGGCGACGCATCGCCCTCTTCAATCTGGGCGGCGCGTTCTACGCCATTGACGACGCGTGCCCACATCGGGGCGGGCCGCTTTCGGAGGGAGAGATCGAAGGAGAGGTCGTCACCTGTCCGTGGCACGGCGCGCGCTTTTGCATCCGGACGGGCGAGGTCCTCTCCCCGCCGGCGGCGCAGAACGTCGCGTGCTATCCCGTGCGCGTGCACGGCGAGGAGCTTGAGATCGAGTTATGAGCCGCACAGTGGGCGAGACGATGTCGCCGGAACGCGAGACCTTCACCGAGCAGTTGTGGCGCGAGATCGCTTCGATTTTTCAGGCGATTCTGGCGCATCCCTTCCTCGCGGGCTTGACCGAGGGCACGCTCGAGCGCGCGCGGTTCGAGTTCTACGTCGTTCAAGACGCCCTCTATCTGAGGGAGTTCGCGCGAGCGCTGTCGCTCGCGGCGGCCAAGGCGCCGCAGGAAGAGTGGATCATCCTGTTCAACGAGCATGCGGCCGGAGCCTTGCGCGTCGAACGCGCATTGCATGAGAGCTTCTTCCGCGACCTTGGACTCTCTGAAGATGTCGTGCGGGAGACGCCACTGGCACCGACCAATCTCGCGTACACGAGTTATCTCCTGGCGGTCGCCTACGGACGACCGTTTCACGAAGTCGTGGCGGCCTTGCTCCCATGCTACTGGATCTACTGGGAGGTCGGGAAGGCGCTCCAAGCGCGCGGCTCGCCCGATCCGCTCTACGCGCGATGGATTCGCACCTACGCGAGCGAGGAATTCGCCGAGATCGTGCGCGCTGTCCTGGAACTGACCGATCGCTTGGTCCTCGCGCTTTCGGCGGAAGAGCAGGAGGCGATGCGCCGCCATTTTCTGACGACGAGCCGCTACGAGTGGATGTTCTGGGAGATGGCCTATCGGCTCGAAACGTGGCCGGTGTGAGTGGAGAAGGGATGAAGACGCTCGTCGCCGCTGTGCTCGGAGCTTGGCTCTTGGGCAGTCTCGTCATCGCCTTCATCGCCACGCAGAATTTTCGCACGGTGGATCGCGTCTTACGCGGCGCGTCGGAGCGACCGGAACTCGCCGAACGGTTGAAACGCGTGGGAACGGCCGACGCGCGGTTGCTTTTGCGCCACCTCGCTTCGGAGATGAATCGCTTCTATTTCCGCGCGTGGGGATGGAGCCAACTGCTTCTGGCGCTCGTCGCCCTTGTGGGACTCTGGGGAGGGGGGATTCATGATCGCGTCGTGCGGGGATCGGTCCTGGTCATGGTCGCCATCGTCCTCATCGCTGCCCTTCACATCACGCCGGAGGTCGTGACGATCGGGCGCCGGTTCGACTTCGCGCCGCGCGACCCGCCGCCACCAGACTTCGCGCGCTTTTGGCGGCTGCACATGGCCTATACGTTGCTGGATTTCGTGAAGCTGGGGATGGGCGTCGTCGCTCTCTTTCGTCTCGCCCGGCTGCCTTCGTGAGCTCAGCGCTCAGCCCCCCATCAACAGCTTGCGAAGGAGATCATTGACAAGTTGCGGATTCGCCCGCCCCTGCGTCTCCCGCATCACCTGGCCGACGAAGTAGCCGAAGAGTTTCTCCTTCCCCGCCCGATATTGCTCGACGTAGGCGGCATTGGCCTCGAGCACGCGTCGGATGACGGCCTCCAAGTGCGCCGCGTCGGTGATCTGCACGAGCCCTCTCTCGCGCACAATGGTTTCGGCCGGCTGACCAGTGCGGAACATCTCCTCGAGGACGGTCTTGGCGATCTTGCCGCTGATCGTTCCCTCAGCGATCAGACGGATCAACCCGGCGAGCTTCGTCGGGGTGACCGGAGAGGCAAAGGGTTCGATCCCGGCCGCTTTCGCCAGCCCCATCAGTTCGCTCAGGATCCAATTGGCCGAGGTGCGCGGATCGCCCGTCTCGCGCACGACGGATTCATAGTAATCGGCCAGCGCGCGTGTGCTCGTCAGCGTCGCCGCATCCTCGATCGAGAGGCCGTACTGCTCCATGAATCGCCACTTCCGATGATTCGGCAGCTCGGGCAACTCGCGTCGGATCTCCTCGATCCACTCCTCGCTCACGACGAGCGGAGGCAGATCGGGCTCCGGGAAATACCGGTAGTCGTGCGCTTCCTCCTTCGAGCGCATCACATAGGTGCGACCTTCGGCTTCGCTCCACAGGCGCGTCTCTTGCACGATCTCGCCACCGGTTTCGAGCACTTCGATCTGCCGATTGATCTCGTATTCCAACGCGCGTTGCAGGAAGCGAAATGAGTTCAAGTTCTTCAACTCGACCTTCGTGCCGAGCGTCGCCGTTCCACGCCGACGCACCGAGACGTTGGCATCGCACCGCAGGTTCCCCTCCTCCATGTTCCCCTCGCACACGTCCACGTACTGAAGCGCCTGCCGCAGATACTGCATGTAGTCGTAGGCCTCCCAACTGGAGCGGAAGTCGGGCTCGGAGACGATCTCGATCAAGGGGACGCCACTGCGATTGAATTCGATGTAGGACGCGCGATCCGAATCGGGCATTCCATCGTGGATGGACTTGCCGGCGTCCTCTTCGAGGTGTAGCCGACGGATACGAAACCGCTTGCGTCGCCAGGCGAGAGGGCGCCCGCGCTCGTCGCGCTCGGCCGTGTCGATCTCCACCTCGCCGTGCTCAGAGAACGGCTGATCGTATTGCGAGATCTGATACCCCTTCGGCAGGTCGGGGTAGAAGTAATTCTTCCGCGAGAAGACCGACACGCGATTGATCCGACAACCGAGTGCGAGCGCTGCCTTCGCCGCCATGCGCACGGCTTCGCGGTTGAGGACGGGAAGCGCGCCCGGAAGTCCCAAGCAGACGGGGCATGTGTTCTGATTCGGCGCGTCCCCGAACTGCGTCGAGCAACTGCAGAAGATCTTCGAGCGCGTCTTCAATTGCGCGTGGATCTCCAATCCGATGACGGCCTCATATTCCTCCCGCTTCGCCATACGCCCTCAATTGTAGCACGAGGTCGGCGGCCGAACGAGTCTCACGACCGTCGCCCGTTCACGAGCCGAATCTCGCAGCTTCCGAGATGCCGCTGGATCTCCGCGAGCGCTTCGGGCGAGGGCGTGATCTTCACGAAGGGATTCGGCCGAATCCGCGCCAAGATCCCCCCCGCGCATTCGATCTCGAAGAGGACGTCGGTCGATCCTCGATAGCGATCCAGAACGCCGTAGAGCAGATCCACTTTCGCCGGCGTTACCGTTCCAGATTTCACGCGAATGATCACCAGTTTCGTCATGCGCGTTTTCAGATCTTCGAGCGTCAGGATCTCCTCAGCGATCAACGTCGCCGCGTTCTCCTGCAGTTCGAGCTTGCCGCGCACGACCACGAGGGCATCGTTGCGGAGTAGGCCGTTTGCCCGACTGAAGGTCTCGGGCCAGACGAGGACCTTGAGCGAGCCATATTGGTCCTCCAGAGTGAAGATGGCGAAGCGATCGCCGCGTTTGGTCGTCTTGAGCGAGAGCGCGGTGACGATGCCCGCGATCGTGATGGTCCGACCGGCCAGAGCTCGCACGCGCAAGAGACTGGGGGACGATGGGACCTCGTCGGTGTCCGACTTCCCCTCCGCTTCGGGATCCGAGAGGTCACCATCCGAGGCCTCCGCCTTGAAGTCGCCAACGCCGAAGAGGTGTTCGGTCGTCGCGTCGGTATAGAGCGCGATCTCCTCGGCGTATCTCTCCAAGGGATGTCCGGTCACGTAAAAGCCCAAGGTCTCTTTCTCCCCGGCGAGGCGCTCTTCCCGTGGCCATTCGGGGAGATCGGGAAGTGAGGGCTCCAAATCCGAAGCGGCTCCTTCGGCCGAGGCGGCAAAGAGCCCGAACTGCCCGATCTCGCGCTCGCGCCCTCGTCGCGCGCCGTACTCCAACGCGAGATCAATGGCGGCGAAGAGCTGACTGCGGCGCGCTCCCAGCGAATCGAACGCTCCGGCCTTGATCAAGCTCTCCAGGACGCGCTTGTTCAACACGCGCGAATCCACGCGCGCGGCGAAATCGAAGAGCGAGCGAAACGGTCCTCCGGCCTCACGGGCGGCGAGGATCGCCTGCACCGTCGAGAGACCGAGCCCTTTGATGGCCGCCAGCCCGAATCGGATCTTCCCTCCCAGAGGGGTGAAGCCTTCGTGACTCAAGTTCACATCGGGGGGCAAAATCTCAATGCCGCGCGCGCGCGCCCGATTGATGTACTTCACGACCTTGTCCGTGTTGTTCAGTTCGTTGGAGAGGACGGCGGCGTAAAAGTACGTGGGGTAGTGCGCCTTGAGATACGCCGTTTGATACGCGAGGTAGCTGTAGGCGACCGCATGCGATTTATTGAACGCGTAATCGGCGAAGCCCTCTAATTGCTGCCACAGCCGCTCCAACTTCGCGCGGTCGTGGCCACGCGCCATAGCTCGTTGCAGGAACGCTTCGCGGTGGCGATCCAACTCCTCCCGCTTCTTCTTCCCCATCGCGCGACGAATCAGGTCGGCCTCCCCAAGCGAATACCCGGCGAGCTTTTGAAAGAGCGCCATGACCTGCTCTTGATAGATCGGGATGCCATAGGTGCTCTCCAACACTTCCCGGGCTTCGGGGAAGTCATAGGTGATGCGCCGCCGGCCCTGCCGCCGTTCGATGAAGTCCTCCACCAGGCCACTATCCAGCGGTCCCGGGCGATAGAGGGCATTCACCGCGACCAAGTCCTCGAAACATTCGGGTTTCAGTCGCCGGCACAATTCGCGAATGCCCTCCCCCTCGAATTGGAAGATCGCATCGGTGTCGCCCTCGGCGAAGAGTTCCAACGTCTTCTTGTCGTCGAGCGGGATCTGCGAGAGATCGAGCCGTTGCCCCTCCGCCGCTTCGATCATCTTCCGGCAGTCTTCAATGATCGTGAGCGTCGTCAGAGCGAGGAAGTCCATCTTCAACATCCCCGTCTTCTCCAAGTCCGCGAGTGCAAACTGCGTGGTGATCTCCCCCTTGGGCGTCTTGTAGACGGGGATGAGCTCGTACAAGGGGCGGGGCGAGATCACAATCCCCGCCGCGTGAATCGAGGCGTGGCGCGCGCATCCTTCCAGTCGGCGGGCCAGGTCGATCAGTTCGCGGACCTGCGGATTCTTCTCGATGAGCTGCCGCAGCTCGGGCGTCCGCTCGATGGCTTCCTCGATGCTCACGTTTCGTCCTCGAACCGGCGGAGGGATGAGCGCCGCGACCTTCTCCACATCGGCATATTTCATGTCGAGCGCGCGGCCGACATCCTTGATGACGGCCCGCGAGGCGAGCGTCCCAAAGGTGATGATCTGGCAGACGTTCTCTCGCCCATAGAGCTGGCTCACGTAGGCGATCACCTCCGGCCGCCCGCGCATGCAAAAGTCAATGTCAATGTCGGGCATCGTGACGCGCGCCGGCGAGAGGAAGCGCTCAAACAACAGATCGTATTGAATCGGATCCACATCGGTGATTCGCAAGCAATAGGCGACCAAACTCCCAGCCGCACTCCCGCGCCCTGGGCCCACGGGAATCCCCCTCTGCCGCGCATACCGAACCAGGTCCCACACGATCAGGAAGTATCCGGCGAAGCCCATCTGCTTGATCGTCTCGATCTCATATTCCAAGCGTTGCTCATAAGTCGAGAGCGGATACTTCAATTCGCCGCGCGCCGCCTTCTCGCGCCATTGTACCATGCGCTCGGCGAATCCGTCGCGCACGACCTTCTCGAAATAACTCTCGGTCGTGAAGCCCTCTGGGACCGGAAAGACGGGGAGATAGCCGATGCCCGGCGGCTTAGGCAGCTCCAGCTGGCACATCGCCGCGATCCGCAGGGTGTTCCGAAGCGCCTCCGGGAACTCCGTGCCAAAGCGCTCCCACATCTCCTCAGCCGATTTAACGTAGAGCTGATCCGATTGATAGTGCAACCGGTTCGTGTCTTTGATCGTCTTCCCCGTCCCGATACAAAGAAGCACATCGTGCGCGCGCGCGTCCTCGCGCGTGAGATAATGGCAATCGTTCGTGACCACAAGCGGGATGCCCGTCCTCTTCGCGATCTCGCTGAGCATGCGGATGACGTCTCGCTGTCCCGGGATCCCATGATCCTGAATCTCCAGGTAGTAATGGTCCTTGCCGAAGATGTCTTGAAATTCGGCGGCCTGGCGTACGGCTTCCTCCATCTTCCCCTGCAGGGCGAGTGCCGCTGGTACTCCGGACATGCAAGACGAGAGCGCGATGAGTCCCTCACGATATGTGGCGAGCAGCTCTTTATCGAGACGCGGCTTGTAGTGAAAGCCCTCCAGATAGGCGAACGAACTGAGCTTGATGAGATTGCGATATCCCGTCTCGTTTTGCGCGAGCAGGATGATATGATAGATTGTCTTCTCCTGACCCGCTGGCCGCTCCCGCCGATCCCCGAGCGTCAGATACGCTTCCATCCCGATGATCGGCGTGACGCCCACCGCTCTCATGGCGTGGTAGAACGAGATCGCACCGAAGAGGTTCCCGTGATCGGTCACCGCGACGGCGGGCATCCGCAGCTCCGTCATCCGACGCGCGAGAGCCTCAATCTGAATCGCCCCATCGAGTAGGCTGTAGTCCGTGTGCAGGTGCAAGTGCACGAATTCCTTCGCCATCGTCCCGCTCCCCAATCCCATGTGCTCGACGGCCCCTACTATACCAAAATCTTGCGGTCGGTCGTCAAGGAGCGCTTGACGGACTTCTCCGCCTTCCGACCGCCGCGAGGGCGCAGACGAAGAGCCAGTGGGCTTGTCCGCCACCTCCGGGTGCGGTACCATCAACGCCTTGGAAGCGAGAGGGAGTCCCAAAATCGGGCGACGAGGTTTATGAAGTACATCATCGCGTACATTCAGCCCCAGCAGTTGGAGAAAGTCCTGGAGGCCTTGGATCGCCTCCCCGTGCGTGGGCTCTCACTGAGCGAGGTGCGCGGGTTCGGTCGCGGACGCGCTCAGCTGTTGCGCGAAAGCCCCTCGGGCGCTGTGCGTCAGTTCAGCGCGAAGGTCCGATTGGAGATCGTTTGCCGCGACGCCGAGGCGGAGACGATCGCCCGGACAATTCAACGGGCTGCGCATACGGGGCGCCCGGGTGACGGGAAGATCTTCATCGCGCCCATCGAGCGGGTCATCAGCATCGTGACCGGAGAAGAGGATGACGCCGCCGTGTGAGCGCGCGGCGTCGCCACCCTCAGGGGCGCGCTTCCGGCCGTGGCGATCATCGGCCTTGGAATTGAGCCGGTCGCTTCTGCAAGAAGGCTTGTGTCCCCTCGCGGAAGTCCTCGGTCGCGGCGCACAGTCCGAATAACGTGGCTTCCAGAAGGAGCGCCTCCTCAAGGGGCATCTCCATCCCGGCCGTGACGGCCTCCAGACAAAATCGAACGGCCAGCGGGGCGTTGCTGAGGATCTGACGCGCGATCTTCTCAGCCGTCGGCATCAACTCCTCGCGACTCGTGACGCGATTGACCAGACCGAGGCGATAGGCCTCCTCCGCCGAGATCATCTCGCCTGTCAGCAGCAGTTCCAATGCCCGCCCCTTCCCGATCAGGCGAGCCAGACGCTGCGTCCCCCCATAGCCGGGGATCAGCCCGAGTCTCACCTCCGGTTGTCCCAACTTCGCGTTCTCCGAGGCGATGCGAATCGTGCAGGCCATCGCCAGTTCGCATCCCCCGCCCAGCGCGTAGCCGTTGATGGCCGCGATCACCGGTTTCCCCAAGCGTTCGATGAATGAGAGCAATTGTTGCCCAAAGCGCGCCGTCTCCCTCCCGCCGATGGGCGTCTGCTCGGCTAATTCGGCAATGTCCGCCCCGGCTACGAAGGCTTTGTCTCCCGCTCCCGTCAGGATGACGACGCCCACTTCGTCATCGTGGGCGATCTCGTGAAAGACGTTCCACAGCTCGCGCACCGTCGCCGCATTCAAGGCATTCAGCTTCTCCGGCCGATTGATCGTGACATAACCGATTCGCTCCCGCTTCTCGTACAGGAGATATTGGTACGACATAAGGCCCTCCTTTCCACCCCCTGCCGAAGGACCGACGTCGGCCTCAGCCCTTCGTCTGTGAAGAGCTGAGGCCGAGACTCGCTCATCGCAACTTCATCGGCTTCGGATTCTTCGGATCTGTGTAGTCGTAGAATCCTCGCCCCGTCTTCCGTCCGTGCCATCCGGCCAGCACCATTTGCTTCAAAAGCGGTGGGGGCGCAAAGCGCGGGTCCTTGTACTCCTCGTACATGATGTTAGCGATGTAGTAGGTCGTATCTAATCCGACGAAGTCCAAGAGCGTGAACGGCCCCATCGGATGATTGCAGCCGAGCTTCATCGTCGCATCTATGTCCTCGATGGACCCGACGCCTTCTTCGAGCGCGCGCACGGCGTCAATAAGATACGGGACCAAGAGCCGATTGGCGATGAAGCCCACGCGGTCCTTCGCGCGCACGGGCGTCTTTCCCAAGCTCTTCGCGAATTCCGTCGCGCGCGCAACGATCTCCTCATCGGTGAAGAGCGAGGGGATGACCTCCACGAGCTTCATCAGAGGGACGGGATTGAAGAAGTGCAAGCCCAGGAATCGCCGTTGACGCTCGGACGTCAAGACGGTCGCCATCTCGGTGATCGAGATCGAGGAGGTATTGCTCGCCAAGATCGCTTCCGGCCGACAGATCCGGTCAAGTTGTGCGAAGAGGTCCTTCTTCGCTTGAACGTTCTCGATGATCGCCTCGATGACGAGATCGCAGTCGGCATAGTCTTCCAAACGAAGAGTTCGCTTCAGCCGAGCGAGCGTCTCCTGTTTCTGCTCGGCAGAGATCGTCCCCTTCTCGACGAACTTCGAGAGTGAATCCTCGATGCGGCCGACGCCTTTTTGCAGGATTTCTTCCGAGACGTCGGAGACAAGCGTCTCATACCCGGACATGGCGGCCACCTGGGCGATGCCCGAGCCCATGAGGCCGCAGCCAACGACGCCAACCTTTCGGATCGTCATGGCTCTACCCTCCTTCGTTCACAGATTCTCCGGAAGTGCCCACATCACTCCTCCGGCCGGCTGGGGACCGATCGGAGGAAGGCATCTTCCAGTCTTCAGAACGGCGAACGCCGACGGGCGCGCGCCCCCAGCAGCGACGTAGGAGAAGACGATGGGGGACAAGCGATGATCCGATGCGCCGTCCCGCTGAGGAGGCGAAGCTGGTATCGACCCTGCGCATCGGTCTCCGTCCATGCGGTGAAGGCAGCATTCGGCGTCCCGGCGAGCGCGTCCGTGACGGCAGAGATACCTGCTTGAGCAACCGGCTGACCTCGTTCATCGGTGATCCGCCCCGAGAGGACGACGAAGAGAGGGAGCGAGGGCATGGTGAAGTCCTGCGTCGCATCCGCCGTGATCGAGCGCTCGAGGAAGGGAAAGATGAGCGTGGGATTCGTCCGGTCCTTCGGGTCGAGATTCACGTGCGCATTCAGCAGGTACGTCCCCGGCACGAGCAACAGACGATATGCGCCCGTCGCGCTCTCCTCTGGAATCGAGGTCACAGCGTACGTCCCTGGTGGGGAGGAGAACGCCCCGATGTCCGTGCAGAACGGGTGCTCATCCGAGGGAAGGTTCGCCAAGTCCGCTATCGCCACTGCCAAGACTAAAGATGGGACGGCCGGCTGCCCCATCGCTCGCGTCACCCTCCCGGAAAGCTCCACCGCCTCTGGAAGTGTGAAGTCATGGGTGTCTGAGGTGCTCACGCTGATCTGCCCCAAGCGAACGAATATCCCACCTGCCTCCCTCTCATCGGGATTGATGATCTGGGCCACGACTGTGTATGACCCAGGCAAAAGCCGTGCTCGGTAGGTCGGGTCAAATGGTGCCGTCGCGAAGACGGTCCCATCCGCGGAGTAGAAAGAGAGGAAGCCCTTCGCCGGAAATCTCCCCGAGCTCGTGACTCGGCCCGAGAGAGAGATGGGCTCAGGAGGTTGGGGAGGGGTGATGTTCAGCGTGCGATCCGACGTGATCGCAACCCTTTGGGAAAGATCGGAGATGACCCGGAGCAACGCCCCTTCACCCTCTCCGGGATCGTCGAGGTCTAGGACCAGGCGCTGGAAATACAACCGATAGGTTCCAGCTGGGAGCACAAGGCGATAGGTCGCTGTCGGACCGGTGAGGGAAAACTCGAGGGTCACTCTCCCAGCGAAAATGTGATCGTCAGATCTCGCGAGCACCGCACTCCCGATGATCGAGATGGGATCATCCACCAGGACCTTGCCCGAGAGGACGAATCCGCTCGGCAGCGCGATGTCGAGCGTAGTATCGCGCGTCACGTCTACACCCGTTCGCTGAGTCCCTAAAAGCGGCTGCCGATTCTGCGCCCAACCACAGATGAAAGAGATGAGGAGAAAGAGGCCCATGATCACAAGTTGGCCCGCCTTCCGCTTCACGCTTGTACTCTTCCACATGGATGTACTCCTTCCCCGAGGCACGTCAGGCGAGCGCTTCGACAATAAGGGCGATGCCTTGTCCCCCACCGATGCACGCGCTCGCGAGTCCATATCGCCCTCGGCGGCGGCGCAATTCCAGAAGCAGCGTGAGTACCAACCGCGTGCCCGTCGCCCCCAAGGGATGGCCAAGAGCAATGGCTCCGCCATTGACATTCGTTCGCTCGCGGTCGAGTCCGAGCGCCTTCTCCACAGCCAGATATTGCGCGGCGAACGCTTCGTTGATCTCGATGAGGTCCATGTCCTCCAGCCTCAGCCCCGCCTTCTTCAAAGCTTGTTGCGAGGCCGGGACTGGACCGATGCCCATGATGGCCGGGTCGACGCCGACGATTCCCCAGGACACGATGCGTCCCAGAGGCTTCACTTCGCGAGAGCGAACCACCTCCTCATCTCCGAGGATAACGGCCGCAGCTCCATCCACGATCCCCGAGGCATTCCCCGCCGTCACACATCCGTCCGGGGAGAAGACGGGTTTCAATCGGGCGAGCGCCTCGAGCGTCGTATCCGGGCGCATGTGATCGTCGAAATCGAAGAGTTCGAGCCCCTCCTTGGTCTTCACTTCAATAGGGACGATCTCCTCCTGAAACTTCCCAGCCTGGCGCGCGGCGGCGGCTCGACGCTGACTGAGGAGGGCGAACTCATCTTGCTCCTCACGCGAGATGTTCATCCGCCGAGCCAAATTCTCGGCCGTCTGCGCCATCATGTATCCGCAGAAGCTATCGTACAGAGAGGCCCAAAGGTAATCCTCCAATTGCGCGTGGCCAAGCCGCAACCCCCATCGCCCGCCGCGCACGACATACGGCGCTTGGGACATGGACTCCATCCCCCCGGCAAGAACCAGGCGCGCCTCTCCAAGCTGGATCATGTGCGCGCCGCTGATGATCGCTTGCATGCCCGAACCACATAGCCGATTGACCGTCAAAGCCGGGCGATCAATGGGCACGCCCGCTTTCAAGCCGACATGCCGGGCCCCATAGATGGCATTACTCGACGCTTGGAGGACGTTCCCGAAGATGACGTGATCGATCTCTTCAGCCGCGACTTGAGAGCGCTCCAGAGCGGCTCGCGCAGCGATCGCTCCCAACTCGATCTCCGTGAAGTCCTTGAGCCGCCCCCCGTATTCGCCCATCGGCGTTCGAGCGCCGCCCAAGATGAAGACATCCTTCATCGTCGTCCTCCTCGCATTCAAGCGGTTGCTAAGCTAACAGACACTTGGGGCAATGTCAAACCCATCGCCTCTTCGGCCTTCGCATGCGACGCGCGCCAAACAAAGAAGTTGACAGCCGAGCGGACTCGGGTTATACTCCCCTCTGTCGGAATTGAAAATGGTTTTCGATTTCTTAAAGGAGGGGACTATGGCTCGAATCCTGAGAGCGGCAGGGCTCATCGGACTCTTGCTTTGGGGGATGGGATGGGCGCAAGGGCGCGCCGGAGCGATCAGAGGGCGGGTTATGGATCAAACGGGAGCGGCGATTCCTGAGGCCGTCGTCCAGCTCTGGGAACCGACCGTCGGCGTTCACCACATGGTTCGAACGGATCACGCCGGTGAGTTTCGCTTCGAGCAACTCGGGCCCGGGCGCTATCGGATGCTCGTCTCTGCCGAGGGATTTGCTTCCCAATCGCGCGAGGTCGTTCTCGCCGCAGGGGCGCACTTGGAGTTGACGTGCGCGCTCTCGCCGCAACCGATCGCGGAGGAAGTCGTCGTGCTGGCAGGCGCGATCGTGGATACGCCGGAAGTCCTGCGGCGAATCCCGGGCTCGGTGGAGATCTTGGACCGGTCGGCGTTCGATGCGAGTCGCGTCTTCACGGTGAACGAGGCCCTGCGCAAGGTCACCGGCGTGTTCGCCCGCGACGAGGAAGGATTCGGCCTGCGCCCGAATATCGGCATTCGCGGACTCAGTCCCACGCGCTCGACGAAAGTCCTGCTCCTGGAGGACGGCATCCCGCTCACCTATGCCCCTTACGGCGATAATGCCTCGTACTATCACCCTCCGGTGGATCGGTTCGAGAGCATCGAAGTCATCAAAGGGTCGGGGCAAATCCTCTACGGCCCAATGACCATCGGCGGCGTCATCAACTACATCACGCCGAATCCTCCTGAGAAACCACGCGGCGCTCTGACGCTCATCGGCGGCAATCGCGATTACCTCAACGGGCACCTCACCTATGGCGGGACGTGGGGAGGCACGGGATTGCTCTTCGATTACATGCGCAAGCAAGGCGAAGGCGCGCGCGAGAACACGCGCACAGGTCTCAATGATGCGAACGTGAAGATCGTCACAGCGCTTGGCTCCAAGCACGCCCTGACGATCAAAGGGAATTACTACGGCGAGAACTCCCAGGTGACCTATTCGGGACTGCGGCTCGATGAATACCTCGCCAACCCGCGTCAGAATCCGTTCCTCAACGATCGCTTCCTGGGAGATCGCTACGGGGCATCCGTCACTCACGCCTATATCCTGAAGAACGAGGTCGTGCTCACGACCAGCGTCTACGGCTCGATGTTCTTCCGCGATTGGTGGCGACAGTCGAGCAATTCCAATCAGCGTCCGAATCGGCGAGGCGATGCGGGCTGCCGCGGCATGGAGGACTTATTGACGACCTGCGGCAACGAGGGGCGGCTGCGCAAATATTACACCTGGGGGGTCGAACCGCGCGTGCGAGCCTTCGACCGAATCTTGGGCATCCGTGGCGAGACTGAGTTTGGCTTCCGGGCGCACTTCGAGCGGCAGGATCGCAAACAGATGAACGGCCAGGCGCCGACGGCCCGCACGGGCGTCCTCGTTGAGGACAACGAGCGGAAGAATCAGGCGTATTCGGGATTTCTTCAACATCGGTTTCTGCTGGGCCGATGGACGATCACGCCGGGCTTGCGCCTGGAGCACGTGCGCTATGAGCGCACCAACCGATTAGCGAATCGCGGGGCGGGCGCCACAGGGCGGACGCATCTGACGGAGGTCATCCCGGGCATCGGCATCACCTTCGCTCCAGCGTCGCATACGACGATCTTTGGCGGGGCGCATCGCGGGTTCGCTCCGCCGCGCACCGAGGACATCATTAACAACATGGGGGGAACGATTGATCTCGATCCCGAGCGGAGCTGGACCTATGAAGTGGGCGTGCGAAGCTGGCCCATCTCCGGCGTGAAACTGGAGGCTACTTTCTTCCGCATGGATTTCGAGAATCAGATCGTCCCGGCGAGCGTCGCCGGCGGCCTCGGCGCGACCTTCACCAATGCCGGAGAGACGCTCCATCAAGGCGTGGAATTCACCGGCCGGGTGGACGCGGGGTCGCTGCTCAGGATGACGCACAATGTCTATGTCCGCGCCGCCTACACCTATGTCCCGACGGCGAAGTTCGTCGGCACGCGCCTGAGCAGCGTTCCCGGTTTCAGTACCGTGAGCGTGAGCGGCAATCGCCTCCCCTATGCGCCGAAGCACCTCATGAATCTCCAGTTCGGATACGCACATCCGCGGGGATTGGACACGCTCGTTGAAGCTGTTCACGTGAGCGATCAATTCGGCGACGATTTGAACACGATCGCGCCGACGCCCGATGGCCAGCGAGGCCTGCTTCCTGCCTATACGATCTGGAACCTGACGATGAACTACCGCATGGAGTCGCGCGGTTTGACGTTCTTCGTCGCGGTGAAGAACCTCTTCGATCGCTTGTATATCGCCGATCGTACGCGGGGAATTTTGCCGGGACCGCCGCGACTCATACATGGCGGCCTGCGGTTTCAGTTTTGAACGAAGGGCAAGCGCGCACCGGTTCGATGCTGAATCTTCAGTATTAAGCGCTCATTGGGAGGGGAGCGCCGGAAGCGATCGCTGCGGGGATCGTCATGGTGTTCCGGCAGCGCCTGGAGAGGGGAAATGTTCAGGTGCGTCGTCTCGCCTGCGCGAGCGGATACACCGAGGACGTGCGCGGCCGGGGAATTCCGACTCTTTCCGTTTCGTCGCAGGCTCTTCCCGCAGAGATCGCCCGTGTGTTTCACGCCACGCAGGACGCCTTCGCATTACTCGCGGGCTATTTTCGGACGATCCCTGCGATCGCCGTTAGACCCTCCGGGCTGGTCGCGCTAGGTCGCGCGGAATGCGGGGATGATCTCCCGGCCGTAGATCTCGACGATCTCCTCCTCGTCCCCGCACATGAGATAGATGTTGAACTGAGTGACGCCGAGGGCCTCTAACTCCCGCAGTCGCCGGATATGTTCGGAGACGGGGCCGACGAGACAGAATCGGTCCACGATCTCGTCGGGGACGAATTCGGCGTTTGGGCTCCCCACCTCGGCGTGATGGCGATAGTCGTAACCTCGACGCGTCCGGACGTAAGCCGTCAGCGCTTCGGGCAATTCACTCGGATCATATCGGGAGAGTAGGTCCACGACGTGATTGGAGACGAGGGCGGGGAACCAACGCACGCGTTCTCGCGCGCTCGCGAGATCGCCGGAGATCCACACGGGCGTGGCCGCCATGATGCGGAGGCGCGAGAGGTCACGACCAACCGCTTCAGCTCCCTCGCGCACGAATTCCAAGCACCATCGAATCAGCTCGGGGTCGGCGAACTGGAGGATCACCCCGTCGCCGATCCGTCCGGCGCAGTGGAGCACTTTCGGGCCGTATCCGGCGATCCACACGGGTGGGACGCCGGCATCGGCCCAGGCCATTTGGATCGGATGTCCTTGATAGAGGATTTCGCGGCCAGCCGTCAGATCGCGAATCGTGCGAATGGCTTCTTCAAGACGCTCGACGGTCGTCGGCTTTTTGCCCATGACGCGTCGGGAGCTATCCCCGCGTCCAATGCCCAGGTCCATGCGCCCGCCGGAGATGCGATTCAACGTCGCCAGCAAGCTCGCCGTCACGGTCACATCGCGCACGGCCGGATTCGTCACACATGGACCCAGGCGCATGTGGCGCGTGTTGGCGGCCATCAGCGTCAGCAGCGGGTACGGCTCCTGCCAGAGGATGTGCGAATCGAAGACCCATCCGTACGTGAATCCCGCTGCCTCCGCCTGGCGCGTCAAGCGCACGATGCGCTCTGGCGGCATGTCGGGTTTGAACGTGATGGCGAATTCCAACATGGTCCCTCTCCTCGGCGCCCGGATGGCGGAGTCATCCCGTGCGCCTCTCCTTACATGATTTGAGCCCTTCAGAGCTTCGTCAGCTCCACGTACGTCTCGGGGCGACGATCCCGATAGAAGGGCCAGACGTGGCGAATCTCGCGGATCATGTCCAGATCCAATTCGGCCACGAGCAACTCATCGCGATCGCGGCTGGCCTCGGCGATGATCTGGCCGCGCGGCGTGCAGAAGTAGCTTGTGCCGTAGAACTCGCCAATGCGCCAGGGATCTTCGTACCCCACGCGGTTGATGGCGCCCACGAAATAGATGTTCGCGACCGCGTGAGCCGGTTGTTCCAATTTCCAGAGGTATTCCGAGAGGCCGGCTACCGTCGCCGAAGGATTGAAGACGATTTCTGCGCCGCCCAAGCCGAGCGCCCGTGCGCCTTCTGGGAAGTGCCGATCGTAGCAGATGTAGACGCCCACATTCGCGTAGCGCGTTCGAAAGACGGGGTAGCCGAGATTGCCCGGGCGAAAGTAGAACTTCTCCCAGAAGCCAGGGGCGCAGTGCGGGATGTGGCTCTTTCGGTACTTCCCTAAGTAGCTTCCATCGGCATCAATGACGGCGGCCGTATTGTAATAGACGCCCGGCATCTCCTCCTCGTATACCGGTACGATGAGCACCATGCTATAGGCCTTCGCCAGTTCCCGCATCAGTTGGACGAGAGGGCCATCGGGGACTGGCTCGGCCGCTTCGTACCATCGGGGATTCTGCTCGGCGCAGAAATAGGGGCCAGCGAACAACTCCTGCAAGCAGAGGATCTGGACGCCCTCGCGCGCCGCCTGCTCGATGAAGCGGAGATGTTTCTCCAAGCACGCGTGTTTGATCGTCTCGATCTTCTCCTGGGTCGAACACGCAAGGCTAGTTTGAATGAGCCCGCATCGTACGATTCGCGGCATACATCCCTCCCAAATCTTGCGCCCGCCCTTTCGGAAGGCATAGCTTTGCTCGCACCACGAGCGCGGTTAAAGATCTCCACGAAACGTCGCCCGCTTCAGGAAGCGTCCCTCGCCTGGCGTCCCCACGTATCGTCCGTTCTCCACGATAACCTTCCCGCGCAGGAGCACCACCTCCGGAACGCCGTGTACGCGCATGCCCTCGTACGCGTTGTAGTCCACGTTCATGTGGTGCGTCTCGGCGCTGATGATCATCTCGGCCTTGGGATTGAAGATCACCAGATCGGCATCTGAGCCGATGGCGATCGTTCCCTTTTGAGGAAAGAGCCCGAAGAGCTTAGCCGGGGCTGTCGCCACGAGTTCCACAAAACGATTCACGCCGATTCGTCCGGCGGCGACGCCGCCCGTGTAGATGAGGCTCAAGCGGTGTTCGATGCCCGGTGCGCCGTTGGGGATCTTGCTGAAGTCATCCCGGCCCAGCTCCTTTTGTTCCTTGAAGCAGAAGGGGCAATGGTCCGTCGAGATGACCTGCAGATCGTCCATGCGCAAGCCCTTCCACAACTCCTCTTGATTCCATTTCTCGCGCAGGGGCGGCGTCATGACGTACTTGGCGCCTTCAAATCCCTCCTGCTCATAGAGCGAATAGTCGAGGAAGAGGTACTGCGGGCAGGTCTCGGCGTAGACGGGGAGGGCGAGATCGCGCGCATGTTTGACCTTGAGCAAGGCATCGTAACAGCTGAGGTGGACGATGTAGACCGGGGCACCGGCCATCTCGGCGATGGCGATAGCGCGCGCCGTGCCTTCGGCTTCGGCCTTTGTCGGGCGCGTGAGGGCGTGATATTTCGGTGCCGTCTTTCCCTCGGCCAGCGCGCGCGCGACCATCTCTTGAATGACCAGGCCGCTTTCGGCATGGATGCAGATGAGCCCGCCGTTTTCGGCCGCGGCCGTCATCGCGCGGAAGATCGTGGCATCGTCTACGAGGAAGACGCCCGGGTAGGCCATGAAGAGTTTGAAGCTCGTGACCCCTTCCTCATGAATCACCCGCTTGAATTCCGGGAGGCGTTCCTCGGGCAGGTCGGTCACGATCAGGTGAAAGCTGTAGTCCACGGCGGTCTTGCCTTCGGCCTTCCGATGCCAATTCTCGAGCGCTTGCGTGAGCGTCTCGCCTTTGTACTGTACGGCGAAATCAATGATCGTCGTCGTCCCCCCATGCGCAGCGGCGATCGTCCCCGTGCGAAAATCGTCCGAAGAGAACGTCCCGCCAAAGGGCAGCTCCATGTGCGTGTGCACGTCTATCCCGCCGGGGATGACGAGGCGATCCGTAGCGTCAATCACGCGATCGGCGGCCAGATCGAGATTCCGCCCGATGAGCGCGATCGTCTCTCCCTCGATGAGCACGTCGGCTGTGTAGAGATCGCTCGCCGTGACGATCGTCCCGTTTTTAATCAGGGTCCTCATCGGTTGCCCTCCTTATCTGGGGATCGCCCGATTGGCACTGAAGCCTCTCACGACCACCTCTGCGCGAGATCCGAGAGAAGAGAAAAAGGCTCTTTCGCTTCTCGCTCCATGCCAGTCGGTCGAATCCGGCCTTCATTATACACGGAGGGTACGCGAGAGGAAATATGTGTGGAATCTGGCGCTGTGGGGCAAGAAAGATTGGTTGCGGGGGCGGGATTTGAACCCGCGACCTTTGGGTTATGAGCCCAACGAGCTTCCAGGCTGCTCCACCCCGCGTCCGATGTTCCGTGACGGAATTATAGAAGCCGCTCCTTTGCATGTCAAGGAGGCGGACCGTGCGCCATGAGCGCTCGCGCGGCGGGGTTTTTAACCCACTTCATGGGCGTTTTTCCCGGTCGGAGGAGCGTCCTCTCAAAGTCTCGAGTACCCCCTTGTTGGCAGCGGTCGCTGGAACCCTTGAGGGAGGAGTTGCCTGGCCGTCCCATTGAGAGCGGCCAGGGAGCTTCGGACTTCGGCACGAGGATTGCTATATCTCCTTCGGTGGAGGAGCGACCGTGAAGGGGAATGGACTCTGCACGGATCGGCGTGCCTGCGGGAGGAGAGAAGATGCGCGTGGCGGCATGCGTTTGGCGTTCTTGACGACCTCCCTGGAAAGCCTTCGTGGGGGGGCTTCGCCTCATCTCATCCGAAAAAACGAAGCCGCACAGCCCTTCTCACGGAAGCAAAGCCCGCAGCGTCCCGACAAGGAGGAGCGATCATGGGCGGACGAATCCTTATTCTCGGTCTTTGGATCGGAGGTGCGCTTCTCGGAGTGCGCTCTTGGGTGGGATCCTCCCTGGGAATCGGGCCTCAACCGTCGAACAGTTGCGTGAATTGTCACCAGGGGATCACGACACCGCTTGAGCTGAGCCAGCGCTATTATGACTGGCATCTCTCGGTTCACAAAGAGCGGGGGGTCACCTGCGACGCCTGCCATGGTGGGGATTCGCAAGCACGAGCGGTTCAAGAGGCTCATCGGGGGGTATTTCCGTCCTCCGATGAGCGAAGCCGCGTGCACGGGAAGACTCAGGTGGAGACCTGTGGGGCGTGTCATCCGGAGGTTCGCGCCGCTTATGTGGCGAGCGCGCACTATGTGAAGCTCGGCTCGACCGGCTTAGGGCCGTTTTGCAGCACGTGTCATCTCAACATGGCGAATTCGACGGTCCGGAGCGCCGCCGACATCGGTGCACTTTGCAGCCGATGCCATGGGGCTGAAGGAGGGTTGTTGCCGCCGAATCCGCAGCTTCTCAAGAACGCGCAGGAGACGCTGCTGAGCCTCAGTCGGGCCAACGGCGTGCTCATTTGGGCGGATCGTCTGGTCGAAGCCGCTCAGGAGAAGCGTCTCGATGTCGCCGGCGAGGTTCGGGATTTGGAGGCTGCGCGCCGGCTCTTGGCAGAAGCGAAGTGGGAGTGGCATGCCTTCCGCTTCGAGCCCGTACGCGCGAAGGCCGATCGAGCGTTTGAGCAAGGGACGAAGGTGAAGGATCGGCTCATGCAGAAGGTCTATCCGGGGCCGCGCCTGTAGGTCGCGATGGTTCGACCGCGAGATCGAGCCTGGAGGGGGGCGATGAAGATCTTCGCCATTAATCCGGGAGCGACCTCGACCAAGATCGCGCTCTTTGAGGACGAGCGGTTGCTGAGGAAAGAGACGATCGCACATGGGATTGAGGACCTCAAGCGATTCGCGACCGTATGGGAGCAACTCCCGTGGCGACGGGAAGCGATCGCGCGGGCCCTCGACCAGTGGGGGGAGAGCGGCAAAGGGATCGCCGTTGTTGTCGGTCGTGGGGGGCTTTTGAAGCCCGTCGAGGGCGGGGTCTATCGCGTCACCGAGCGGATGCTGGAAGACGCGCGGCGTGGCGTTCAGGGCGAGCACCCGGCGAATCTCGGATGCGCGCTCGCCTGGGAGTTCGCCGCGCGATGGGGCGCATTGGCCGTCGTCGTGGACCCGATCTCGGTGGATGAGTTCGAGCCCTTGGCGCGCTATTCCGGCCATCCCCTCATCGAACGGCGGAGCCTCTCGCACGCGCTCAGCCTCCATGCTGTGGCCCGGACCATGGCCGTGCGTTTGGGAAAGCCGCTTTCGGAAACGCGCTTGGTCATTGCTCATCTGGGCGGGGGGATCTCGGTGGCCGCCGTCCGAGGTGGGCGCATCGTGGATGTGAACGATGCCTCCAGCGATGGCCCGTTCTCGCCGGAGCGGACGGGTGGGCTTCCACTTCAGCCCTTCATCACGCTCTGTTTCTCGGGGCAGTTCACCGAATCGGAGATGCGGCACTTAGTCATGAGGCGTGGTGGACTCGTGGCGTATCTGGGAACGAACGAAGCGACCGAGGTGGAACGGCGCATCGCCGAAGGGGACGCGTATGCGCGCCAGGTCTACGAAGCCATGGCCTATCAAATCGCGAAGGAGATCGGCGCGATGGCGACTGTGCTGCACGGTCGTGTGGATGCCATCGTCCTGACCGGGGGCTTGGCCCGCTCGACGCTCCTGACCGGTTGGATTCGCGAGCGCGTGGCGTTCGTCGCCGAGGTCGTCGTCCTCTCCGAGGAGTGGGAGATGCGGGCGATGGCCGAAGGGGCGCGGCGCGCGCTCACGGGAGAAGAACCTTTGAAGGAATACGTATGAGCGGCGTGATGATCGCGCACCTGGATGAGCTGCTGGAGCGAGCGCGACACCTCCCTCGACAACGCATCATCGTCGCCGGCGCCGAGAACCACTCGGCGTTGGAAGCCGTCCTGGAGGCGGAATCGCGCCTGCCCGTCGAGGGGGTACTTGTCGGAGACCCGGATCGTCTTCAGGCCACTGCGCGTGCCATTGGCCTTCAAGCGATCCCCGAGGCGCGTGTGATTCCGGCACGCACGCCGGAAGAGGCGGCTCGTCAGGCCGTCGCCGTTGCCCGCCAGCACGGGGGGATTTTGCTCAAGGGCTCTCCCGACACGGGGACGTTTCTCAAAGCGGTCCTCGATCCTCAAGAAGGGGTACGCACCGGTCGCGTGTTAAGCGACGTGCTACTCTTTGAGGACCCGATGCATCAGCCATATCGCATGCGCATGATCACCGATGGGGGAGTCATCCCGCATCCTGACCTCTCGCAGAAGATCGAGATCATTCGGAATGCCGTCGCTGTGGCCCGCGCCTTGGGATGGGAGCGACCGCGCGTCGCTGTGCTCTCGGCGACGGAGAAAGTCCATCCGGCGCTGCCCTCGACTCTGGAGGCGGCCATCCTCGCGAAGATGAGCGAACGCGGACAAATCCCCGAGTGCGTGGTCGAAGGACCGCTCTCGCTCGATCTCGCCGTCTCCTTGGAATCGGCGGCGATCAAGGGGGTGACTTCCGCCGTCGCCGGTCAGGCCGACATTCTCGTCTGTCCGAACATCGAGGTCGCGAATATCTTGGCCAAGAGCGTGATCTATTTCGCCGGGCGTCGCGTCGCGCACGTGGCTATTGGAGCGGCCGTGCCGGTCCTGATTCCCTCGCGCTCGGATCGTGCGCAGACAAAGCTCCTCTCGATCGCGCTCGGGATGTTCCTGAGCGACCTTGACGTTGCCGAACCTCCGCGGGCGTGAGGGCCCTCACGATCGCGAAGCGTTGAGGGAATTCACAGCGGCGTCCTCCGCGCTCTTCAGGCGGACGTCCACGAGCGCGAATTCCTCCCCGCCAAGCACCTCGCCGCCGAGCGCTCCGCAGCACGGGCATTCGCCGAGCGCCTCATCGGAGCGAAACGTATGATGGCAGAGCGTACATCGAAAGGTCATCGGGATGATCTCCAACTCCAGGCGCGCGGCCTCAGCCGGGGTGCCCGCCGCCAAGCGCTCGAAGGCAGCGCGAAAGCGTTCGGGAGCGGCGCATCCGATCCCCAGTCGCACGCGCACGCCGACAATCTTTCGGCGCGGATCGGAAGCGAACGCTTCTCGAAGGCGCTCCAGCAGAGAGCGAACCAATTCCACTTCTTGCATGTTCTTCTCCTTTTCGCACCTCATGACGGACGTCGTTCTGAGGCCTTCGCCGCACTCGCCAAATGAGCGATGGCGTCCTGAACGATGCGTCCGCACGAGGCGCAGAAGGCGTTCGATTTCAAGTCCACGTGCTCGATGGAATTCGAGAAGTGCATGACGCACTCGAACTCCGGGCAGTGAACGAGACCGAACGTGTGGCCCAGTTCATGGAGGGCTTCCTTCTCGCATCGCTCGAGAAAGAGCCGACGATCCTCCGGCAATCCGTAAAACCGCTGATCGAGGCGATGGACGGAGAGCACGGCCGCCGTTCCTCCAAGCTGTGCTTCCCCGAAGACGAACGTGAGGATAGGGATGAACAAGTCCACCTCTGTCACGCCGAGGATCTTCGCGGCGGGATTGTGGTGACTTCGCACCAACTGAGCGAGCAGCGCCGTCGAATGATACTGTTGCCGGAGAGGATGATAGGCAGCCTCCAGCTCGACCGGGTGATTCCGAATTCGACAGAAAACGGGCAGCGTTTCCGGTAGGACGAGAGCTAGGAAGTCGAGGACTTCCGTATCCACCTTTCCGATCGGCACCAGCTCGATGAGCGCGCGCGACACAGCCTCTCCTCATCATCGCAACGAATCGGGCTTGAGCTGATACTTCCGAATCTTATTGTAGAGCGTCACGCGATCAATGCCCAGCAAGCGAGCGGCCTGCGAGATATTCCACTTCGTCTCCTGCAGGATCCGCGCGATATGCTGCCGCTCGACGTCGGCGAGCGTTCTCCCGGCGGCGGGCTCTCGCATCTCGTTTACCTGTAGGGGCAGGTCTTCCGGTTGAATCTCGCGCCCGCGGCAGACGAGCACAGCGCGCTCGATGGCGTTCTGTAGCTCGCGCACGTTCCCCGGCCAATCGTACTGCTCAAGTAGCGTCATCGCCGCCGTCGAGATGCCGTGGACCGGTTTATTCATGCTCTGTGCGAACTTCCTGAGGAAATGTTCGGCCAGAAGGGGAATATCCTCCCGTCGCTCGCGCAGCGGAGGGATCGTAATGGAGAAGACGTTGATCCGGTAGTAGAGATCCTCGCGGAACTTTCCTTCGGCGACCATGGCTTCCAAATCCTTGTTCGTCGCCGCGATGAGGCGAAAGTCCACGGGAATAGGCGTATTCCCCCCGACGCGGAAAATCTTCTTCTCTTCGAGGACGCGGAGGAGATCGACTTGCGTCTTGAGGCTGATGTCGCCAATCTCATCCAGGAAAAGCGTCCCCCCGTCGGCCAATTCGAATTTCCCTTTGCGCCGATAGTGGGCACCGGTGAACGCCCCCTTCTCGTGTCCGAACAGCTCGCTCTCAATCACCCCCTCGGCCAGGGCGCCGCAGTTGACGATCACGATCGGCATGTACCGACGAGGACTATTGGCATGAATTGCGCGAGCGACCAGCTCCTTTCCCGTCCCACTCTCCCCGCGGATGAGGACCGTGGTATCCGACATGGCGACGAGTCGAATCTGCTCGAGCACACGTTGAATGGCCGGGCTTTGCCCGATGATTTCATGAAACAGCTCCACCTCCTGGAGGCGTTCGCGCAGCCGGATATTCTCGGCGACCAGTTGCTTTCGCTCGACGGCGTTTCGGATGATATGCTCCAATTGATCGGGATCGAAGGGCTTCACGATGTAATCATATGCGCCCTGCTTCATCGCCTCGACGGCCGTCTCAACCGACGCATAGGCCGTCATGATGATGATGACTGCATCGGGGGCGATCTCCCGAATGCGCCGTTGCAACTGCAGGCCGTCCATCCCGGGCATCTTAATGTCAAGGAGGAAGATGTCGTAGCTCGATTCGGCCAACTTCTGCAGGGTCTCCTTCCCCGATCCGGCAACGTCCACCACGTATCCCTCCTCGCGGAACCAATTCCCTAAGGATTCCCGCACGACGGCCTCATCGTCCACGATCAAAATGCGAATTTTGTTCTTGGGCACCGTCATGTTCTGCACCTCCCGCTCTGACGCTCATCGTCTGAGACGGCGCCGCGGGCCATGTCGAGGGCGAGATCGGATTGCTCCTCCGCGGGGAGTGGAGGCACCAGCGGCAGATGGAGGGTGAAGGTCGTCCCTTGCCCGAGCGCCGATTGCACGTGGATCTCCCCGCCATGTCGGTGGAGGATGCTGAGCACGACCGAGAGGCCGAGGCCAAGGCTCCCCTCCTTCTCTTTGGTCGTGAAGAAGGGCTCGAAGATATGGCGTTGCGTCTCCTCGTCCATTCCAATGCCGTTGTCGCGGATCGCGATCTCGATCTGTTGGGTCTCGGGGAGGAAGCGCGAGCGGACCGTGAGCACGCCTTCCTCCGGCCGCATCGCTTCACAGGCATTGATGAGGAGTGCGACCAAAGCTTGTCGGATCTGTTGGCCGTCGCAAACGAGAGGGGGGATGGTGGGATCGAGCTGGACATCGGTCTGCACGTTCATCAATTCGATCTTGTGTTGGATCAGGCGCAGGGATTGCTGGATGAGTTCGTTGACGTCATGCGGTTGAAAGTGGGCGCGCGAAGGGCGCACGAATTGCAGGAGATTCTTCACGATCTCCCCGCAGCGGGCCGACTCGCTGGCGATCAGCTCCAGATATTGGCGCACGCTCGGGAGATCTTCGGCCGAGAGCCCGTGATCCCCCACCTTCTTGAGTAGGAGCTTCGCCATCGTGAGGATACCGGACAAGGGGTTGTTGATCTCATGGGCGACGATGGCCGCGAGCTTCCCGATGGAAGCCATGCGCTCAGCGTGCATCATCTGCTCGTGCGTGCGCCGCAGCTCGGCCGTCTTCTCGGCCACGCGCTCCTCCAAGGTCCGCGCCCAACTGGTCACCTCTTCATGAGCGCGCTTGAGCTCGGCGGTCATCTCATTGAAGGAGGTCGCCAGCTCCCCGAGCTCATCGCGCGAGGCGAGGGGGATTTTGTAGTCGAGGTCGCCGGCGGCGACGCGCTCGGTTCCTTTCTTCAGGTGCTTGATCGGGACGTGAATCATCGCCGCGGTGACGGCCACGACGACCAGAGCGACAAAGAAGATGCTCCCCAGAAAGAGCCGGAAGAGCTGGCGTTGCCCTTCAGCGATGGCCGCATCCACCGGCGCGAGCGAGAGCGTCACGTCCAATACGCCGAGCACGGATTGCGTCGGCGAGTGGGCGTGGCATGGGGCCGTGTAGCATCCGGGCTCATTCTCGATGGGGTTGATGAGGCCCAGAATGCGCTCCCCGCGATCCCCCACATATACGCGGACGCGATCCGGACGCTCCAATCGGGCGAGCGGTTGTTCCTGCGCGTGGCAGGCGTAGCAGGCCTCGGCCCGCTTGTCCACGAACGTATTCATCTCGCGCGCGTCGGTGGAGAAGCTGATCCGTCCCTCCTTGTCGAAGATGCGAATCTTATGAATGCCAGGTTGCGCGCCGATGGTGAGGAGCGTGTGGTAGATTTCGTCGCGGTGGTTCTGCAACATGCTGTAGCGAAGCCCTCGCTTGATGACATCGCTCGTGCGGTCGGCGCTCATGATGGTCATCCGTTCGAGATCGCGCTTGTGCAGCCGAAGGGTTTGATACCCCAGTAGCGAGAAGACGAGCGCCATGCTCGCGATGAGCCAAAGGGCCAACTTCACGCTCACGCTCGACATCCATCGGTGCCAACCGCGTGCGAGCACGTCGTCACCTCTTCGTCTACGGCCGATGACACGCCGTGCAATCTTCCTTCACGCTGAAGGAAGTACGCCCGTCGTGACACCGTCCGCAGTGTCGTTCATCATGCAGATCGCGGGCGGGCGATGAAGCTGCGCTCCCGGATGCTTTCAACAGGCGGAACGGCTCGTGATGGCAGATCGTGCAATCGGGCCGCTCCCAATTGAGGTGCGAGGCGTGTCGGAATATGACCGGTCCGGGACTGGCCTCCCCTTGTGGGAACGTGACGTCCGGAGGGACTTCCAGGTGTTTCAATCCTTCAGCGATCTGGGGCTCGCTCTCTTCGCGGGTTGAGACGGCAGCGAGCGTTCGCTCGCGATGCTGGAGGCCGCTGTAGGCCGATCCCATGGCGCCGATGAAGAAGAGTCCACCGAGGATCAACACTAGGGGCGTCGTACCGATCCACGGTCGTCGCAGAACGGCCACCGCCGGAGGCTCCACCAAAGAGGACGCCAAAAGACGCTCCGTCTCCGGGAAGACGGGCAGATATTTCGCCGCCGCGCCGAAGAGGGCGAACCCCAGGGCAACGATCATCAGCGTCACCGAAAGCTCCGTCCAGCTCGGGAAGTAAGACACGCCGGAAGACGCTTCCATCCCCGTGATGCTCACATTGAGCCGATTCATAATGAAGCCGAGAACGACCAGGACGGCGGAGACGAAGAGGCCGAAGTGATCCGTCCGAATGCGACGGAGGCTGAGCAGTAGGATCGGGCCGATCACGCCGAGCAGCATCTCGGCCAGGAACATTCGTCCCTCGTACGTTGGTTCCAGGACGCGGGAGAGCACTCCCCGCCCGGCCAGGTCTTGGACTTTCAGGACCAGATATACGGCCAACGTGACGACAATCACCTTTCCCAAATCGGAGAGTAGATCGATCTCCAGCCGCTTTCGGAACGCCCGATAGCTCAGAAATGACTCGAAGATGGTCATCGCGCAGCCGAGCGCGATCGCGGAGATGAAGAAGAAGATGGGCAAAAGCGGCGAATACCAAAGCGGATGCAACTTCTCCGGGACGATCAAGTAGAGCGATCCGAGCGAGGACTGATGAAGCGTCGAGAGGATGACGCCCAGGATGACCAGCGGCACCGTCAACGCATGAAGGATTCGCAGCGGGCGCTCGAGCCTCAGACGTTCGAACACCATCGGGCTGAATTCCAGCGCGAGCACCGTCGTGTAGAGCATGACGCACCACGCCACTTCGAACATCACCGAGTGCGGATTCCACATGACCAATGGATGCCAGATGCGATAGGGGCGTCCCAGGTCAAAGAGCAGGGCCACGATGACGAGCACGTAGCCGAGGAACGCCGTGAGGATGGTCGGGCGAATGATCGGTCGAAACCGCTCGATATTGAAGATGTACACGACGGCGCTGAGGGTGAATCCTCCGGCTGCCAGGGCCACCCCGCAGAGCACATCGAATCCAACCCACAACCCCCAGGGGAAGGCATCGCTCAAGGCCGTGCTCGCTCCCAAGCCGCCAGTGAACCGGACGACTGTGCTATAGAGGCCAGCGCCCAGGATGACCGCAAAGACGAGTTGCCAAAAACTCGGTCGGCGAAAGCTCCAACGCGTCATAATCCATCCTCGCGTCTCCCGCGCGTCCGACGCGCGGAGGGATCATGGCTCTTCATGCCAGGAATCGGCGGATTCCGGCGCCGAGGGCTCGCGAAGCTCTCGCTGCTGGCGTTCTCGGAGTTGGACCTCTCGACGCCGATTCGTGATCCACCAAATGCCTCCCAACAACACGCTGCCGACGACAACGAAATTAGGGATCTTCTGCAAGACCTGCCACGTCAACAGTGGCAAGGGCTCCGACAGCAAATCGGTCCGATAGCCGAGGCGCTCGAAGGGGACATCCGACAGAAGCAGCACCGATGTGCCGCCGACTTCCTCCAAGCCGTAAATCCTCGGCACGTACTTCTGGGGATGGGCGCGGATTCGCGCGCGCGCCTCCTCGATCAGCGCCTGGCGATCGCCGAACCGCGTCGCTCCGGTCGGGCAGACCTCTGCGCACGCCGTGGGGCGCCCAGCCGCGAGGCGATCCGCACAGAGATCGCACTTTCGGACGCGGGGCAAGATCTTCCTCCATTCGTACTTCGGAATGCCGAAGGGACATGCGAGCATGCAATACCGGCACCCGATGCAGCGCGCCTCATGATAGATGACCGGACCCATGGCCGTCTTCTCCAACGCGCCGACCGGACAAACGGAAACGCATGTGGGGACTTCGCAGTGCATACAGAGCTGGCGGACGAATCGCCCCCCACGTCTCTTCACGACCGTATAGGTTTGATCCGAGAGCCGATCCTCCAGAAAGTGTGTGGCCGTCCGTGGGAGCTGGTTTCGCTCTTTGCACGCCTCGTAGCAGGCGCCGCATCCGATGCACAAGGTCGTGTCCAAGAGAAGGCCTTTTTTGTCGCCCATACGCTCCCCCTTTTTGCAGGGATGCAATTTCCATGCCAGAAATGGGCTTCCCGTGCCTTTCGCGGACCCACTTCCGAAGCGCTTAACTTCAAGCACTTACAGCCCCACGAGGGCATCGTTCCTTCCTTTCGAGAGGCTGGGGTGGGGCAAATCCCCCGTCGAGAGCGGCTCAATGGGCGCAGCGGACCGAAGTCCGCCACTGACTGATCTCGGACGATGAGGGGGCGGTCGGCGCACGCTTCGTCACGAATGTTGCGCCTTTGACCGCCCTCCTTATTCTGCCGAAGCACGTGGACTACGCAAGAACGTTCGCGCGAATTCCTCCCAACTGGCTTCATCGAGCATCTCCAGGACGCCTTCGGCCCACTGCCCGCCGTCTTGCAGGACCTGTCCGAGAGCCGACTGCGGCATTGGACGCAACGTCAGGAATTCCTTGAAGCGTTCGATCTCCCATCGAAGCCACGCCCGTGCTTCCTCGGCGACGAAAAGATGGCGCAGATGCGCTGCCAGGTCTTTCGGCTTCAGCGCGCACACCCATCCCTCCTCGTAGGGGTCCATCCGCCCCGTTTCGGGAAGGCGCGCGAGGTTCTCATTGATGGCGCTCACGACGCCGGTGAGTGGTGCGCGGAAGACGGCTCGTCGGCCATTTTGCGTGATGGCGAACAGCGGGTCGCCGCGTCGAACGACAGAGCCGACGTTCGGCAACTCCACAGCGTCCACGCGACCAATCACGCGACGCGCGAACTCATCCATGCCGATCAGCGTCCGTCCGCTCGGTTCCAGGCGGACCCACGTGTGGCCTTCGTCCAGGAAGAGGCCGGCCGGGACCGAGACGGTTTCCAATGCGAGCACCGGGGCGAACTCGGGATGCGGCACCGTTCGCCTCGGGGCCCGTCCCTGTCGGGCCTCGGCCCATTGGACGAGGGAATCCACGAGGATGAACCCGATGATCGTGAGAATGACGAAGAAGGCGACCATAGCTCACCTCCTATATCGAGTCTTCTTCTCGGGCGCGCTTTTGGAGCGCCCGGCTTGCGGTTGCAAAAACTGCGCGATCACTTGCGCCCACCACGTAGGACCGAGCCGCTCAATGAGCGACTCCCTCGTGGCGGACGCCGTGGGCTTGCGTGATGAGACGGGAACGCCCCCGTCTTGGAGCGTGCGGCCGGCGAGGGCTTCCGGGGGCGTTCCCAGGGCACACAAAGCGGCGTGAATCTCCCGATGCAGCCTCGTGATCTCTTGTGTGCACCACGCCAGCGCCTGCTCCCCGTACAGCAACCGTTGCAAATCCTCCTGCAGGCGCTCCGGTTGAAGAATCATCATCCATCCCTCGCCATAGGGATCGTGATTGACCAGAGAGGGATACCGCGCGAGCTTTTCGTTGAGTTGGTGGATCACCCCTGTCACCGGCGCGGGCAGGGCGATTTCTCCCGCGTGATATGCCAGCTCGCCGCAGGGATCTCCGGCGATCACCCGTGCGCCGACGTCGGGGAATTCCACGCGATAGATGCGCCCAAGGAGCCACTGCCCGAAATCGTCCAACCCGATACGCACCTGTCCTTGCCGCTCGACGCGCGCCCAGAGATGTGCCGGGTGGTAGAAGAGCGCCTCCACCATGCGGAATCCCCTCCTGATGAGGATGCGCTCGCGCGCCGGAGGCTGCGCTTGGGAGTGGCCTTCAGGCTCTCCGCAAAACGGGCATCCGGCGAGCTCATGATCCTCGACGCGTTCTTCTTTCGCTCGTTCGACAAGAGGTCGTCGGGCCTCCCGTTCACCAGTCACCGTCCACTCACGAAGGGCACGATCGAAGGGGCACCGCTCGCATTCATAATCCCTATCGCAGAGCTTATAATCGACAACTCCGGCTAGCATCCAAACGCATTTGAGGGGAGAAGAAGCGCGTTCGCCTTCGGAGACGACCGGAAGGGAGGAGGCCATCGCCTCCGGTGGTCGCTCTTTCAGCCGTTGCTCGGTGCCCTTCGTCATATACCCTCCTTCCGCCGGCCGTGGAATGTGCAATCGGCGTGCCGCACCGCATCGTTCTCCCGATGCTTGGGAAGTCGCTGATCATCAGGGAAATATGCACCTGCATCCGGCCGATGAGCGAATCTCTCGGCGCGAACCGTTGAATTCCTCAACACGAGATGGGCAGCGAATGTGAGAAGTTACGGCGCTCGGTGCGCTTAGCTGTGTTGAGGAATTCAACTGGATCTGTTGCGTTTTTCAACGGGCGGCCGCACGTCTGCGCGCTAACTCTAGGGAAATCAAGGACACTCGTCTCGGCATGTCGCTTGCTAAAAGGAGTGGCGGAAGCAATGGTGCGAAAATCACAAAGGAGGGAGGCGCTATGAAGAGGAAACTCACGCGGAAGGAATTTCTGACGTTGACGACCAAATGCGCCGCTTGCGCCACGGCGGGCGTAGTCGGAGTGAGTCTCATCGGCCGCGAGGGGAGCGCGCAAGGGGAGCTCCCTCCGTGGCCGTGGCCCTACAAGAAGCTCGATCCCGAGTACGTGCGCAAGCTCGGGCACCAAGGGTATTGGGAGAAAGGCTACGGATGCGCGTATGGTGCGTTTCGTGCGATCGTCGTCGCGCTGCGCGAGGCCGTTGGATACCCGTACACGCTCATTCCACCCGAGATGATGATCTGGGGACATGGCGGCGTCGTCGGATGGGGTGGGACCTGCGGAGCGCTCCTGGGCGCCTGTGCGGCCATCAATCTCGTGTGCGATAAGCCGACGGCCGATCAGCTCATCCACCAGTTGCAGGGGTGGTACACGCAGGCCCTCCTGCCATCGGACATCAGCAATCAGTACGCGCAAACCGGACAGTTCTTCGTCCAGAAGTACACGCAGGCGCTGCCGCAGAACGCCTCGGGGTCCCCTTTGTGTCACGTCTCGGTGACTATGTGGTGCGAACATTCTGGGTTCCGGGCCTCGTCGCTTGAGCGAAAGGAGCGATGTGGCCGACTCACGGGGGATGTCGCGGCTCGCGCCGTTGAGCTTCTGAATCAATGGGCCGATGGGCAGCTCCAAGACATCTACGTGCCGCCGGAATCCATCGCCACCTGTCTCACATGTCACGGCGATAAGGGCATGGACAACGTGAAGGCCAAGATGAACTGTGTGCAATGCCACGCGCCGCATCCGTGAGCTCATCCCATCCCCCGCGCGAGGCAAATCGCGTGGGGGATGGGCTTCTTTGAATGCGGGTCTCCTTTCCACTTCAGGAAGGTGCGCCTCCTGCTCACTTTTGGGGAGGGGATCATCCTTCAGGTGCGAGTCAGCTTTTCGGACTGCCCCCGCCGAGTCGGGGAGATTGCTCGACTTGTCTTGAGTGAGCCCTCCGGTGCGTGAGCGATGCATGCGCGCTCGCCTTCTTGCGAGGCGAGAAGGGTCAGATACAGTTCTCGCATGCGCCGGATGAGCTCGTCGGCTCGGAAGTGGGCGAGAGCGAAGGCTTGCGCCGCTTGAGCGACGCGCGTGGCTTCTTCGGGATGGTCGAGGACATAGAGGATCCGCGCGGCCAGCGCCTCTGGATCCTTTGGTGGGACGAGCCATCCGGTCTCCCCATGGCGAATGAGATCGGGTGTGCCCCCGACGGCCGTCGCGACGACGGGTCGAGCCGCCGCCATGGCTTCGATCACGGCGACGGGCGTTCCTTCATTGAGCGAGCTGTTCACGACCAGATCAACATCGGCGTAGATGCGTTCCAGGTCTTCCCGCCAGCCGAGGAACGAGACATGTCCGCAAAGGGGGGGACGATCGCTCATCGCTTGAAGACGGGGGCGTAGCTCGCCGTCTCCGACCAGAAGCAGATGCGCTTCGGGGCGGTATTGCAGGACTCGGACGAAGGCCTGAAGTAGCAGAGCATGATTCTTCACGGGCGCGAGTCGCCCGATCGAACACACGATCGGGATCTCACGGTCCAGGCCGAGTTGGCGACGAAGCTCGCCGCGAAAACGGTCGCTCTCGGCGAAGCGCTCAAGTTCCAAACCGAGCGGGATGACGGCGATCTTCTCGGCCGGAGCGATCCGATAGCGGATCAATTCTTCTTTGAGCGTCGGACTGATCGTGATGATTCGCGTCGTCCAGCGCGCCAGGGCACGTTCAAGCGCGCGGAAGAGAAGGGAGAGGAGCGGATGGAAGTACGAATGGAACGTATGCCCGTGAAACGTGTGCACGAGGATCGGGACGCCGGCACATCGGGCGGCGAGTCGGCCTAAAGCCCCGGCCTTCGAGGCGTGTGTGTGAACGATCTGTGGGCGCAGTTGGCGAAAGAGGCGAAAGAGGTGAAGGAACGCTCGCCCATCATCCAGAAGGTGCACATCGCGCCGCAGCGAGGCGAGTCGAATCGGTTCCACGCCGTGCGCGCGCGCCTCGTCAAAGAGATGCCCTTCGTGGGTATCCTCACGACCGACGATGAGCGTGGAATGGAAGCGTTCGTCGTTGAGTCCGGCCGTCAGCAGGATGACGTGCCGCGAAGGTCCGCCGATGTTCAGTCGAGAGAGGACGCGCGCGATGCGAATCGGTGCCTCAGCGCTTGCCGTCGCGGATCGCGGCTCCTCGCTTCGATCTCCGAGGCACATAGGTGGGGTCTCATCAGGCATCTCGAAGGGGCGGGGCGCTCCCATTCAACAGCGCCTCGTCGAAAACCTCCAGGCGCATCTCCTCAAGGCCTCGCAGCAAGAGCTGCCGCACTTCCGCGCCGCGCGAGGCCGTGAGCGCCCTCTGCGCGAGGTCGCGCACCTGCGCCAGTTCGCAGTGTCGAATGAGATCCCGGATGAGGGGGATGGCGCGCGGGCGCATGCTCAGGATGCGGGCTCCCAGGCCGAGCAGCACGAGCGCGTGAAGCGGATGCGCCGCCATCTCGCCACAGACTTCGAGAGCGAGGCCAGCGCGTTCGGCCGCGCGCATCACGTGATTCACGGCGCGCAGCACGGCCGGATGGAATGGATCGTAGAGATGCGCGACGCGATCGTTGTCGCGATCTACCGCCAGGACGTATTGGATGAGATCGTTCGTCCCCAGACTCAGGAAATCGGCTGCCGTCGCCAGCTCCTCCGCGAGCCACACAGCCGCTGGCGTCTCGATCATCACGCCCAATGGGATGCGATCGGGAACTTCGACCCCTTCGGTGCGCAGCTCGTGACACACGGCGTCAAGCAGGCGGCGCACCTGGTGCACTTCTTCCACGCTCGTGATGAGCGGCAGGACGATGCGGAGATTTCCGAATGCCGCAGCACGCGCGATGGCGCGCAATTGCGTCTTCAAGACCTGTGGCCAGCGGAGCGAGAAGCGAATGGCGCGAAGACCGAGCGCGGGATTGCGTTCGGGAATCCACGGCTCCCGATCGCCCATCCCCGTCGTCGCCAGATGCTCATCGCGAAGCGCTCGCAGGCTGCCGAGCGCCGCCATCTGATTCTCGTCCCAATCCACTGTGCGAATGACGACGCCCTCGGGCCCGGCGGCTTCGGCCACTTGGCGGTATGCCTGCCATTGCGCCTCTTCCGAGGGCAACTCCGGAGCCGCCTGCAGGAAGAGGAATTCCGTGCGCAGCAGTCCGACGCCGCACGCGCCAAAGTGCCGCGCGTCCTCCAGTTCCGAGATCCGTTCGATATTGGCGCGAACGGTGATCGGCACGCCATCGCGCGTCATCGTCGGCAACGGTGCGCGTTCGCGCAGAAGATGCCAGCGGCGTTCGCGCTCCTTCTGTTGCTCCTGGTATCGTCGAATGACCTCCGGCGTCGGATGCACGAAGACGAGCCCTTGAGTCCCATCCACAAGAAGGGGCGCTTGGTCTTCGATGAGGGCGAGCGCACCGTGAATGCCGGAGACGGCCGGAATGCCCAGGCCGCGCGCGAGGATGGCCGCGTGTGAAGTCCATCCTCCTGTGCCGATGACCAGACCGGCGACGCGCTGCGGATCGAGTTCTCCAAGGAGGCTCGGCGGAAGAGTCTCGCCCACCAGGACGGCACCTTCCGGGAAGGCGCACGAGATGCGATCTCCGGCCAGCGCCGTGAGCAACCGATGGGCGACGTCCTCAATGTCGCTCCCGCGCTCGCGCAAATAATCGTCCTTGATCTCCGCGTAGATGGCCAGGATGCGATCGGTGACCAACTTCACAGCCCATTCCGCGTTGATGGCGCTTGTGCGGATGAGCGTCTCGATCTCGCCGAGGATTCCCACATCCTCCAGCATCAATCGTTGCGCGTCCAGGATATAGGCGTGTTCTCTTCCCAAGGCTTGCTCCACGCGCTGCCGCAGTGCTTGAAGCTGTTCGCGGGCGATGCTCACGGCCGCGTGGAACCGCGCCACCTCCGCTTCGATCTCCCGAGGGGCGAGTGGTCGCCGGAAGACCAAGCGCCCACGCCACGGCAAAAGCACGGCCGGGCCCAGCCCGACTCCCGGCGAGACTCCCAATCCGCGCAAGACGAGCTCGGAATGCGTCGCGCGATTCGCCGTCACGAGATCGTTCCTCCCTCCTCCCCGAATCCCGATTCGATCAACCGATAGATAGCTTCGACCGCTTCCACCTCATCCTCCCCCGATGCGATGATCTCTAGATGCGTCCCCGCGGAGGCAGCCAACAGCAGGACGCCGAGGATGCTCTTCGCATCTACGGTCTGTCCATTATCGCACCGCGCGAGCGCGATCGTGCTCTGGAAGCGGTTGGCCACATGCACGAGCTTAGCGGCCGCTCGCGCGTGTAATCCCAGACGATTGGTCACCTGTACGGTTCGCCGCTGCATCCTCGGCTAACGTTTGGTGGGTGTGAGGATCTCGCTGGCCAGATAGATGTTCTTCTGCCCCTGCTCCTTGACCTTCCGCGCGACCGTGAGGAGATCGTCGTTCGGGTCCTGGTTGGCGAGCTTGAGGATCATGGGCAGATTAACGCCGGTGACGATCTCCACCGGTTCGACGCCCAGGAAGGTGGCGGCGATATTGGTCGGCGTCCCACCGAACATATCCGTCAGCAAGAGCACGCCGTGTCCACTATTGACGCGCGCGATCGCTTGGCGGATCGTCTCGCGCGCGACCTCCACATCGTCATGCCAGCCAATGGAGACGGCCGTGATGTGGCTGATCTGGCCGACGATCATCTCGGCGGCGTTCACCAACTCGGTGGCCAATTGCCCATGCGTGATGACGACGCCTCCAATACGTCCCATTGGTGCCTCCTCTCACTCTTCTCCGCGCGCCGCACTTCCTCCTGCGCGCTCTCCTATTGTACACCACAGCGCGCACCCCCGTCCTCGAGGAAGGGAGCGGTGCGCTCACGGCTTGTCCACGTCTCGATGCGCGACGCGAATCTTGTATCCCTCGCGCCGCAGCGTGCGGGCCAACTCCTCGACGATCATCACCGAGCGATGGCGGCCTCCCGTGCACCCGATCCCAATCGTCACATAACTGCGGCCTTCGCGCTGATAGCGTGGCAGGAGGAAGCGAAGGAGGTTCTCCAAGTGGGCGATCGTCTCGGAGGTGTCCGGCTGCGCGCGCATGAAGGCGAGGACTTCCGGGTCTTGGCCGGTCCGCTCGCGCAACTCCGGCACGAAGTGCGGATTCGGGAGAAAGCGCACGTCGAAGAGCAAATCCAATCCGGGCGGAACGCCGTGTTTGAATCCGAAACTCAACAGCGTGACCGTCATCTCCAGCAACGCATCGGCCGTGCCGAAGCGCTCGATCACGTAGCGGCGCAGCGTGTGGACCGTATGCTCGGACGTGTCGAGGATCAGATCAGCGCGGGCGCGAATCTCCGCGAGCAGCTCCCGCTCGCGCGCGATGGCCGTCGGCAAGTCCGTCTCCGCATCGGCCAGCGGATGCGGACGGCGCGTCTCGGAGAAACGGCGGAGCAAAACCTCGGGGCTCGCCTCGAAGAAGACGATCTTCACGTTTGTCCCCTGCTGCCGCAGCTCATCATACAGGCGAGGGAAGTCTGGCAGGAACTGTCGCTCGCGAATGTCGATGACGATGACCGCGCGTTTGAGCGTCTCCAGGGAACGCTCGCACAGCTCGACAAACGGGGGGAGGAGATGGATCGGGAGATTGTCCACGCAGAAGTAGCCCAGGTCCTCGAAGGCCTTGACCGCCGAGGTCTTCCCCGAGCCGCTCAAGCCCGTGAGGATGAGGATTTGCGGGGAAGGGGAGGCCATACCGGCGTTCGCTCACCGCGAGTCCTGCGCCTCGCCCGCGACCAGCGCGTCGTGCGCGCGCACGAATCGGCGCATTGCATCAATGCCGCGGCGTCTCAGCAAGTGGTTCCGCACGGCGACTTCCACCAGCGTCGTGAGGTTGCGCCAGGACGTGACGGGGAGGCGAAGTAGAGGGATCGCGACATCGAGCACGCGAAGCGTCTCCTCCTGCAATCCCAGAGGATCGTACTCGCGCTGTGGATCCCAACGCTCGAAAGCGATGGCCAGCTCCAGCGGCGCTTCTTCGGCGAGTGCGGCGACGCCGAACAGTTCTCGGATGTCGAGGATGCCTAGTCCGCGAATCTCCATGTGCCCCCGTGTGCGTTCCGGCGCCCGCCCGATCACTCGATCCGAGCCAAGCGCGTGCACCTCGACGACATCATCGGAGACGAGCCGATGCCCGCGCTGAATGAGATCGAGTGCGCATTCGCTCTTGCCCAACCCGGATTCGCCAAGCAACAGCACGCCGACGCCGAAGACCTCCACCATGACGCCGTGAATCCACGCGCGCGGAGCGAGCGTCCGTTGCAAGAATTCCGTGAGCTTCAAGATCGCCACCGAGCTGAGGAGCGAGGAGACGAGCACAGGGACGCACTGCCGTTCGGCCGCCTCCAGGAATTCCGACGGAGGGGTGAGTCCCTTCGTCACGAGCACGCATGTGATCTCTCGCCAGGGGAGGCGTTCAACGGCCCGTTGGCGGTCCGAAGGGGAGAGATGTTGCAGGAAGGTCACTTCGCTCTGCCCCAGGATTTGCACGCGCCCTTGGTGGACATAGTGCGGGAATCCAGCGAGCGCCAGTCCGAGCTTTTGGATCCGTGGCGAGCGGATCACATTCGCCGCACCCGTGGCGCCGGCGATCACCCGCAGATCGAGCTCCGGAGGCGCCTGGGCCAGCAGTTCGGCGACGGTGATCTCCGGAGCGAAAGAAGCGGTCATCGAAGGCTCACGGTTCGATCAACCCGAGGTGGCCATCGTTCCGCTTGTAGAGGACGGCCACGCGATCGGTCTCCGAGTTCCAAAAGACGAGGAAGTGATCGCTCGATTTCAGCAGCAGTTCGGCGGCCTCATCCGGAGTCAGGGGCTTCACCGAATATCGCGGCGTGCGAATGATCCGCACCTCCGGCGCCGGCGACTCGACGGGCAAGGTCTTCATCCGCTTCCGCGCCGCGCGCCGTCGCGTCGTGAATTTCTCCTTCTGCTTGAGCGTCTGTCGGAGGATGCGATCAATGGCCTCGGTGACGGAGCTGTAGATGTCTTCCGTCTCGGCCATTCCGGTGAATCGGTGATCCCGCCAGGTGACGAGGATCTCCGTCAGGAACCGATGCTTCTCCGCGCCCAAAATGACATGCACCTTGGCCGCGTCATCGAGGACACGACCGAGCTTCTCCAAAGCTCGTCGCAGGCGCTTCTCGATCGCGGGCGTGAGCGTCACATTTCGCGTCGTGAGTTCCAGGTTCATCTCCCCCTCCCTGCGGCGAGCAGCGAGCGATCGCGCGAGCTGGGAATGCCCAACTGCTTCCGATACTTCGTCACCGTGCGGCGAGAGAGTCGAATCCCCTCTCGTTCCAACAAGCGCACGAGATCATCATCGGTCAGCGGCGCTCGCGGATCCTCCTGCTCGATGAGCTTTTGCAGGCGCAACTTCAGGACGCGCGTCGAAATCTGCTCGCCGTTCTCCTTCCTCACGCCTTCGGTGAAGAAGCGGCGCAACTCGATGAGGCCCTGTGGGGTGTCAATGTACTTGTTGCTCACGATGCGACTGACGGTCGAAAGCGAGAGACCCAATTCGGCGGCGATATCCTTCAGCAGCATCGGCTTCAAATACTCCGGACCGTAATCGAGGAAGTCGCGTTGCCGCCGGACGATCGCTTCGCAGACGCGATAGATCGCGCGCCGCCGATGTTCGATGTTCTTCAGGAGTTCGACGGCCGAGCGGAGGCGCTCGCGCACGAAATCTCGCGTCTCCTTCGGCAGGTGTGCGTTCTTGAGCAGCCGCCGATAATAGGCGTTGATCCGAAGCTGGGGCAGGCCTTCCTCATGGAAGAGGATGACGTACCGGTCATCCACTTTCACAATGCTCGCCTCGGGCACGATGTAGGTCGGAGGCGCCGCTCCCAGATTTCGCCCCGGGCGTGGGTCCAACTGTCGAATCACCTCCAGCTCTTCGCGCAGCGTCTCCAGAGGGAGGTTGAGCCGTTGGGCCAACTCCGACAACCGGTGCGGCTGCAACTCCCACAGATGCTCCCGCACCAAGCGGGCCGCCAGTCGATCCTCCCACCCCCGCGCGCGCAGCTGCAGCAGCAAGCATTCTCGCAGATCGCGCGCGCCGATCCCCGGGGGATCGAGACTCTGCACAAGGGCGAGCGCGCGCTCGACGACCTCATCGGACCATCCCCCTAAGGCCTTGATCTCTTCGAGCGTCGCCTCCAGATAGCCATCGCTATTGAGACATCCGATGATCGCTTCCGCAGCCTCTCGCACGTCCTCTTCCTTCGGGGCGATCAAACGGAGTTGTTCCAGCAAGGCCTCATAGAGGGAAGGGCGACTCGGCGTCAGCTTCTCTAGCAACGAGGCCTCATCTTCCGGCGGAGGTTCCGCCCACGTCGTCTGCGGGACCGGATCCAGGTAGTTCTGAAAGAAATCCTCGAAATCCACCTCTTCGAAGGGGTCTCTCGGCTTCGGTTCGACCTGCGCCGACTCCGACGCCACAGTGTGGGATTCGCGCTCCGTATTGAGGAGCATCGTCTCGGCCGAGGGAACGGGCTCGATCACTTCCTCCAACACCGGATTCTCCCGCAGCTCCTGTCGGATGACAGTGAGCAGCTCCAGTTTCGTCATGGCCAGCAGATCAATGCGTTGCTTGAGCTGCGGCGTCAGCGCCAGGCGCTGCGTCAATCCCTGTGTGATCTTCACCGACGGCATAGGTCACAATCGGAAGTGTTCGCCCAAGTAGACGCGCCGGACCTCCGGATCCTCCGTCAGAGCTTCTGGCGTGCCGGTGCGAAAGAGGCGTCCCTCGCTGAGAAGGTACGCGCGATCTGTGATCCGCAGCATCTCCCGCACGTTGTGATCCGTGATCAGGATCCCGATGCCCCGTTCCTTCAAGCGCACGATGATCCGTTGTAGATCGGCTACGGCGAGCGGATCGATTCCCGTCAGCGGCTCATCCAGGAGCAGAAATCGCGGCTCCATGACCAGGGCGCGCGCGATCTCCGCCCGTCGCCGCTCTCCGCCCGAGAGAGCATAGCCTTTGACGTGGCGCACCGACGTCAGGCCGAGCTCTTCCATTACCCCTTCCAGTCGGCGCTCCCGCTCCGCGCGGCTGAGCTTCTGCCGTTCCAGAACGGCGAGGATGTTCTCCTCCACCGTCAGACGGCGGAAGATCGAAGGTTCCTGCGGGAGATACACGAGCCCTCGCCGCGCGCGAAGATACATCGGTAAGCTCGTGATCTCGCAGCCATCTAAAAACACGGCGCCACGATCGGGCACCTCGATCCCAACCAAAAGGTGAAAGGTCGTCGTCTTTCCCGCTCCATTAGGTCCAAGCAGACCGACGATCTCTCCCGGATGCACCTCCAAAGAGACTTCCCGAAGCACGCAGCGTCCTCGATAGTATTTCGTCAATCCCGAGGCTCGGAGGACCGCTCCATCCCGATGCGGCCAGGCGCGAAGCGGTGAGGGCCTGGAGCCGAGGGCAGTCTCCTTCGTCTCTGTGATCAACGCACTCACTGTTTCCCCCTCGGAATCGTCCTCACGGTCTTCACCCGGCGCGCCCCTTCGCTTCCTTCAACCAAGACTGTATCACCCCGATCTAGGAAAGTCAATCGAGCGCCCTGCTGCCGCACCCCCTGGCGATCATCCTCCACGCGCGCGGGAGCGCCTTCGAGGACGATCCTCTCGCTTGCTGCGTCGTAGGTGGCGCGCTCGGCATACGCGCGACGTTCGGGCTCTTTGAGCACGACCTTCCTCTCCGCGAGGGCGCGTTCCAGCTCCGCCGCGTCCGATCTCACGAAGGCCGTGAGCGATTCCGCCAGAAGGCGCTGTGCGCCGCGTTGCAGGCTCACTTCCCCCTCATAGACGATCTTCCGTTCGGCTTCACGGTAAATGAGGCGCGCTGCGGAAACGAAGATGGGAACGGCCTCCGGCGACGCTCCTTCGACACGAGGAGCGCGAAAGAGAAATGAGCGCACGCGCCCGCGCGCCACGAGCGTTCGTTCCACTTCATCGAGTTCCAGCTCATCGGCCGCCAGATACGTATCCTGCTGCCACGCACGCACGGCGCCCATGTAACGCGCCCGTCGCGTGCGGTGCTCCACCTCCAACCGATCGGCAGCGATGAAGATGGGGGCGTTGCGCTCGACGAACGGCAACGTGCGAGCCATTGCCTCGCGAGGGAGGACGGTCGTCACCACGTGGCCTCGGGCGACGCTCCGTTCCTCGCGCGGGTTCACGTCCACTTCCTCCGCGCGCGTCCTTCCGCGGGCATCCCATACGGTCGGAGCGCCCCCGCGCAATCGGATCCATCCGGAATCGGCCTCGTAGATCGCGCGCTCGCTCTCGGCGCGCCGATCGCCCTCCACATAGCGGAATCCCCCGGACTGCAGCAGACGCGCAATCCCCTGCGTCTTCGGATCGAACTCGACGAACAAGGCCGCGCTCATCGTCACGCGTCGAGAGCGCACCGCCAATGCCTCCATCGGTTCGACCTCAACGCGAACGTCACCGCTCGCGCGACCGGTCGTCGCGTGATCCTTCTCTCCGTCGAACATCAGCTCCGTTTCTTGCGCCCAGATCGTCGTCCTCTCCGCCGTCTTCGCCGAGGGGATCTCCAAGCGAACGTTACCCGAGGCGCGCAGTCTTTGAAGCGTGCGCGTCCCCATTCGGAAAAGTGCCTCCAGGCGATTGGCCTCTACCTGCCGCTCGACGATGTGCCGATCGTGCGATTCCTCTCGGATCGCGAGGCTCACGCGCCCGCCCTCGGCCCGCGCCAGTTGAGGGGCGAGAGCGCCGTGCGAGGGCGCGAAGAGGACGTCCACGTGAGGGCCACGCAATTCTCGTTCTCCCGCTCGATCCCGAAGGCGAGCGACGACCGATCCCCTCGCGATCGCGCGCGCGACGTCCTGTCGTTCGGTGAAAGAGATGATCAGGCTCTCGCTGGCGATCTCCACGGCCGTCGGTTCGGCTCGCGAGTGAAAGTGCACGTTCCCCGTGGCCGTGATCTGCCGGATCCGATGCTCGCCGTCGAGGAGGCCATCGAGCCGATCCGCACGCAGCGTGGCCGCGTCCCGCACGAGCACGACGTCTCCGGTGAGTCGGAAGGTGCGCGTCACGCTCTCGAACGTGGCGGCAGCAGCGCGCACGCTCCAGAGTCCGCTCGAGCCGGAGGCTTTCGGCGCAACCGCGAATCGCACGGCATGCAGAGAGATGCGATTTCGCCGATCGCGCGGCAGATGGACTTCCACCCCTTGGCTCTCTCCCCACCCACTCGCGTGTTCGAACGTCACCAATCGCTCCGTGCGCAAGACCTCAGCCGCTTGATCGTACCGCAACTCCTCGGTTCGGAAGTGCAGGCCCTCGCGCGTCCAGGCTCGGACATCGGTGGCGAAGATGACGAGCCCGGACGTTTGATAGTAGACGGCGCGACGAGCCGTGATGCGCGCGCGCTCGCTCGCATCCGCCGCATAGAGCGTCACGCTCACGTCGCTCAACTCATGATGCCCGTCATCGTAAACTTCGTCGCGAGCTGCCGTGAGCAGGAAGAGCGGACGCCCACCTTGGGCTTGGAGATGCCGGATGTGCTCGCTCACCGAGAGGACGCGCGCGCTCAAGGGCGCGCTCTTCGTCTCCCCACTCCGACGTCGGAGGATGCCATGCTGCTGCCGATAGGAGAGGACGATCGCCGTCCCGACGAGAGCGAAGAGCGCGATGGCCAGGAGGCGAACCACAAACGACCATTTCGGCTCAGGCCACTTCATCGCCTCCTCCGACGGCAGGGGGTGAGGAGAGGGCTTCAGGAAGGACCTGCGGCGGATCTCCGGAGAGGTCCTTGATCACGAGATGAATCTGGAGGAGTCCCTCGTAGAACGATTCCCCGATGCTCGCCGCGAGCCACAGGCGAGGGCCCAACGCGCGCCCTTCAAGCTGCCCGACGCCGTTCCACCAGACCGCTTCCGCGCTTTTGTCCCCCTGTCGAAGGCGAAGCTTGAGGTGTCGGTCTTTCAAAATGCGCGGCTCGCCCTCTACGCGCACGTTCGCGAAGAGGAAGGTCGGGTGCGGATTCCCCACGCCAAAAGGCTCCAGGCGCGTGAGGTGCTGCCAGAACGGGAACGTCACGTCGGAGAGCGCCAGCGTTCCATCGAGCGCGAGCGTTGGGATGAGATCAAGGGGGGTCAGCATGCGCTCGGCCTCGGCGTTGAGGCGCTCGCGAAATTCTTCCAAGCGGTCGCGTCGGAGGACGAGGCCCGCGGCCTGCGCGTGCCCCCCGTACCGCTCGAAGAGATCGGCGCACGCCTCGAGTCCTCGCAGCAGATGGAAGGCCGGGATGCTCCGACCTGATCCATGTGCCCATTCGCCCTCCAAGGTGAGGACGATCGCCGGACGCGCGAATCGCTCCACGACTTTGGAAGCAACCAAACCGAGGATGCCCCGGTGCCACCCTTCGCGAGCGAGCACGAGCACTTTCCGCGCGCGAAGCATCGGGTCTTCAGCGAGCATCGCCTCGATCTCGGCGAGAACGGCTTGCTCCTCACGTTGACGGCGTGCGTTCTGCTCGTTAAGGTGAGCCGCCAATCGTCGCGCGGTCTCCGCCTCCTCCGCAAGGAGCAGCTCGATCGCCGGCTGCGCCGTGCCCAACCGACCGGCGGCGTTCAAGCGCGGGGCCAAGCGAAAAGCGACGTCTTCGCTCGTCACCGGACGATCTGAGGGGAGCCCGGCCGCTTCCGCGAGCGCACGCAGCCCGACCTGCTCGGGAGCCCGAATCTGCTCGAGTCCCAAGCGCACGATCACCCGATTCTCTCCCACAAGCGGCGCTACGTCGGCGATCGTGCCGATGGCCGCCAGCGGCAACAGTCGCACCAGCTCTGTGCTCTGGCCGCTTCGCGCAAGGAGCGCCTGCGCGAGTTTCAATGCCACTCCCGCACCCGCCAGGTTCTTCTCGGGATAGGCGCAATCGGGACGCCGCGGATTCAACACGGCCACCGCGCGCGGCAGCTCCGCTTCGGGGAGATGATGGTCGGTCACGATGGTCTCCATGCCCAATGCCTTCGCCCGCTCGACGACCTCGTGCGCGCGAATCCCACAATCCACACTGATGAGCAGGCGTCCGCCCTGGGCGGCCAGCGCCTCAATGGCCTCGGCGTGCATCCCATATCCCTCGCGCAGTCGCTCCGGGACGTAGCAGAAGACGCGAGCGCCCAGGTGCGCGAGCGTCTTCTTGAGCAAGACGAGGCTCGTCACGCCGTCCACGTCGTAATCGCCGTAAATGACGATGGGCTCGCCGCCTGCGATGGCGCGCCGGATGCGCTCGACCGCCTCGCCCATGCCTGCCATGCGAAAGGGATCGTGAAGGTCGTCCAGTCGCGGCCAGAGGAAATGTTCGGCCGCTTTCGGCGTCGTCACTCCCCGCGCGCCGAGGAGCCGAGCGATCGCACGCGGGAGCCCCAGTTCGCGACTGAGCCGCGCCGCCACCTCCTCCGCGCACGCGCGCAACACCCATCGGTAATTCACGCCGTCGCCTCCCTGACAGCCCGATCTGCCCCGCCCGTATCCAAGGCCATTGTACCGCATCCCTCGCCGGCGGAAGAAGGCGGGCGTTCACCGACTGGCGCGCGCGCGGGTCGGTGCGTAAGGGTGATTCAGGTAGTGGCGGGCTAGGTCTTGAGCGCCGTTATAATCGTCCTTGGTCTCCACAGCCTTTTGATATTCGGCGACGGCACGCTCGCGTTCGCCGAGCGCATCATAGCAGTTCCCGCGATAGATGTGGCTCCAGACGACGATCCAAGAGGGGCGCTTGTCCCCGTTGAGGGCATCGGTGAAGGCATCGAGTGCCCGTTGGAAATTCCGCTGCTCGAAGTACAACAGCCCCAGGTTGTAATGCGCCCACGAGCTGAGCGCGTCCAACTCCAAAGCCGCTCGGAATTGTTGTTCGGCTTCTGGATACTCGCGGTTCTTGAGGTGTTCGATCCCGCGCCGAACGACGACGGCGATGCGAATCGCATCCGTGAGGTGGAGGACCTGAAAGTCCGGATCCACCACGATCTCGCGCGGGAGCGTCTCAGAGGGCATCTCGAAACTCGCCTCCGTCCCTTTCATGGGGATCGTGATTCGCTCGGTGCGATCCCCCTCGGCGCGCAGAAGCAGGTCCACCGGCATGTCGAACAGCTCAAGCGTCTGCTTGACGGTCCCGCGCGCTTTGAAGCGCCCGTCGCGCGTGCGCAGGATCATGTACTCGACGCGGAATTCCGGCACGCCCGTCGAATCCACCCAGAGGCCAAAGAAGCTCCGCAGACTGCGTCCAGCGACTCGTCCGGCCAGCTCCTCGAAGTCGGTGATGCTCGCGTTCTTGCCGGCATAGGTCTGGTAGAAGGTCTTCAGCAGGGTGAAGAACTTCTCCTCGCCGAGCACAGCGCGGAGCATGCGGAAGA
>Ga0209289_100103_pt1 | contig 52598 bp, 43 predicted proteins | sample GXS110809BmetaG_FD_184121 | JGI IMG/M metagenome (GOLD analysis project Ga0209289, IMG submission 184121) | Hot spring microbial communities from Gongxiaoshe hot spring, China to study Microbial Dark Matter (Phase II) - GXS 110809B (SPAdes)... ... | reverse complement strand
CTCTTGGATTACGCCAAAGGTGCTGCTCCAGTGCTGGCAGCGTGTTTCCTTGGAGGTCTTGAAGGGGCATCGTTGATTCCCGTAGCGGTGGCGCCGGTGCTAGGCCATGCGTTCTCGCCGTGGCTGCGCGGACGTGGTGGCAAGGCCGTTGCTGTGACGTTTGGGGTCTGGACGGGGGTCAATCTATGGGAGGGCCCCACGGTGCTCGGAGCGTTGCTGGCGTTCTGGTACGCACTAAGTGCTCGTGACGGCTGGACGGTCTTCGTCGCGATGTTTTGTTTTGTGCTCTATCTGCTCGTGCGCGGGGTCGAGAGCTGGGTCGGGATTGGGCTAGGGTGCTGGGCTATTTTGACAGTCAAGCACTGGAGCGAGCTGCGTCAGGGCTGGGCATGGCGCCCGTGGGTGGGACGGCTCTTGCACCGCTAAGAGATTTCTTGTAAAAAATCTTGCGAGACGGCTATGACGAAGACAATCTGGGTCGTGTTGCTGGCACTGTTCGCGGCTACTATCGGGATAATGCTTTCTCTGTATAGTCGTAATCAGGGGCACTTTACAGAGGGTGAGCTAATTATTCCCTACACTCAAGCGCGGGAGTACGCAGGCCAGACTGTTATCGTCTGGGGGACGATTCGTAACGTTTTCAATAACCGCGCTGCGGTTTATCTTGGCTTTACGGAGCCGCGACGTGGGTCGTTCTTCGTAAGAATTCTCAAAGAAGATTGGCCCAACTTCCCTGACATCCCTGATAAGCTCTACTATCCCGGACAGACGATCCGCGTCCGGGGAAAGATCGTCTGGTATCAAGGCGATCCCGTCATCTACGTTCGCCATCCCTCACAAATAGAGATCACAACAAAGGAGGCCCACCCGTGAAGATCCTGCGATTTCTCGCAGTATCGGCGCTTGCTCTTGGCTTGCTTACGAGCTTCTCGCTGCACACGTTCAAGAGCCCTGCTCTCGCTCAGGGCGCATCAGTTCCACGCGTCAATGTCCCCTTCTTTGACGGAGAGATTCGCTTCCCAGAGATGGCAATCTTTTGGTTTGGGCGCGTCACACCAACAGAGACCTACGCCGATGTGCGCGTCGGCTATAACTCGAGCGAGCTCTACGTTTACGTCGCGGTCTTCGACCAGCGCATCTGGTACGACACGACGCCGACGCCGGCTGAGCTGACCCAATGGGATGCTGTCACGCTCTATCTGAGCTTGAGCGATTCGTTTGGCCCAAGCACCTATGGCTTTGTCGCACAACTGAATTTTTGGGGGCCTCGAGACGAGTACCAACGCGCTTACCGAGGCAGCGGCAGCGGCTGGACCGAAGCGAATATAAACTTTACGAGCCAGTCTGCGTGGCGCGGCAACGCTCCGAACGACGACACCGACACCGACCGTGGCTGGGCCATGAATCTGCGCATTCCGTTTGCAAGTCTCGGGTTGTCGGGGCCACCAGCATCGGGCACACAATGGCTCATCGCCGTCACCGTGCATGACCGCGACAGCGAGCAGGGTCCGCCACGCCCTGATACCCATTGGCCTCCAAGCTTCTCGCCTACTAACCCTCAGACGTGGGGACAGCTCTCATTTGGAATGCCCACGTACACTCCCCCACCAGCAACACCAGGGGGAACCGTCACAATCCGTCATGGCCTCAACAGTGTTGTCGTGCCCGACGCGGGTGTTGGCGGAACAACGCCTAATCTCTGCCCCGGCGATGAAGACTATATCTGGAACCAATGGGGACAAGATAATTTTGGCGAACAGCCTGACTTCAACATCCAGAATCAATCTGACATAGCTGACTGGCCTTGCTTTGCAAAGTACTATATCACGTTCCCATTAGACGCGATCCCGCCGGGTAAAGTGATTCTCTCGGCAACGCTCACGATCTATCAATTTGGCAACTCCGGTGACCCCGGCGAAGCCGGCCCGTCGTGGATCCAAGTGCTCACGACGAACTCTGATTGGAACGAGCAGACGATCTCTTGGAACAACGCCCCGTTAGCAAGCGAGAACATCGGCGGGGCGTGGGTGCCCACGATCCCACCAGACGAGTGGCCGGGCTGGCCTGGTGTGCCCAGAAATTTTGACGTGAGCTTAGCCGTCGCCCGCGCGTACAGCACTGGTCAACCCGTGCGCTTGATCCTCTACGAAGCCGATAGTCAGTATCACAGCGGGAAATACTTCGTCTCTTCAAATACGGGGGACTGGAACGCTCAAGGACGCCCCACGCTCACCGTCGTCTGGGGCAATCCCGGCTCGTCGTCATCGGGTAACTCTGAGTGGACACAACACGCCCACGACGCACAACGTACGAGCTATACTGATCAAGTCGTCCCGACACCGTGGCGCTGGAAGTGGGCGTGGAACGGGCCGAATAGTTCTGGAGGCATTAGCCCAGGGAAATTCGGGCTGCCCCGCAACAGTCAGCCGGTGACCGGCGGCGGCCGTGTCTACATCGCCGCGGGAGCCAACGGCGTCTACGCCCTCAACAACGCTGACGGCTCTGTAGTCTGGAGTAGAAACCTGGGCAGCCCGGTCAACTCGACGCCCGCCTATGATCCCGATACAAACGCGCTCTTTGTGGTCGCTACAAACGGGATGCTCTATAAGCTCAACGCTGCCACAGGCGCAACGCTAGGGCAATTCTCTTCGGGAAGTTCCAGTGATCTGCCCCTGCCACCAGCAGTCATCTCGGATCGGGTCTTCTTCTCGATGGGCACGCGCGTCTACGCCATCAACAAACAGACAATGTCGCAGATCTGGTCGTATAACGCGGGCGCAGCCGTGCATACGCCACCGGCGTACTCGCCATCGCGCAACCGCGTCATCGCTGTCACCGAAGACTTGTACGTACATGCGATTGACAACGCGACGGGAACGCAAGTCTGGCGCGTCAAGCCTACCGTGCGCACCGGCGGCGACCCCGGCGATAATAACTCAACACTTGCTGAAGTCAAGAATGGCTGGCCAGTGATCGCGGAAGCCCACGGCTATGTCTTGATCAAGCTGCGCTTGGACTGGCAAGCGCTCTGGAATCCCAATCCCTGGCCTGCGGATAACACCGCTATGCGCAGCTACCTCCAGCAGAATCCCGAATATCAAGCGCTCTTTGTGCTCGATCTCGACGACGGCTCGGTGCCGTTCATTGCCAACGTCGGGCATGGTGGCTTTGGCGATGGCGGGTATCTGCCAATGGGGCCGCAGCCTGTTGTCAAGCGCTTCGCCAACGGTCAAGAAGTCGCCTACGTTGTGATGCGAGGGTCGCCATGCGCTCAATCGCCTTGTGACGGGCGATGGGACTCCCATCTTGGCGAGCTGGTGCTCGACGACACGACCGTCCCAGGATATCTTGGCGGCTACGTGCGCTTCATGCAGAACACGTTCTTCCCTACTGACGAGCAGGCGTATATCAGCATGTCGGGAGACTATATCTTCGGCGGGCACTGGGAGGCCGGTATCGCCCATCGCATCATCGACCGATCGCCCTCCCGGGGCACGGGGACCAACCCCATTGTGACGGAGAATCTCCCCCATATCGTGACGTCTCAGGACGTCGACGTCTGCGGGACGGGCTTCAGCACGACGCATTACTGCGCTCAAGGGCTCTATAACACCCGCAGCTGGCCCGGAGGATTCTATATCTACTGGCAACAGGGCCCGGTCTACGATCAGTATTGGAGCGAGTATGCGACGTGGGTCGTCAGCAATAATACAGTCTATTTTGTGAGCACCGACGGCGCGGTCGTCGCGCTAGAAAGTGCTGCGCCGAACCAAACGGGCGCGATCTTTCGCGTTGAACGCACCACGGGCAATGTCTACGCCGACGGACAATTCTATGCCGGTGGGGCTGATCTCGCTGAGCACATTCGCGTGAGCGAACCCGTTGAGCCCGGCGACGTCGTCGAACTCGATCCTGAGCAGCCGGGGTATTACCGCAAGAGCCGTCGCTCGTATTCGCTCTTAGCTGCTGGTGTCATCTCGTCTGCACCGGGGGTCATCATTGGAGCGCGAGATATCCAGACACTGTGGTCTCCAACGCTGGCGCTTGCTGGTGTTGTGCCCGTCAAAGTCACGGCTGAGAATGGCCCTATCCGTCCCGGCGATCTCTTGACGACGTCATCACTTGCGGGACATGCCATGCGTTGTGCTGACCCACGCGATTGCGAGGGGGCACTCATCGGGAAAGCTTTAGGATCGCTAGAGTCCGGGACAGGGGTTGTGCTCATGCTCGTTGTGCGCTAAACTCATCTAAGAAGACAAGACAGGAGGGTTGAGGATGCGCGCACTCGTGCTCGCGATTCTCTTAGTAATCTTTTCATCGTTCACAGCGACAGTACAATCGGTAGATCTCTCTGGAGTCTGGGCCCAGCTCGTCGTCAGCTCGCAGTTGAGCGATGTGCCCTTTGCCGGGCGTGTGCGCCAGCAGACGATCTCAGTGCAGCGCGTCGTGATCACTCAGAACGGTGAAACCGTCGCAATGGAAGCGCAAACCTGTGCGCTCGAATTTGTCAGTGGCACGCCGTTGGTGCAGCTCATCTTCCCAGAGCGGTTCGTGAACTCTTTGGGAATTGACAAGAAGCAAGCGCAAGTGAGCGGCTCAGAGTTTGTGCAGCCGCGTGCGACGTACTTGCGCGGGGTGCGCCTCCAAGACCCTGAGAGAGACCCCTTGCCCACCGACCCCAAAGATCCACGCGTCTTCGACCAAGACGACGATGGCAACCCTGGGATGACGATCAAGGCCAGCGTCGTCGGACTGTTCAACGCCGATATTTATATTATTCAGCGTGATTGGAACGTCTTGCGTGGGCGTCTCACGTCGAGCACCACGCTAGATGGCTTAGTCGAGTGGGGATCAGAGCAAGTCATCTTGGGCGCGACGAACCCGATTTTTCTCAATCCTAACCCAACGTTTCCTGATCCCAACCTAAACAATAGTTTCTTTCGTTCGACACGCGTCAGCCCCGAGACGTCGTGCGAGCAGATCCGTGCGCAGCGCGACAAACTATTTGCGCGCTAATTGCGCGCTAATTACTTGACTGTCCGACGCGCGCGGCGCGGCTTGCGCGTATCTTCAGAGATCTCCTTCAAGCACTCCGCGAACTCGCGGAGTCTCTGGTCTACTAAGTAATTGATCGTGCCCTCGGGGAATTTTCCATCGCGCCCGCGCTCCCCTGCTGGCACCCCCGTTAAGATCTCGATGCCCTCGTCTATCGTGTTCACCGCCCAGATGTGAAATTTTTTCGCTCTCACAGCTTCCACGACGTCTTCCCGTAGCATTAAGTTCTGCACGTTGCTCTTGGGGATGAGCACCCCCTGCTCGCCCGTCAGCCCTTTCACTTTGCAGACGTCAAAGAAGCCCTCGATCTTCTCGTTGACCCCACCAATCGCTTGGACTTCGCCATGTTGATTGACCGACCCCGTCACAGCAATCCCTTGCTTGATCGGCACACCTGACAGTGCTGATAAGAGCGCATACAGTTCTGTAGATGAAGCGCTGTCACCTTCGATCCCTTCGTAGCTCTGCTCGAAGACCAATTTCGCTGAGAGCGTCAGGGGCTTGTCTTGTGCGTATTTTTGCGCCAAGTACCCGCTTAAGATCAAGACACCCTTAGAGTGAATCGGGCCGCCCAACTCCACCTCGCGCTCGATGTCCACAATCCCTTCCCGCCCCGGAGCAACGCTCGCTGTGATCCGGCTGGGCTTGCCGAAGACGTAATCCCCCAGACTGATCACCGACAGCCCATTGACCTGGCCCACGGCTGTGCCCTCGGTGTCTATCAGCAGCGTCCCCCGCACAATCATCTCTTGGATTCTCTCTTGGATGAGATTGGAGCGATAGACTTTCTCTTCTAAAGCTTTCTGCACGTGGCGCGCGCTGATGTACGCAGCGCGCTCTTGCCATGCCCAATAGTTGGCTTCGCGGATGACATCAGCGATCGCGCCAAAGTGCGTGGAGAGCTTCTGCTGGTCTTCGGCCAAGCGCGCCGCGTGCTCCAAGAGCTTGGCGACAGCTGAGCTGTCTAAGTGCTTCAGACGCTCCTTCTGGCAGAACGTGCAGAGAAACTTCAGAAAATCTTGGATGTTCTCCGGCGTGCAATCCATGCGCGTATCGAAGTCGGCCTTGACTTTAAAAAGTTCAGGGAACTCTTCATCGTAGGCGTGCAAGAGATAGTAGAAGATCGGTGGGCCTACAAGCACAACTTTGACATCGAGGGGGATAGGCTGCGGGCGCAGGCTCTTCGTTGCGATAAACCCTAAGCGCTCGCCGAGTTCTTCGATGAAGATCTCGCGGCTGCGCAGGGCGCGCTTCAGTCCGTCCCAGCTCAGTAAGTTTCTCAAGACGTCTTCAATGGGCAGCACCAAGTAGCCCCCGTTGGCACGGTGGAGCGAGCCAGCTTTGATCATGGTGAAGTCTGTATAGAGCGCGCCAAATTGCGTCTCTTTCTCGATGCGCCCAAAGAGATTGTGATAGACCGGGTTCAGCTCGACGACCACCGGCGCGCCTTGTTGCTTGCTGTTGTCCACCAAGACGTTTACGAAGTACTTTCGAAATGGGAGTTCTCTGGCCCACGGCGGGACCTCGCCCTCAGACTTCTGCTCGCCCTTAAATGGCTCGATGTTCTCTAAAATATCTTTCTGCACGGCGTCCAGATGCGCGAGCACTTCGGGGAGGTCTTTGTACTTCTCGCGCAGGTCGTCCATGAGTCCGCCGACCATATACAGCGCGACTTTTTGATCGAGTTCGTGCAGTTTCTCTTGGGCGGTCTTCTCGAGAGTGCGGATCTCTTTCATAGCTATTTTTAAATCTTCTTGGAGGGCGTCGCGGCGGCGTTGGATATCTTCTCGGGCGGCTTGGGGGAGGGCTTGGAACTCAGCGTCGCTTAAGGGGCGCCCGCCCAAGACCGGGAGAATGAGAATTCCAAAGGGCGCAGCTTGCAACATGAACCCCGCTTGGGCCGCGCGCTCCTGCACGCGATTGATAACAGCTTCGCGCTGCTTATTGAAAGCCTTCATGATCTCATCGCGCTGGGCGTTGTACTCTTCGCTCTCGAAGGCCTTGGGGAGCTCGCGCCGCACGTGATCGATGAGATTCTTCATATCTTGGGCAAATCGTGTCCCCCAGCCGGGGGGCAGCCGCAGCGCCTTCGGTTGATAGGGGTCATCAAAGTTATTCACGTAGCACCAGTCTGAGGGGGTCTCCTTCTGTTGTGCCAGCTCTTCCAGAAAAGACTTGACAGCGGTCATCTTGCCGATGCCCGGCGGGCCAGCGACGTAGATATTAAAGCCCAGCTCTTGGATGCCCAGCCCAAATTGCAGGGCTGACACAGCGCGCTTCTGCCCGATGATCCCTTCTAAGGGGGGAATCTTTTCCGTGGATTCAATCCCAAGTTCTTTGGGATCAAACGTGCGACGCAACTGCTCTGGAGCGAGTTCCATATCATCCTCCCTTGTGTGCGGAACGCGAAGTGCCTTCCCGATGGCGCGGGATGGGCAAATACTCGACGCCGGGCTGATGGCGCACCGGCTGGGGATAGAGCGCCATCAAGTGCAAGAACTCTTTAGGAATATCACAGCGCACCCGCAGTCCAAGTTCCTTGGCCTTCTCGTACGTGATCGGGTAATCATGAGTCCAATGACCTTCGGAGAGTTTCTGAGCCAGGTGGCGGGCCTGCTCGTCGGGGTAGCGCCCTCCTAGGAGCTCATAGATCGCATCTTGGAGCTGCTGGACGGCCTTGCGCGCGACATCAGCTAAGATGAGCGTCTGGTCGTCGACTTCGCTGAGGGGCTTCTTCTCAAGAACAGCCAACAGCGACGCTGCCGGATATTGCCCGATCTGGGGATCGACTGGCCCTAAGACCGCGTGCGGGCTCATAATGATCTCATCAGCAGCAAGCGCGATGAGCGTCCCACCGGACATCGCATAGTGGGGCACGATGACCCGCGTGCCGCCAGGATGCCGGCGCAGCGCTCGCGCGATCTGCAACGATGCCAACACTAATCCCCCAGGCGTGTGCAAGACGAGATCAATGGGCACTTGTGGGTCAGTCAACTCGATAGCTCTCAAGACTTCTTCAGAGTCGGTCACGTCGATATAGCGCATGATGGGGAACCCCAAAAGCCCCATGCTCTCCTGGCGGTGCACCAACACGATAAGACGGGAGCCGCGCTGACGTTCAATCCGTTCGATCCAGCGCTGACGCTCCCACTCTAACATGCGGCGCTGCAGCGCCGGCTGTACCAGGGTAACGAAGATCAACGCAAACCACAAGAACGAGAGAAAATCCATCAGCTCTTGACCTCCATAGAAACTCTCTCGATCACGACTTTGTGAGTCTTGGTGTCATAACGCACTTTCACTATATCACCAGCGCGGAGTGTCCCTTGCAAGAGGGCGCTGGAGAGTTCCGTCTCGACCTCGCTGCGGATCTTGCGCTTGAGCTCCCGCGCCCCAAACTCCGGCTGATACCCCACTTCGGCCAAGTGTTCGATGAGCGAGTCGTCCCACTGCGCCGTAATACCTTGCTCTTGGAGCATCTGCGCAACCTTGTGCAGCTGGAGCTTGACGATCTCGCGAATCTGCTCTTGGGTGAGCGCATGGAAGACGATAATCTCGTCGATGCGATTGAGAAACTCTGGACGGAAATTTCTGCGCAGCACGACCATCAGCTCTTCTTTGAGGGCCTCGTAGCTGCGCTTGTACTCTTCGGGAAGGGTCAGATTGCGCTGGATGATCTCGCTCCCCAAGTTGCTGGTCGCGATAATGATGGTGTTCGTAAAATCAACGGTGCGGCCCTTGCCGTCGGTCAGGCGCCCTTCGTCGAAGACCTGCAAGAGAATATTATGCACGTCGGGATGGGCTTTTTCGATCTCGTCTAAGAGAATGACGCTATAGGGCCGGCGGCGGACGCGCTCGGTGAGCTGGCCCCCTTCTTCGTAGCCGACATACCCCGGCGGCGCCCCGATCAAGCGCGCGACGCTGTGGCGCTCCATGTACTCGGACATATCGATGCGAACGATCGCGTCTTCATCGCCAAAGACGGCCCAGGCTAACGCTTTCGCAAGCTCGGTTTTGCCCACCCCGGTGGGCCCCAAGAAGAGAAATGTCGCAATGGGGCGGTTCTTCTCTTTGAGCCCCGCTCGCGCAAGCCGAATGGCGTTGCTCACCGCGCGAATCGCTTCGTCTTGACCGACGACGCGCTCATGGAGCTTCTCTTCCAAGTGCAAGAGCTTGTCACGCTCCTCAACGGTGAGCTCGCTCACGGGGATGCCCGTCAGCTTTGAGATAATCTCAGCAATATGCTCAGCGCGCACCTCTGCTGAGCCTGAGGCGACGGTTTTCTTCCAGCGCTCGGTCGCCTCAGCCAGTTCTTGCTCTTTGGCTTTGATGTGAGCTTCGATCTCTTTGGCTTTATCGAACTGCTTGCGACTCGAGGCGTACTCCTGCTCGCGCTTGAGCTGCTGAATCTGCGCCTCAAGCTCGTGCAGTTCTGCCGGGCGCGATGTCGACGCGATACGCACTCGCGCCGCAGCTTGATCTAATAGATCAATCGCTTTGTCGGGCAGGAAACGGTTCGTGATATAGCGATCTGATAATTGTGCTGCAGCGATGATCGCTTCATCAGAAATTTTCACTTTGTGATGCGCTTCAAAGCGATCGCGCAGCCCATAGAGAATCGAGATCGTCTGCTCGACCGTCGGCTCAGCGACGAAGACCGGTTGGAAGCGCCGCTCCAGCGCCGCATCTTTCTCAATATATTTCTGATATTCGTTGAGCGTTGTCGCTCCAATGAGATGGAGCTCGCCGCGGGCGAGCGCGGGCTTGAACGCGTTGGCGATGTCCATGCCGCCTTCACCCACAGCCCCCGCTCCCACGATCGTGTGCACTTCGTCAATGAAGATAATCAATTCGTCTTGATGGGCGATGATCTCGTCCAAGACTTGCTTGACGCGCTCTTCGAGCTCGCCGCGATACTTGGAGCCCGCGATGAGTGAGTTAATGTTCAGCTCGACAAGTCTTTTGTTGCGCAGGCTTTCAGGGACCTCGCCCTTAACGATTCTCTGAGCTAAGCCCTCAACGATGGCCGTCTTGCCTACGCCAGGTTCCCCAATTAAGACGGGGTTGTTCTTCTTGCGCCGCGAGAGAATCTCTATAACCGTCTCGATCTCTTTGGAGCGCCCGATGACGGGATCGAGCTTGCCGGATCGGGCCAGCTCCGTCAAATCGCGAGAGTATTTATCGAGCGTCGGGGTAGTAGATACACGCTGGACGCGGCCCTCTTCGCTGCCCTTGCCCACGACTTTAACAGTTTGCTGGCGCAGCGCTTGGGGGGTCAGCCCGTACTTGCGCAAGAGATCCCCAGCTAGGCCATCTTGCTCTTCCAGAAGCCCAATCAGTAAGTGCTCTGGGCCAACGTAACTGTGGCCCAAGTCGCGCGACGCTAAGAACGCTAGTTCTAAGGCGCTCTTGACGCGCGGGGAGACACTCAGACGCACAGTCTGGCCCTTCTCGGCTTTGAAGGTGCCTCGCGGGGCATTGTGCTCAATATAGCCCTTGATATCTTGGGGCGAGATCTTGAACTGTCTTAGGATCTCTTGAACGACCTCGCTCTCCATGAGGGCATAGAGCACGTGTTCGGTGTCGACCTCGTCTTTGTTGAAATCGACGGCGGTTTGGGCAGCTTGCTGGAGCAGCTCTTTGGCATGCTGACTCAAATACGCGTCGATGTCGACGGCTTCGCGGTCGCGGTGCCATAGGGTTCTTGGTTCGCCGAAGAGATCTTCCCACAGCCCTCGGCCAAAGAGCGACTCTAAGGGGGAGAAGAGCTCGTGCTCGCGGCGCAGCCGCTCGTAGTCTATCGAGCAGAGATGGAGCACGTCGCTACGGCCGTCGCGAGTGATGCGCACTTGGACGGTCGCCGGGCGGATGCCGCAGATGTCGCAGAGTCGAGTCGCCATTGAGATCCTCCTTACCGGAAGCGCAGGAGCGCTCCTACAGCGTGAGGGGTAAAGCCGTCGTGATCGGTGAAGATATGTTCGATCTCCGCGTTCTGGTGAATTGCTTCCTCAACCATCTCGTCGGCGAGATCTTCTGTGTGGTGCATGGTCCCTTGGCAGATCGGGCATCGCTCAAGATATGATGAGAGAAAGTGATCGGTGGGGCAGACGGTGCCCTTGAGACGCGCGTTGTTGTGAAGCACGAGTGTGTGGACTTGGCCGAGCATGAGGGCTTCCAGCGTCGGCTCAACTCCTAATACTGCCAACCCCTTGGGCTGATGTGCGGTTTCGAGCAATCGAGCGATAAGCTGCTCTTCGTAGCAGCGCTCCCAAGCGCGGGCGACGGCCAAGGCACGCTCTTTCAGTTCAGCAAGGGGCATATCTGGACGGGCGTGGAATTCCCCCGCGAGGCGTTCCCGCAGGTAGCTGTGCAAGTGATTTGTCAGATACGGGAGAGTCTTATCCTCCGGCCCGGCGATGATGAGCAGATCGCTCTGCTTCTGCGTGAAGAAGTCAAAGGTGCGTTCGGCGACGCGCTTGAGATGGCGATGGACGTGATCTTCGATATGGCGTTGAATGCGGAGTTCCCCTGTACCGCCCCAGACGCCCGGCCCGCCAAGACGCACCCCGCGCCCCACGCTTATCTTACTAGGGACATCGTCGTTGAAGACGCCGCCGTACTCTTCAAACTCTCCTAAGTAGAGCGAGAAGATCCGCGCCTTACGCGCATCGGTCACCACAACGCAGTAGCGATCGAATTCATCGAGCAAGACGGTCAAGGGCCGGATATAGGGATCGAATTCGATCACGAGCTGGCTGGGCAGGGCCACGGGAAGGCGATACTCTTGCCAAAAGCCGTCAGCACTGGCGAAGATCGCAAGGAGCCGGGTTCCATCAAGTTGGCGCTCGAGGGCACGAACGTGATGCTCGATGCGACTGAGGAGTTCCTCCAAGGCGCGCCGCTGCGCTTTGTCGAACGCATTAGTCTTATTAGTATTCCATTGCTCTTTGTGATAATGGATGAGCGAGTTCAGCTCGCTGACGAAAGGGTGCGGAGGAGTGACGTTGAGGTAGAGGCTAACGATGGGATGACCTTGGGCACGCCAGGCATGCAAACGTTCTATATCTTGGGCAGTGATCACTGTGGCCTCCTTTGCTTTCGCACAATGGTCGCGCAATTCAATTATAAATGCTCGATCAGCATCCCGACAAAGTACCCGACGATCGCAACCCCAAGGCCCACCAAGAACATATCCAGCCCGCTGCGAAACGCCCCACGCCCGGTGAAGAGACTCCGCGCTGCCCCGACAGCAAAATGCGAGAGCATACTGATCGCAAACGACGTCCAGATCTCTATTGGGCCGCTACCGAAGAAGAACGGCAGCACGGGGATGAGTGCCCCAAACGCCGTCGCTGTCCCGGTCAAGATGCCCTCACGGAGGGGTGAGCCCAGCTCTGGGGAGATGCCCAACTCTTCTCGGGCTTTCTCTTGCAGCGCGATCTGGGGATCGGCCATCACTTGAGAAGCAGCTTGACGGGCAGCTTCTGCAGGCATCCCCTTGGCTTCATAAAGCAACGCGAGCTCTTCAGCTTCGACTTCAGGCATAAGCTGAATTTCTTCGCGCTCCAGCTCGATCTCATGAGCGTAGACTTCTTGCTCGCTTTTCGCAGCCAAGTACCCGCTCGATCCCATCGAGAGCGCGTCGGCGACTAAGCCCGCCAAGCCCGAAAGCACGATAAATTCGTGAACTTGTGCGCCGAGCACGCCCATGACTAATCCAAAGTTCGCCGTCAGCCCGTCGTTGAAGCCGTAGACGACGTTGCGCAAAAAGCCCCCGGACTCCATGCGATGCCACGGCTCACCGCTGCTGCCGGCGAGCTTCATCAATGTCTCAGCGTGGATCGCTTCGTCGCGCGCGACTCGCTGAGCAATTTTTGCGGCTTCACCCGTGCCCATGCTCGATTTTTCGCGCAGATAGTTTTTCACTTCGCTGGCTTCATCGAGAATACGTAATCGCATGACGGTGCGTGCGCCGCCACGACGGGCCATCCATCCTAAGAGTCGAGCCCTCCAGCTCGGCTTGAACTCTCCTACCAAGACCCCCTGGTCTGCGAGGAGCTTTGCAAAACTCTGCTGATGCTGCAGCTCCACGTCAGCAAGCTTGAGATAGATCTTCTGGCGCCGTGGGTCTGGGTCGACTTCGGCTAAGATCTTATACAGATACGCTGACTCGCCTTCGTCCTGCCAGTGTTCGAGAAGTCGCTTGGTGTCCATAGTCTCATTCACTCCATCAATCTTGGAAGATCAACGTAAGTGCGCACAAGCTGTTCTAGGAGGGCTATCTTATCATTGGCGTCTTTGGTGAGCAAAGGTTCAATAGCTTCGATGCGCTTGGCCGTCTCGTACGTATCGTAAGGGACGAGCAAGAGCGGGATATGGCGCTCCGCAGCTAGCGAGATGATGTTGGCCGGGGGCACGATATTGTTTGTCAGCACGATACCAGAAGTATTGCTTTCGAGAGCGGCCAAGATCATATCGGTGCGATCGCCACTGGTGATAATGAGCTTGTTCTCCTGAGCAAAGCCTGGGTGACGCAGGGCTGCTTGAGTCGACATCGCTCCGATGAAGGCCCGTGTGACGACGCGCCGCAGCCCGCTCTCCCCCGCGATCACTTTTGCAAAGAGGTCTTCAGCAAGATGCCCCATCTCCAGGGTCGTCAGCTCAGCGCGGTGGGGAATGACCCCTAAAAGATTCACCCTAAGAGCCGTAATCTCGGCTTCGTGAGCGCTCCGGAAGTCCTCGACATGAGGGACTTTATTAATGATCACGCCCCGTAGCTCGACCCCTTCCCTCTGGGTCTGTTTGCGCGCAGAGAAGATATCATCAAGGATTGTCCCCTCATCTCCGGCAGCGATGAGCACTATCGGCGCCTGTAAGTACTGAGCAAGCGAGAGCACATCAAGATGGACAGAGATCCCATAATGGAAATCTCGGCCGCCTTCGATGAAGAGCATCTCTTTGCCAGATTCCACACGGGCAACCGATTGCAGCACCCGCTCGCGGATCCCCGCCTGATCGTACATGAAACGGATCTTCGCGTGATCGAACCCGATGCTCAAGTCATCGGGACTATCTGTCAACCCAAAGATATTGGTCATGAGCGCCGAATCGTAGTCCCACAGGCGCTTCTTGCGATAGAGCAGGCGATCTCCAAAGGGCTTAATATAGCCGAGGGGCTTGCCCAGGGCTCTCCCCACCCCCACGATGACGCTGGTCTTGCCCGCGCCCTTGCGCATCGAAGCGACAATCAGTCTCTTCATAGCTTCAGCCTCCTAAGCTAAGAGAACCCGTGCATCGACAGCAACACCGCCACGCCCATGCTCATAGACGATCAAGGGGTTGATCTCGATGTCAGAGATCTGCTCGCTCGCCAGCAAGAGCGAGCCCACCCGCAGCAGCACGTCAATGACAGTATCAATATCGCGCTTCTCCTCTCCACGTACTCCCAGCAATAACGGATATGATTTGAGCTCTTTGAGCATATCGATGGCGTCTTGTCGACTGATCGGCAACGCCCGGAACGAGACGTCCTTCATCACTTCGACGTAGATGCCCCCAAGGCCGACCATGAGAATTGGGCCAAATGATGGGTCTCTGCGAGCCCCGATGATGATCTGCGTTCCTGGGGAGACTTGCTGTGAGACTTCGATCCCGTCAATAACAGCGTCGGGTTTATAAGCCCGACAATTGTGCAAAATCGCGCCGTAGGCGTCTGCGACCTCTTGAGGGTTGTCGAGATCGAGCGCGACCCCGCCTACATCACTCTTATGTAAGATATCTCGAGAGACGACTTTCAAGACCACAGGGTAGCCAATCTCGTCGGCGTAGCGCACGGCTTCGTCGAGCGTGCGCGCGATAGCGCTCTTCGGTACGGGAATACGAGCGATGCGCAAGAGCTGCTGAGCTTCGTGGGCCAGCAAGAACGCCCGGTGTTCGCGCCGTGCTGCTTCTAAGACCCTCTTAAGGGCCTTAGTGTCAATCTCAAAAGACTGAGAGACTTCTTCAGGCTTGGAGCGATAGTGATAGTGTGCATACAGGGCCCCGAGGCACGAGACAGCTTCTGTGACATCAGCGAAGATGGGCACACCCCGACGCCGGAGCGTCTCAGTCAGTTGCTCGACCTTCTCGCCGCCAAGCGCCGAGAAGACTACAGGCTTGCCCGTCTCTTGAAATGCGCGGAAGTTCCCTTCGATCATGGGCTCAAAAGACGCAACGTCAAAGAGCGCAGTCTCGCAATAGAGCGCGAGCACAGAGTGAATGGCTGCACTATGCCGCGCTGCTTCTAATGCCCGGTTGTAGTGTTCAGCGGTCGCTTGGCCTGTTAAGTCTATCGGGTTTTTCGTCGAGCCGAACTCCGGCGTCACGGGGGAGAAGATCTTCTCTAAAATCTGGAGATCGTCGTACAGCTCGACGGAATACTTTTCGCACGCGTCGGTGGCGATGACCCCGATGCCTCCGCCATTGGTGATAATGACCGTCTCTGCTCCTTGAGGCAGCACGGAGGTCGCGAAGAACTTGCACCAATCGAAAGCTTCTTGAATGCTCTCGGCGCGCAGGACGCCGCATTGTCTCATAATCGCATCGAAGACTTCCGTGGCGCCAGCAAGCGAGCCCGTATGTGATGCAGCAGCGATAGCCCCTCGCTTGGAGCGCCCCGCTTTGATCACTATCACGGGCTTCTCTTTGGAAGCGCGCTTGAGAACCCGAACGAGTCGGGCACCGTTCTTCACCCCTTCGATGTATATTAAGATCACGCGCGTCTGCGGATGAGGCACGAGATACTCTAACAGATCAGCTTCGTCGATGTCGGCTTTGTTCCCCACAGAGATAATCGCGGACAGACCCATTCTCTCCGCGGCTGCCTTGCCGATCATAGCCACGCCCAGCGCGCCGCTCTGGGTGACGATAGCGACGTTGCCCTTGGGGATATCTCTCGGGCCAAAGCTCGCATTGAGCGACGGTGTGACGGAGTACAGCCCGAAGATATTCGGGCCAAGCACGCGCATCCCATGCTCACGGGCATACGTTACGATCTTGCGCTCTTCTTCTAGGTTTCCAACTTCAGAGAATCCTGAAGAGATAATGGGCAAGAATTTGACCCGGTGTGCCGCGCACTCTTGCACTGTCTGGAAGACGGCCTTGGCGGGAACGACGATTAACGCGACGTCGATCTCGTCAGGGATGTCGTGCACGCTGGGATAGACGCGCAGCCCGAGGATCTCTCCGCCCTTGGGGTTGATGGGAAAGACTTTTCCGGCATAACCGTTGGCGACAATATTCTGAACAATCTTATAGCCGATCTTGTTCGGGTCGTGCGATGCCCCGATGACGGCGACGGTCCGGGGCTCAAAGAGCCATTTTATATCTGATGTATGAGTGCTCATCGTTCGCGGAAGGTCATCTTCAGTTCGTAGACGCCTTCGGCTCTACGTTTCTCAATGTCAAACCCCATCTTCTCGAAGAGATGGAGCATAGGCCGATTCTCTTCTAAGACTTCCGCTGTGAAGCCGTGTAAGCCCTGACGCTTAGCAAGATAAGTCAGATAAGAAAGCAATTCCGTGCCGATGCCCTTGCCCTGATAGTCGTCGCGCACCACAAATGCGACTTCAGCGGTGTTGGTGCGCTCGTCGATGCCGTATTGTCCAACGCCGACAACTTCTTCGACGCCCTCGGCTTTCTGGATCGTGGCCAAGATCACCATCTCTTTCGTATAGTCAATAACGACGAACTCTTGGAGTCGCTCATGAGGCATATCCTTGCGCATCGAGATAAAGCGCCTGTAGAGACTTGTATCAGAGAGCGAATAGAAGAAGTCCTTCAGCAGAGGTTCATCGCTGATCTTCACGGGGCGCAGAAGGATCTCCAGCCCGCTCTTGGTCGTCCTATACGTTTCTAATTCTTCGGGGTATTCGCCGCGCTTGCCAGGAATGAACGCTTGATCTTTGTAGATGAGATTGAGCTTCTTCGCTTCTTGGATGAGCCACGGTCGGAACTTTGGGTGGGCAATGGCAATGAGGGCCATGGCCCGCTCGCGAATATTCTTCCCGTGCAGATACGCGATCCCGTACTCAGTAACGACGTAGTGAATATCACCGCGATTGAGCGTGACCCCGGCTCCTTCCTTGAGAAACGGCACGATACGCGAGACTTCACCGTTTTGGGCCGTCGAGGGGAGCGCGAGGATCGTCTTGCCGTTGCGGGCGAGCACCGCGCCGCGCATGAAATCCGCTTGACCGCCGATCCCACTGAAGAACACCTTGCCTAGAGATTCCGCGCTCGCCTGCCCTGTTAAATCTATCTCCAACGCGCTATTGATCGCTGTCATATTGTCCAGCCGCGCGATCACTAACGGGTTATTCGTGTAGTCTACGGTGCGAAATTCTATCGCGGGGTTGTCATCAAGAAACTCATACGTCTCACGGGAACCCATACAGAACGTCGCCACGGTCTTGCCCCGATCAATTGTCTTACGGCTGTTATCTATGACGCCCTTCTTCATCAGCTCGACGATCCCGTCTGATAAGAGCTCTGTGTGCACACCCAAGTGCTTCTTGTCCGAGAGATTTGCCAAGATCGCGTTGGGGATGCTGCCGTAGCCCACTTGGATGGTGTCGCCGTCTTGGATGAGCCGCGCCACGTATTTGCCGATCTGCTGGGCGATCACGTCATCAGCTGGAGCGTGAAACTCTAATAAGGGCTCATCATACGGCATGATAAAATCAACGTCTTCGATGTGAATGAAGCCATCGCCGTGCACCCTGGGCATGAAGGAATTCACTTGAGCGATAACCAAAGAAGCGCGCTCTGCCGCAGCTTTTGTGATATCTACGCTGACGCCTAAGCTCATGTACCCATGACGATCCGGGGGAGACGTCTGGATGAGCGCCACGTCGATGGGCACCAGCCCACGTGCAAAGATCTTTGGCACATGCGAGAGAAAGATCGGGGTGTAATCTGCTAAGCCCTGATTGACGGCTTCTCGCGTGTTGGGGCCGATGAAGAACGAATTGTGCCGAAAGTTATATTTAAATTTTTCATCGGCGTAGGGGGCGACGCCCAGGGTCCACACGTGAAAGATCTCGGCGTCGAAGATCGCCTTGGGATGGGACTGCACATAATTGACTAAAGCGCGCACGAGATACTGCGGCTCGCCGCAGCCGGTACTGATGAAAATATGGTGCCCCCGGTGAATTTTACTAAAAATCGTCTCTTCTGGGGCAAATTTTTCACGATAGCGCTCGCGCCAATGAGCGAGCCACTTGTTCTTCTCTTGTTGGAGCATAGACTCCTCTCTGTAATATTCTCCGAGATTTGTGTGGTGAGCGCAACTCCCTTGACAGCCGTAGTCCGGACTGCTACCCTTATGCAATAAATATTATGCTGGAGCAGATCTTTGTCGCGCTTGCTGGGCCAAACCCGATCTGGCAAGGGCTGTGGGGCGGGATCGTCATCACCGCGCTCAACGCCCTAGGAGCGCTCTTGATCGTGATCTGGCGCAAGCCGTCAGAGAGATTTCTCGACGGCGCCCTGGGGTTCTCTGCGGGAGTTATGCTCACTGCGAGCTTCACGAGTCTTATCTTGCCGGGAATTGAGCACGGCGGTATCTGGCCAGTACTGATTGGCATGGCCCTGGGCGTCCTATTATTAGATATATCTGATCACATCGTGCCCCATCTGCACGCGATCTCCGGCCAAGAGGGGATTCTCACAAAGCGCGTGCGGGCGGTGTGGCTCTTCATCATCGCGATCACGCTGCACAATATGCCCGAAGGGTTAGCCGTCGGCATCGGCTTTGGCTCAGGAGATCTAGCGAACGCTCTCAAGCTCATGCTCGCCATCGGGATTCAGAATATCCCCGAGGGATTAGCTGTCTCGGCCTCGGCGCTCAGCGCGGGGCTGGGAGCGTACTTCTACGCGAGCTTTGTCGGAGTGCGCGCGGGCTTAGTCGAAATTCCCCTCGCGCTCTTTGGCGCGTGGGCGGTGCACGTCGCCCAGCCCATTCTCCCCTATGCGATGGGTTTCGCTGCCGGAGCCATGCTGTATGTAATTAGCGACGAGATCGTCCCGGAGACCCACCGGAAGGGCCACGAGCGCACAGCTACACTAGGACTGATGCTCGGCGCAGCCGTGATGCTCTATCTCGACGTCACGCTGAGATAGTTCTATGACCGAGATCAAGTGAGCCCCTGAGCGCCATCAGCGATTTCTCGCACGCCCCTTGCTAAGATAAGGCGAAACCGGAGCAAGGAGGTTGAGAGCCCGTGGCCCCACAGATGGACGGCGCGGATGGCAACGGGAAAGGCAGTTTTCTCCAGCTCTATCTCAATGAGATCAAGCGCCACCCTCTCCTCTCCCCAGAAGAAGAATACGCGGTGGCGCAACGTGCCGCCCAAGGAGATCCCCAAGCCCGCGAGCGCCTCATCACCGCGAATCTGAGACTGGTCGTCAGTATCGCTGCACAATACCGCGATCTTGGGGTCCCTCTGCTCGATCTCATCCAGGAGGGAAATATTGGATTGATCACAGCAGTCGAGCGCTTCGATCCCCAGCGGGGGTATAAGTTCAGTACTTATGCAACGTGGTGGATCCGGCAAGCAATCATGCGTTCGCTCGTCAAGCACCTACGAGTGATCGCCGTGCCAGACTATCTCGTCTCGCTCCTGCACAAGATCACTCAGATCGAGGAGCAGCATTGGCACGAGCGGGGCGATCTGCCAAGCGCTGGAGAGCTGGCACAGCAGCTTGGGGTCTCCCCCCAGGTCTTGCAGCGCCTCCTTCAAGTGCGCCCGTTCACCCCATCGCTCGATACCCCCATCAGCGAAGAAGAGGACGAGACGCTCTTGGAGAGCATAGCAGCTAATCATAGAACCCCAGAGCAAGAGGTGCTGCGCGCCCTCCAGCGCGAGCGCCTGGAGCAGGCCCTTGCCCAACTAGACGCGCGGGAGCGCCGCGTGTTAGTCTTGCGCTACGGCTTGGAAGACAATCATCCTCGGACGCTCGTCGAGATCGGTATGTCGCTCAATCTCAGCCGCGAGCGCGTCCGCCAGATTGAAGAGCTCGCCCTCAGCAAGCTCAAGCAGTCCGGATACTTACACGAGCTCGAGGCGTTAGCTCCCGAGGGATAGCGTTATATCTCAACAGTCTCTTTCCAATCGGCAATATGCGCTGTGCGCCTGAGCTTCGCTTCAATGGCGTGCTTCAGCGTGACCAAGCTCGAGATCTCCCCGTGGACTAAGAAGATCTGCTCAGGCTTCTGAGCATGGGAGAGCCATCGGAGAAGCCCCGGCTGATCGGCGTGCGCTGAGAAGCCATTGATCGTCCAGATCTGGGCCCGCACCGCGATCTCCTCACCGAAGATCCGTACAGTGCGTGCCCCTTCGATGAGCTTGCGCCCGAGCGTCCCTTCCGCTTGGTAGCCCACGAAGACGATGCTACATTCTGGGCGCCATAGTTGATGCTTGAGATGGTGCAAGATCCGCCCGCCGGTGCACATGCCGCTGCCGGCGATAATGACCGCATGGCTAGCGAGAGCGTTGATCGCCCTGGACTCCTCCGAAGAGCGCGCAAAGCGCAGCGCGGGGAAGTCGAACGCGTTGGGGCTGTGTGCCAGGGCTTGAGCTTCTTCGGGCTTCAAGTACTCGCTGTAGCGCCGGAAAACTTTCGTCACACTCAGCGCCAGTGGGCTGTCCAGAAAGATTTGGCATCCGGGAAGCTCTTTGCGCTTGTAGAGCTGAAAGAGCACGGCCAACAGCTCTTGAGAGCGCTCAAGAGCAAAGCTTGGGATAAGCACATTGCCGCCACGAGCAAACGTTAAGAGCAAGGCTTGTCTAAGCTCAGCTATGGAGTCGCGCATCGAGCGATTGGCGCGGTCGCCGTAAGTAGATTCCAAGATAACGACATCACTAGGCTCGGGCTCAGCCGGGTCGGGCGTGAGCACTTTATCAGTGTTGCCCAAATCCCCAGAGAAGATCAGTCTCTTTGGGCGCTTGCGCCCTTCAGCGATTCGGAGCTGGACGAACGTCGCTCCCAAGACGTGCCCAGCATCGCGCAACTGAAGCTTGATCCCTTTAGCTAAGTCAATAGTCTTATTGAGGGGGATGGGGTCGCTAAAGCGATCGAGAGAATGTAATACGTCCTCGATCTCGTAAAGAGGGCGGATGGGGCCGCCCCCGCGACGCCGCTCCTTCTTGCTGAGCACAGCCGCCTCTTCTTCGTATAGCTGAGCGCTGTCAGTCAGGACCAGCCGCGCCAGGTCACGCGTCGGCTCAGTGCAGAGAATCTCTCCAGCAAAACCTTCTCGCACCAATCTCGGGATCAAGCCGCAGTGATCGAGATGAGCGTGAGTTAAGATCACATAATCGATCTTGGCGGGAGGGAAGCCAAAGGGGAGCCAGTTGCGGCTCTCGATCTCCTCAGAGCCTTGCCATAGACCGCAATCTATCAAGATTTTCAGCTTGTCTATCTGCAGCAACGTGCACGAGCCTGTGACCGTCTTGGCCGCGCCGTGAAACGTCAGCTTCATAATAAGAGAGTTTAGCGCCCCACCCCCTGGAGAGCAAATACCGAGTGGGATGGCAGCCGTCACAACCCGAACTGATGAGGGTCATTGACGCATAAGATGGTTTCTTTTACAATTCGACCGTCGAGTCGAAATCCGACTCTCTGGTCAAAATGATCCAACTTCCTGAGCGCCGGCTGAGAGAGAAGCAGAAAGAAGAGCGCTATGCCGCGATCTTGCAGGCGGCATTGCGCATCTTCGCGACGAAGGGGCTCCAAGAGGCGACGATGGACGAGATCGCCCAGGCTGCGGGGCTGGGCAAGGGGACGATCTATTATTACTTTGCATCTAAGGAGGCCCTGATCGAGGAGCTACTCTGCTCTCTAGCAGATCAGTATTTTCAGAATCTCTTGGAGGGGACGAATGCGCTCAAGGACCCGCTGGCGATTGCCGAGCGCGTCATGACAAATCTCTTGGGGCACTATACGCGGCAGCCGGAGCTTTTTCAGGTGATGCAGATGATCTTAGCCGCGCCTGGGGGAGGGCCGCCGCGCGCGCGCAAAGTCTTTGCCGCGAAGCACCGGGAGTGGCTCGCCCGGCTCAAAGACGAGATGGCAGAGTTGCTTGCTGCCCGTGGGCTCTCTGTCGAGTCGTTTGTGGATTTTATCGGAACGTATGCGCACGGGCTGCTCTTTGCTGCCGTCGCTGGGCGGGATATAGAAAAACTTAAAGAAGAATCGGGGCGCGTGCTACGCGCCTTCTTAAAATAGGAGGACTCTATGCGCACAAGAGTGCTGGTCGGGCTCGCGCTGGCGAGCATTCTCGTCGTTGCGGTCGGTGGGGTCGGCTGGACACAGTCGAGTGCTGTGAAGCTCGATGAGATCGTCGTGCAGTATCCTGAGGGCTACACGCGCGTTTTAGGTGCAGATCTAGCGCTCTTGATGGGAGACGCGACCTTGCGCGAGGGCGTGCTGAGCCCTTTGGGAGCCGCGCGACACCCCCTCAATGGGATTCGCCAAGCCGCCGAACTCTTTCGCTTAGATCCGCAGAAGCTTCCGTGGGTAGCACACGGGGCTGGGCCAAATCTCTCAGGTTTTTCGATTATTGACGGAGCACCCTTTCCCCAAGTCTTTGGAGCGCTTCAAGGGCTGAAAGCTGCTGCAGGAGCCCCAGGCTCTCCGTATAAACATTGGGAGATGGTCGAGATCGAGGGAATTCCCGTGATCTTCACGGGTGGGATCTTTGGGCCGATCCCCATCGAGTGGGCGTATATTCCGTTAGCGAATCGGCTCTGGTTTGGCACCGAAATCGGGCTGGGCGGGCCGGCTAATACTGCTCGGCTCAAGGCTTCGGCCGAGCGTGTCGTGGGGCGCTTGACCGGGCGCGTTGGAGTCTTTGATGAATTTGTCGCAGCCTATGCGACCCGGGGCGGCGCTCTCGCCTTCGTGCGGCGCACCGATCTTACAAGAGATAAGCCCGCCGAGCTTGGCGAAGAAGTCATGAGCTATGCCGTCTTCTTCGAGGGCACAACCGCGCGGGTGCGTTTTGCGATTCGCTTTGTCTCCGAGAGCGCAGCTCAAGCGGCGCTGAGCAATCTGTTATCAGGCAAGAGCAGCTACTTAGCGCAAGACCTCTATCGCGCAGAGCTTGGCAACCGAACGATCTCCGGGCGCGTCTTGGATTTTGAGGTGCGCACGGATCTGCGCGGCATCGTCGGCTTGTTGATCTTGACGATGCCATCGTAAGCTATGAGACTTGTGCAGCAGGCACGAGGGCCGTGGATCGTTCTCGTCGTGATCAGCTTGATCACGGCCCTCTGCGCTGTGGGCTTGACAAGACTTCGAGTGGCGAACGACCCGCAAGAGTTCCTGCCCGATCATCCCACGGTACGGCTCTTTCGGGAGATCGAGCGCGACTTCGGCGTCGCGAGTTTTTCTCATGTCATCGCCGTGCGCTTCGCGCCTAAAGAGAACTTCACTATTGAGTCCCCACAGGCGATCCTCGAGATGGAAGCTGTCTTGCAAGCCCTGCGCGCCGTGCCGGGGGTTCTTTCTGCCCAAGGGATTCCCGACTTTGTCAAGTTTGTTCGAGCAGAGCTGCACGGCGGTGACCGGCGCTTTTACAGTCTCCCTACTGACGGCGACGAGCTGGGCTATTCGTTTGAAGAGATCATTCGCCTGACGTTTCAACGCATGGCCTTGCTCAAGAAATTTACGTCCCTAGCAGGCACGGCGCTCGCCACGGCGCCCATCGCCAAGGACGCCGACATTATTGCCGTCTCGCGCCACGCTTTAGAAGCTTTAAAGCCCATCCAAGAACGTGCTGTAGCTTTGGAGATCGGGCTGGTCAGCTACGGCGAGACGCTCGACGTCTTCAATCAAGTCACGCAGCGCGATATTCGCTATGTAACACCCTTGGTCTTTGCGCTGATCGCGCTGACGCTGCTGTGGGTCTTTCGATTGACGCGTCCATGGGAGCTCGGCTTAGTCTTTTTGTTGATCGCGGGTGTAGCCGCAGGGGCGTTCAGCCCCGAGCTCTTCTCTGGAGCAGCCTTGCCTATTGACCTTGTGCTCACGGGGGCACTGGCGCTCGTAGTCTTAGTGACATATAAGCCCTTGGCGAGCCTCTATCTCACGCTTGGGGTTGTGGGACTGTCAGGGGTCTGGGCGTTCGGATTATTGGGTTTCTTGGGGGTTCCCGTCAACTTCTTGATGGCTGCGGTCTTCCCCTTGCTGATGGGGATTGGCGACGACTACGCGATTCATCTGCTCCATCGTTACGAAGAGGAGCGCTGCAAGAAGCAGCCTGGCCCGCAAGCGATCCGGATTGCTCTAGCACGCACCGGGCGCGCGATCACGCTCACCACGATCACGACGGCCGTCGGGTTTACAGCGCTCTTCTTCGCGCCCAGCCCGCCGATCCGGTGGTTTGGCCTGCTCGCCGCTGTCTCCGTGATCAGTGCTCTTGTCATCACCATGACGCTCATCCCGGCGCTCAAGCAGATCTTTCCTGAAGGGCCGCGCACTGAACTCTGGCCGAGCTCCCGGAGACTCTTCGCACACCCGCAGGCAAGCTTACTGAGCATAGGGCTTGGGCGCTATGCCCAGCTCTTGAGCAAGCGCGCGGTGATGACAGCTGTCTTGTTGGTGGGCGTAGCGCTTGGGGCTTTCGGCTATTGGGAAGGCCGGGCATTCCAGACGTATACGGTCGACTATCGTCGGCTCTTGCCCCCAGACTACCCCACGGTCGTGCTCTACACCCAGATCAACCAGGAGTTTCGCACCTACGATGAGGTCCAGCTCCTGTTGACGGGCGATATCGCGCGCCTTGACGTGATGCGCGTGCTGCTCAAAGATATTCCCGAAGCGCTCGCGGCATCACCCTACGCGCACACGGTGACGAGCATCGCGCACTATCTGGAAGACGTACGCGTGGCTAATCCTCAGATCTCCCAGGGCTTCATGGATCGTTTCCTAGAAAGCCCTGATGGGGCATATCGCTGGCTGCTCAGCGAAGTCTTTGCAAAAGATTCTCTACGTCAGCGCGCAGAAGCGTACGTCCTCCCTGCCTCGGCTTCGGAGAGGGCTGTAGTCCGCGTCAACACGATGCGCTTCGCCGATCAAGAGGGCGTGCGCCGCGTCGTCCGCGATATCTCCGAGAGACTTGCTCCAGTAATGGCCAAGCTCAAAGATCTCGGGGTCGAAGCGCACCTGACGGGCATCCCGTTTGTCGAAGAGCTCGGGCTGAATGCGCTCCATCAGTCGCTGACGCAGTCGCTCGTGATCTCGTTTGTGCTCTGCTTTGTGGTGATGGCATTGGCTCTGCGTTCGATAGTATGGGGACTGATCGGGCTTTTCCCGATGATCGTCGTGACGGGGCTTCTCTTGGGCACAGTCAGTCTCTTGAAGCTTGAGCTCAACGCGGCGACGGCTATCGTCGCGGCGCTCAGCATCGGCTTGGGTGTAGACTACGCGATCCATCTTATCCATAGATTTCGTGAGGAGCGCGATCTCGCGCGTGCTACAGCGCGCACCGGCGAGGCGCTCTTTGCAGCATTCTTCACGACAGCGTCGGCATTCTTCGTGCTGACGCTCAGCACAATCACATGGAACCGCGACTTTGGGCTGTTAGTTGGGTTAGCAGTCTTCTACGCGTTCGTCGTGACTGTGCTTTTCTTTCCCGCGTTGATCTCACTCATCTCTCAGAGACCACAGCTCCAAGAAGGAGGATGATCTCAATGCGATATGGTCTTCTGGTGGTGGTGCTTGCGTGGCTTGTGATTGGCTCTGTCCCCCTGACGTCAGTGGCCCAGGACGCCGACAACGATGGCCTGACTGACGCTCAAGAGAAGATCTTGGGCACAGATCCCAACAAACCCGACACCGATGGCGACGGACTCTTAGACGGCGAAGAGTACTTCGTCTACTTCACAAACCCAACGAAATCTGACACCGACGAAGACGGTATCACCGACAAGCAAGACCCCTACCCGCGCTGGGTGCGCTATGAAGACCTTACGGGAGTGACGACCAGCACGGACCGGATCATGCAAGGGCCTGAGGGACTCCGCCTCCACCAGTTCGTCGAGGTGAAGGCAGGCAATGTGATCACCACCGATTGGTACAACTTTCTCAATCCAGACTTCACTATGCGTGAGGCGCGCTTTAAGATTAAGTTCGACTTTCTCGACCCTAACCGTCCCGATTACGAGGGCGAGGGGTACTATAAGCCCGTCGATACCAATCAGATGGAGATCGTCCTGCCCACTTATGAAGGGATCTTCAAGGCGATAGTCCCTTGGCCGGGGCGTGCCATGGCCTATAACGACTGGATCTATCATCTTTACCATAAGCCCCTGAAAGTGGGGCAGATCTCTGAGTACAACGTGTTCTTCTCGGAGGTGATCCGCTGGGGGGAGGAGCCGTTTGCGCGGGCTCGGGCTGAGGTCCTGGGGACGGAGAAATTTATCTTGGAGACCAAGCTTGGGCGCCGAGAATATACGGTCTTTGCAGTGAAGATCACTATGAAGTTCGCGACGTTTAAAGACCCATTCTTTAAAGCGTTCCTGGGGCCGGAGCCGGAATTGGTCCTGCGCGCGGTCTTCACCGCCGGGGAGAGTTCTCAGACCCAAGTGCTGCTGCGCTATACCACGCCGTTCTTTCGAATTACTCCGACAAAGTCCGTGGGTTTTTCGGATTTTATTCTTGTGCATTGACCCTCTCCCACACACTCTGGTAGGGGGCGTACGACCGTGCGCCCCCTACTTTATACTTACGTGAGTTTAATATAGTAGAACCCCTTGCCGCGGCGGACGAGCCAGAAGCGACGAGCCATCTGATAGAGCGCACAGAGAATAACTATTATAGAAATCGCCAAGCGCTTCATAGATGGTCACCACTGCTAGCATATCTTCAGGGCGTTTTAGGGAAGAGCCCCGCTGAGATCTGCTCACGAGTTTTTGGAGACACGAGCAATTGACATGCGTCTATTTTGCGCCCTGATTGTCTTGTGCGTTACAATACCTACGGGGTGCTCAGACAATGATGCGAACGATGCTCTTGAGGCTCTCCCAAAACCACGCGATGCAGGCAGCATTCTCAAAATATCGCTTTGCTCAGCGCGCGGCGCGACGGTTCATCGCGGGAGAGCACCTAGACGAAGCCATCGCCGTTGTGCGCGAGCTCAATTCTAAAAATATCTTAGCGACACTCGATCACCTCGGAGAGAATACGACCAATGAGCACGAGGCGATCGCTGCCGCGGATGAGTATCTTACGATTCTCGACACGATCGCCCAAACGAGAGTGCAATCAGAAGTCTCGCTCAAGCTTACCCAAATGGGGCTGGATATCAGCCAAGAGCTATGCTTACAGAACATGCGCCGGATCTTAGAGCGTGCGCGCGCGTATAAGAATTTCGTCTGCATTGATATGGAAAGCTCCGCCTATACCGACAGAACACTCAGTTTGTACGAGACGTTGCGGCGTGAGGGCTTCGACAACGTCGGGCCAGTGATTCAGTCATATCTGCGGCGGAGTGAGCGCGACGTCGAGAGACTGATCGAGTGGGGCGTCAGGATACGGCTGTGCAAGGGAGCGTATCAAGAGCCACCAAGCATCGCTTTCCCAAACAAGCGCGATGTAGATGCAAATTATTTGAAGCTTTTAGAGAGGCTCTTCAGCCCGCGCGCGCAAGAGAAGGGCGTTTACCCCGCCATCGCAACTCACGACGAGAAGATCATCCGTTGGGCAATAGACTATGTGCAGCAGCACAAGATCTCTAAAGATCGTTTCGAGTTTCAGATGCTCTATGGCATTCGAAGAGACTTACAACTCAAGCTGGCCCAAGAAGGCTATCGGGTGCGCGTCTATGTCTCTTACGGAACGCATTGGTACCCGTACTTTATGCGGAGGCTTGCGGAAAGACCAGCGAACGTGTTGTTTTTGGTGAAGAATCTCGTGAGAGGATAAAAGGGGCGAAGCGCGCGCTCCGCCCCCTCTCAGTCTATGCTCGTGCGCGAGTTACGCTCTCAGCTTCAGCCACGCGATGATCACGTTGCCATCGGGCATCTCTTCGACGAGCCGTAGAGCAATGTTGTAGAACACCGACGCCGCTACCCCGCTGATGGGCACCGAGTAGAGCTGATAGCTCCCCAGCGTGACCGTCAGCGTCCCAACTTTCGTCCAGCCCTCCAGCCCGCGCATATCTCCGTCAGGAGCTGGGAGCTTGGTAGGATCAGTCGGCTCGGTCTGGACAAAGACTTCGACTTGAGCGATTCTGTTCCCCGTCGCCTTCAGACAGAGCTGGAGCTCCGTGAGCGGCTGATTGCGCGCAGCGATCCTATAGACGACCCAGTCGCCGTCGTCGTTCATCCCCGTCTCGAAGGGTCTTTCGCTCTTGCCCCAGGCTTGCCATTTGGCCAAGAAGGATGCGTCTATCGCCGTCAGATCGGCCCAATGATCTGCGCCGCGCTTGTCGGGGATTAAGCTCGTCCCTCCGGTGGCAAGATAGCGCGCCCCGTCCCTCAAGAAGAACCCTTCAGCAGCTATCCCCGGATCGCAAACGATCGCTGTTGGAGCCGGAGGAGTCGGCGGCGGAGGCGGCTGCACCGCGACGACGACAAACGTGCGAGTCCCAAGAAGCTCCGGCGGCTGGTTAGCAGGATAGTGTATTACGCGCACAAGATACGTCCCCGGTGGGAGAATCCCTACCCCTATCGTGTACGGCCCCCATTGGGTTAGGACCTGGGCGCACATCTGGCCGGGGTTGGATGTGTTGATCGTAATAGTCGAACCGAAAATGCTTAGCACTGGATTCTGCGGAACGCAGGCGTTCTTGTAGACGCCCGCAATCTGAATGAAGACTGGCGTCCCAAAGGGCACGATAGAACCGGGAATGATAGTGATCGTCGTGCCGACTTGTTGCGCGACGCCTGACACAGGTAGCAACGCCACGCCGATACCCAGAACCAACACGCGCTTCCACGCGCTCCACCACCGATAACGCATACGGCGATCACCCCTTGAGTTTTAAAAGAGTAGCCCTCGAAGTGAGAGCTGTTTTATATACTCACACTTCGAGGGCCAAGTTTCACTAACCGAAGACAGCTTACCCGGCCAACGAGAGCACGAAGGGCATCGTCGGCCCGCCAACTTTGATGACTAACACAAAGAAGACAACCCCCGGCACCGGCCCACCGTTGAACGTTGTGAACGGTGCAAAGAGCGCCGGACGGTCACAGAAGACCGTCAGCCCCCCGCCCGGCGGCGGCACCGAAAAGCACGTCGCTAACGTGGGAATCCCCACGACCCACAAGACGACCGGCGTCGCCGGACGATCATACGTTACCGCAGCGCGAAGCTGTCCCGTGCCGGAGCTCACCCAATACGCGACGGCCTGCAGGCCCGGCCCTAAAGCCCCTAACACCAACGGGTCATCAGCATTGCCGATCTTGGGTTTATCTTGGCTCCCCTGGACTTCGACGGTCGCTCCGGCGGCTTGCAACGCTGTGATAAGCTGTTGCGGGCTCATCCCCGGCGTGAGTGGAGGCAGCCCAGGGGGAAGTGTCGGCTGGCCCGTAGGCGGCTGGGGCTGCTGCCCCGCCACGCTCGCCAAGATCGTGCCACACTCGTACTTGACTTCCTGCCCTACAGGAACAGCGAGATCCAATCCGGTCGCCTGCCCTTGGCTTCCTACGAACGCCCCGCGTACCTGAAGATGCGTTGGGACGGCACGCAGCTCAAATTTAAATTCACGCTTGGTCTCGATGGGGATGAGCACTGGCGGCGTGAAGATCTGAGTAGCAAGCGGGGTCTGATTTTGCAGCCAGGTTAGCTGCACGAGCTGCACGCCGCCGCGACAACTCAGATTGCTGATCACTGCCGTAGCAGAGACCGCTTGCTGGGCCAGCGGCCCGTAGCCCAGCCCGACCAACAACGCCCCGACCAGCCCGCCCAACAGCCACAACCGACTGCGCTTCATGACAATACCTCCTGTCGTTAATGAGTTGTGTGTGGCTTTCTAGCTCTAGTGCTTGCGCAGGCGCTCCTCCGCCATACGGTCAGCGACCCTATGGGGCGCAATCCGCTCGCGTCGCGCGATCTCGAAGATCTTCAGCAAGCGCCCATAGATCTTCTCTGTCTCCTGGAGGGCTTTGGCTAAAGACCCTCCCAGTAAATCTTGGACTGCCGCGATGAGCCCTCCCGCGTTGATCACATAATCGGGCGCATAGAGAATCCCAAATTCGTGCAATCTATCGCCATGGCGGGGTTCTTTGAGTTGGTTATTGGCCGAACCCGCGACGATCTTGCAGTTGAGCAAGGGCAGCGTCGTGTCATTGATAATCCCCCCGATAGCACACGGCGCAAACGCGTCGCATTCAAGGGCATAGATCGCCTCAGGAGGCTCGACAATCTTGACGCCAAATTCACTGTGCACTTTATCAAGTGCGCGGCGGTCGATGTCGCTGACGAAGAGCTTCGCCCCTTCCGCAGCTAATAATTTAATGAGATGATACCCGACCTTGCCGGCCCCTTGCACGGCAATAGTGCGCCCATGGAGCGAGCTATTGCCAAAGACGGTCTGAAAACACGCCTTCAGGCCATAGAAGACCCCTTGAGCCGTCACCGGGGCAATATCAGGGGTAATCCCCTTGGCCCCGGCGATAAACTTCGTCTCGTCCATCATGACCTTGATATCTTCAGGACTGATCCCCATCTCCTCACCGGTAGTAAAGCGCCCATTAAATTGCTGGACGATGCGCGCATAGGCGCGCAAGAGCTGCGGGGTCTTGTCGCGCTTGGGGTCTCCTAAGATGACGCCCTTGCCGCCGCCAAAGGGCAGCTCTGCTACTGCACATTTATAGCTCATCGCTTGGGCTAACTGCAATGCGTCTTCGAGCGCAGCCTCCCAACTCTGATAGGGATAGAAGCGCGTCCCGCCTGTGGCTGGCCCCAGTGCCGTACTATGAATGACGATGAGCGCCTTCAGCCCGGTCGTCGAGTCGCTATAGTAATGTACCTCCTGAGGAGCGTACTGCGCCATCAGCTCGTGAATAGACTTTGGTGTCTTCATAGCCTGAGAATCCTTTCGAAGATGGGCAAGAGAAACGCGCTGGAGAGCATTCCCAACAAAGCACCGCTGATTACGTCCGAGGGGTAGTGTTCGGCCATATGGATGCGCGAGATCGCGATGAAGCTCGCCGCACCGTAAGCCGCTATCTGCACGGGGAGTATGGGATAGAAGTGCGCCAACACATACGCGATCCCAAACGATGTCGTGGCATGGCCAGAGGGGAATGAGTACGTATCGAGCAGTCTATACCCCAGCTCATCGGGTGGGCTCGTGTACAGCGGGCGCATGCGCTTGAAGACCAGCTTTAAGAAGCGAAAGAGCGCAATATTAATAATAGTAATCGCAAAGGCGATCATAACGTACTTACGATCCAGGGGCGTGCCCCAGATCAGAATGAATAATCCCACGAGCCCCCACAGATAGCCATCGCCAAAGTACGTAGCGATGATCATAGCTGGGGAGAGCTTCTTGAGGAGTCGATTGGCCCTGACAAAGCGCACATAGCGCTCATCCCAGCAGAGCACTACGTAGGGCAACACGTCAGCCAAGTAGTGATAGGCCGAGAGAAATCTCTTCTGAATGGCCGCTTGCGCCCGTCCCATACTTTACGAAGCCTCCTCGCCCTTTTTGGGGCGCAACGTTGGGAAGAGGATGACCTCACGGATTGAGGGAGAGTCTGTGAGGATCATAGTCAAACGATCGATCCCTATACCTAAGCCTCCCGTAGGCGGCATCCCATACTCTAAGGCCGTCAAGAAATCTTCGTCCAGGGGTTGAGTCTCCTCATCGCCGGCGCGGCGCATCGCCTCTTGAGCAAGAAATCGTTCGCGCTGATCTAGCGGGTCATTGAGCTCAGAGAACGCATTGCCAAACTCCATCGCCCCGATGAACGGCTCAAAGCGCTCGACAAGGTTAGGGTTAGTTGGCTTCCGCTTCGCCAAGGGTGAGAGCTCGAGGGGATAATCGAGCACGAACGTCGGCTGGATGAGCTTGGGCTCAACGTAAGTCTTTAACAGTTCGTCGACCTGCTTGCCCCAAGTCGGCTGCGGGTCAACGATGAGCCTGCGTCGAGCGATCTCCTCGCGCAGCTCCGACAATGTGCTAAAACGTTCGATATCGATCCCCGTATGCTCAAGGATCGCCTCGCGAAAAGTAATGCGTCGCCACGGGGGAGACAAATCGATCTCATGGCCCTGATAGCGAATGCGCGTCGAGCCCAAGACCTCCTTAGCAATCTGGGAGATCATGCGCTCTGTCAGGGCCATCATATCAGTGTAGTCTGCGTAAGCCCAGTAGCACTCCATCTGAGTGAATTCGGGGTTGTGCTTCGTGCTGATGCCTTCATTCCGGAAATCCTTACCGATCTCGTAGACCTTCTCTAGGCCCCCGATGATCAGGCGCTTCAGATAGAGCTCGTCGGAGATGCGCAGATAGAGCGTCATGTTCAGGGCGTTGTGATACGTCGTAAAGGGCTTGGCGGCCGCGCCGCCGTAGAGGGGTTGTAAGATAGGAGTCTCGACTTCTAAGAAGCCTTCGCTCTCGAGGAATCTTCTCATGGCGCTGACGATGCGGCTACGCGTGAGCGCGATCCGTCGCGCCTGATCATTGGCGATCAAGTCGAGATATCGTTGACGATAGCGGATCTCAACGTCTTGGAGGCCGTGCCATTTTTCGGGGAGTGGGCGCAGCGCTTTCGCCAAGAGCGTGAACTCTTCGACCCGTACAGAGAGCTCGCCCTTCTTGGTGCGGAAGACCAGCCCCTCTACGCCGAGAAAGTCTCCGATGTCTATCTGAGTGAGGAGTTCGTAGCGTTCCGGGCCAAGCACGTCTACTGTAGCATAGAGCTGGATACGGCCAGAGCCATCACGTAAGTCTAAAAAAGAAGCACCGCCCATGACCCTTCTCGCAGTGATCCGCCCCGCTATGCGAGCCCTGATGGTGCTTTCGCTGCCTGCGGGGAGATCGCGCAGGCTCTGCTGGAGCTCTTGAGCTACGTGAGAGCGCACGAAGCGAGTCGGATAGGGATCAATGCCTCGACGACGCCACTCCGCCAGCTTGCGCAGGCGCTCTTCACGCAGGGGATTGCTCGTGTCCATGAGAGGGGCCTACCGTTGGATGGCTAAGATCTTATACCGGATGACGCCCCGTGGGGTCTCGACCTGGATCTCGGCGCCCTTATGCTGGCCCATGAGGGCTCTCCCCACCGGAGACTCCGTAGAGATCTTGTTCTGTTCGGGATCAGCTTCGGCAGGGCTGACCAGCTCAAATGTCTCGGTCTTATTGGTCTTGAGGTCTTTCAAAGTCACACGCGTGCCGATGTTGACCGCCTTGGTGCTGATCTGGCTCTCGTCTAAGATCACGGCTTTCTCTAAGAGCTCCTCGAGGCGGCGCACCTCCGCTTCGTAGTAGTCCTGCTCGCGCTTAATATCTAAATACTCTTTGTTCTCGCGAAGCTCCGCACCATGTTCTTTGGCAACCTTCAGCTTCTTAGGAAGCTCTTCGTAGAGAATCCTTCGGTACTCCTCGAGCTTCTTCTTCTTCAGCTCGTAGCCTTCTGGTGTTAAGATGATCTCTTCTGTCGCTTCCATACTACGCCTCCCCCTCCTGATCCTCACCGGAACGTATACTGACGCTTGTTCCGGAGGGATATCTAGGGTCGGTGCGGCTTATACTATAGCAAAATTCCTTACGGTCATCAAGGGGTGGGATGAGCCAAGGTCTTCAGGGCCTCAAGAAAGCGTTGGCGGAGCTGATCATTCTTTAGGGAGGGCACGGTAGGGCGCGGCTGTACGACAATGTCAAGGCCAGCAGTTAGCTCTGGATGCAAGCGAAATGCTTCGCGTATGATTCTCTTGATGCGATTGCGCACGTGGGCCTTGCCTAGCTTCTTGCTGATGCTCAGCCCGAGTCGGCCCGGTTTCTCAGTGCGCACGTAGAAGATACGAAAGAACTCATCTTTATAGATCTGGCCGTGCTCATAGATATGCTCAAAATCGCGGCGCTTGCGAATACGTCGCGCATGAGAGAATCTGAAAGACACGGGAGTAGCTTAGCGGCTGGAGCTGGGGCTTGCAAGAGGGAGGAGCCTGACGCGCACGCGCCCTTTGAGCTGTTCCAATCTCTTCGGGCCGATGCCGCGAATCTGCAAAAGCTCCTCGACACTCCTAAAACCTCCGTGTGCCTCTCTATATTCGATGATGCGCCGCGCTAGGACCGGCCCGATCCCCGGCAGATCAATCAGCTCTTCGAGAGTCGCCGTATTGAGGTCGAGCGGCTCGGTGAGCTTCTGCACAAACTGAGCTAGTGGTGTCTCCGGGGCGAACGCCGCTCGCGTCCCCAGCACTATCCCCACTATCGCGACGATTACACAAATTAAGACGATCTGATCAGATCTTTTCAGCATCATGGCAGCAGCTCTTTGATGCGCTCGATCCCTTGGGTCTCCCACGCTAGGATCAGCTTGGGTGGCATCGCGCGATACTTATCTAAACTAAATTTCATTCTATAGAATCTGATAAAGAGTTTCTGCAGCCGTGCGCGCAGTTCGGGGTTTTTCTCTAAAAGTTCTTTTTTCTCAGCGCAGAACTGTTCGACCTCTTCCAAGTAAAATTCGACTTGGGCAGCTTGGCAGAAGAGCGCTTCAGCGTGAGAAGGGTCAGCGCCATTTAAGCTCTCGACAGCTTCTTTCCAGAGCTTTCTGCGAAGCAGTTCTTGCTGGGCGCGGAGCTTCATCCGTTCGGCTTGCTCTTGATAGTGCTCAAGCTGTGATGGGGGAAATTCCAACAGATGACACCGACAGTCGGGGTGCAGAGGGGGCTTATATTGGGGGTCTTCAGAGATCTCTCCGTGATGGCTCAGGCACGTCTCGCACGTGAGAAAGTGCACCTGGGCGTAGAACTGATAGTATTTTCTCGGGCGCTCGAAGAAGGCCATAGCTGTTTTGAGTATACCGCGAACGTCAGCGATACGCCAACACTCCCAGTACAGCTCCGATCACAGCGATGATCCAAAATCTCAGGGTGATCAAGACTTCAGGCCATTCTTGGTTGGGCAGCAGATACTCATAGTCTACACCCTTGGCCTTCTCAAAGTGATGGTGTAACGGCGAGACCTTGAAGACGCGCTTCTTGAAGAGTTTGAAGCTCAGAACTTGAATGATCACGGAGAGCGTCTCGATAACGGGGATGAGCGCAATGAGGGGCAAAAAGAGCGCCGTGCCGGTCACCAAAGCTAATGCTCCTACAAGCCCTCCAAGCGCAAACGACCCTGTATCGCCTAAAATAATTCTTGCCGGGTGCGCGTTCCACCACAGAAAGCCCAACAGCGCCATCGCCGCAAGCATAGCAATCTGTAAAAGCGCAATCTCGCTTTGGAGATAGAGAATGACCCCGTAAGTGCCCAAGGCAATGAGCGTCACGCCCGCTAAGAGTCCGTCTAACCCGTCGGTCTCGTTGAAGGCGTTGACCGTGCTAAAAAAGATAAGAAAGATCAGCCCAACACTGAAAGCTGGTGGGAGCGCGAGCGTCTCGCTGACAAAGGGGATACGAAGTGGGGGCAGAAGCTCGAGAGCGAGCGCGGCCCACGCGCCAAACCCGCAGACGATCCCTTGAAAGAGCAGCTTGTATCGTCCTGGGAGCCCTTGGGCGTGGCGCTGGGAAATCTTTAGTGCGTCATCGAGCAGGCCGATCAGTCCAAACCCCAGCGTCGCCGCACCGACGAAGAGCGCCTTCGCGCTGAGCGCTGAACGATCGAGCAGCGCGAGCACAGCCCAGCTGATAAAAAACGCAAGCACAAGCGAGATGCCTCCGGCTGTGGGAGTGCCCTTCTTGTGAGTATGAATCTCTGGGCCGTAGTCGCGGATGGGCTGGCCGAATCTCTTGCGTTGCTGAAAGCCAAGCCACAGGCGCGTCAGGATCAGACTCACGAAAAACGTCCCCACACTCAGCCACCACATAGAAGAGCAGAGCATAGATCGACTTAGGATAGCAAATATCTTTTGAATCCCCAACTCCCCACATGTGAAGGGCTCAGGCAGTAGCATCAAGATCGCTCACAATCACACGCATTGTCTCATCGAGAGCGCGTCGCGCTGTGGTTTGCAAGATCGTTCGCGCTCGGAGCAAGTGTTCCCGGATCTCAGCCTGCTGCGCGTAAAGCTCGAGGATCTTTGGCATCAGGATGCTCTCGCTCGGCATATCCGAAACGTTCCACCACGGTATGGAATACCCGCAAACTTCCTCAACGCGACGTAAGAAGCTCTCGATCTTGGGATCGTAGCTGAGCGCGCAGAACGGCACGCCACTCATAAGCGCGAAGACCAAACTATGCAAACGCATCCCCAGCAGAATATCTATGCTCTGCATAGCTTTGAGCAGATCGTCAGGGCAATGAGCCTCGACAATGGGGATCGCGAGAGCCAGCTCGTGCCGCACAGGGAGGTCTTGGTCGGCTTGGAAGGGCAAGAAGACTATCTCAAAATCTTGGGAGAGGGTGCGCAGCACGCGGCGGAGTACCCCGATATTTTGAGGCGAGAGTCCAGGACGCAAAGAGAGCCCAAGCTTAGGCCTCTGGCCCTCACCCTGCCTGGAGGTGCCCATCTCCCCTGGATCGCTACGAGAGAGGGTGGGGGTATTAAGGCCCGTGAGCAACGCCAGATCCTCCCCTACCAAAACACGAATGCCGTGCGCCAATGCCCACCCATAGCTCACCTGGTCACGCACTGAAACACAGCGCGCTCGTTGCAGAGCCTGAGCGACCCAGCGCGCCGAACGCGCTGAACGTAACGGCCCCATCCCCTGACCGATCAGATAGGTGGGCAGCGCATATCGCTGTGCCCAGTTGAGTAGACCCAGATAATAGAGCAAGGATCGCGTGCTCGTGGCGTCTTGCAATAAGCCCCCTGGGCCGAGCATGAAGCCAGACGCACGCGCCAGCACACGGCGAATCTCAAAGAGATTCCAACGATTGATCGCGTCTGTGCCGTGAAGAGAGGCCGTCTGCGGCGGGTCGTTGGAGAGCACAACGAGCCGTGTCTGGGGCAGTGCGCCGCGCAGAGCGCGTATGAGCACAGCGAGCGCCGCTTCATCGCCCCAGTTGCCAAAGCCGTAATAGCCCGCGATCACGAGCGTCGATGCCATCTTCCGACTCCCCAAAGAACCCAGCGCAAGAAGAGACCGATGAGCAAGCCCAGCACAAGCCCGTTGAGCGTGCGCCAGAGCGAGAGGGCTACCGGCGTGTGCAGGTGCACAAAAGTATTGATGATCGAAGCCTGCCCCAACGCGCCAAGAGCGAGCAAACCAAGCTGGGGCAGAGTGCGCTCGCGCTTCCAGAGCACAAGCGCGGGGTGCCCTACTAAAAACTCTTTGAAGCGTGGGCGTGCAATCAACCAATCTTCGAGACGCTCCCGAATCAGTTCCTCCCAGCGAGCTACAGGGATCGCCGGAAGATTGCCGCTGCGTTCTACCACGAGAAAGAGCGCTCCAAGCCCCACGGCGGGGACAAGCCATGCGCCGCGCTTCAGTTGAGCTATGAGCTGATCCCATCCAACTTCTCTCCAGCGCCATAGCTCCGTGAACAGAATGAGCCCCGACGGCGCGATGAGCGCGAGCTTCACCCCGCGAAATTCGTTGAGCTTCAAAAAATACGAAAGATCGCTCAGCAGCGCCGCGATAGCCAGCCCCGCGCCGCTTGAGCCAAGTGAGACTGCGACAAGCAACTTCCAGCCCGAAAGCCTCTCTTTGCACACAACGAGCAACAGCCACGGGGCTAGCACAGCGATCATCAGAGCCAAGGCTTGGCGCGCGAGCTCCAAATTCCAGCTTCCTAAGAGCGCCAGAGCGCCTACACCGATCACCCCCATAAGCAACGCAGTTACCGAAAGCTGCGAGAGGCTCGCGAGCACAAGCACAATGAAACCGACGAAGCCCGCGCCTATCACGAGATAGACCGGATATGAGTTTTCAAACAGGGTCGGTGCCGACGGCTGCCCCAACGTCATGCCCAAGTGCGCGATTCGATGACTGAGCTGCTCAACGTAGTGGGGGAATCGCTGGTGCTCAGTGACCCAGAGCACTCTTATAGTGCGCTCCTGCACGGCGCGCTCCCAGCGCGTCAGCGCGCCTTCTAAGCCGAGACGATCTAGCTCGCGGGATTTAATCGCGTGGACGCGCACGAAGTTTCGCCAGCCCCACTGATAGAGCTCTCGTAGCCCTGATGGCTCAGAAAATTCAAGAATTCCCAGCATGGCGTCGCCAAGATCGGTCACCACCCACGAGGGCACAACGGAGCTATGTTCGGAGACGAGTATCACAAGATCAGGGCGCAGGGCAACTGACGGGGCCTCTTGCTGGTCGGCGTCCACGACGAAAGCTATTCCTAAGCCCGCAGCTTGAGCAGCGCGAAGAACTTTGAAAACCCTATCGCTGAGATCTGTTCTTTGGAGGTTCCAATCCGGGAGGTCTGAGAGCTCTACACTCAGTGCGACGACGCCCTGACCGTGCAGCTTTGTCAAAGACTCCAGCAGCTCCCTGTCGCTGAGGGAGCTATCAAGCTCTCGAGCAGGGACGACCATGCCCACTGTCTGATAAGCAGCATCCCATGCCATGCGCCGCAGTCCCACCCACATAGAAATAGTTAGGGCCAACGCGAGCACACTATATAGGAGATACCGGGCAGCCATTCCTCTCACGCGCTTCACTATAGCACAAAGGGGCGACTCTGTGCCAGGGGTGACCGGTGTCTGGGCGCAAACGCCCGCGCGCCATTGTTCTTCCTTACCAGATCACGTACTGTGGGCTACAGAGGTGAGAGAGTATGACGAAAAAGCTCTTTATTTTGGGGATCATCATGGGGTTATGGGCCATTCCCATCACAGCTCAGGAGCGGCCCTCAAAAGATCTCTCGCAGGATCGCACCTTAGGGATTGGGCTGCAAGCGCCGTGTGCCTTCAGCTTTCGCTACTGGCTCACTGAGGGCTTTGGCCTGGAGCTGAATGGCTTTGTGATCTCGATAGGGAATTTTACGAGTGGGTGCGTCGCAGGCAAGGTGTTGCTGCGCCTAGCAGACACGGACGTTTTTGATTTTTACACGATCTTCGAGGCAAATATACACATTGGGGAATACTGGGGGGGGCCCAGCGTCGGCGACATCGCTCTGAAAGCGGGCATGGAGCTGAGCGTTCTGCCAAGTTTAGCGATCAATCTCGAATTTGGGGAGGCCTTGCTCTTTGGGCCAGGGGGCGTCAGCGCGACCCCAGCAGTTAGCTTGGGATTGCACTATTACTTCGTGCGCACGCCGCAGCCGCAACCGGCAGAGTAACTTCATAGATGAGGGGGGTACACGATGAAGAGCGTTATCAGAATCGGGAGCCTGGCGCTCATCATGCTCGCGCTGAGCGCGTTTTCAATAAGGGCTTTAGAGAATCTGTCGAGTCAGCACGGATTCGGCACAGGGATGCAGTTGACGTTCCCGATGAGGCCGCCGCAGGCGCTGCCGGCGTCGGGGATGAGCTTGAGGGTCTGGATCTCGGATTTTTATGGCTTTGAAGCAAATTTCTTCATCGTCGGTAGTGCGTTGAGCTTCACGCCGCGGGCGTTTTTGAAAGTGATCAATCTTGAGATCGCTGATCTCTATGTTGGTCTTGGTGTAGGGATCTTTGCGTATGCGCCACCGCAGAACCCGCTGATGCTCTACATGCCGGTGCAGGGTCTAGTGGGCCTAGAGATGCGCCTGACGCCGCGGGTCGCGCTCAACGGCGAGATCGGGGTCTTTGGATTTGGGGGCACCCAGGGCGGAGTGACGTCGGGGTTAGGGGTGCACTTCTATTTCTGAGCCCACTTGCTTAGGCCGCGCGCGCGCCCTAAAATGAAGGCGTATGGGCAAGCGCGAGGTCTTAGAGAGCGTCCTCGCCCAAATTAAGAAAAAGCACGGCGAGGGTGCGATTATGTGGCTGGGGGAGCAGCCACATTTAGAAGTCGAAACGATCCCCACGGGCTCGCTCTCGCTCGATATCGCTCTTGGGATCGGTGGCGTCCCCAGGGGACGGATTGTCGAGATCTTTGGTCCTGAAGCTTCCGGAAAGACAACGCTCGCCTTGCACATCATCGCTGAGGCACAAAAATTGGGGGGCACGGTCGCGTTCGTGGATGCCGAGCACGCCCTCGATCCAAACTATGCGCGCGCTATCGGCGTCGATCTAGATAAGATTCTCTTGAGCCAGCCAAACTCCGGCGAGCAGGCGTTAGAGATCACCGATCACTTAGTGCGCAGCGGCGCGATTGACGCAATTGTGATAGATTCTGTGGCAGCGCTGGTGCCCGAAGCCGAACTCGAAGGCGCGATGGGCGACGCCCAAGTGGGGCTCCAAGCGCGCCTGATGAGCCAAGCGATGCGCAAGCTCGCGTCGTCCATCTCGCAATCAAAGACAACTGTTGTTTTCATTAATCAGATCCGTCAGATGATCTCCGGAACAACGTGGGGTCCGACGACCACCACGACTGGGGGGTTAGCTCTCAAGTTCTACACGTCGGTCCGTATGGAGATCAAGAGGATCGGCTCCATTGAAGAAGGCGATCAGAAGATCGGGAGCGAGACGCTCGTGCGCGTGGTCAAGAACAAATTAGCGCCGCCGTTTAAGGAAGCGCGCTTCGATATTATTTATGGGAAGGGGATCGCGCGCTCGCGCGAGCTGGTGAAGCTTGGTGAACAGCTCGGGATTATCAAGAAGAGCGGCTCGTGGTTCTCCTGGGGCACAATGCAATTGGGGCAGGGGCTCTCCAACAGTGCGGCGTATCTAGACGAGCACAAAGAAGTCGCTGAACAATTAGAGCAGACGATTCGTCAGAAGGTGGGCTTGCCCTTCGACAAGAGCAAGGTGAGGCAGCCCACGCTGCTGCCGGAGTAAGCTGTGACTGAAGAAGAGCGCGCCCGCGCGTATCTAGTAAAACTCTTTAAGTACCGTCCGCGTAGCCGTTATGAAGTGCTCACTCGGTTACAGCAGAAGGGGTTTTCAAAAGAGATTATTCAGTCTGTGCTGGAGCAGGCAGAGCGCGCAGGGATTCTAGACGATGCGAAGTTTGCCCAGCTGTGGGTCGAAGATCGTCTGGCGCGTCGCCCAAGGAGCCGTCGGCTACTTGAGCACGAGCTGCGTGCCAAGGGCGTCGCTCCAGAGTATATTCAACGAGCCATTGCGCGCGCAGGATTTGATGAAGAAGCCATAGCGAGGCAGCTCATTGCTGAGCGCTTGCCACGACTGCGCTCGCTCGATGAAGCGACGCGCCTGCGGCGGCTTGTGGGTTTTTTGCGGCGTCGCGGATTCTCCGAAGAGATCGTTTATCGGGTCTTAAAGAGCAGTTCGTTGGCATAGTGTTTTCAATCGCAAACCCAAACGCTGATCCATACGTGATTTTCGCACCGTCCTCTTGACTTTTCTCCCCATTTGTGGTATATACAGGGTGATAGCATACAAAGCCGCTCACTCCCGCCCACAGCCTTGAGGAGGCAGGGGGAAGAGCGCAGAAGGAGGAGATTATGTACATTGCCCGCCTGGCCAAGCTTGCCATCGTCATTGGAATCATTTCGGTCCTCGTCGGTTGCACTTCGCTCTTTAAGTCTCAGCATGTCACCCCCCCCCCGCTGAAGCCTGATTCCGCTTCTGAAGCTAATCTTCAACCCTTGAGTGCTTCCACTGACAGTTGTTCTAGCCCCATCCTTGAGCCGGATCGCTCTGCCCTGCTCCAAGAGGCCCTAGCAGACTCCCAACTGCAAGCAGTCAAAGCCCAGCTTGAGCGCCGTGGGTTGAGCATCAAGGCCGAGGAGGCTCAAGCGGTCCAGCTTGCCGGTGGGCAACAGCTTCTGATCCCCTTTGGGGAGGACGCACACTTGGTCTGGACGAGAACCAATGGCCAGGCTGCAGCCGTGGGCTTGATCCGCCAGGGGAACAAGACCCTCAATGTCAGCGCTGATGGGCAGGAGCGGGTCGTGAGGTTCCTGCCCCAACAGAAGGTGGAGAAGCTGCTGCGCAAACTGCGCGAGAAGCCCAAGTTCCAGCAATTTGAGGGGAAGCTGGCCCAGAAGGGCAAGAGAGCAGGCAAGATACGGGTTCTCCTCGATGAGACGAACAAGATCGCCATTCTGGGGATAGCTAGCGAAGGGGATGAGGAGAAGATCGTGCATCAGGTGCGGATCAAGGTGAAGCCAGACAAGGACGACGAGCCGGAAGAGAATGCTGAGCCTCAGATTCAAGCCACAGCCTGTGGGCAAGCGACTGGGGGAGCGGTGCCTGAGGGGGCGAAGCTGCAGCCCTTGGCTGTCCCTCCTGGGGAAGGAGATATTGAGGGCGGCTACGAAGGCCCACAGATCTGCACCTCCCAGTGGGGGTATGATTATCTGTGCATCAGCCGCACTCCAGCAATTAGTCTCTCCACGACCAGCTTGACTCTGCCCCAGACGTTCATCAATCAGCAGGTGCAGGCGTCGTTTGTGATCTGGAATGGTGGGGGAGGGACGTTGACGGGGACAGTGAGTGTGCCCGCGCCGTTCAGTATCGTCTCAGGAGCAAGCTTCAGTCTGCTGCCTGGGCAACCGCAAGAGGTTGTAGTCAAATTCAGCTCAGCGACAGCGGGAAGCTTCTCCAAGAGCGTGACTATTAATAGCAACGGTGGGAGCGCGACGGTGACGGCTACAGCAGTAGCGCACAAGGTGAGCTTCTCCCCAGCACAGCTAGACTTTGGCAGCGGGCTGTTGGTATTAAGAGAGCGGTGCAACAACATGGGGATGTGTGGCTTAGGGACGGAGAAGGTAGGCTTGCCGATAGAGAAGACGCTTACAGTCAAGAACGAGGGGACAGTTGCCGTGACGCTGACGCTGAGCACGGCAGCGCCGTACAAGATCGTAAGCGCAGCACCCACGCTCTCCCCAGGGCAGAGCGCCCAGGTGACGGTGCGATTTGATCCCAACGAATCGGGGAACTTCACTGGGACTGTGCAGGTGGGGATCCAAGATGGGCAGGGGAATGTGACGTCTTCTCCGCTGGTGGGCGTGGCCCATAAGATCGAGATCCAACCCGCAGAGTTGAGCTTTGGCATCGTGATTGTGGGTACTACCAAAGAGCAGAAGCTGACAGTGAAGAACCAGGGTGTGACAACAGTGACCATAGACGTTCCCAATACAACCCAGAATGCGACCCCGCTCTTTAGGGTTGTGCTAGAGAGCCCCCTTGTGCTAGGGCCCAGCGAGAGCAAGGAAATCTCGGTGGAGCTCAGCCCGATTGAGTCAGGGCAGTTCACAGGGACTGTGAAGTTATTAATTAGTCAAGCCTTTCTGGAGGTTCCAGCGAAAGCAAAGGCGTATACTGAGGAGGAAATCTGGGCATGGTACGAACAGCAGAGAGAGGCGGATGCTGAGATTTGCTCAGCTATCGAGTCTACTTTAGGCACCGCACCACCTACCTATATACCAAGAGGAGATCTTGATGCAATATTATATGGCTTTAGTTGTCTCAATAGAGAACAGTTTAGAGAGTTCATAAGATTCCTTATGTCTGGAGAATGGGAGAATATTATTCCTTCTTCCTTAGATGTGAACCTAGATTCTTGGCCTTGGCCAGTAGGCTTCTGGGATTCAGCGCAATTCTTAGCAGCACTACGAACATTGCTAAACTCACAAAATTTTGAGAGCACTTTCCAACAGCTTTATTTAACCAATCCATCTTTCGCGACATTTGTAGACACGATGAATATTTGGGGGCATGACTCGCTGTTTAGCATGGTACAACCTGGCAAGTCAGCGGTGATGCATCTTGTCAGCTTATTACAAGCGCACCCAGAGCTTTTGGGAACAATTGATCAACTTCTACAAGGGTTAACTAGTTTCATAAGGTCGGGCAATGTTAATGCACCCATTCCCGGGATAGACATAAACACATGGATAGCCAAAGAACATATTGTCGCTCTATACGCGATTGCTAGGATACAAGTTGCTTCCCAAGCAGGGGCCTATCAACAAGCTGGATTAACACCCATCTTAGTGGCAAATTATGTTAGTGCGATGGCTCGAGCCATTAATGCAGGAGGCATTGCAGCATACTCTGCATACCAGTCTTCTTATTTGTTAACATCGCTTGCAAATCGCTTCTTACATCCCACAGAGGGGATAGCCAATGTGGTTGGGCAAGTGATTACTATAGGAATATTGGTAAGCAATGGATGGACAGTGAAGTGGTCTGCCCTTATGAATGAAGTAGTAATAGAACTACTCTTTAGATCTAGAGAGGGATTTGAAGCATTAGATTTAGTTGCGACAACCACTATTAACGACAGGAAGATAGCGGCTTTCATTCACGTGGAGGCAAGGTTAGTAGGCGAAGAAGTTGATCGAATAGCCAACACACTACTAGCATTAGCTGCGGAAGCTCGCTTAGCAACTGATACTGCTCTTCGACCAAACCCCTTACAGGGATTGGATGTTGTAGGGCATGATCCAGTTGCTATACTGATCGCATACAATTCCGATCAAGCCACAATCAACCAGCTTGTACAAAAGCTTGGAACTCCTCGTGCAACAGTAGTCATTATATGGGTAGATAATCAAGGTATCGCTCATGTCGTCGGAATTTGCGGACAAGATGGATGTCCGGGAGGCTTATCGGCGCAAGAGTATGCTAATTCGATTGCACTCGCGTTGGGATTCCAAAATGGTCAACCCTTTACTGGATTATCCACTACAATCCCCGGAGTATCTCAATCTCAATTGGCAGTAATAAGATTTTTGATGACTGTGTCAACGTGGAAAGTATTTAAGTTCGCAGCAATGGCATGTGAAGGGGAAATCAATTGCATTATAACGCTAGTAGGGGAAGGGTGGACACGGTATCAACCTATATAATAAAAAAACAATAAAGGGGCATATGCTCTTGCGCAGGATTCTCATAGTTTTCGGATTTATCGTGATAGTGCTAATGGAGGCAAGGGACTTTAGTTCGACCGCTCTCGTTTCACGGGTGCTTTGGGTCGACGACAATGATCCCACTTGCGGCGGTCATTCGCCCTGTTATCAGACAATCCAAGAAGCCGTCACCGCTGCTCAACCAGGGGATATGATCAAGATACGCCCAGGCACTTATGCGGAGCGAGTAGAGATTGACAAAGCTTTAACACTCGAGGGAGAATCTAAGGATCTTGTGTTCATCAAAGGAGCATGGGATTCAAGCTCTTATGGCGTCATACGTATTATTCAAGCTATTAGCGTTCGGGTAGAGAACATAACAGTGTTCGAGGGTGCCATAGGCGTTTATATGGCTAATCCGAATGCCCAGGTTACTCTCAGCAATATGTGCTTCTCTAAACTCATAATAGCAATAATGGCAGCAGCAGATACTCCTTCTGATAATGGCCAGCTCACGGTGCTGAACAGCGAAGTTTCTACTCAAGGAGGATTAGATATAGGCCTCTTTATTGCTCTTGATAGCCCTTTAATGCATCGTATCGCAGGGAATCAATTCGTCGGCAATTCCACAGCCATTGCCATTACTGGTAAAAGTATTGTAACAATCAGCAACAACAGACTTACCAACAGCGGTAGAGGCATAGAAATCAAGGGATCAGCTGTAGCCACTATACAGGCAAATATTATTCAGAGCAACGGGAATGGGATTAAAGCATATGAAGGGGCTCGTGCTCAAATCTTGGAGAACCAACTTATGGGAAACCTCCTTAACGGTGTAATTGTGCATGGTAACGCTCAAGCCGCGATAATAAACAATCAGTTTACTGCAAATGGCTTGCTCTCGAAGTCCCTGGACGGTCCCTATCACCCTCTCTTTGGATTCTTCGGCTCAGAACTCAACCCAGAGGGATTTGGGGTAGTTATTGGGGATGCGGCGACAGCGGAACTCATCGAGAATCGCTTTGAAGGCAATTTGTTTGGCCTAGGGGTAACTCCTTCTCTTGATCCCTCCTTGAAACAGCTTCTTACTCCCCGCTTGAATGCTCAGGCAAACCAAATTATAGCGAATGGCTGGGGTGTCTTGGTGGGGGGAGGAGAGGTCACACTCAGCAATAACGAAATCATCCACAATGATTTTGCTAGGCTGGGGATTGAGTTGGATCCGGTAGCTCGCTTGCTCAATTTGTTAGAATTCTTTCCTAACTCAGGGGTGCTTGTGCAAGGTGGGCAACCGCTTTTGCAATCAAATCGTATTATGGAAAACGCTTCAGGCGTTGTATTGCAAGGGCAAGCTTCACCAAGTTTGATGAATAACCAGATCACCAATAATTCACAATATGGGATTGCTCTCTATCAGAAGCCTTGCTTTAATACGGAGTCCACATTTCAAGGCAAGGTGCTAGGTGGATCTAACGAGCTGTCTGGGAATGGCCAAGGCGACCTCTGCCCGCCCGACTACCCCTGGCCGCCGGGGTTCAGGAAGTAGCTTATCACAGCAAGGGAGGGAGCGGGAGCTTCCTTCAAGAAGCCCCCGCTTGGGGCGAGAGGGAGTGGGCTCAATATCCTACTCGACGATACGACGCAATATAGACCGTGTCATAATTGGAGACGCGCTCATAGAGCGAGTCGTTCTCCGCCAAGGGCTGCCATCCCGAAAGGGTGACCAGACTCCGCGGATCAATCCCTAAGAGCAGCTTGAGCTGGGAGACGGTCAACCCCAACGGGATACAGACCATTGCAAAGCCCAGTCCGCCCAGCATCTGCACATAGATCCACTTGTTCATGGCCACTCCTTTCTTGCCATAGGATTTGAGCAGATAACCTACCCGTGACTCAACACAGAAGTTTCAGGTGCGCTCCTTGTCAAAGACGAGCTGACTGTTTATGATGACAATGCTATGGCTCTGCTTGCGACAGAAGACCTCATGCATCGCTACGGCGACGAGATCGTTTTTGAGAAGGTTTCCGTAGAGGTGCACCAAGGCGATCGCATTGGGCTTGTGGGGCTCAACGGCAGCGGGAAGTCGACGCTGTTACGAATTCTCGCGGGCTTGCAAGAACCCACAAGCGGACGCGTCACGCGCACACGCTCTGCTCGAATCGGGTATCTCGCTCAAGAGCCTCACTTAGACAGCACTGCGACGCTCTTCGAGGAGATGCTCACAGTCTTTGAGAAGCTCCGGGAGCAAGAGCGCGAGCTGCAGAGATTAGAACAAGAACTCGCTCGCTCTACTCCCGACGAGAGCTTACTCAGGCAATACGACGAATTACTTGAAAACTTCCGGCGCGGCGGTGGCTATGAGTACCAAAGTCGGATTCACCAAGTGCTTGTGGGTGTGGGGTTCACTCCCGATGATGAGCAAAAATTAATCGCTCACTTGAGCGGGGGTCAACGGGCGCGCGCGGCTTTAGCCCGGTTGCTGCTCGAAGAACCTGATGTACTTTTGCTAGACGAGCCCACGAATCACTTAGATATAGAAGCTCTCGAATGGCTCGAAGAGTATCTCTCCCATTGGAAGGGCGCGTTTATTCTAGTCTCGCACGATCGCTACTTTCTCGATAAGTTAGTTCATAAGATCTGGGAGCTCGAGTTTGGGAGACTCTATGAGTACCCTGGAAATTACTCGCACTATCGGGCGTTGCGCCAGGAGCGTCTTGAGCGCCAGTGGAAGCTCTACGAAGAGCAACAAGAGCTCATCAAGAAGACGGAAGAGTTCATTCGGCGCAATATCGCTGGTGGGGATTTCCGCGCAAGCCAAGCCCAGGCCCGTCAAAAGATGCTCGAAAAACTTGAGCGCATTCCCAAGCCCATCGTCCCTAAGAAGATTCACTTATGGATGGACGTCAAACGCCCGAGCGGCGAGCGCGTGCTCCGCGCCCGCGACTTGATCATCGGCTATCCAAATGCCCCGCTCTTTCACTGCAAGCAGCTCACACTCCAGCGAGGAGAACGTGTCGCGCTCATCGGCCCCAACGGCTCAGGGAAGAGCACGTTCCTCAGGACGCTTGCGGGAGAATTGCGACCGTTGGAAGGAACACTCGAACTAGGCTACCACGTGGAGATCGCGTACTTCCGCCAAAGTCAGACCGATCTCGATACCCCCGACAGCACTGTCCTTGACGTTGTCACGGCCAACACAGATAAGACGATCAGCGAAGCACGTAGTTTTCTCGGGCAGTTTCTCTTCTCCGGCGACGACGTCTTTAAGAAGATTTCGGAGCTCTCTGGCGGGGAGCGCAGCCGTCTTGCCCTCGCTATGCTCGCTCAATTGGGCGGCAATCTCTTGCTGTTGGACGAGCCAACAAATCACTTAGATATAGACTCCCGTGAAGTCCTCCAAGAAGCGATGCGAGACTACAAGGGCACAATTATATTCGCCTCCCATGATCGCTATCTCATCCAAGCGATTGCTACACAAATTTGGGAGATCGCTGACGGAGAGCTCAAGGTCTATCGCGGCAATTATGAGTATTATCGGACACAGCGCGCCCTGCTTGCTCAACCACCCTCTCTTCAGAGAGGCACACAGAGCGAGGACGAAGACACGAGCAAGCCCAAGCGCCTCTCCCCTGGCAAGGAGCAGCGCCTGCGCGAGCGCCAGCGCGCCAAGCTCGCCGCCCGCGAAGCTGAATTGATGAACGCCGTCACAGCGCTCGAACACCAGATCGCTCAAATCGAAAAAGAGATGGAAGCAGCCAGCTACGCCGGAGACCATCAGAAACTGCGAGAGCTGACAGCACTCTACCGGCAGAAGCGCCAGGAGCTCGAAATCACCTCAGAGCAGTGGGCGCAAGCTGCCGAAGAATTAGCGAACTTCTCAGTTAGCTCTCAAGGCTTATAGAGTTTCGCATCATCGGCCTTAAAGCCGATCTTGCTGTGCGTCCCATCACACAAGGGCTTATTCTGAGATTGCCCACAGCGACAGAGTGCTGCCCACGGACGGTCAATCACTGTTTCTTTCCCCGAAGCGTCTATGAGCTTGAGTGGACCTTTGATAAAGTAGGGGCCATCCTTTTTCGCTTCGATGATTGGTTCGCTCATACTGTCCTCCTCGTCCCTGCTTTGAGTTCTCGAACATAGTCTGCTAAAGCTTCAGGCGAAGCCCCTTCAGTAATCCGTGCGGCTAAGGCACTCGCGACGATTACCCCGTCCGCGCCAGCGCGTACTACAGCTTCAATGTGAGCCCGAGTCGTCAGCCCAAAACCAACGGCTACCTTGAGATCTTCGGGCAAGAGCGGCTTCACTCGCTCCAGCAACGGCAGTACTGTAGGCGCAAGCGTCTCGCTCGGCCCAGTCGTACCGTACCGCGAGACGAGATAGACAAACCCCGAAGCGTATTCACAGATTCTCTTCACACGCTCGTTGTCAGTCTCAGGGGTGACAAAAAAGATTCGAGCCAACCCGTACTTGCGCGCTTGATTGACCCATGATGCTGCTTCTTCGATGGGCAAATCGGGAATGATCACGCCGTCCACCCCAGCCTCGCTGCACCGCCGCGCAAACGACTCCTCGCCGAGCCTACAGATCGGGTTGTAGTACGTCATCAAGAGCACAGGCAGCTCCGAGTTTTTGCGCAGCTCGCGCACAAGCTGAAATACCGTGTGAACATTCACACCTTGGCGCAACGCGCGGCCGTGGGCAGCTTGCAAGATCGGGTCGTCCGCAATCGGGTCTGTGAAGGGCACGCCCAGCTCCACTATATCTACTCCCCCCGATTCTAAAGCCCCAATATACTCTAAGGTGCGGGAGAACTCTGGCTCGCCAACCATAATGTACCCGATCAAGGCGGCCTCACGCCGACTATGAACCTCCTCAAACCGCTTACTCAAGCGCTGCGTGAGCATCATGCTGTACCACCGTCTCTAAGTCTTTTTCTCCCCGCCCAGAGAGCGTAATCACCACGATCTGATCGCGCTTCATCCGCTGAGCTCGCTGCACCCCAGCGTAGATAGCGTGCGCGGCTTCCAACGACGGCAAAATCCCCTCACAGCGCGCAAGCAGCCGAAACCCTTCTAAAGCCTCTTGGTCGCTCACCGTGATATATTCAGCACGACCGAGCTTCTTATAGAGCGCATGTTCTGGGCCTACAGCAGGGTAGTCGAGCCCCGCAGCAATGCTATGCGTCTCGCCAATAGAGCCGTGCTCATCTTGCAAGACAAAAGTCTTCGCGCCATGCAACACCCCAATCGAGCCATGACACAGCGCCGCTGCCCCGCTTGACTCCACGCCGAGAAACTGTACTTTCTCATCGTTGACGAAGGGGTAGAACGTCCCTATGGCGTTGCTGCCCCCGCCCACACACGCCACTACCAGATCAGGGAGACGCTGCTCTCTCCGCAAGAGCTGGCCTTTGAGCTCATCCCCGATCACCCTTTGAAAGTCTCGCACGATCATGGGGTACGGGTGCGGGCCGACCGCTGACCCAATGAGATAATACGTCGTAGGCACATTGGTCGCCCAATCGCGAAGAGCTTCGTTTATGGCGTCTTTGAGGGTCTGGGAGCCGCTGGTGACGGGGTGCACGGTCGCGCCTAATAACTGAATGCGCTGGACGTTGGCCTTTTGGCGCTCGATATCACGTGCGCCCATATAGATTTCAGCGTGGAGCCCCAGCACCGCGCAGGCCATAGCGACGGCAACGCCATGCTGCCCTGAACCCGTCTCGGCGATCACGCGCCGCTTGCCCATAGCACGCGCGAGCAACGCCTGCCCGAGAGCATTATTCAGCGCATGCGCCCCACCGTGCACTAAGTCCTCTCGCTTGAGAAAGATGCGCGCACCGTTCGCGTATTCTGTGAGACGCTTAGCAAAGTAAAGCGGGGTGGGGCGTCCACCGTAGTCCGCACGCAGTGCCTTGAGTTCACTCTGAAAGTCAAAGCGCACACTGATCTCTTTATAGACTCGCTCCAGTTCTTTGAGAGCCGGGATTAAAATCTCCGGCACGAACTGCCCACCAAACTCGCCAAAGTGCCCATCCACAGGGAGCTCACTAAGCCTAGGAGTACTTGGTTTTGCCGGTATTTTCGCTGCCATAGCTTCACCCGCTCTAAGACTTGATCTGTCATTATACTCCATAGCGACGCCGTTTGTCGGACCGCTCTGGAGTATAGTAGAATTTTTTGTGTGAGAGAACTGATCGAGCGCCTTGCCCGGATGGTGCGTGAAGCCCGGTATGGTGTTGCTCTCACCGGAGCGGGAGTGAGCACTGACTCGGGCATTCCAGACTTTCGTAGTCCGAGCACGGGGTTGTGGGCACAGTACAACCCAATGGAAGTCGCGTCGATTGAAGGCTTTCGCAACAACCCCGTGCGCTTCTATGAGTTCTGGCGCCAGCGCTTTGCGAAATTAGTCGACGCCCGGCCCAACATCACCCATAAAGTTTTCGCTCAGCTTGAAGCTCGCGGCTATGTGAAATGCGTTATCACCCAAAATATTGATAGTTTGCACCAAAAAGCCGGTTCCAGACGAGTCTTAGAAGTCCACGGCACTTACACCCGTGGCATCTGCCTCGGATGCAAGAAGACGTATTCGATCCAAGAGATCTTCAACAAAGTCGAGAGCCATCGCGTCCCATTGTGCGACGAGTGCAATGATCTCCTTAAGCCTGATGTCGTGCTCTTTGGGGAGCTGCTCACTCCTGATTTCGAGAGCGCCTTCGACGAGATCGAGCGCTGTGATTTTCTGTTTGTGTTGGGCACGTCGTTAGAAGTCTATCCCGTTGCTGGGCTAGTGCCACACGCGAAGCGCCGCGGTGCTCAGCTCGCTATCGTCAATCGCGAGGCAACGCCCTTTGATCGTATTGCCGATATCGCTATTCATAGTGAGCTTGGGCCAGTGATGGCTGAATTGCACCGGCTGCTCTGCACTTAGCTTATCTCTTGCCTCAAGCGTTTGCATCGGGACGACTCTTTCTGCTAAACTTACACTGCGCTCTTTATGGACACGGTGCTTATTATCGATTTTGGCTCACAGTACACCAAACTCATCGCCAAGGCCGTGCGCGAGCTAGGGGTCTATGCCGAGATCGTTCCCCCGGAGATCTCCCCGGGAGAGATCCAACGCCGCGCCCCAAAAGGACTGATTCTCTCTGGTGGCCCAGCGAGCGTCTATGCCCCCGGTGCCCCTCGCGTAGATAAGCGCATCTACGAGCTGCAGATCCCAATCTTGGGGATCTGCTACGGGATGCAGCTTATAGCTCACGACCTAGGCGGGCAGGTGCTGCGAGGCGACAAACGCGAATACGGCCCTAGCACTCTTCAGATCATCCAGACAAATACTCTCTTTGATGGGCTTGCTGAATGCGAAGAGGTCTGGATGAGCCACGGCGACGAGATCAAGAGATTGCCCAAAGATTTTGTCTGCCTGGCAAGAACGGCCAATGTCGCTCACGCAGCGATGAAGAGCCGCGATGGGCTTTTCTACGGGATTCAGTTCCACCCCGAAGTCGCTCACACGCCCAAGGGCAAAGAGATTCTGAAAAATTTTCTATTCAAAGTCTGTCAAATTCAGAGACTCTGGTACCCCGGAGAC
>Ga0209289_100102_pt1 | contig 52609 bp, 48 predicted proteins | sample GXS110809BmetaG_FD_184121 | JGI IMG/M metagenome (GOLD analysis project Ga0209289, IMG submission 184121) | Hot spring microbial communities from Gongxiaoshe hot spring, China to study Microbial Dark Matter (Phase II) - GXS 110809B (SPAdes)... ... | reverse complement strand
GGCTGGCTCAGCTCGCCCGCGTACTCTCGGTTTGATCGCATCTGGGGCGCGATCTCCAGCGCATTGATAGATCTCCAGATTCTTTTGGGCGTCGTGATCTTCTTTCTTCTGGACGCGGAGGCACGCCCCAGCCTGTGGCATCCCGGGCTCATGATTAGTGCAGCGCTCAGCGTCCATCTTGGAGCGATCTTCGCGCGACGTTCGACAGAAGACCGTCGCAAGCATTACGCGCATCTTTTGGCATATCTTATAGGGCTGCTCTTGGTCTTGCTGGGCATTCGCGTCGTGCGCGGCTCGCTCTTTTAATTGTATGCGCCCCCTGGACAGAGCTATCGCCTACGCTGTGCTCGATCTTTTCTATCCCCCGCATTGTGCCGTGTGCGAGCGCCCCTTCGGTGATGACGAACGCGCGTTTCTCTGTCGCGAGTGCGACGCGAAGATCGAGCGCATCAATCAGAGCCATATCTGTCTCTGTGGACTTCCCTTGCCCGAAGCGCTCGATCTCTGTCCAGCGTGTGCTCAGAGCGAAAGAGTTCTCGAACAGATTCGTTCGTTCGGCTGGTATGAAGAGCGCGAAGACCCCGATCACGTGCTCAGCGCATTGATAAAGACTTTTAAGTACGGAGGGGAGCGAGCGCTCGCGCCACTGTTGGCGAGCTATCTCGACCAAGCGGGGCAGTCGCTGCGCCCGCTGATTGAGCAGATCACGTTCGTCCCCATGTACCCCGAAGACGAGCGGCAGCGCGGGTTCAATCAAGCAGAGCTCTTGGCCCGCGAGCTGGGAAAGCTCTGGGGGATCCCCGTCGTGCGCGCGGTAGAGAAGATCAAAAAGACCAAGCCTCAAGCGAGTCTCTCTCACGAGGCACGACGCGAGAACGTTCGTGGGGCCTTCCGACTTGCAAAATTCACCCCATGCGCTAGTATTCTCATAGTGGACGACGTTTGTACCACAGGCGCAACGCTAAGGGAGTGTGCGCAAGTGCTCAAGGAGAGTGGAATCGCACGGGTCTACGGGCTGACCGTCGCGCGGGCAGCAAATATTAGACGCGCGGAGGGCGTATGAACGTCCGCAGCATCGTGCTCAGCAAGTATCGGTCGAATTGTTATATCGTCACTGTGGACGGCGTTGGCGTCGTCATTGACCCTGGAGAAGAAGACCCTGCGCTCCTAGACCTAATTGGGAACTCGAAAATTCTCTATGTTCTGAATACGCACTGCCATCCGGATCACATCGGCGGGGATGACTTCGTGCGACGGCACTGCGGAGCGAAAGTGCTCTTCCATCCCGATGACCGACCGATCTTTGAATTCTTTATGGGCAAGAGGGTCGAGCCCGATGGGTTCTTGTACGATGGGCAGATCCTAGACGTCAACGGCTTGATCTTTGAAGTCCTGCACACCCCAGGGCACTCGCCAGGGAGCGTCGTCTTCAAGGTCGAGAGCGAGAAAGCTCTCTTTACAGGGGACTTGCTCTTTGCCGGCAGCATCGGACGGACAGACTTTCCCGGCAGCGATCCGCATCAGATGGTGCGCTCGCTCAAGCGAATCTTAGCACTTCCGGGAGACTACACGATCTACTCTGGGCACGGCCCCGTGACACAACTCTCTGTTGAGCGTTGGACGAACCCGTTCCTTCAAGATTTAGGGAGCTTAGTCGGAGGGCTGTAATGGCTGGTCGCGATGAGATCGAGCTCATCCGAGAGCGCGCTGATATGCTCGAAATCGTGTCGCGCTATGTCAATCTCAAAAAAGCTGGGAAAAACTATATCGGCTTGTGCCCCTTCCATCAAGACAAGACCCCAAGCTTCACAGTGAACCCTGATAAAAAGCTCTTTCACTGCTTTGGCTGCAACGAGGGCGGCGATATCTTTCAGTTCTTAATGAAGATCGAGCGCATTGATTTTTCAGAAGCCCTGGCGCGGCTGGCAGCCCAGACGGGAGTCCCCATCCGGCGCGAGCGCGCTTCACCGTTACAGAAACTGAAAGAGCTCAATGAGCGCGTCTGCGTCTATTTTCAGACGAACTTGGTCAGCCCCGCTGGCCAGCGCGCACGAGACTATCTGAAACAGCGTGGCTTCTCCCAAGAGATCATAGAGAAATTCAGACTGGGCTATGCTCTCGCTCGCTGGGATGACTTGGTCAAGAGATTTTCGGACAGCCTCGAAGCCCTCGAGACACTCGGCCTCGCGCTACGCACCAAAGACGGCTCGCCCTATGATCGCTTTCGCGATCGCGTGATCTTCCCCATCTGGTCACCCACAGGAGAGATCATCGGCTTTGCCGGACGATCTTTAAGCGACGAAGAGCCGAAATATCTGAATATTTCAAATACTCCGCTCTTTGAGAAGGGCACCGTGCTCTACGGGCTGAACTTCGCGCGGCATGCCGTCCGCGACTCCCAAACGCTCGTGATCGTCGAGGGCTACACAGATGTCATCAGCGCGCACCAAGCGGGGATTGAGAACGTCGTGGCCGGCATGGGGACAGCCCTCACCATTAATCAAGCTCACCTAATCCGACGCTATGCTTCTAGAGTGATCCTAGCTTATGACTGCGATGCGGCAGGGCGAGCCGCGACCTTGCGCGGCATGGCCAACCTCCGCAACGTCGAGCTCGATGTTTTCGTCGCGCTCTTGCCCATTGACCATGACCCCGATAGCTTCGTACGCGCCCACGGGCGCGAGGCGTTTCTTCAGATCCTTCACAGAGCTGTCCCGTTCCATGAGTTCTATCTCCAGAGTCTCTTGGAGGACCACCCGGTAGAAACAGTAGTGGGCAAGGAGAAGATCTTGCAAAATGTGAGAGAGTTCTTGCCGACGTTGGCCAGCATGGCCGTGCGCTATGAGATCATTCGGGAACTTGGACGGGTGCTCAACTTACCGGAGGAAGATGTCGCCCGTGCCGTGAAATCAGGGAAGCGAGTGGGTATAATGGCCGCGCCTGGCGTGGGGGAACCCGCTTGGGGACCGGAAGAGCATCTGCTCTACTTCGTGCTCCAAAGGGATCTGCCCCTGAGCCAGTTGCGCGCTCAGCTGGACATCCAGGACTTTACGCGGTATCCTGAGATCGCCCGGGTGCTGTGGGAACTGGGTGATGAGTGGACGGTTGAGCAGGTACTCGACCGCTTGTCGGCTGAGGACCAAGGAGTAGTGCGGCGGCTTCTGCTCAGTCAGCCGCCGTGGCGCGAGAGCGATCGAGGGCGGGCGCGAGAGGAAGCCCTGGCGCGGATGCGCCGGGAGCGGGTCGCAAGACGGTTAGCACGGTTGCGTGAGGAGGTGCGAGCAGCCGAGCAAGCCGGGGATCGCGAGCGGGTATGGCAGCTCCAAGAAGAGCTCGTGCAACTTCTCCAGGGGGGAAGGAGGTAGTGTGAGCACCAGAGGGTTGGAGCAGGAATTCGGGTCCAACGGCATACCGGACGACGCGACCATCTATGACATCCCCGAGCTCACCGAAGAGGAGCTCGAGGAGCAGTTCGAAGAGGAGGTCGACGAAGAGCTCGAAGAAGAGGGCGAGGTGCTCGAGGGGGAAGCAGAGCACGATCCGGTCAAGATGTATCTGCAAGAGATCGGCCGGGTGAGATTGCTCTCCCGCGAGCAGGAGCTCGAGCTAGCCAGCCGGGTCATGGCTGGGGAGAAGTGGGCGCGCGATCAATTGATCGTCGCGAATCTGCGCTTGGTCGTCTCGATCGCTAAAAAATATATGGGTCGGGGGCTCTCCTTCTTAGATCTCATCCAGGAAGGGAATCTCGGGCTGATGCGCGCCGTCGAAAAGTTCGATCACACCAAGGGCTATAAATTTAGCACCTACGCGACATGGTGGATCCGCCAAGCTATTACGCGCGCGATCGCTGATCAGTCACGGACGATTCGCATCCCCGTGCACATGATCGAGACGGTGCGCGAGCTTCAGCGTCTCAAGAAAGAGCACGTCCAAGAACATGGGGCGGCCCCAGATCTCGAAGCGCTCTCCACAGAGTTGGGCATCCCTCAAGAGAAGATCAAGCAAGTCGAGAACGTCTCCCAGTACACGACGTCGCTGGAGCGCCCCATCGGCGAGGACGAAGAAGATACGCTTGGAGACTTCATCGAGGACAAGAAGGCGCCCTCCCCAACAAAAGAGACCTATCGCATGTTCTTGGTCGAGGAGCTCGACAAGGCTCTCAACCAGCTGACCGATCGCGAGAAGGAGATCCTAAAGTTGCGCTACGGGCTCGAAGATGGGCATCCGCGCACGCTCAAGGACGTCGCTAGAGTCTTTAATATCACGCGCGAGCGCGTGCGCCAGATCGAGATCAAGGCACTCGAAAAGTTAAAGCACCCTACGCGCAAGGAAGAACTGCAAAAATTCCGGCAGCTCTTGTTGAGTGAAGAATGAGAAGACGGCTCTCTTGATTATGGGGCCGACGGCTGTCGGCAAGTCCGAGCTCGCCGTGGCATTGGCCCAGCACCTTGATGGCGAGATCATCTCTGCTGATGCCCGCGCCATCTATAAAGACTTAAATATTGGGACAGCTAAGCCCCCAGCCCATCTCCGTGAGAAAGTCCCACACCATCTCATAGACTTTTTAGATCCCACCGAGCACTACGACGTGATGCGATTTCGCGGTGACGCACTCAAAGCGATAGAAGAGATTCGCGCTCGCGGGAAGGTGCCCATCGTCGTGGGTGGGAGCACGCTCTATATCTCGGCGCTCACAGGGACGTTCTTCGCTGGGCCGAAAGCTGATACACAAGTACGCCGACGCCTCGAAGCCGAGCCTCAAGAGAGATTGCGCAAACGCCTAGAAGAGATCGATCCCGAAGCCGCGCACCGCATCCATCCCAACGATAGAGTGCGCACCGTGCGAGCGCTTGAAGTCTACGAGCTGACAGGAGTCCCTATCTCGCGCTGGCACAAAGCATCGAAAGTCCCGTTCCCATACAAATTTACAAAGATTGGGCTCACACTCGACAGAAGAGTTCTCTATGAGCGCATCAACGCTCGAGTGGACCAGATGCTCGCGGCAGGGCTTTTGGAAGAAGCAAAAATCTTGAAAGCGAAGCTTGCGCCGGAGATGCCCGCGTACCGAACGATTGGGTACGAAGAACTCTTTGAGTATCTTGACGGCAAGATCTCTTACGACGAAGCCGTGAGACTCATAAAAAAACACACGCGGGAGTACGCCAAGCGTCAGATAATTTATTTCAAGCGCGAGCCCGAGGTCCATTGGATCGACGTGACAGGGAAATCTCCTGAAGAAGCCCTGGAGAGGGTTTTGATGGTCCTACAAGAATTGGGCCACCCGACGTAGGATCTCCTTGGCGACTTCGTGCTTGGGCAGGCACGGCAGCGTCTCGCTCTTCCCGTCGCGATAGAGCAGTGTCACGATATTCGTCTCGACCTCTGGGCCAGCCCCCGGCGCTGTGATGTCATTGGCCACAACGATATCAAGATTTTTCTCTTTGAGCTTCTCGCGCGCGTGCTCCAAAAGCTTTTCAGTCTCGGCCGCAAAGCCCACTAAGATCTGATCTTTCTTCTTGCGCTTGCCAAGTTCCGAAAGAATATCTGGGGTCTTCTCTAAGACTATCGTCAGTTCGCGCGCGCTGGATTTTTTAAGCTTTTGCGCAAAGACCTTCTTCGGTCGCCAGTCGGCGACCGCTGCCGCCATGAGAATCAGATCATACTGCACAAAGCGCTCGAGCACCGCGTCTCTCATCTCTTCGGCGCTCTCGACCCGGACATACTCGACTCCGGCAGGGGGCTTCAGCTGTGTCGGCCCGCTGATCAGGCAGACTGCGTCAGCCCCGAAATGGCGCGCCTGCTCCGCGAGCGCGTAGCCCATCTTCCCCGAGCTTTTATTTGTGATGCAGCGCATGGGATCGAGCATCTCGCGCGTCGGCCCGGCGGTGACCAACACGCGATGCCCCTTCAAAAGTGCGCGCTCCGTGAGGATGTCTTCGATAGCTTTGAGGATCTTCTCTTCAGAGGGAAAGCGCCCGATGCCTTCGCGCCCGCTCGCTAGGTGCCCCGCTTCCGGCTCCAAGAAGCGATAGCCCAGCTCCGTGAGCTTTCTTGCGTTTTCTTGAAAGATCGGGTTGGTGTACATCTGCGACTCCATCGCGGGGATCACTAAGACGGGCGCGCGCGTGGCCGCCAGCGTCGTGGTCAGCAGATCGTCAGCAATCCCGTGCGCGAGTTTCCCGATAATATTGTACGTCGCGGGCATGAGCACGAAGAGATCGGCACTATACGCGAGCTCGACGTGCGCCAATGGCTCCTCCCACAGATCCGTGAGCACTTTATTGTGAGAGAGCGACTCAAACGTTAACGGCGTGACAAACTCACACGCTGCACGCGTCAGGATCACTCTGACATAGGCACCGGCTTGGGCGAGCTTGCTCACAACATTGGCGGCTTTGTACGCAGCAATTCCGCCACAGATGCCCGCCACGATCTTCTTCCCCGAAAGTGTGCTCATTCGTTAGCGCCGTGTGTGCCAGAGGTTGCGCATCCCTGTCAAGAACGCTGGCACGATCTGCCGAGAGAACCTTGGCCAGATCACAACAACGACAAAGAGCAGCCAGCCGATCAGCAGCGCCCCGTATCGAGGAACCTGCGTCACCGCTACGAGAAGCATCCCAAAGTAGGGTGGCACCTGCACGGCCCAGCGCAAGTGCAGAGCTCTGAAATACCACAGCGCAAAGGCCACCAGAGCGATATATCCAAGCGCAACAACCGCGGAGACGTAGCCCGTCAGAGCTAAATAACACCAGCACCCGAACGCGAGCGTCATGTCCGCAGTTAGGTCATGATCGCTCATAAACGTATGGATCTGGCGTGGGTCACGCCGCGCTATCGCCCCGTCAATGAGATCGGTCACCCACGCCAACCAGAGAGTGATCATCGCGGCTTCGAGGCTGTTCTTTTGCAACCCCAGCCATATGAGATATAGCCCACAGAAGAATCGCGAGCCCGTCAGCAAATCGGCGAGCGTCTTGGCGTGCAGCATGCTCTGCCACCTCCCCACGCCGATACTATAGCTCAGTTCGGCTTTTTTGGCAAATAGCGCAGGGCGAGCTTGAGCGTGCTGAGCGCCAAGAGTGCGCAGCGCGGGCGAGAGATCATCACTTCACGGCCCACCCAGCTCATGACGTCATCCACGGTGAGCTGCTCCGCATATGCAAGCGATTGACCCTTGAGCTTTTCGGTGAGGATTGAAGCCGACGCCTGGCTGACCGTACAGCCCTCGCCCTCAAATGAGATATCTGTGATAGTGCCGTCATCGCTGACTTTTAGATAGAGCGTGAGGACGTCGCCACAACCGGGGTTGCCCCAGGTCATCTGGACATCAGGGTTATCTAATCTCCCCCGATTGTGCGGGTTCTCGTAGTGATCTAAGAGCAACTCGATCTGGGGGTCCACCGTTACGGCTCGGCTCCCTTCTTAATGGGCACGTTCACTAAATTTCCCCACTCCGTCCATGAGCCGTCGTAGTTTTTTACTCTCGGATAGCCTAACAGATACGTGAGCACGAACCATGTGTGGGAGCTGCGCTCGCCGATGCGACAGTAGGCGATGACGTCTTTATCGGGCGTGATCCCGTAGCTCTCATAGAGTTTTTTCAGCTCTTCTACGGGCTTAAAAGTGCTGTCGTCGGGGTTGACCGCTTGCGCCCACGGGATATTCAAAGCCCCGGGGATGTGTCCGCCTCGTTGCGCGCCCTCTTGTGGGTATTCGGGCATATGAATCAGCTCGCCCGTGTACTCTTTCGGCGTGCGCACGTCGATGAGAACCCGATCTGAACGCCCTAGGCTCGCCAAGACTTCATCTCGGAAGGCGCGGATAGAGAGATCTGGGTCTTTGGCCCGATAGACGGTCTTGGGATAGCTGGGAATCTCTTTTGTCAGGGGACGCCCTTCGTCGATCCATTTCTTGCGCCCGCCGTTCATGATTTTAAGTTTTCTGTCGTCATGCCCGAAGTAGCGAAAGAGCCAGAATGAGTACGCTGCGTACCAATTGTGCTTGTCGCCGTAGAAGACGACCGTCGTCTCGTTGGCGATGCCCTTCTCGCTCATGAGGGCTTCGAACTGCTCTTTCGTGAGAAAGTCTCGCTTTTCCGGATGCTGTAGCTCCGTGAACCAATCGATCTTGACTGCACCGGGGATATGCCCTTGCTCATAGAGTAATACGTCCTCGTCCGACTCGACAATACGCACGCTGGGATCGTGCAAATGCTCCGCAACCCAATCTGTTTCGACCAAGACATCAGGGCGTGCATAGCTCATAAACAGCCCTCCTGTCGCACAGCACGGGATAAGTATAAAAAATCAGACTAATTTTGTCAAGTTTTTTTTAGAAAATGCCCTTGACAAGGCCGCCATCAACTTGGATGACCGTCCCCGTAATGTAGCGCGCGTTCTCAGACGCCAAGAACGCGACTAAGTCTGCGAGCTCTTCGGGCTGGCCCATCCGCCCCATGGGGATGTCTTTCGTCCAAAAACGCCGCACTTCTTCGATATCCCCCATCGCGCGCAGCAACTGCTCCATACGGTCTGTTTGCATCGGCCCGGGACAGACCGTGTTCACCGTGATCTTGAAGGGCGCAAGCTCGTTAGCCAAGCTCTTGGCTAATCCTACGACAGCTAAGCGCAGCGCGTTAGAAAGTATCAGATTATTGAGGGGCTGCTTGACGGACACCGACGCGATATTGATAATGCGCCCGCCCCCGCGCTTCTGCATATGGGGGATCGCTTCGCGGCAGAGACGGACGACGCTCATGAACGTCAGATAAAAAGCCTGCTCCCAGGCTGAGTCGTCAAACGCGAAGAAATTTCCCGGCGGCGGCCCCCCAGCGTTCGTCACCAGGACGTCCAGACCCCCAAATCTCTTGACTGTCTCGGCGATGAGATTTTTAATGTCGTCGTATCGCGTGACGTCAGCGCGGATGGGGAATACTTCCGTATTCGTGTGGGAACTGATCTCGTGAGCCGTCCCGCGCAGGACGCTCTCATCGCGAGCGCAGATCGCTACTCTCGTGCCCTCACGAGCAAGCCGGAAAGCGACAGCCTTCCCCAGGCCCTTACTGGCCGCAGCGACAAGAGCAACCTTGCCAGAAAGCCCTAGATCCATCTCGCATCTCCTCCTTAACTGAGTTTATCTTATCATTAGTGGACCCGATCGACCACGCCTTGATATACTGAGAACATGAGACCGCCCTCGGTGTTGATCTGGCTCACGCTGGGCTGCGCGCTCGTTGTTATTTCGTTCGCGTCAATTTGGATTCGCTGGGCTGAAGCCCCTCCCATCTCCATAGCTGTCTATCGCCTTGGCTTGGCTACGCTCATCCTGACCCCCATAGCGCTCAGTATGCGTCGCTCGCACCTTCGAGCTCTCACGCGCAGCGACCTGCGCTATGCACTGCTGGGTGGGATCTGCTTGGCATTGCACTTTATATTCTGGATCAGCTCGCTGGAGTTCACGTCTGTCGCAAGCTCCGTGGTTTTAGTGACGACCAACCCGATCTTCGTCGCGCTGGGCTCGCGTTTTCTCCTGAGAGAATCGGTCCCGCTGAGCTTGGTGATCGGGATTGCGATCTCGCTCACGGGTGGGATCTTAATTGGGTATGGGGATTTTCTAGCTGGTCCCAACGTGCTTCTTGGCGATGGGCTCGCGCTGCTGGGAGCCGTCATGGCGTCAGCATATCTTTTAGTAGGCCGGCGATTGCGAGCGCACACCGATCTGTTGACGTATATCTTTGTGGTCTACGGCGCCGCTGCAATAGTTTTGTTTGTCACGGCGCTGCTGCTTCAGCAGCCTTTGGTGGGCTTCCCCCAGGAGACGTATGTATGGTTAGTTTTGTTAGCTCTTGGCCCGCAGCTTGTCGGGCACACGAGCTTCAACTGGGCGCTCAAGCACATGCCCGCTAGCACCGTCGCTGTGATCATCTTGGGGGAGCCGGTCGGCTCGGCCGTGCTGGCATATCTTCTGCTCAACGAGCCGATTACCCTGCTCAAGGCCATCGGTGGGCTTTTGGTCTTAGCTGGCATCTACTTGAGCAGTCGACGCTAGTGGCTTCGCAAAAATTTCAGGATTTCTTCTGTTGTTCTATCGCCGGGCACTCCGATGTTGAAGATGATCGTCACATGATCTCGGTTGGGGATTTCTATCAGGGTCGCATCGTTGTCGTATTCACGGAGTCGAGAGAGCAGCTGTTGCGCCTGCGCGCCAAAGCCAGGGAAGTCAAACTGCGCATACATAATGAGAAACGGAGGCTTATTCGGACCGACGTGGGTGATAGGGGACGCATCGCGCCGCACCTGGGGGTCAGTTCCAAAGACGACCCTGTAAACGTTGATTGGATCGGGAGGCTCGACGGTGACGTCGTAGATGCCGCTGATGGGGACTGCGCCTCGAATGGCGCTCAGCGTTAGCCCATGCGCCTGAAGATACTTCTCATCGAGGGCCAACAGCGCTGTCAAATGCCCGCCCGATGAATGCCCCATCACGAAGATCTTCTCAGGATTCCCTCCATATCGAGCGACGTTTCTATGCACCCAAGCAAACGCGCGTGCGACGTCTTCGATATGGGCAGGGTGCTGGACTTGCGGGCTCAACCGATAATTGATCACAGCTGTGACGAAGCCCTGCTCGGCAAAAGCACGCCCGATGAACGAATATAGATTCTTATCGCCAGAGGTCCACGCGCCCCCGTGTACGAAGATGAGCACCGGAGCGTCTTGAAGCCCTTGAGGGACGAACAGATCAAGCCGATGCTTACTCGGATGAGCATCAGGGCCCTCGTAGTATGCTATATTTGTGTAGACCTGGAATCCGTACGGCGGTGACGGTTGAGCCAAGCCCAAGCTCACCCCGGCCAATATGACGATAACCAACAGAGAGACGATGGTGCGCATAGCTCCTCCTTAGTGTACTCAATCAGTTTTGACGGCTTCAGCTTCGGCAAACTGCAGCGTGTAGAGCGCGTAGTAGAGCCCTTTGCGAGCCAAAAGCTCTTCGTGAGTGCCCTGCTCGACCACCGCGCCCTTGTGCAACACGATGATCTTGTCAGACTCGCGAATAGTCGAGAGCCGGTGCGCGATGGTGATCGAGGTGCGCCCGCGCAGGATCTTCTTCAGTGACTCTTGAATCAGGCTCTCCGTTTGGGAATCGATATTGGCCGTCGCTTCGTCTAAGATTAAAATCTTGGGATCGAACGCGACGGCGCGAGCGAACGCTAATAATTGACGCTGCCCTACCGAGAGGGTCGCGCCGCGTTCTTTGACTTCAGCGTGGTAGCTATCGGGAAGTTGCTCGATGAACGAGCTCGCCTGGACGAAGCGCGCCGCCTCGATCGCGCGCTCTGCGGAGATCTTGTCGCTCTGCAGCGTGATATTGCTGAGCACGTCTCCTGAGAAGAGAAAGACATCTTGCAAGACGACCGCCATCTGCGCGCGCAAAAACTGGATATCAAGCTCACGAATATCGACGCCATCTAAGAGTATCTGGCCCTTCTGAATGTCGTAGAGTCGCGTTAAGAGGCTGATAATGGTCGTCTTGCCCGATCCGGTAGGACCGACGATGGCCACGCGCTCGCCGGGCTGCACCGTGAACGAGACGCCGCGCAAGACCCAGTCTTCGTCCTCATACGCAAACCAGACGTCGCGAAATTCTATAGCACCTTGAACTTTGGGAAGCACTCTCCCCTTGCCCCGGTCTTCGGGTCTTTCGTCGAGGAGCATAAAGATGCGCTCCGCTGAGGCCATGGCGCTCTGCAAGATATTATATTTCTCGGCGAGATCCCTGATCGGGGCGAAGAGCATCTCGACGTAGTTGAGAAATGCGACCAAACTTCCCAACGTGAAGACACCGCGCGCCACGCCCCCGCCCCCGTACCAAATGATCAACGCCACGGCGACGGCGCTCATCATGTGGATAATTGGCTGATAGATCGCAAAGACCATGAGCTGGCGCATGTTTGCCTCAAACTCTTCTTGGTTGATGGACTGAAATGTCTTATAGCTACGCTCTTCTTGGGCAAAGAGCTGAACGATTCGCATCCCGGAGATGCTCTCCTGCATGTACGCGTTGAGCTTGGCGAGCTTGCGGCGAAAGTCGCGATACGCGTCGCGAGCGCGCTTGCGAAACTTCCAGGTCGCGTAGGCAATGATCGGCGCGAGCACTAAGATCAACAACCCCAAGCGCCAATTGAGCTGGAGCATGATGACGAAGATACCCAGCACCAAGAAGACGTCCTTGAAGAGATAGACGAGCACCGACGCGTACATCTCGTTGATGGCGGCGACGTCGTTGGTTGCGCGCGTCACCAGCCTTCCCACAGGGTTTTTGTCGAAGAACTTCGTGGGCAGTTTCATCAGGTGATCGAAGATTTGGGTACGCATGTCCTGCATGATCTTCTGCCCGCTCAACTGTAAGAGATAGACTTGGGCGAAACTCGCGAAGAGCCTGACGACGAGAATGCCCACGAAGAGCGCAGCCAAGGGGTAGAGTCCGCTGAGCTGCCCCGGTCGAATATAGCGATCTATGGCGATCTTGGTGATATAGGGCAGGGCGAGCTCGCAGGCCGTGATGATCCCGATCAAGCCTAGACAGATCGCGAAGAGCTTCTTGTACGGCTTGACGTACGTGAGCAAGCGGCGCATCAGCGCTGCGTCATACGCCGCACCGAGCTTCTCTTCCTCCCAATGATACGTCATAGTCTCACGGCTTCCTCTGCTTGTTGCAGCTCGTAGAGTCGTGCGTAGATGCCATCGAGTGCTAAGAGTTCTTCGTGGCGTCCGCGCTCGACGATTCGCCCTTGGTCGAAGACCAAGATCAGATCAGAATCTTTCACCGCAGAGATGCGATGCGCAATCACGATCGCGGTCTTGGACTCCATGAAGACCCGGAGATTACGCAGGATCTCTTCTTCTTTTTCGGCGTCTACGGCCGAGAGCGCGTCGTCTAAGATTAAGATTCTTGGGTTCATCAAGAGAGCACGCGCAAGCGCTACACGCTGCTTCTGTCCCCCAGATAAGCTGACGCCGCGCTCGCCAACTATCGTATCCAGACTGTTGGGGAACTCTAGGATTTCGTCGTAGATGCCGGCGAGCTTCGCGGCTTCGATGATCTCGCGCTCGGAAGCCGTCGGCTTGCCGAAGGCGATGTTCTCCCGAATAGTCGTAGAGAACAGAAATGGGTCTTGGGGAACTATCGCGATCTTCTGACGGAGCTCGCTCAGGCGAATCGTGCGCACGTCTACGCCCCCGATAAAGAGCGTCTGTTCTGGGGGATCGAAGACCCGTAATAATAAATGGGCGAGCGTGCTCTTGCCAGAGCCCGTCAGCCCAACAATGCCGAGCTTCTGGCCCTCCTCGAGAGCGAACGAGATATCGTGTAAGACCGGCCGCCCATTGGCACTTGGCTCAGCAACAGGGTAGCTGAACGTCAGATGCCGACACTCAAGAGACGTTTGCTTGGGAAAGGGCACAGCGTCAGGGGCATCGACGATCTCCGGCTCGGTTTTCAGAATTCTTTCGATGCGCTCCATCGACGCCGCACCGCGCTGCATTAAGTTTATCACAAAGCCCAAGGCCATCATGGGCCAAGTAAGCATCCCCAAGTACGACGTGAACGCGACGAAATCGCCCAAGCTGATCGCTCCCGAGATGACTCTCTGACCGCCTACGAGCAAGACGATCGCGCTGGAGAGCCCCGCTAAGAGCGCGATCATGGGCTCGAAGAAGCCCTGCACGCGCACCAGGCTTAGATTCTTGTGAATAAACAGTTCGTTGGTGCGCCCGAAGTCTTTGGAGAATCCGGCTTCTTGGGCAAAGCTCTTGATAACCCGCACCCCGGAGATCGCCTCGCGGACTTTTTCAGTCAAGAGTGAAAACGCCTCTTGGACAGCCATGAAGCGCTTATGGATCATGCGCCCGACAACAACAACAAAGACCGTCACAAACGGCAAGGGCGTGAACGCGTACAAGACAAGCTGCCAATTGATAGAGAGCATCGCTGCCAGCGAGAACGAAACCATGATGATCGCATCGGCTAACGCCAAGATCCCCATGCCGCACGCAAACTGCACTGCCTCGACATCGTTGGTCGCATGGGCCATGAGGTCTCCCGTCTTGGTATTGGCAAAAAAGTTCGCGGAGAGTTTTACTAAATGCGCGTAGAGCCGGTCGCGCAGATCTCTGCGGATCATGCGCGAGGCGCCGAAGATAAAATAGCGCCAGAAGAAGCGAAAGACCGCGACAACGAGCGCAATACCCAAGATGTATCCGGCGAAGAGCACAAGTTGAGCTGTGCCCGTCTGCGATAACTGATCAATCGCTGCGCGAATGATCAAGGGCACAACAAGCTGGGCACCGTCAACGATAAAGAGCGCGAGCAACCCTAAGAGGATGCGCACTCTGTAGCGCCACAGATACTGAAAGATTCCGCGCATGGTAGCAAGGGAATTGTACCGCCTGCTCTAGAGTGCGTCAAGCAAGAGCGATTTTCACTGACACGATACGAGACTGAACTGGCCTCAGTTGAGAGATGCGCACGTAAACAATAGGGTGACCGCCTGAACTTGCGACTAGCCGGCGACTCCAGCGATTGAAAGCCTCCTCACCCTCTAACTGAAAACACAGCACAGCCTCGTCGGGAATCTGATCCAATATTTCGGGGTGAGCTAAAACATACTGATCGAACTCGGCTCCCAATTCAGCATTTAGCTGCTTCCAGACTTCTTCCTTGGGCATAGTAGCGATCTTTGCTGTGCTCATGGGAGCTCTCCTTTCAAGTACCGTTCTCGATAGCTCTGTCAGTTCCTTCGGATGTCTTGCTGAGCGAAGGCCAGGGCTTGCGCATAATCGAGAGGCAACTTCTGCTTCCGTTGTTCCCCTCGAATATTCACACGATCACAGTGAGCGTAACCATGAGCGCAATCGTAACGCAGCGCTGCTCGCCACTCTCCTTGCGTCTGAACTTCTAGCTGGACAAGAAACCTTTGTACTTTTCCTCTGCTCACTTCAAACTCTACTCTCAGCCGCGCGTCTACGTCCAGGACGCGCAAGTAATATTTCTTCTTGCCCACAGCCATTTATAGCGTGAGGCACCAACCTTGTCAAGACTGTGCATAGCAAATGCTCACGAGAAACAACAATTAGATTAATTCTAGAAAGAGCAGTTTCGGGTTCTCCAAATAGCCGATAATCTTCTTGCAGAAGCGCGCCCCCACGTCCCCGTCTATGAGACGATGGTCGAACGAGAGTGACACGTACATAATGTCGCGAATAACGATCTGGTCGTCTCTGACGACCGGACGCCTCTTAATCTCGTGGATCCCCAAGATCGCGACTTCGGGATAGTTAATAATAGGGGTAGCGAACAAGCCGCCGAGAGCACCCAAGCTCGTGATAGTGAACGTTCCCCCTTGTAGATCTTGCAGCGCGATCTTGCCCTCGCGCGCGGCTTTGGCCAGGCGCTCAATTTCCGAAGCAATCTCTACTATGCTCTTTCTATCGGCGTCTTTGATCACTGGGACGATGAGGCCGTCGTCAGTCGCTGTGGCGATCCCAATGTTATAGTATTTTTTGATGACGATCTCGCCCGTGGCTTCGTCTAACGAAGCGTTGAGCATGGGCATCTCTTTGAGTGCCGCGACGCTCGCCTTTACAATAAAGGGCAGATACGTGAGCTTGACGCCCTTCTGCTCAGCAAGGGGCTTCATCTGCTCCCGCAATTGGATGAGTTCAGTCATATCGACTTCGTCGACGTAGGTGAAGTGCGCTGCGGTGTTCTTTGATTGGTGCATGTGTTCGGCGATACGCTTGCGGATGCCGCGCAGGGGGATGCGCTCCTCGCGTCGATCCGTGACGACGGCACTGGGCGCGAACGCCGGAGCTGTGGGTTTCGGCGCGGGGGTAGGAGGCGGCGTCGGTTGCGGAGCAGTGCGTGCGGCTGCGAAGCGACGAACATCTTCGTCGGTGACGCGCCCGCCGGGGCCGGTCCCTTGAATCTGAGATATATCTACGCCCAGCTCGCGGGCGAGCTTGCGCGTCGCGGGGGTCGCGAGCACCCGCTGCGCCGGAGCTGCTGTCGGAGGCGGCGCCGTAACAGCCGTTGCAGCAGCTGTGGCAACAGGCTCCGGTTCGGGCTTTGGCTGGGGTGCGGCGACTGTGACGGGTTCACGCTTGGGTTCAGGCTTGGCTTCCCCAACTTCTTCAATAGTGACCAAGACCACGCCGACCTTGACGACCTCGCCCTCCTGGGCGTGAAGCTTTAAAATCTTCCCAGCGCGCGGCGCAGGAATTTCTACAGTTGCTTTGTCGGTCATCACTTCGACCATGGGCTGGTCTTCGCGCACGAAGTCCCCTTCTTTCACAAGCCATTTGACGATCTCGCCTTCGTGAATGCCTTCGCCGATATCGGGCAGTTTAAACTCAAAGGGCATCGCGACACTCCTTCTCGCAAAGATGTTGCTATAGATTGTAAAGGGTCGGTGCGCGTTCTGCCAGCTTTGGGAATCTAGCGAGCTATGACGAGGATCAAGACAGCCCCTTCGCCATGCTCCAACGCTGAGAGGGCTTTGCCCAAGATCGCGCCGTCACATTCTGATGGGCTTGGGCAGCGCATGGCGTAACCTATCTTAGACGAGCTTGTCAGCAGATCTCCAGGGCGGATCGGGCCATTCTCGGTCGTGGCCTTCGCCCACACCCGCCCCAGCAAGGCAAGCAACGCTTGCGACTCTCTGGCCTCCCGTGCGCCCAAGATCAAGCCCGGCTGCGTCGCGATCACCCCTGCTAGCAACCGACTGTACGGCGCGCGCGCCTTGCGATAGTGCTTGGGATGCTCTGGATCAATCTCGATCACATCCCCTAGCTCGACAGGCTCCGAGACTAAGACATATTCAGCGACATCAGCCCCGTTGCCGAAGAACGTCCCGTCAGCGTAGACATTCCCAGTCGTGCGCTCCACTCGAAAGAGCGCCGGCGTGTTATTGCTCGGAGCAAAGGGTGTATCAGTCGACCATTCGGGGCCAGGTGGCGAGCCCCCATATTTACGCACACCGTTGCTCGGGCCACCGCTAGCTCCCGAAGAGTCATTGATAACATTCCCAGAGCCTTCGTCGAAGTGATAGAGCGCGACCGTGTTGGCATCTGGGGTAAACGGCGCTGAAGGGGGCGTGAAGTTCCCCGTGTAGCGTCGGATATTCGAGAGGCGCAGCTCGTCGAGCCAGCCCCTATATGAAGGGTACGCGGGGCCGGCGTCGTGCTTCTCGGCTCCCAGAACTAAGAACGGATCGCTGTCGGGATAGCTTGTCGAGCGCCCGTCGCGATAGCTGACGTCGCGGTTGCTGCCGACGTTGCCTGGGCCACAGACGTCGTGTTGGCCGTCTACAAAGATACAGAGCTGGCCATCGCTGAAGGCCCGCGTCACCGCAACGTGGTGCCACTGGCCATCAGTTACAGAGATATTCCCGCAGATCGTGTTTCCATTATTGCCGTAGCTGACGCCAAACGCGATCTTGCCGTTATTGAGAGAGATCCCGAAGTCGCCGTAGTCTCCCGGCCCCCAGATGTCGCGATCTATAACAATATTACCCGTGATCCAACCGTCGTTGCTGTTGCACGTGGTGCTGCCAGTGTTGTCGCCAGGGGTGGCCTTCATCCAAAATTCGATAGTGAAATCAGTCGCACCGACGTCGGCAGGTTTGTGCGGGTCTATCTGAATCTTAACGCGATCTATGTCGTTGACCCCGTTGCCGTAAAAGCGCAGAGAATAGCCGGACTGCGAGAGCACCTCCACAGGAGAGGACATCCTCAAAGAGACCCCAAGGCCAACTAATATGACGGCAAAAAGCGATTTTCTCATAATTTTATTGCCCGATTGTAACTTACCAACGCACGCCCATCAAGTTGATCCAAGCCAGATGCCCACCGTGACCGCCGGTTGCAGCCAGTACCATTCTCCAAACGTAAAATTGACTTGCACATAGATGGGGAGAGAGAAGAACACCCAATTGTAGCCAGCCAAGAGCTTGAGATACGTTTGAGTCCATACGCCCTGATCTTTCCCAGCCGTATCCTCCCAACGCGCCCAGCCCAGCCCTGTTCCTAGATATGAATTCTCTATGTGAAACACCAACGCTCCGTCTAGATAAAGCACCCAATCGTCGGCACGCAGATCGCGCAGCACCGTGCCCTCCAGAAGCACACTAGCCCACTCAGAGATGAGCTGCCCTCGCCCTGCTCCCCCAACAAATGAGAAACTGATGGGCGTCAGCCCCCAGCACACCCCAACACCCACGCGCAACTCTGCTCCCTGAGCGCTCACCCACAAGAGAAAAAGAACCAGGGCGCAGCTAAGAGCTACGCCCCGGCTTGCTCCCTTCAGCATATACACCTAGCGCAAGATGACGACCTTCTGCACGGCGCTGCGCTCGACCCTATCGCTGCCCTTGATCGTGAGCACGGCCAAGTAAACGCCGTTAGCAAGCAGACTGCCGTCTTGCGCGCGCCCGTACCAGATCACGCGCTGCCCAGGCACAAACTCCGAGCGATAGAGCACCCGCCCTTGCAGATCGTAGACCTCCACGCGAACTGCTTCAATGCCCTCGCCGAACACCACAAAGCGTACACTGTGGCTATCAGTGCGCTCTAGAGCGATGCGCGTCACCCGCAAGGGCGCCGATACAGACTCCGTCGGGATACGGTACGTCTGCACGATTGGGTCGAGCTTGTCGTCGTCGCTATTGAGATCCTGCCCGTAGCTCGACTCGTAGACCCAGAACGCGATCAGGCCGTCGTAGATATCGGGTTCGCTGCCGACGCGAGCCGTATTGAAGACCTGGCGCAGCTCACGATCATAGTACCGAATGACGGTATCAGCGCGATCGCCATCGCCGTTGAGATCACTGTTCACTAACGCTTCATCGGTCTGGAAGACCACGTAGCGCCCGAAGATCGCGGGCCAGCTCCCCACGGCTTCGGTCTCTTCGACACGTCCTGTGGCGATCTCATAGAGCCGAATGACTGACCTCTTCTGAGCGCGATCGGGCGTGACGAAGGCCACGATCCCGTCATAGATGGCCGGCTGAGCGCCCTCAAGGCCCGTATCGCGCAGCTTGTGTCGTGTCAGATCATAGATCTGAATGGTGTTCGCCGGGCCTACAAACGCGATAAAGTTCTCCCAGATGACAGGATCGCGCCCAGTGCCGAGCACCCTCACGGAGCTGCCGTCCCAGAGCGCGATCTGATCGTGATGCTCAAAGACTACGAACGTCCCATAGATCGCTGGATGAGATGCAACGAAGTCCGTGCTCGTGAGCGCGCCTGTCGCGATATTATAGAGCCCAAGCTTCCCTTCAGGACTGACGAACGCGACCGTGTGCTCATAGAGATCGAGATCTCGTGGCGCGCAGGAGACGAAGACCCCGGTATTGGTGATCTGTCCGGTCTGGAGGTCGCGGACGCGCAGCACGCAGTCGTTCAGGCTCTTATTTCTGTTAAGATCGAGCTTCGGACCGCGACCGAAGTGCTGCTCTGGCGTGGGGAAGACCATGAGCGTGCCCCAGATCGGGGGATCGCCGCCCAAGGGCCCTTCTATAGTCGTATCTTGCTGGCCTGTATTGTTATTGGGGGTGGGATCAGCCGTATCGCTGGAGACCGCCGCGGTATTGGTGATCGTCCCTGGCTCAGTCGGCGTGACGACAATCGTGATCGTCGCCGAAGCCCCAGTGTTAAGAGTCCCAAGATTGCACGTGACGACGTTGCCCACAGGAGGATTACAGCTCCCCTGGCTGGCAACAGCTGAGACGAACGTCACTGAGCTAGGCAACGTGTCGGTGACGACAACGTTCGTCGCCGGAGATGGCCCGGCATTGGTCACTGTGATCGTGTATGTCAGGTTATTGCCGACGAGCACGGGTTCAGGATTATCAGTCTTGGATATGCTGAGATCGGCAGTGGCGAGTGGCTGCTGCAGAATCGCAAACTGATAGCGATCCACCCCTGAGCCGGGGGGCGATTCGATGGCTCCGCCTTGCTCGGTAGGAGGGTTGGGGTAATCGCCATTGTACGCATAGGTTCCAGAGATCGTTGTGGGGACGTCATGGACAGTTTGCGGCGTGCAGACAAAGAGAGTACCATTATTGTCAACGAACGCTTCAGCGATTTGGAAGTAGGTGCGCTCGCTGTTAATATTGAAGCCCGTGGGGCCGTAGTTGCCGTTCGGATCAGAGACCGCTGATGTGTACGAGCCAGCACATGGAGCGCTCTGATCTATCTGGACGGTTAATCCCGTGACAGGGTTATTGAACGCATCGACGACGCGCACGTACCCGTACCAATCTTGCTGGATACGTGCGAGGGTGTTGGCAGGGCTCCACGTATTGTTTGCGTTGATCGTACTGAGATCTTCTGCTAAGGGCGTATCCAAGGCGAAGATGCCGAAGCCGCCGTTGGCCGCAATCGTGTTGTTCTCGATGTTATAGGGCTGCGAGAGCACGTCATCGTTGGCCGAAGCAGGGGAGTCATCAGCCCCGAAGTAGACGAGCGCTAGGATACCGTTAGCAGCGTTTTGGGTGATCGTATTATTCTGGATAGACGGTGAAGAGCCGATGAGTAATATGCCCTCGCCGTTGTTGTTCGTGATCTGATTTCCGCTGATGACTGTGCCGCCGTTGTCGCGCCGGATGAAGATGCCCTCGTTATTGTTATCATAGATTTCATTGAACTGAATGAGGGTATTGGCCGGCCCTGGGGTTGGGGGGCCAATCTGAGCGTCAGTGCCGGGATAGCTGTTGAGCACAGCAACTCCTAGGCCGTTATTGGTAATGGTATTCTGGATGATTTGGTTGTTATCTGTGCCAAGGTCAATGACTTGAATCCCATCGTAGTAGTGATACTGAATGGTGTTATCGGGGCCGATGATATTCTGAGACGCGCCGAGGTTGATCACGACCCCGGCGTTGTCGTACCCCTGGCGCGGGAAGACGTCTGTGCCGCCCTGGATCGTGTTGTTTCTGACGATATTGCCCGTCGTGCCCACGCCGGAGATGAGCACATTCTGGTACTGATTGTAGCGAATAGTGTTCCCTTCGACGATATTGTTTGTCGCGCCGCCATAGATTGAGACCCCGGCGTTGCCGTTGGGAGCAGCAGTCACCCCATTAGGGGTTCCGATGTAGCTATTGGCTACTATATTGTTACTTGTGCCAGGATCGCGCAGGAGCACGCCCTCTTGCGCGTTGTTATATATGAAGTTCTGGGGGCCACCATTGACAGGATCAATGCCAATACAGACGTTTTGAGGGCCGTTGCTGCCCGCGGGCGTGCGTTCGATAAGGATCCCTTGAGCAGCGTTGCTATAGATGGAGTTTCCTGAGATGGAGACGCTGCCGCCAGCCAAATTGCACAGATTGGGGTCAACGCCAGTGACCGCGCCGGCGATCTGAATCCCGACACCGTCTCCGGCAAGAAAGCCGTTATTGTTTATAGTATTTTGATATATGCGCACGCCTTGAGGCGCGGTGTCGGTAGCAAAATCTTCGATGACGGTGACCCCGTTGCCACCGTTGCCTGTTATAGAGTTACCGTAGATGGTAATATTGCTGCTTGCGCCAACGACGATGACCCCGGAGCTGATCCCATCCTGGCCGTTAGAAGTTATGATGTTGGACTGAATATTGATATCGCTGCTATCGCGGACGCTGACCCCAGCTCCTCCATTGTTGTTGATCGTATTCAAGGAAATATCAACAGATCCTGTGGCATTGCCTATGAAGATACCCAAGCCGTTGTTGCTGATATCAATATTTGATTGGATTATGCTTCCCCCGACGTTCCCCTGGAGTGTGATCCCTCCTACGGGGTTGTTCGTGATTGTCGATAAGGACACGTACACATCAGCAAGCGAGAAGATCGCTGAGCCTCCGGTGTTGCCATCGAGCGCTGAGTTCTGAATCTGGACAAGGCCAGAGCTTGCGGCAATCGAGATGCCCCCATTGCTGTTATTGTTGATAGTGCAGTTTTGAATCGTGACATTTTGTGGGGCCACGTAAATTCCTGTGCCGCCGTTGTTGCTCACCGTGCAGTTAGAGATTTGAGTCGTGCTGGCAGAACCGTAGAGCGAGATCCCTGCGCCCCCGTTGTTGGTCACCGTGACGTTTGTAATAGTCGTGACGTTTGCTGGGCTGTCCACGCCGATGCCGACGTTGGGATTACCCGTAACAGTAATGCCGTCGAGCGTAGCTGCGGCAGCACTCGTATTGATGACGACGGCCACACCCCCGGCCCCAGCATTGGTGATCGTGATCGGGCCTTGTATAGTTATCCCCGACGTATCAAGCACAATAGGGTACTGCTCCCCGTTGGCGTTGATAGTAATCCCGGTATTGAGGGCCCAAGCATCAATAGTCGTATTGGTCTCGTTGCCGATCCAGAGGCTCCCTAGATTAAGCGTGATCGTCGTGCCGTCGAGGCTGGCATCAAAGACGATAGTGTCCCCAGGGGCGCCATTGAAGTTAGCCACGAGAATAGCTTCGCGCAACGAGCAGTCATTATTCCCCGGAGGGGGACAATCCGTCCAAGGATCGTTAACCACGTCTGCGTTCGTGGTGACAGTGATCGTCCAGGGTTGGGCGATCGCGGGCAGGGTAGAGACAGAGAGACCCAGAAGAACACTCCAAAGAAGGAGACCCACTCTTGCCATAAAAGCCTCCATCTCTTTTTTAAGCATTTTATGTTAGCATTCTAATTATCGAAAGTCAAGAGTCTAAGATTTAAGCTAGTGGACAATAAGAAGCGCCTGAATGATTCCCGATTCACCATCCAATGCTGTGAGTGCCTTGCCCAAGAGAGCACCCTCGCACTGCCGGGCATTCTCGCAGCGCATGGCGTACCCCGGTTGAGAAGAGCTTGTCAGCAGATCCCCCGGCTTGATCGGGCCGTTCTCTGTGGTGGCCTTCACCCACACCCGCCCTAGCAGGGCTAGCAACGCTTGCGACTCTCTGGCCTCCCGTGCGCCCAAGATCAAGCCCGGCTGCGTCGCGATCACCCCTGCTAGCAGCCGACTGTACGGCGCGCGCGCCTTGCGATAGTGCTTGGGATGCTCTGGATCAATCTCGATCACATCCCCTAGCTCGACAGGCTCGGAGACTAGGACATACTCAGCGACGTCGGCCCCGCCTCCAAAGAACGTCCCATCAGCGTAGACATTGCCCGTCGCGCGCTCCACCCGAAAGAGCGCCGCTGTGTTGCATATTCCGGCGAAGAAACATTGCAAAAGAGCTTCGGCGGGCTTATTGTGCGGCGTGTAGGACGTATCGGTCGGGCCGCCTTGGTTAGGATCTGTCTCCCAAACCCAAATGAACAGCCCCTGCATCCAAGAGAGATCGCGCACTACTGTAAAGAGAGCTTGATAGCAATCGGCTTGCTCTTGCAGATCTACGGGGCCTAGGGTCTGCCAATCCCACGGGGCCATGTTGGCGCCGTCTACACTGCGATAGCCCACTTCTGTAAAGATAATGGGCTTATTCCATTGCTGGCTCAACGCTTGAAGCTGAGCTAACGGCGCCTGCCAGCCGGCAATCAGCTCCGCTACGGTGGGATTGGTCTTGTTCGTCAGAGGGTAATACGCATCAACGCCGATAAGATCGAGGGCATCCCAAAACTGAATTGTCGTGTATTCAGTTGGGGGATTGGCAGCATAGACCAAAGGGCCGCTGTAGACGGCCCGCACGGCAGCAATAATCTGACGCCATTGGGCCTCGCGATGGGTCGTCCCCTGCAGCTCAGTCCCTACACAGAACTGATCAACGCCGTGGGCTTGGGCAAGCTGCGCATAGTGCACAATAAAGCTCTGATACGACGCAAACCATGCAGCCCATGCAGCCTCATCGCTGCCGAAGTTGATATCCCCGCGCCAATGATTTGGGTCGCTATTGAGATCAACGTGGGGCTTGAGCATGACTTTCAGGCCCAAGATCTTTGCTTTCTGAATAGCGTGAATGAGATCGGCATCAGTAGGGGTGCGGGAGTCAGTCAGACATTGAATCTGTGTCGACGAGACGGTCTCTTGATAGCACGTCACAATGAGGCTGATCCATGTAGCCCCAGTTGCTGCGAGGGCTTCAAGGGACTGATCGGCGGCGGGGCTGGAGTACTGATCGCGCCACCACGCCGCAAATGAGATACCCTTCTGCCACTGTGTGGACTGCGTGCACGACTGCATCCACGCATCAAGATCGCGATGCTTGAGAATAGCGCTGAATCTCAGGGCGTTGGCTTGGGGACAGAATTGCTCGAGCGTCATGCCCTCTTCAGTGTACTCTATCGCGAAGACGGCCTTGCCCGCTTGGATGAACGGCGTCATCTGATCGCACCAGCCGTACTTGAAACAGCTCTCGACTAAAGCCCACTCGAAGTACGGCAGAAGATCGGGCACTTGGTCGGGATCGTTCTTCAGCCCGATGGAGAGCCCTCGGGCGTGTGCTTCGTTGGCAAGCCAAATGTTGTACGCGAGCTGATCTTGATAGGTCAAGGGGAAGCCCGTATTGTTCTGGTACCCGTCGAGATTGTCGGGATCAACACCGTCAAATCCCTTGGCTTTGCACAAGTCCAAGCGAGCGCGCATGATCGGCGCTAGGAGATCAATCCGGCGGATGTCGAGCCAGCGCTCGCCGGGCCAGCCCTCATAAGGATTCCCTAAGACTTCAGGAGGGAACTGATCGGCATCCGGACGCCACTCCTCCCACGCCCCAGCATTGATATAACAGATCACTTTGCGCCCCTGGGCATGCAAAGCAGCCACGAGGCTCGCGTCGGTGTCGAACATATCAATATCGTAGACCTGAACGTCAAAAGACTGATCTACGGGCAGACCTGTGAACTGAATTTGCCAAGTCGTTCCCGGTGCAGGCGTCCAAAACCCACTTTGAGCGAGCGAAGCGCCATGCGCTATCAGCCAGATGAGTCCCAGCAGACTAAGGGCAATGATACGCATCGTTACCCCCTTCTCATACTTATTCCAAGCCCACCATGAGCTGCACGATCCAGCCGTTGAAGTTTGCTGGCGGTCCCTTGAGGGCGCGACCCTCCTGATCCCATGCGCCGTTGTCGAACGTCAGCGTGTAGCCCGCCGAGAGCGTGAGCATGAGCGTAATGGGCTCGTCGAGCTTGAATGTGAGCAAGGGGAATCGCACGCCCAGCTGCGGGCTGACGGTGAAGAACCAACGTGTAAAGAAAGCCCCTGCAGGGCTGCTGAGGGCTTCAGCGAAGCTCGCAGGACGATGATCGAGCACCGTGAGGCTCGCGATCCCCACTCCTAGCGTAAGGTTGACAAACGACCCCAGGGGAAGCCGAGGGAGAGCACGCTCCCCCGATCCCCCAAACCATGTCAAGGTCAGTTTCGTCAGCTTCTCGTCACTCTTGGCCACAGCATCGCCGTGCCAATTAGCGATATTGAGGTTCCACCCTCTCAACACGATCGTGTTCTGCCCGCCCCAGATAAAACAGCTCTCCGGCAGCGTAGGATAGCCTTGAGCCTCCAAGAGCTGATTGAGCTCAGACATGTTCCAGAAAACCCAGCCGAATTGTAGTGTGCTCCAACCGCGCCGTTGTTCTTCCTGGCCTACCGCACCACACGCCCAGCCAACGACCACCAGAAAGACAAACACAAGAACGCGCGCCATGTCAGACCTCCTTAGAGATTTTCGATCGGCACCGGCTCAACGGAGTCGGCGATTGCAAAGCCAAAGACTTTCGCGTAAAAGTACAGCTCGGCTTCGAGCGATCTTTTGATATTTTCGGCTTTGCGGAAGCCGTGCTGCTCCCCCTCAAATGCCATGTACGCCACGGGGATGCCCTTCCCGCGCAGCGCTTCGACCATCATTTCAGATTGACTTGGAGGAACTACTCTGTCTTCTAAGCCCTGGAAGAAGATCACCGGACAAGAAATCTGATCAGCGAAGTGAATGGGCGAGCGCGCATAGTACAGATCGCGCCGCTCGGGATACGGCCCAATGAGACTTCTATTGTAGCGTGACTCGAACTTGTGCGTGTCTGTATCTAACGCTTCAAGATCGCTCACGCCGAAGTAGCTCGCCCCGGCTTTGAAGAACTTTCTGAAGGTGAGCGCGCAGAGCGTCGTGTACCCGCCGGCGCTGCCGCCGCGAATCGCGACGCGCTCGCCGTCTACTAGCCCACGATTCACTAAATACTTGGCAGCGTTGACGCAGTCGTCGACGTCGACGACACCCCACTGGCCCCTCAGTCGCTCTCTATATTCTCGGCCGTAGCCGGTGCTGCCCCCATAGTTGACGTCGACGACCGCGAAGCCGCGGCTCGTCCAGAACTGAATCTCTAATCTCAGTGTCGCCGTGGTAGCACTCGTTGGCCCGCCGTGGCTGAAGACTAAGAGCGGGGGCTTCTCGCCTGGCGGGGCTTGGAAGTCTTTGTTTTTCGGAGCGTAGAAGAACGCATAGGCGGTCTTGCCCCCTTCGGTAGGAAACTCGATGGGCTGCGCAACCGAGAGATACCCCTCGTCAATCTGAAGATCGCTAGAACGCCGCAGCACTTCAAATTTTTTCTCTTTGAGGTCGAGCCGGACAATCGAGAGCATCTCTGTGGGCGAGCCGCCGCGAAAGACCACACAGTGAGCATGAGCGCGCACGTAGCTGATATCAGTGTAGGGCGTCTCGATGGGCTCGAGCTTCTTTGTCACTGTGTCCAGGCGCGCTAGGCGCCACATCCCGTTCTGAGTGTACGCGCAGACGAGCTCGCGCTCGGAGAGGAATGCATACGTCGACATGCCGAAGCCCCACTGGGGCTGGCCGAACTCGGCTTCGAGCTGGGTGAGGCCCTCACCCCCGCCCCCTCTCCCGTCTAGAACGGGAGAGGGGTGCCGCAGGCGAGGTGAGGGCCACTGCCAACGATAGATGTTCCACCAACCCGTTCTATCCGAGACAAAATAGAGCGTGCCGTCGGGGGACCATTCGGGCTGGAAGATAGATTCCGTCGGGCCACCCGCGACCTTCTGGGCGTTTTTCACTGAGCCGTCACCAGCGATCTCCGCGACCCAGAGCTCCGTGCCGTCCCAGGGCATGTTGGGGTGATTCCATGTGAGCCACGCGAGCTTGGTGCCATCGGGACTTAATCTGGGCGAAGCGTAAAAGTCATTGCCGGAGACGAGCACGGTGCCACCATCGGGATCGCCGTCGAGCTTCACGCTCACAATAGTATTGACGGCTTCGCGCCCGGCAACAGTGTGATCTTCGCGGACGCAGATCAAGCGATTTCGCCGAGCGTCAATAACAGCGTCAGCATAGCGCAATGCTTTCTCTGGGGTGATGGGCTGTGGGGCAGCACCGGGCTTCTGCACATAGAGTCGCTGATCTTTGAAGTTCGAGAAATAGACAGTGCCGTTATGGACGCAGAAATCGCCGCCGCCGTACTCGTGCACCGTTGTGCGGGCGTAGAACGGCGCGGGCGTGATGTCGCTCACCGTGCCGTCGGGAGATCTCTTGACGATGACATAGCGTCCAGCTTCGGCGGGGCGCGATTCGAGCCAGTAGATATCTTCTCCGTCGAGGACGACCTGCATCAGGCGCACCGCGCCGCGGGTGATTATGTCTGCGGTGATCGGCGACTTCCACGAACCGTAGGGGGCAATCATAGGGGTCATTCCGTTGAGCCTCCTCTATCTTCGCAGTGTTATTATACAAAAATCACGGGATCAGCTTAAGACGTTTGAGATCTTCTATAGTCCAACCAGCATCCCCAATCATCGCTTTTAAAGTCTTAGGCGGGAAGGTCTGACCCGCATGAGGCGTTGCGCTGTAACGTTCTTGGCAGCAGGGGGAAGCTTCATGCTGTAGCCGCTACGACCGGTTCAGTGAACACAGTGACAAATTCTGCTGGTCCTTCAGGGATTGGTTCATTATGTTTCTTAAGGTCCTCTAGGTAGACCTCGACGGCCTCTTGGATGTTCTGCAGGGCTTCTTCTAGAGTGTAGCCCCACAAGCGGCAGCCTTTGAGAGCTGGCACGTAGACATGGTACGCCATCGTGCCGTCATCGAACGGATCTTCTTCGAGAACGACTTTGAAGACGTAGGTCTTTGCGACCGACCTTCGTAGAGATGACTTTACGAGGCTGTTTGCTAGGCATAATACGTATTTTATGAAACTTGAGGACCAGGGGCAAGCTTTACGCTCGCGCTGGTTCCTTTCTCTTAGGCATGAGAATATGTATCGCCTTGCCCAGTGCAGCTTCGGCAGCCTCCATCAGCCCCTCCGGCAGCGTCGGATGCGGATGAATGCTTAAAGCTAGATCTTCCAACGTCGCCCCCATCTCGATTGCTAAGACGGCTTCACTGATGAGCGTCGAGGCTTCAGGACCAACGATCTGCACGCCGAGCACGAGCTTGGTCTCCGCGTCAGCAATAATCTTAATAAACCCATCGGTCTCGCCCAGCGTCAGCGCCCGCCCCAGCGCCGCAAACGGGAATTTCCCAACTATCGTCTTATAGCCTGCTTGCTGGGCTTCAGCTTCGCTCAGCCCCGCGTAGGCGATCTCCGGGTCGGTAAAGATCACCGCGGGCACGGTCTGCCAATCGGCCGCGCTCGCAAGCCCACAGATCGCCTCCGCCGCAACGATCCCCTCGTGAGACGCCTTGTGCGCCAAAAGCGGCGGCCCCGCAACGTCCCCAATCGCGTAGATATGCGGGACGCTCGTGCGCATCTGCTTGTCCGTCTTGAGAAAGCCCTTGGGATCAGGCTGCAGACCCAATCTCTCTAAACCCAGCTCTGGCGGCGTGTTTGGCTTGCGCCCGACACTGACTAGAACTTTTTCGGCTTCAAGGCTCTTCTCGCCGTCAGGCGTCTGAATGACAAGCTGCGCCCCGTCCTTACTCTTCTTCAGCTCTTTCGCTTGGGACTTGAGATAGATGTCCATCTGTAGTTCTTTGGCTTTCCGAGCAACAAGGCGCGTCAGCTCTGGATCAGTTCCAGGCAAGAGGTTCTCCAACATCTCGACGACCGTGACCTTGCTGCCAAACTTGGCATAGACCATCCCCAGCTCCACCCCGATATAGCCACCCCCAATCACGATGAGCGATTGGGGAAGCTTTTTGAGCGCAAGCGCGCCGGTAGAGTCTATGACGACCTCGCCGTCGATCTCAAAGTCGGGGAGGGTCATGGGCACGGACCCCGTCGCAATGATACAATCTTTGAACTCAATCGTTTGATTGCCGTGCTCACCCTCGACCAAGCACTTCTTCGGCGAGATGAATGTCGCCTTGCCCTTAATCACATTGACACCGTTGCCCTTACAGAGCTGCTCGACACCTCCCGTGAGCCTCTTGACGACGCTCTCTTTCCACGCCTGTAAGCGCTCGATATCGAGCTGAACGTCCTGCACAGAGATCCCAAACGTATCGGCACGCTTGATCTTCTCGTAGAGATACGACGCGTAGATCAGGGCTTTCGAGGGGATGCACCCAACGTTCAAGCACGTGCCGCCCAGCTCGTCTTTCTCGACAAGGGTGACGTCCTTGCCCAGCTGAGCTGCTCGAATAGCCGCAACGTATCCACCCGGACCACCCCCTACGACTAAGACCTCGGTACCGATAGTGATCTCGCCCACGACCATAAACAATCAACTCCCCTTGGAATCACCATACGAACACACTTTGCTCATGCCGTCGGGGATTCAAAAGCTCAACACCTTCTCTATGCCCTTCTTCACCCGTCCGGCATCGGGCAGATAGTACTGCTCCATCGTGAGATAGGGGATGTGCGTATCATAGCCCGTTACGCGCACCACCGGGGCTTGCAACTGCAAGAGCAAGCGCTCGTTAATTAGCGCTATGAGCTCCGACGCCAAACTACACGTGCGTGGAGCTTCCTGAACGATCACAGCGCGCCCGGTCTTGGCCACCGAAGTGAGCACAGTCTCTATGTCCAATGGCTTGAGCGTGCGCAGGTCAATCAGCTCAACGCTGATGCCCTCAAGCTGCTCGATTGCTTGCAGACAGACCCTCACCATCGCCCCCCAGGTGATCACCGTGACGTCGGTGCCCTCCCGCACAAGAGATGCCTTCCCAATAGGCACGGTGTAGTCGCCCTCGGGGACTTCTTGGCGAAACGCGCGATAGAGTCGCTTGGGCTCGAAGAAGATCACGGGATCGGGGTCGCGAATCGCTGAGATGAGCAACCCCTTAGCGTCGTAAGGATTCGACGGGATGACGACTTTCAAGCCAGGCGTGTGAACATAATACGCTTCCGGGGCTTCGGAGTGATGCTCCAGAGCTCGGATACCGCCACCATAGGGCACTCGAATGACGATGGGCACGTGAAAGCGTCCGCGCGACCTCCAGCGGATGCGCGCCGCGTGCGAGATGATCTGATCGAACGCTGGGGCCATAAACCCATCAAACTGGATCTCCGCAACGGGCTTCAGCCCATTAATGGCCATCCCAATCGCTGTACCCACGATCCCCGACTCGGCTAATGGCGTATCAATAGCGCGATCCGGCCCAAATTCTTGATAGAGCCCCTCGGTCGCGCGGAAGACGCCGCCGTTGACGCCCACATCCTCCCCCATGACGATAACCGTTGGATCGCGGCGCATCTCCGTCTTCAGAGCGTCGTTGATCGCCTGAACAAGCGTCATCTGCGGCATAGGTATCCCTCTCTCAGTAGCTGAGCACTTTTTCTATCCCCTTCAGACAGCGCCCGACGTCGGGCAGATAATAGTCTTCTAGACGCGCCTGGGGAATGAACGTATCGAAGCCCGTCACGCGCACGATTGGCGCTTGCAAATACTCAAAAGCTTTGTCATTGACCAGGGCAGCAAGCTCTGCCCCAAACCCGCACGTTCGCGGCGCTTCATGCAGGATCACGACCCGCCCCGTCTTCTTCACCGACTCGATCACCGTCTCGACATCTAAGGGGACAATCGTGCGCAGATCGATCACTTCGACGCTGACGTTCTGGGCAGCCATCTTCTCCGCAGCCCCCAGGGCAACCGGGATCATCGCGCCCCATGCGATGAGCGTCACGTGGGAGCCTTCATGGGCGATGCGTGCCTTCCCGATGGGAACGATATAATCCCCTTCGGGGACCTCGGCACGGAACGCACGGTAAAGCCGTTTCGGCTCCAAATAGATAACGGGGTCGGGATCACGGATCGCCGCGATCAGAAGCCCTTTCGCATCATAGGGGTTTGACGGGATAACGACTTTTAAGCCCGGGGTATGGGCATAATACGCTTCAGGGCTCTCAGAATGGTACTCTGGGGCGCGAATACCCCCACCGTAGGGGGCACGGATCACGATGGGCACGTGAAACCGCCCGCGTGATCTCCAGCAAATCCGCGCCGCGTGCGAGATGATCTGATCGAACGCGGGAGGTAGAAACCCATCGAATTGAATCTCCGCGACGGGCTTGAGCCCATTAATGGCCATCCCGATTGCTGTGCCGACGATCCCCGCTTCAGATAGAGGGGTATCAATCGAGCGATCCGGCCCAAATTCTTTATAGAGATTCTCTGTGACTCGGAAGACGCCGCCGTTGACGCCGACGTCCTCCCCCATCACGACCACCGTGGGGTCACGGCGCATCTCCGTCCTGAGCGCGTCGTTGATCGCCTGGACAATATTCAGTTGGGGCATGGTTACTCGTGCGGCAGGTCGCCGCCGTGCTCAGCTAAGTAGTCTTTCAGCTCTTGGAGCTGTTCTTTGAGATTCCACGGCATCTCGGCGTACATGTACTTGAAGATATCTTCGACATCGCGCTTAGGGAGCGCTTCATATTGCGCAACGGCTTGCGCGATCTCGGCCTTAGCCTCCTCTAAGAGCTTCGCTTCGTCTTGTTCGCTCCAGAGCCCTTGCTTCTCCAAATAGAGTCTTAAGCGCTTGATCGGATCTTTCTGCTTCCACATCTCGACTTCTTCAGCAGGGCGGTAGCGCGTCCAGTCGTCAGCCGTCGTGTGATGCGTCAAGCGATACGTGACGGCCTCGATCAAGGTTGGGCCGCCGCCGGCGCGCGCCTTCTCCAGCGCGTCACGAGTCACTTTATAGACCGCGAAGACATCGTTGCCATCGACTTGGACGCCTTCAAACCCATAGGCGAGAGCCTTCTGAGCGAGCGTCTCGGAAGCTGTTTGTCTAGTGCGCGGCACGGAGATCGCGTATTGATTATTTTGACAGAAGAAGACCACCGGGACCTTAAAGACTCCCGCGAAATTCAGCCCCTCGTGGAAGTCGCCCTCAGAGGTCGCGCCGTCGCCGAAGTAGACGATCGCACAAGATTTTTCGCCCTTGAGCTTAGCAGCCCAAGCCGCCCCGGTGGCGTGCAAGATCTGCGTGGCGATGGGGACACAGATCATGAAATTTCTCATCCCCTCCGGGATGCGGTTGCCCTCTTCATTGCCGCCCCAATACGTAAAGAGCTGGAGCCAGCTCTGCCCGCGCATAGCGAGCACCGCGTGCTCACGATAGCTGGGGAAGACCCAGTCTTCAGGCTTGAGCGCATAGGCACTGCCCACTTGGGCTGCTTCTTGCCCAAGAAGAGGCGCATACGTGCCCAAGCGCCCTTGTCTCTGTAATGCCAAGGCGCGCTCGTCGAACGTGCGCGCCAGTACCATCCAGCGATAGAGGGCCTTAAAATCATGGGGCTTCAATCCCAACTCGACGACGTCGTTGGGGTTGGCCATGCCGTCAGGCCCCAGAATCTGAATAAACGGGACGAGCGATTCACGCTGCAGAGTCACTTTAGCTGCCATGATTGAGTTCTCCCTCCTTAGACCGGAGCAAGCTCTTGACGAAAAACTCGCCAGCCCGATAGCTGCTGCGCACTAACGGCCCAGAGGCGACATAACGAAAGCCCATCGCTTCGCCGATCTCTTTCCACCGCGCGAACTTGTCAGGATGAACGTATTCGACGACTTCTATATGTCGCGGGCTGGGGCGCAGGTACTGCCCGATCGTTAGAATATCAACGCCGACGGCGCGCAGATCGCGCATCGTCTGAAGAATCTCTTCATCTGTCTCACCCAAGCCGACCATAATCGACGATTTCGTATAGCGCGTCGGGTCGAGCTTTTTCACGTTCTCCAAGACCATCAGTGACTGACGATACGTCGCGCGGCGGTCACGGACTTTCGGGGTAAGCCGCTCAACAGTCTCTATATTATGGTCGATGACATCGGGCTGAGCCTCGACGACTTTCTTGAGAGCGTTTATATCGCCGCGAAAGTCGGGGATGAGCACCTCGACGAGCGCCGTTGGGGTCTTCTGTTTGATCGCTCTAATAGTCTTGGCAAAATGCTCCGCGCCGCCGTCGGGGAGATCATCGCGGGCGACACTTGTCAAGACTATATAATCCAAGCCCCACTCGCTCACGACTTGGGCGACCTTCCACGGCTCTAAGGGGTCAAGATAGCCGTTGGGATGCCCGCTGGTGACGGCGCAGAAGCGACACCCGCGGGTGCAGAGATCGCCCATGAGCATCAGCGTAGCCGTGCCGCCGCCCCAGCATTCGTGAACATTGGGGCAGCGGGCTTCTTCGCAGACGGTGTGCAAGCCGTATCTGCGTAGGGTTTCTTTGATCGCGATATAGTTCTGGCCCGCCGGTGGTCGGATCTTCAGCCATTCTGGCTTTACACGCGTTGTGACTGCGATAGTGCCTCACTCCCTTGGACGCTCGAGTCTGAAGCATTATAGGGAATGGGAGAGAGAGTTGCAACGGGCTCGTATAATACCCACGATGAGTTTGTTACAGCTTTATAGGATGCTTTACGATGTCTACGGTCCGCAGCACTGGTGGCCGGCCAATTCGCCCTTTGAAGTGATCGTCGGCGCGATCTTGACGCAGTCGACGAATTGGCAGAACGTCGAGCGCGCTCTTGAGAATCTCAAACAGCACAATGCCCTCACGCCCGAGAGACTCTACAAGCTCTCTGAAGAGAAGCTCACGGAGCTGATCCGTCCCACCGGGTACTTCCGTCAGAAAGCCAAAAAACTCAAAGCATTCGTTAAGCATCTGTACGCACAGCACGACGGCGATCTGCACACGATGCTCGCGCAGCCCCTGAAAAAGCTTCGCGCTGAGCTGCTCTCGATCTGGGGCATCGGGCCAGAAACAGCTGACTCGATAATGCTCTACGCAGCCCAAAAACCCGTCTTCGTCGTGGACACGTACACGAAGCGCATCTTCTCGCGCCTAGGGTTAGTTGAACCAACGATTTCCTACGAAGAGTTGCAAGAGTTTTTTACGCAGAGATTGCCCAAGAGCGTGAAACTCTTCAACGAGTATCACGCGCTGCTCGTGCGCCATGGGAAAGAAGTTTGTCGTCCTAAACCCCGCTGCGGGCAGTGTGTGCTCGCACGAGATTGTCAGTTTTACCGACGGAGTTCTTCAGCCGTGGGCAGATAGAACGCCGCGCCGTTGCGCGCCCGTAGCGTCTGATCTGCCGGCCCGCGCTCCTCAAACGCCAGATCCACCCCGAACTCGCTAGCGCCTTCCGTGTCCATGAGAGCCGCGTCTAGATCGTACTGCACATTGAGGGGGATATAGACATTAAAGAGCTTGCGCAGCTCGTTCCCGCGCCGGTCGTAGACCGTCCCTTGGTAGATGACAAACTGTAACTTTGGGCTCCAGAAGCGATAGCCAAATGCGACGGCTACTTTGGCATAGTTGCCCTCGCTTGTCCTCACGTAGATGACTGTCCCCTGGATCTTGCCGGTGTCGCGATTGTGCTGATCCAGCTCGGTACGTGTCAACTCTAGCTTATCGTAAGCAGCGCGCTGCAGCATAGCAAAGGTGATCTCATCGAAGCTGACTTGGTCGGCGAGCAAGAGCGATTGCACCAACGCGATCACGAGCGCCAGAGCGATCGCTGTCCCAAGCACGACCAACAAGCGTCCGTAGGTGAGGCCCTTGCGCCGTGGTCTCTCCATGAGCTACTTCTTCTCGATGCGCACAAATTTTTCGTTTACTTCTGTGACGACCCCGTCAATGCTCGCGTGATGTGCCACGCTCAAGAGATTAAAATCATTGATAGGGCCATCTAAGGGCTTCGCGATAGGATCGCCGATCTTCACTCTGTCCCCGACTTTTACAATGGGGATGCTGGGCTTGCCGCGCGGGCCGTCTTGATGCATAAAAATCTTGACGCGCGTGACTTTGTCGCGAATGTCCAAGACGTCGGCGGGCGTGGGGTGCCAGTCCAAATAGCGTTCAAGACCTAATTTCTTCATGGCTTCGGGAAGGGTGTCGTCCCATGTTGGAGCAGGCTGGCCCGGCAGTGGGCGCAAGCTCACCTGGTCCGCGACGTATTTAGCAGCTTCGATCACCAAGAAGCCGTTGGTCTTCTTGGTGACGGCGTGCTCGCCTACGTTGACTCTATCGCCCATGAGCGGGCCGCCGTCGAGCACCGCTAATTTATTGTAGCGTGTCGTGTCCACGCCGATCATCGCCAAGATATCTATCAGATACGTGCCCACAGGGGCGAGCACTACAGTCTGCTTGGCGACTTCGCCGTAGACGTTTAAGTATTTTTCGGTGACGGGCTTGCTTTGAAAGAGCGCGCGGTACATATTGTAAACAGTCTCGACGTTGTTGACCGTCACTCCCACGTGCAAGGGGATCTTCCCCGGCGGCACTTCCAGGCCCGTCACGGCCTTGGTGAGCCATTTCTCCTCGCCCATCCCGTAGATGCTGGGCGTGTAGCGAATCTCGAACCCGTATCTTTCTCGTAACGGCTCCAAGAGCTTTTTGTCTTTCTCCTTGGCCCCGATGATGATCTGCTCAAACCCGAAGATCTTCTTCAACGCGGCGAAGACCTCCACGAACGCCTCGGCCTGGCTCATCAAGAGAATCTTATCGGCTTCGTAGCCTGGTTCGCCCTCCTCCGCGTTGACGATCAAGATCTTCGTTGGGGTGAGATACTTAAAGTACGTGGGGAATCCGGCGCCGCCCGCGCCGATCAGCCCCATCTCGCGAAAGAGCTTGACTGCGTCCTCGCGTGTCTGGACTGTTGTGGCCATAGCGTGAGATCACCCTTCGTTCGTTCGATGTCTCTAGAATAAAAGAAACTGAGCACGATTTCAAAACTCAGCGCGGGATCTTCGCCAGCACGGCGCGCGCAGCAACGAGCGCCGCGCTCTTAGGAGCCTCCATGTCCATCTCTCCTAAGGGGACGCTCACGAAGATCGCGATAAAGAGCGCGCCATGCTGCCAGAAGAGCCCAACACCATCGGGTTCGGGAGCTAGTTCCACCGTGCGCCCGTCTAGCTCAACAGATTCTGTCTGAGCGCCTTGGAGCAGAAGCTCGCGCGCTTCGGAGATCTTCGTTGGGTCTTTGAACTTGAAGATCGTCAGCCCGACGCGCTCGATCTTGCCGCTCCAGGGGCCGCCGGGCGCGGGCGTGTAGAACGCATGAGACGAGTACTCTTCGCCGGGGAAGGCCGGCTCAATGCGCGCTTCCTTGGCGACTAAGATAAAGCCCTCAATCGCTTCAGGGATGAGCGTCTCAGGAGCCGGCCCGGCGGGCGGGCTCGACCCCATCACAAAGAACAGCCCTACGGCGACCACCGCTGCAAGAACCACAAAGACCCATACGATCGGATTGTTCATCATGCCTCCTTCTTTTCTTGCTTGAACGCTTGTGCTGCGTAATCTCTCAAGGGCTCGAGGAAGCGCTCAAACTCCATGGGAAAGACAAACTTTGTCGCGGGGCTGGCACCCAGGGCTTTCAGCGCTTCAAGATACTGCAAGCTCAGGGTCTTGACATCTACGCCCTTGGCGACATCATAGATCTTCTGCAGCGCCAGCGCAAAGCCTTCAGCTCGCAGAATCGCCGCTTGGCGATCTCCTTCAGCTTTCAAGATAGCTGCTTGCTTTTCGCCCTCAGCGACCTTGATCGCCGCCTCGCGCTTGCCGTCAGCCTCAGTCACCATAGCGCGGCGCGAACGCTCCGCTGACATCTGTCGCGTCATCGCGTCTTGCACGTCTTTAGGGGGCAGAATCTCTTTGATCTCTACGCTCGTCACCTTCACACCCCACCGGTCTGTTACTTCATCGAGCTTGGTGCGCAAGACTTGGTTGATCTGTTCGCGGCGCGCCAAGACGTCATCTAAGGGGATATCGCCGATCACGGCGCGCAGGGTCGTCATAGCGATACCCGTCGCCGCCCCGGCGAAGTCCGCTACTTGAATAACGCTATTGATGGGATCGAAGATCTTCCAATAGATCAGAAAGTCGACGGAGATCGGCGCGTTATCGCGGGTGATGCACGTCTGGGGCGGCACGTCGAGAAAGCGCTCGCGGAGATCGACCCATACGGGTCGATCAATGAACGGGATGAGCAAGACGAAGCCCGGCCCACGCGGCTGTGGCAGCGCCCGCCCCAGCCGAAAGACGACTAATCGTTGATACTCCGGCACGATCTTGATGGCCATCGCGGCCAGAAGCAGTACAACACCAATAATAATCAGCCAAATGATCACTTCCATGACCTCACTCTCCTTTTTTCGGTGATGGTTCTGCGACGACGCGCAGCCGCAACCCACGCGCTTCGACCACACGCACACGCACTCCCTCAGGGATCGGACCTTCGACAGCCTCGGCAGACCATTCTTCTCCCCGGACGTAGACCGTGCCGTAGGGGTTGAGCGCGGTCTTGGCGATCCCGATCTCGCCGACCAAGTGCCCAAGCTGCGCTGGAGGCACACGATGAGCCCGCCATCCTCCACGCACAGCAATCACAAAGAACCCAACAAGCACAGCTGTCATCGCTCCGATAGCCCATGGACTTACAGCTAAGGTCGGCGCTGCAGCCTCAGGCAGCCGGAACGGCCGAAAGAGCAAGAGAGACCCTAACACGAACGCGATCGCACCTACAATTGAGAGCGCATAGCCTTGGACGTTCAAATCTATGACGACAAGAGCCAAGCCCAGCACTAAAAGCGCCAAGCCGCCCCAGTTCAAGGGCAAGCTTCCCAGCGCGACAAAAGCTAACAATACTAAAATAGCCCCGAGAGTGCCGACAATGGGCTCCCCCGCGTAGAACGCCGCGATCAGCGCATAGATTCCTAGCGTCAGCAAGATATACGCAATCGTGGGATCTGCAAGCTGATGGAGAAGCTGCTCCGGCAGGCTCATACCCCGACGTATGAGCTGCGCTTGGTGCGTGTACAGTGTATGAGTCTCATCTCCAAGTTGTACTGTCTGCCCGTCGAGCTGCCGGAGCAGATCGTCGAGATCAGCAGCGATGAAGTCGATGACACCCTGCTGGAGGGCTTCTTCAGCAGTAATCGACGCGCTCTTGCGCACCGCGTCTTCAGCCCACTGGACGTTACGGCCTCGCTGGGATGCAATAGCGCGAATGTACGCAGCCGCATCGTTGACAGCTTTTTCGGCCATAGTTGGGTCCATCTCGCCGCCGATGGCTACGGGATGGGCCGCCCCGATGTTGGTCATCGGGGCCATGGCAGCTTTATGCGCAGCTAAAGTTATGAAGACCCCGGCCGAGGCCGCCCGCGCCCCTTTGGGAGTCACATAGACGACGACGGGCACAGAAGCGTTGAGTATCCCTTGGACGATCTCACGCATCGCTGTATCTAACCCGCCGGGGGTGTTCAGCTCAATAATAAGGGCTTGGGCCTTGAGGGCTTTAGCTTCTTCGAGACCGCCCACAACATAACGAGCTATTACAGGGTCGATCACCCCGCTGACAGTGAGAACAACGATCTCCTGGGCGAGGCCGACTGCCCCACTCAGGGAAAGCCCTAAGATCAGAAGCCCTGTAAGCCAACTAGTGGCAAGCATCGCACCAATCATTATATGTTCGGCGGCCGTCGCGAGCAAAAGAGGCTCTCTTTGTACGTGCGCGATTTGTTTAGTAAAATCTTTCTACAATCCCACGGGGGTTCAACCGGATGGAACGCTACCTAGCATTAATCGTTTTCGTTTTGGCCTACGCGCTTTTTGTCTTTCTCCCCAAGCGTCGTTCGTGGGTCGCTGCTGCCGGGGCGCTCACGTTGATGCTCACGGGAGTGGTCTCTCCAGCGTTAGTCTTCTTCGGCGAGGGAGGCAAAGAATCGCTTATCAGCTGGAACGTGATGGGGATCTTCGTGGGCACGCTCATTCTCGCTGACTTATTTATCTGGTCGCGTGTGCCCCATTATGTTGCCGAGAGATTAGTGAACAGATCGCGCAGCGTCTGCTGGGCCATGGTCAAAGTCTGTGCATTTTCAGGGTTTCTCTCGATCTTCGCCGAGAACGTCGCTGTCGTGTTAATTGTCGCGCCCATTGCATTCGCGCTCGCGGAAAAGCTCAAGACCAGCCCCGTCCCGTTGATCATCGGAGTGACGATCTCGTCGAATCTCCAGGGGACAGCGACGCTCATCGGCGACCCCGCGAGTATGATATTTGCCGAGTACGCTGATGCGTCGTTCAACGACTTCTTCTGGTACAAGGGCCAGGGGCTTGGGGTCTTCTTTGCTATTGAATTGGGGTTTCTCACATCACTGCCCGTCTTGTATTGGGCGTTTCGTCCTCTCAATCAGAAAGTTGAACTGGTCGCCGAAGAGAGAGTGATTAGTTGGGGGCCGACGGTATTTTTGGCCACGATGATGCTGGCTCTGGCGACAGCGTCGTCGCTGCAAGCGCATGATCTTTTGGGAGCTCTTTGTATGGTCTGGGGGCTGGCTGGGCTGATCTGGTACGAGCTTCTAGGACGCAACGACCGCGAGCGCTTCCCCGATACGCCTTGGCAGATCTTGAAGAGACTCGACTGGGACTCAGCGCTCTTCTTGATGGGGGTCTTTACGCTCGTCGGAGCTCTTGTCGAGAAGGGCTGGATCGATCTCTTTGCTGAGTGGCTCAAGTCGGTGATTGGGGCGAATCTGCTCGTCTCATATATCGTAATTATCTTTCTCTCGATGCTCGTGTCAGCGTTCGTAGATAACATTCCGTACTTGATGGCGATGATCCCTTTAGTGATGAAGCTCGCGGCCCCCGGGGCGGGGCAAGAGGCGTTGCTCTTCGGGCTGCTCATAGCGGCGAGCTTGGGGGGGAATATTACGCCCATTGGAGCGTCGGCGAACATTGTTGGGGCGGGGCAGCTGCGCCAGCGTGGGTATATTCTGGGCTTTCGCGAGTTCGGGAGAATCGGACTGCCGTTCACGCTCGCCGCGACGATCCCCGCCGCGATCTTTCTGTATCTGCTGTGGGTGATCTTCTAAGACGCTTTGGATAGAATAACAGAGCTATGAACACCCCATCGCTTGGCCGGCAGATCTGGCACCATATCTATTCGCGAATGCTGACGGGCGTCGTCTTCGTCGTGCCCCTCATATTGACTATCTGGGTCTTGCAGTTGCTCTATAATCTCCTGGACGGCCCGCTGCGCTCGCTGCTCAATGCGATGCTCCGATATACGTTACGATGGGAGCTGCCCCCAGGCGTTGGACTAGTGCTAACGCTTCTAGCGCTCTATGTGACTGGGATCTTGGCAACGAATATGGTAGGACGTCGGCTCTTGGAGTTCTGGGAATCGCTGCTCCAGAAGATGCCTATCGTCAACAGCATCTACAATGCTGCGCGACAGGTGGTGCGCACGCTCTCCCAGCCCCAAGAGAAGTCATTCCAGCGCGTCGTGCTAGTCGAGTTCCCCTCTAGAGGCTTGTGGACTATAGCGTTCCAAGTGGGCATGATCCAAACAAGCGACGGGCGCGAATGGGTGCGAGTCTATGTGCCGACGACGCCGAACCCAACATCGGGCTATTTGCAATTTCTTCCTAAAGAAAATGTGGTGTTTACTTCAATCCCGGTGGACGAGGCGCTCAAGATGGTCGTCTCCGGAGGGATTCTCGCGCCGGAACGTTTAGACGTAGGGCTATCCAAGATTGATCAGGGCTCGTAACTGAGATGATGGCGCACCATCGTTCCGTGTGGTAAGCTCGAGAGACTATGAGTTTGATCGAAAGCCTCGCACGCACCCCATCCCAGGCATATCTTGTCGTCGGTACGACGGCACCAGAGTTTGCCAAAAAGTTCGCGCAGCACCTCTTCTGCCCAAAAGAATGCGAACACTGCTCACACTGCACGAAACTTAATCACGGCACCCACCCCGATTTCACGTGGGTCAGCAAGTCGGGCAAACGCATCAGTATCGACCAAGTCCGCGATCTCCAGCAGAAAGCGTTGTATCCTCCCGTCGAAGCCTCAAAAAAGATCTATGTCATCGAGAGCGTCGAAGATCTCAGTCTTGAAGCTGCCAATAGTCTCTTAAAAATCCTCGAAGACCCGCCAAGATATTTGATCTTTATTCTGCTTGCCAAGAGCACGAATATCTTGCCGACGATCCTGTCGCGCTGTCAGATTGTGAAGCTGCCCACGCCCCCACGGGCTCAGCTCGAACAGATCTTGGCCGAGCGCGGCCTCAGCCCCCAAGAGATTGAGTATCTCCTGAGCGTCACTCACGGGGCAATGCCTGATGAAACATTACTCAACACCGTGAAAGATTTCTTTGCCAAACGCCCACAGCTCCAAAAACAACTCTCAGAGCTCTCTGATAATGAGCTCTGGGAGTCTCTCACTGAGAAGAATCTCTTCGTGCGCCACGAAGTCACTGGAGAACTTCTGGGACGATTAGAACACTACTCTAGTGCCCAAGTGCTCGCTCTTGCTGCAGCGCTGAGCAAGGGTGACCACGATGTAATTGAGTTCTTTATTCAAGAAGCCCTCTATTGGTATCGCGGCCGACTCACAGTGAATAATACCCACGCTGTATACGCCTTGGAGACAGCTCTCTGGAAGCTCCAGCGCAATGCGAATATGCAATTGCTCTTGGAGTCCCTGCTCTTCACACTGCGACAGGGGCTGCGCGAAGCGTCTGCATAATGCAGCGCTTCAGCTCCTCCAGCCCTGTCCCCTCCTGCGCGGAGATCACCACAGCGTTGGGGATCGTTGAGAGCGCCAGCTCGAGGCGCTGCTGATCCTCGAGAGTCTGTAACTTATCAGCTTTGTTGAGCACGTTGATCATGGGTGGACGATTCCCGCCCTTGAAGATATCGTTGAGCACCTCGACGATCGTGCGCCAGTGGTCAAAGAGATTGGGATTGGAGACATCAAGGACGTTTATCAGCAAATCAGCGTCTCTAGCAGCCTCGAGCGTCGAAGCGAACGCTGGGATGAGCTCGTGGGGGAGCTTCTTGATAAACCCAACGGTGTCCGTAACGACAACAAGGCGTCCATCGCCCAGATAGAGCTTGCGCGTGAGGGGATCGAGGGTGGCAAAGAGCTTGTCCTCGACAAACGCCTCTGCTCCTGTGAGAGCACGTAGAAGCGTCGATTTCCCAGTGTTGGTGTACCCAATGAGGGCAATCTCTGGGATCTTGCGGCGCTCGCGGAGCTTCCGGCGCACGGCGCGCTCTTTTTCGGCTTTTATGAGCTGCTCTTTGATCGCGTGCATGCGCTGACGGATCGCGTGGCGTTCTTGAGCAAGTCGAGTTTCACCGGGGCCGCGCGTGCCGATCCCCGCTCCAGGCTGCCCCAGCGCCTCTGCCCATCCACGCAGTCTTGGCAAAAGATACTCTAACTGTGCCAGCTCGACTTGGAGCTTCGCTTCTTTGGAGCGCGCCCGCTGCGCAAAGATATTCATAATCAGTTGCGCGCGATCTATGATCTTCTTCTGAATCCTCTCTTCGAGGTTGCGCGCTTGCGCCGGCGTGAGCGCGTCATTGAAGACAACGAGATCAGCCCTTGATTTAGCAGCGAGTTCCTTGAGTTCGTCAGCTTTGCCCTTCCCAATAAAAAAAGCTGGATCGGGTTTGTCACGCTTTTGTAAGACCGTCCGTAGGACTTCTAGACCCGCTGTCCGCGCGAGCTCCATCAGCTCTTCGATGGACTCGCGCTCCTGCCAGTCCGCCCCTTGCCCCAGATCCAACCCCACTAAGATCGCACGCTCCCCAGCAAAGACCCGCGCTCGCTCCCCTAACCGGTCCTCTATGAGCTGATTCATCGAGCCTCTGTGCCAACAACCTCCTTCTCTTCAAGGGTCTCCTCTATTATAGCAGCTCCGAGGCGATGGAGCTCGCCCGCCAGGTCCCGATACCCACGTCGAATATGCTCGTCTCGATCGATAATCACCGTGGCACCGTCTGCGACTAAGCCGGCCAGGGTCAACGCCGCCCCGGCGCGCACGTCGTTCACACAGACCTGCGTTCCCACAAGCCCTCTTACCCCCTCCAGATAGGCCGTCGCCCCCTCCAGCCGGATCTGCGCCCCCATGCGAGCGAGTTCTGCAGCGTGCGCAAACCGACTCTCCCACACCGTCTCTTTGATGACGCTTGATCCACGAGCGACGCTGAGCAGGGCCATCATCTGGGGCTGCAAGTCCGTAGGGAACCCTGGATAGGGCCGAGCCTCGACACGCCCTCCCGCAAAGCTCCCCGGCCCATCGCTGATGACGCGCACGCTCTCCACATGCTCCTGCACCGTGAGGCCTAGCTCGTCGAGCTTGCTCAACAAGGCTTCCAAGTGCAGGGGCTGACACCGGCGCACGGTCACGTCTCCCCCGGCGATCGCCCCGGCAATGAGAAACGTCCCAGCATTGATGCGATCGGGAATAACAGTGTGCACCGTCCCGGAGAGGGTCTTCGCCCCTTCGATGTGGAGTCGCCCCGGCTCGATCATAATCCCTGCGCCCATCTTGATGAGCAAGCGCGCGAGGTCATGGACTTCGGGGTCTTGGGCGGGATTGCTGATGACTGTTCTTCCCGGAATGAGCGCCGCGGTCATCATGATCTGTTCCGTCGCTCCCACGGACGGATAATCCAAGTGAATCTCTGCAGAGCGGAGCTGCCCCGCCGCGGCGCACCAGAATCCCCCGCGCGATTCGATCTGCGCCCCTAGAGCTCTCAAGCCCTTCAGATGGAGATCGACGGGGCGAACCCCTATAGGGCAGCCGCCCGGCAAGGGTAGCTGACTATACCCCAACCGCACCATCAACGGCCCTAAGAGCAAGAACGATGCTCGAAGCTTGCGCACCAACGAGTCCGGAGGGATACCAACAAGCTCGCGCCCAGTGCGAATGCTATAGACCCCAGGATCAAGAGCAGAGACGCGCTTGCCCACGCTCTCGAGGAGCGCGATCATGGTGCGTACATCCCCTACATCAGGGACGTTCTCTAGGATGACTTCGTCGTCAGTGAGCACCGTCGCGGCGAGGAGGGGCAAGGCCGCATTCTTTGCCCCGTCCACCGTGACTTCGCCAAAGAGCCGCCGACCTCCGTAGACGGTGAGCTTCATGGTGGCAAGAGCGCCAGGGGGTTGAGCGGCCGGCCATATTGGAGAATTTCAAAGTGCAGATGCGGGCCGGTCGAGTTCCCCGTATTCCCCGAGCGCCCAATCACTTGACCTCCTTCGACGAATTGTCCGCGATAGACCCCAATCTCCGACAGATGCCCGTAGAGCGTGCGGTAGCCGTTGCTGTGCTGTAAGACAATATAGAGCCCATAGCCGCTGTGGCGTCCGGCCGCGAGCACCTTGCCGGCACACGCCGCGTAGACGTCCGTCCCCTCAGGGACCTCGATATCGATCCCTTCATGAAAGTCGGGCTCCCCGCTGATGGGATGGATTCTCGGTCCAAACCCCGATGAGAGCACGCCGCGCACCGGCCAGGCAAAGAAGCTCTTCTTCCCTCCGGCCATCTGGAAGTACGTCCATGCTGGCGATCGCGCAGCTCCTGGGATGAAGAACTCCTCACCTGGGTAGATATACTCGCGCCCTTCGAGGCGATTAGCACGCACTATCTCAGAGAGCGCTACCCCATAGGTGCGCGCAATGTCTGTGAGGGTTTGGCCGCGCTTAACCGAGTGTAAGATCCCGTTCCTGACAATCTTTAAGACTATCCCCGGTTCAAGGGCATGGAGATCATCCAGGGCGCTGACGTTGCTGCCCACAAGGGCTTCTACCGAGACACCAAAGCGAGCTGCGATCTGCTCAAGCGTTTCCCCCGGCTGCACCTCATATTCGACGAGATCGGGAGCTGGCACCAGAGAGAGGACTTCATCATCGAGAGTGGGACCACCTTGAGCGTGGAAGCTCTGAGATCGAAGCAGTAAAGGGCTTTGATGCGCCCACCACGCCCACAGGAGCACCCCTAGCCCCCCTAGGATCGCGACGATCTTGACCGATCTATTCATTGCGCATGAGCTCCAAGAACTGCTCGTTGTTCTTTGTCTGCTCCATACGAGAGAGAATCCATTCGAGCGCTTTCTGCTTATCATTCATATCGCTGATCATCTTGCGCAGGACCCAGACGCGCCGCAGCACCTTCTCTGGGAGCAAGAGCTCTTCTTTGCGGGTGCCTGAAACCTCCAGATCGATTGCGGGGAAGATGCGCTTGTTTGCGAGCGTTCTGTCGAGCACAAGCTCCATGTTGCCCGTGCCCTTGAACTCCTCAAAGACGACCTGGTCGAGCCGCGAGCCCGTGTCGATGAGCGCTGTCCCGATGATCGTCAAGCTGCCCCCGTCTTTGATATTGCGCGCGGCCCCAAAGAACTCCTTGGGCTTATACAGCGCGGTGGGGTCCATGCCACCCGAGAGCAGCTTGCCGCTGGGAGCGATCGCCAAGTTATACGCGCGCGCTAAGCGCGTGATCGAGTCCATCAAGATCACAACATCGCGCCCCATCTCAACCAATCTCTTGGCCTTGGCGATGACCAGCTCCGAGATGCGACAGTGAATCTCAGGCTTCTGGTCGAACGTCGCCGCCACGACTTCACCCATCGTGATCGACTCTCGAAAGTCTGTGACTTCCTCAGGGCGCTCGTCGACCAACAACACAATCAAATAGACTTCAGGATGGTTGGCCGCGATCCCGTGAGCAATGTGTTTTAAGAGCGTGGTCTTGCCGGCCTTGGGCGGCGAGACGATCAGCCCGCGCTGGCCCTTCCCAATGGGGGCAAATAAGTCAATAATGCGCGTAGAGAACTCATTGGGATCATGTTCGAGCTTGAGCTGCTCCCGCGGGTGATAGGGAATGAGATCTTCAAACGCTTGGCGGTTGCGGACGACCTCAGGATCTTCATAGTTAATCGCTTCGATCTTCAGCAGCGCAAAGTACTTCTCCTCTTCTTTGGGGGGGCGGACGATGCCACTGACGATATCCCCGTCTTTCAACCCGAACCGCTTGATCTGCGACGGAGAAACATAGATATCGTGGGACCCTGGCAAGCACGAGCTATCGCGCAGAAATCCGTAGCCGTCAGGGAGAATCTCCAGCACCCCGTCTTTGAAATGCAGCCCTTGCTGTTCTGCTTGGGCCTTCAAGATAGCGAAGACGAGATCTTCTTTTTTGATGCGACCGCGCCCATTGATGCCGAAGCGCTCGGCTAACGCGCGCAACTCTGACATGTCCTTGGATTTGAGCTCCGTAATATCGAGCAATTCACCCGTAGGCTTCTCTTCTCTCTCTACATCGGCCATGGTGTTGGCGGGCACCTCCTGATAGGGAAACTCTCTTGGAAATTCCTCTCATTGAGCTTCGTTGTGCGTACTACTTCTGTCATCTGGGCAGCGTCGGGCCTCCCTTCTTCATTTATGGGAAGGAGGAATCACTACGACAAGCTGTCACAGAGCAGAAGAGAGAGTAGCGCATTTGGATTTGGTAAATATATTATAGCACGTGCCATCTCACTTGGCAAGTCCCATCTCCACCAACGCCTCGTAGAGAGGGAAGCGCTCACAGAGCTGGCGGACCCGCTCACGCGCTCTCGCTTGCACGGTTTGTGAGCGCTCCTGCAGCACCTGCGCGATAATCCCAGCGATCTCTGTCATTTCCCTTGGTCCCATCCCCCGCGTGGTCACCGCTGGGGTGCCTAGGCGGATTCCACTGGTGACCGTAGGCTTTTGCGGATCGAAGGGGATGGCGTTCTTATTCACCGTCACCCCGACTTCTTCGAGGAGTCGCTCGGCTTCGGCTCCGGTCAACCCGTGAGGGCGCACGTCCACCAAGAGCAAGTGCGTATCAGTACCCCCCGATACTATGCGAAAGCCCTCGTTGGCGAGAGCTTGCGCGAGCACCCGGGCATTCTCGACGATCCTGCGCTGATACTCCCGAAACTCCGGGCGCAGGGCCTCACCGAACGCCACGGCCTTGGCCGCGATCACGTGCATGAGCGGCCCCCCTTGACTGCCGGGAAAGACCGACTTGTCAATGAGCTCGGCAAATTCTTTCCGGCAGAGTATGGCGCCGCCGCGCGGCCCGCGCAAGGTCTTGTGTGTCGTGGTCGTGACGAAGTCTGCCCACGGGATAGGTGACGGATGTACCCCGCCCGCGATCAGCCCCGCTATATGAGCTATGTCGGCCATCAGATACGCCCCGACTTCGTCGGCGATCTCACGGAATCTCCGAAAATCTATAACTCTCGGATAGGCGCTCGCCCCACAGACGATCAATTTGGGCCTATGCTCGAGAGCCAGCCGTCGCACTGCGTCATAATCGATCTGTTCAGTTTCGCGCGAGACCCCATAATAGACGGCTTTATAGAGCTTACCCGAGACGCTCACCGGATGCCCATGAGAGAGATGCCCCCCGTGCGCCAATGACATGCTCAAGATAGTATCCCCCGGCTGGAGCACGGCGAAGTAGACAGCCATGTTGGCTTGGGTGCCGGAGTGAGGCTGGACGTTGGCGTGCTCTGCACCAAAGAGCTTCTTGAGACGTTCGCGGGCTAACTCTTCGACGACGTCAACCCATTGACAACCGCCGTAGTAGCGCTTCTTGGGGTAGCCTTCGGCGTATTTGTTCGTCAGGACAGACCCCTGAGCTTCGAGCACCGCGCGCGAGCAGAAATTTTCTGACGCGATCAATTCTATCGAGAAGCGCTGGCGCTCTAGTTCTTTTTGGATCGCCTGATAGACTTCAGGATCTACACGAGCAAGTTCGCTCTCACTCATAGTTGAGCACTTTCCTCCTGGGCATGGATCTTCGCGAGGCGACGCGCATGGCGCCCTCCAGCAAAGGGCTCATTCAACCAGACGGTGACGATCTCCGCAGCGAGCCCTGGGCCAACCACACGGCCTCCAAGACAGAGAATATTCGCATCGTTGTCGCGACGACTCATCTTGGCTGAATACACGTCACTACAGTTCGCCGCACGAATCCCTCTCACTTTATTTGCGGCTATAGCCATGCCGATCCCCGTCCCACAGATCAAGATCCCGCGCTCGCATTCCCCCGATGCCACCGCATGAGCGACCGCAAACGCGATGTCGGGATAGTCTACCGACTCCGTCGTGAAGACGCCAAAATCCCGTACCGTATGGCCTTGCAACGCGCTCTGTAACAAGGCCTCCTTCAGGGCGACACCGTTGTGATCAGAGCCGATGGCGATGGTCATTCCGTCACGCGCGTGAAGACTGAACGGACTATATCTCCGTACATCTTTAAGCGTGAGGCCAAACCGCGAGAGAACCCAAATTTCTCCTCTTTCATCACATGGGTCACTCCGTCAAGCTCCACAAACGCTTGGCTCCAGCCCTCCTTGAGGGCAAGCTTTGTCAAGGCGATCTCCACACCAAAATCTAATTGGTGCACCTTACGCCGGAGCTTCTTCCATAACGCTTTGCTCAAGACTCGTTGCCCCGACAGATATGGGGCTATCGTTTGGGCAAGATCCGTATTGAGCCGCCCCCCGCGAAAGACCCCCACGACCATATCGCGCTTGTCTTCACAATAAACGCGAATCATGCGCTCGATATGATCCGGGCGCAGCCCCACTAAATCAGCATCCAAAAAGAGCAGCGTCTCATATTGGGCTTTCTGGACCCCAAGGTCGAGGGCGACGGATTTGCCACGGTTGACGGGCAGCGAGAAGACTCTGACGCCAAACGACCGCGCGACTTCAGCCGTCCCGTCGGTCGAGCCGTCGTCTACAACGATGATCTCTCTGACCGAAGGCGCATGCAAGAGCGGCCAGAGCACGGCGCTGATCCGTTCGGCTTCGTTATACGCCGGAACGATAGCCGATACGCATACGGCGCTGCTGTGAGATTCGCTCATCGAGAAGATTGTACGCATCCGCGCACGCAAAGTCAAATGGCCCCCCTTCTTGCGCGGATGAAGGTTTTCGTCTATGCTCTTAATCACTATGCTGAAGGACGCAAGGATCGCCATCATCGGGCTGGGCAAGATCGGCGGTGCCTTAGCCAGTAGCTTGGTGCGCACTAGAATTGTCTCCAGAGAGCGTCTCGTTGGTACGACAGGGCATCGTGACAGCGCCCTCGAAGCCGCCAAACGCTACGGCATCAGAACCCTCACTGACAACGTCCGGGCCATCGCCGACGCGCAGATTATTATCTTGGCTGTCAAGCCCCAAACTATGAAAAGAGTCCTGCTCGAGATTCGCGATGCAGTGCGTGACGATCAGATGATTATCACGCTGGCTGCGGCCCGCACGACGCGCTTCATCGAAGAGCACTTACAGAAAAATATCCCGGTTGTGCGGGCCATGCCCAACACCCCGTGCTTGGTCAACGCCGGGATGACCGTGCTCTGCCCAGGACGCTACGCCTCCAAAGAGCATATCGAGCTGGCTAGAGAGATCTTCGCTGCGGTGGGCTTGGTCGCAGTGATTGATAACGAAGACTTGATGGACGCGGTGACGGCGCTGTCAGGGAGCGGGCCGGCTTATGCGTATATTATGATCGAGGCCTTAGCTGAGGGCGGGGTCAAAGTTGGGCTGCCGCGGTCGCTCTCGACGATGTTAGCCGCGCAGTCTCTGCTTGGAGCAGCGAAGATGGTCTTAGAAACAGGCGAGCACCCGGCCAAGCTTAAAGACGAAGTGACCACGCCCGCAGGTGTCACGATTGACGGGATCATGGCGCTGGAAGACGGCGGGATTCGCGTCACCCTGATTAAGACCGTCGATAGGGCGACGAAGAAAGCCAAAGAGCTATTGCAATGAAAGAGTTTGAGGGCTTCGTGAGAGGGAGGCCAGGGATATTGACAAGGAGAGGCCTTTTGTGCTATAATAAGAATAAACTCAAGGAGGTTGAACCTTCTCAAAAGATAGAGAAGGGCAAGAGGAGAAGAGCTTGGCCTGCGGCTCGCGCCGCACTACGAGGGCCGCTGGGGAAAAATCCCGCCGAGGCTGCAGGCAAAACCCTGGACAACCCCCGGAGGGCGTCACGCCCAGCCAAGCTCTTCGCTCTTTAGGAGGTGTGCGAGGAGTCTCAAGTAATACCCAGCCCTTCCCCCCGTCATAATAAAAAAACCCCTTTCCCGCAGGTTGTTTAAAGAAAGCACTTGAGAATCCCTCGCACTTGTGGACATCCCCTCTCACCTTGAGCTTACCTTAGTCTTGGTCTCTTTAACAGAGCAAGAACCTGTATCACCAAGGATGGTGATCTTGATCACCTACAGGGGCGCAAAGCGGGCGATAAAGTGTCGCAGCGGCCCTTCCCCAAAGATCAGCTTTACTCCACGGATCGCATCCCGCTGATCTCGTATTGTCTGGAGAGTTTCGACGACGTGATCGAGATGCTCTTGGGTGTAGACGCGCCGGGGAATCGCTAAGCGCACGAGTTCGAGCTTGGGGTAGATCTCCTGGCCCGTCTTCTCATCGCGCTTGGCAAACATGGTGCTGCCGATCTCAACGGCCCGCACCCCGCCCTCGCGATAGAGCGCGATCACCAACGCTTGCGCAGGAAATTCTCTCTGGGGGATATGGGGCAGAAATCGCAATGCATCAATATAGACAGCGTGCCCACCGATGGGCTCAACGATCGGAATCTTTTCGGCCTTGAGGCGTTCGCCCAGATAGCGTGCCTGCCCAATTCTATCGCGCAAATACTCTTCATCGAGAGCTTCGTACAGGCCGACAGCGATAGCTTCCAAGTCGCGCCCAGCAAGCCCCCCGTAAGTCGGAAACCCCTCGAAGAGGATGAGCTTCTGCACGCAGCGCCAGTATAAGTCTTCGTCGTTCATCGCCAAGAGACCACCGATATTCGTGATCGCGTCCTTCTTAGCTGAGAAGGTCATGCCGTCAGCCAACGAGAAGATTTCGCGAGCTATCTCGATGGGCTTCTTGTGAGAGAAACCGGGCTCGCGCTCTTTGATGAAGAAACAGTTCTCGGCGAAGCGACAGGCGTCGAGAAAGAACGGGATTTTATGAGCTCTTGCGATCTCGCTAACGGCGCGAATATTGTTCAGTGAGACGGGTTGGCCGCCCCCAGAGTTGTTCGTGATCGTGAGCATAATCACGGGGATGCACTCGCGCCCGTGCTTTCGGATAAGAGCTTCGAGAGCCTCGACGTCCATATTGCCCTTGAAAGGGTGCTCTTTAGTCGGGTCATAGGCGTCTTCGATGACGAGATCGACGGGCTGGCCACCGGCAGCTAAGACGTTCGCGCGCGTCGTGTCAAAGTGCATATTGTTGGGGACGATGTCGCCGGGCTTGACGAGCGTCGAGAAGAGAATATGCTCGGCGGCGCGCCCTTGATGCGTGGGCATAAAGTACTGAAAGCCGAAGATATCTTTGACGGCTTTCTCGAGGCGATAGAAGCTTTGGGCGCCGGCGTAGGACTCGTCGCCCTGCATCAATGCCCCCCACTGGGCGTGGCTCATCGCGCCTGTGCCCGAATCCGTCAATAAGTCAATATAGATATCTTCGGCACGGAGTCGAAAGACGTTGTAGTCGGCTTCTTTGAGCTTCTGTTCACGCTCAACGCGCGAGAGGAGCCTAATGGGTTCGACGACCTTGATCTTGTACGGTTTAAACACTGCGGGCCTCCTCAATCTCGAGCATCTGAATTCTCTAGAAGACTTTCGTGTCTTTGCGCGCTTTCGGCCCTTCTTTCTTCAGTCGCTCGTATTCTTTCAGCAGCATCAGGCGCTTCGTCTGGCTGAGATAATCAATGAAGAGCACTCCGTCTAAGTGATCGATCTCGTGTTGGAGGACCCGCGCCGCGAGTCCGTCGCGCTCTAAGAGAATCTCTTTTCCATCGGGGTCGAGCGCCCGCACGGTGACTTTCGCTGGGCGGGGGAACTCAGCTTCAATCCCAGGGATGCTCAGGCACCCTTCGACCCAGACTTCCGTCTCATCGCTCTTTTTTATAATTTCTGGGTTGATGAGCGCGTAGAAGTCGTCTTCGACGTCGATAGTGATGATGCGTTTGAGCACGCCCACTTGTGGCGCAGCCAAACCATAGCCCTTGGCCAAGACCATCGTCTCGATCATCTGATCAGCAAGACGCTTGATTTCGTCGTCAATGGCTGAGATCTCTTGCGCGCGTCGGCGCAGGATCGGGTCTGGGTACTTTCGGATTCTCAGAGCCATACGGGTTATTATTATAAGAGTATGATCAGCGTTTAGCCAGTGCACGTGATACGAACGCCATACTCATGGAGTGCTCCTGCTGACAGCTGTTCCGGCCCCATCCTCGAGCCTACTCCAAGAAGCGTTAACAGATTCAAAGCTGCTCGCAGTTAAAGCCCAGCTGGAGCGCCGTGGGTTTGGCATTAAGGCAGAGGATGGTACAGCGGAGGCACACAGTCCCTATCTATCCCCGTGCAAATCACCCCCTAGGAGCTATAATTTATAGCTAAGGAGATGAATTTATAT
>Ga0209289_100100_pt1 | contig 52779 bp, 57 predicted proteins | sample GXS110809BmetaG_FD_184121 | JGI IMG/M metagenome (GOLD analysis project Ga0209289, IMG submission 184121) | Hot spring microbial communities from Gongxiaoshe hot spring, China to study Microbial Dark Matter (Phase II) - GXS 110809B (SPAdes)... ... | reverse complement strand
CCTCAGTCCGACAGACCTCTGATGGGGGCTTCATCTTGGTAGGGGAGACAAAGTCTTTTGGTGCGGGGGACTTTGACCTATGGCTGATCAAGACCGATGGCGAGGGCAATATGGTGTGGAACCGCACCTTCGGCGGTGAGGACTGGGATACTGGCTACTCAGTCCAACAGACCTCCGATGGGGGCTTCATTCTGTTAGGCCAGACAAACTCTTTTGGTGCGGGGGGCGAAGACTTTTGGCTGATCAAGACCGATGGCGAGGGCAATATGGTGTGGAACCGCACCTTCGGCGGGAGCACTAGTGATTATGGCATTTCAGTCCAACAGACCTCCGATGGGGGCTTCATTCTGCTGGGGTGGACAGCCTCCTTTGGTGCGGGGGGCGAAGACTTTTGGCTGATCAAGACCGATGGCGAGGGCAATATGGTGTGGAACCGCACCTTCGGCGGGAGCGCTGGTGATTATGGCATTTCAGTCCAACAGACCTCCGATGGGGGCTTCATTCTGTTAGGCCAGACAAACTCTTTTGGCGCAGGGGACTATGACTTTTGGCTGATCAAGACGGATGGTGAGGGCAGAAGGTAGGTAAATTTACTTGGGTCTTCTCACCTTCGGCCCCTGTAAAGAACCGAGGTTGATCCAGACGTCCTCTGAGAGGACCTCCAGATTGCAGCTCTGAGAGAGCAACTGGGGCGTCGTGGGCTGAAGCCGATCTTGGGAGCGCTGCGGCTCTTTGCTTCCCAGTCTGTGAAGTTAGGCCTGCTGCCCTTCGGCACTGAAGCTGGGATCGCCTTCGAGGAGCGCGCGGGACAGAGAACTGTTGTAGCGTTGGTCAAGCAGGCCAACGGCACGCTCAACATCGCTCCCGACGGGCATGAGGAATTGTGGACTTTGTTGAGCAGCGCCGAAGTCGAGAGCATAGTGACCAATCTCAAGAAAGATCAGGTGTTTGCGACATTTGAGGAGAGTCTGACTTCTCAAGGCTGGCGGCTCCAGCTTGCCCAGAGCGTTGGGGTTCAGGCGCCTGACAAAGGACTGCTCTACCTAGCAGTGACTAAGGGCTTGTCGGCTCGGCCTAGTATCGAGTATTATCGGATTCAAGTGAGCCAGTCAGGGGGAAGCTATCGCATGGTAGCGGGCACACAGAGAGCATTATGTGCTCAAGGGGACGCTCAGGTCTTGGGTATGCCCGTTGGAGCTGTTACGAGCATTGTGGGAGCTTATGGCGCAGAATTGCAAGCAAGGCCTGCAGACCCATGCGTGCTCGGGATGGGGGCGCTGGGGTGCCTAAGCAGGCCTTGTTACGCTAGAAAGCCCTCTGAGCCGGAATTGAATGATTTACTCACAATCGTCAGGGAATCCTCAGAATACCAAGGATTGCGAGATCAACTCGTGAGCGAGACACCTGAGGATACATGGTATACCACAGTATCGCAATACGCACAGTTCGCTATCATTGCCTTCACTATGAGACGAGACGTCCGCGATCCTGACCACTTCGTTATCTACCCGTCTGTTATGTTCGTCGTAGATTATGTCAATAGGACAATTCAAGATGTCATGATAAGCCAAGTGGATGAAGTCACCTTGGATCAGGCCTATTTAACTTCCTTGAAGAACCCAGCTTATAACAAGACCGTGGCCCTAAATCCAGCTATAACTGAGGAGCTCAGGGAAGCTAAGCGGGCGCGGGAAGTCATATTTGTTAGGAGTAATCAGCCTCTTTCTGGTACCCGAAGCCAGGCTTATACTGCCTTGGGAGCTATGGGAGGGCCAAGACCGGTATGTTTATGCACCAGACGCAGCCCAGGGGGAGAGATCAACTTCCTTTGCTTCGATCTCTGTTTATTTGGTTGCCTTACTCTCTGTGCAGAGCTAATTCAAGGCAACCCCACTCTACTAAGGGCTTGCCAAGTAGGGTGCGGGGCTACATGCAGGGCTGGATGTAGGAAACCATCCGTTTGTACAGAATACACGTGTATCGGGAGCTACGGGCCCGGTCAGGTCACTCCTATGGGAGGCTCTCAGTAACTATGAAGCGGGCGAAAGAGATAGTCCTGGGAGAGGGCTCTGCAGCCCTCTCCCTCCTCGTTGGCATCATAGCCCTCGCGTTTTTTCCTATTCCCGTGGTCGTATACATCTTCTATCTTATTTGGCTTGCTTACGTTGAAAACCAAGTTCATCGTTGGATACAGCCATTGCTCACGACCTGGCCGCGACTGGGAGCTTGTGGGGCTATGGGGCTTGGACTTGTAGCCAGGGCGTGGCAACTCACGCCTCCAAATCCTAATCTGTTGGCTCCTGAGTTAAACCCTCTTACCTTCAGCTTCTGGACGTTGATACTCGTTGGAGTAGGACTATTCTGGTTCTGTGTAGATGCTGCTAAAAAATTGTGGAGAACACGCAGGGAGTAATATGCGTCTTCTTGGTGTGCTTTTAAGTATTATCATGTTGATTGTAGGAGTGCTTGCTATGCTCTTCTTTCTCCCGAAGGAACGCCAACCTCTCATTCAAAGCCAATTCGTCATTGACCCAGAGGTCTTCTTCGTCTGGGATGAGACGAAGAAGCTCTATAAGATTGAGCCCGTCGGCCTAGAGACCTTACACCAAGAGCCTTTCACTATTTACTTCCCCTCTCAATATCAAGTCCAGGCTGAGGAAGTCGCGCAAGCTCTCGCCCAAATCTGGCAGGTCGTCAGGCACCGCCTCGGCTTAGACCTAGGAGCGTTTAGCGTTGTTCTCGTGCTCCTTCGGGAGGATATGGGCGGCGTCTTCATCGAGAGCTGGCCTGACAAGCCCGTGCCCCTATTCTTAGTCAGCTCGATGAAGTGGACAAGAATGTCTGAAGCCCCTCAGCCTACTCGACTCACTGTCTATGCGGTATTCCCCCACGAGGCGGCCCATTTCGCGCTCATGTGGGAAGGGCATTGGCTTGAGGAGGGCATCGCTGAATATATTGGCTTTCGCGTCGTTCAGGAGCTTGCTCCTGATCTGTGCGCAACCTGCCGTGAGGGTCGACAAAAATATATCCGTGAGATCTTATCTCAAAGCACTTATGACCTCACGCGAGAACCACCACAAGAATTTGTCGTTCACGATGGAGTCCGGCTCAAGGTCTCTTCTCCGGAAGAGGGGGCAGGGTATGGGGTCTCGCTGGCTTTCTGGCTCCAGGTCGCCCAAAATCACGGAGAAGAGGTTATTCGCCAGTTCTTAGAGCAAACAAGACGCTTGTCGCAGCCAACTGAACATGAGTTGGCTCGCATTCTCAGTGAGTTGACTGGCGAAGATATATGGAGTAAGCTCCAGCAGATGAACTTGCAAGAAGCGCTCCAGACGCTAGAGCAAGCGCCGTGTGAGGAGGGCCAGCTTACTGCACCTTGATTGATGACTTCAGCTCGAGAGCTGGCTGAGCGCCCTCTTCGGTCGCTGGGGTCGCTTGCCCAGAGATCACAAACGTCCCGGAAGCCGAGCCGGCTTTGATCTGATAGCTAAATTCTAATTTCTGGTTAGCGTTCATACCAAGCTGCGCGGCGCGCAGCTCACCCGATACTAATTGCATGCCACTGGGCAGCGTCTCGCTGACTACTAGCGCCCTCAGAGCGACCTTCGCTGTCACGACTACAGTAACCGTGAACGTCTGATTGGGGCTGAGCGTATCTGGGACAGTACGCGTATAGATAACAAGATCGTTTTCGATCTTGTCGGTGCGCCCCGAAGACGACGGCGGGGGCGGCGCTGGCGGCTCGATCACAAAGACTGTGCCCTTGGCAGAGCTACTTGCGCCCTTGTCGTCGGTGACCGTCAGCGTGACGACAAATGACCCCTTCTTGGTATACTCGTGCTCAGTGAACATGCCGTTGGCCTGGGCGCCGTCGCCGAAGTTCCAGACATAACTGACGATCTGCCCATCGGGATCGTTGGACGTTGCAGCGCTGAAGTGCACCGTCAGGGGGGCTTCGCCAAACGTCGGCGCGAACTCCATTGCTGCGATGGGGGGCTTATTTTCAAGCTTTGGCGGTGTCGTATCGCGCGTGCACGCAGCAAGCCCTAAACCCAGCACGATGACCAATGTGATCAGTCTTCTTAGTATCATTGCAAACGTTATTGTAGCGAATAAGTCCTCAAGATGCCAAATCTCAGCCCCGTTCTTTTGCTGGCAACCGAAATTCCCCGATGATCATGGCGATTACCACGAGCGCGCCGCCGAGCCAGCCTTGCGTGCTGAGCGTCTCGCCAAGAAGAAAGTACGCGAAGATCGCGGCGAAGACCGGCTCCAGTGCGAAAATTAAAGCTGCGGCATATGCGGGCACAACGCGCTGCGCCAGCGCTTGGAGCCATAAGACTAATGCTGTCGCAAAGATCGCTAAATAGAGCAGCGCAACAATTGCTGATGCGCTCAGATTTTTGAGCGCGTGCAGATCAGGAACGGCCCAGACCCAACTGAGTAGCGCCACCACAATAATCTGCAGCGAGGTGAGCACGATGGGCTTGTGATGCGCCGCGATCTCGCCCAGATAGACGATATACAGAGCATACGCAAGCGCTGTAGCTAAGACCCAGAAATCCCCCACAACAAGCCCTTCGTTGGGGTTAAGCGTCATCAGCCCAAGCCCGACAAGCGCTAAGATCGCCGCAAGCCATACCCGCACAGGGACTCTCTGTCGGAGCCAGATCGCCCCGACGATTGGGGTTAAAATCACACTCAAACCCGTGATAAACGCGGCTTTGGACGCTGTGGTCGTGAGCATCCCTACACTCTGAGTCGCATAGCCAGCGAAGCTCAGCACTCCCAAGATCAGCCCAGGGAGGAGCGTCTTGCGCTCCGGCTTCACCCACAGCAGCACAAGAGCTGCGAAGCTGAAGCGGATTGCCAAGAGTATCGGCACGGGAACTGTCTCGATGGTTTCTTTAATAATCGCGAAGGTGCTGCCCCAAATCAGCGTCACGAAGACCAAGAGCAGCACCCCGACGATGGGCGAGGGCGTCATCGCGTCACATCAAGTGCTTCTTAAAGAACTTGACAATCTCGGTGTAGCACTTGACTTTGTTCTCGTACTTGAGGACGTCGTGCCCTTCGTTCTCGAAGACTATATAGTCTATCTGCTTGCCCTGGGCGCGCAGCTCGTTGACTAAATCTGTCGATTCAGCCTCACGCACGCGTGGGTCGTTGCGCCCTTGAATCACTAACAGCGGGCACGCGAGCTGATGGAGGTAAGTCTTGGGAGACCGCTCGATGAAAAATTCTCGATCTTTGTCTGGATGCCCTACAGCGAGATAGAAGTAGGTCTTCCATGTTTCTGGAATGCGCTCGATGAACGTGAAGAGATTGTACGGGCCGAACATGTCGCACCCGGCCTTCCAAAGCTCTGGGTGTCGGCCCACAAGCATCAGCGTCATATATCCCCCGTAGGAGCGGCCCATCACTCCAACGCGCGTCATATCGAGTCTTTTGTCTTTCTTGAGGAACTCGAAGCCTGCGACGTGATCTAATCTGTCTTTGCCGCCCCAGTCGCGATCGACTTGCTTCATATATTTCAAGCCGTAGCCGGAGCTGCCCCGCACATTGGGCACAAAAACCGCAAAGCCGTTGAGCGTAAAATACTGAATCAGGGGCATGGAGAACCACGCGAAGTTGGGGCGCTCTTGGCTCTGCGGCCCGCCGTGAATGTAGAAGATCACCGGGTATGGCGCAGCGTATCCCAATTTCTTCGTGGGCAAGTAGAGCCGCGCTGAGATTCTCAATCCGTCATGGCTGATATACGACGCGTCTTCGCCAGCAGAGAGCAGCTCTTTGGGGATCCCCAAGATGCGCTCGTTCGTCTGGGGTTTGATCGTTCTGCCTTCGATGAGATAGAGCTGCGTCGGGGAATTCGCTGTCGAGAACGACGCGATGTAGCGATTGCGCTTCTTATCGTAATAGAGCGACTGCACCACGCCATTGCTCAGCGTCCCCTTCCCCATGATATTCTTCGTGATCTTGAAGACGAGCTTTTTTTCGTCAAAAGTCCCTTCGTAGACCCACGAGCAGCCGTCAATGTTGTAGCTGAGCAGATAGCGATTCTCCCTGAGATGTTCAAGATACTCAAGCTCACCCATGCCCTTATGTATCGTGCCCTTGATCGTGACGGGCTGAACGTCTTCGGGCTTGGAGAGCTTCATATAGCCCAGACCGTATGTATCTTCAAAGAGCGAGGTGACGAAGAGCAAGCCCTTGTCCCTGGGCGTGAAATGACATGAGCTAATAGAATTGAGCGGGACTTCTTCGCCCTTGTCGCGGGCCTCGATGGGCTTACCGTAGAGCAGCGTTCTCTCTCTGTCGCCACGCTCACGAATATAGACGACGTGATCTCCCGCAGTATAGCCGTCAATGAGAATAAATTTTGAGTGCTCTCTGTTGGCCCCGGCGACCCAGTTGCCATAGAGACTCGTCCCTAAATCTTCGAGCTTCAGCTTTTGCAGATCGACGCGATATGTTTGATGGACGGGGCTGGTGCGCGGGTCGACTTGGAAGAACGCGGTGTTCTTCTCCCAATCGCAATGGTGCGCGTGTACCTGCTGGCCCTTGAACTGATCGCCAAAGACTGGTTCAGGAATGCCGCCGTCGATGGGGATAAAGCACGGCTGATAGTTCTCGTCGCCGTCGCGATCGATCATCACTAAGATCTTGTTGAGCTTAGGAAAGACGTAGAACGGCACGCCGCCCATGAGCGTAGGGTTCTGCAAGGCGATATCTGGGGGCAGGAGGGGTTCTGGGACGCTGCCGCCCTTATTCATTGCGTAGAGACTCAGTCTCCCTGACAGATCGCTGATGAAGTAGATGCGATCTCCAACGATCTGGGGGCTTAAGAAGAGCCGCGCTGAAAGTAACGATTCAATGCGAAATGCATTAGACATAAGGGTACTCCTTTCTCTAGCGCTATCTTAGGGCAAACTTTGACATATCTCAAGTAAAGAAGGGGGTAGACGGACTACCCCCTTCTGCTAAGTTGAGTTTGGTTTGACTAATCTTTCGCCTCGTCGATGGCTGTGCGCATCTGGTGTATGGTGCGCTCCATGCGATCAAGCAAGTCTTCGATGCTCTCGCGGTCCATCTCGTCCCACGCGGTCTCTAGGTCATTGCGCTGCTCCATAAGATCATCAAGCAAGGGATTGAGCTTGTCGATGAGATCCTTCTTGGACACGTAAGCCATAGGTGCATCACCTCTGGATTACGAGTCTTAGAAGAGCGTTTTTATTATCTCTTATGAGGCGTGAAGATGCAAGTCAGTCGCCGGCAAAGCGCGCAAAGATAGTCTCGACGTGCTTCATGTGATATTCGTAATCGAACACCTCGTCGAGTTCTTGAGGGCTGAGCAATCTCTGAATCTCCGGGTGTGTGGAGACGAGCGATCTGAACTCTTTCTTCTCAGCTATAGCTTTGGCAGCGAGCTCGCCGATCAGCTCATGCGCCCGCGCCCGTGCCATCCCTTTATCTATGAGCTTTAAGAGAAGAGCTTGCGAGAAAACTGTGCCATAGCTGAGTTCTAAATTCTCTCTCATGCGCTCCGAATTGACGACGAGCTGCTCGATCACGCTTGTCATCCTGACGAGCATATAATGCAGCGCGAGAAAACTATCGGGATAGATGATGCGTTCGACCGACGAGCGCGTCAAGTCTTGTTCGTGCCAGATCGTCTGGTTCTCTAGAGCCGCTAAGGCGTTCATGCGCACGATTCGGGCAAGCCCCGTCAGCGTCTCACACGTTGATGGATTCTGTTTATGGGGCATGGACGACGAGCCATGGGGACGGCCCTCACGAACTTCGGCGATCTCGGTGCGATGGAGATTTCTGATCTCTGTCGCGATCTTTTCTATCGTTCCGGCACAGATCGCCAGCGTCGTCAAGACGTGCGCGTGAAGATCTCGCTGCACGATCTGGTTGGAGATCGGCGCGGGAGTTAAGCCGAGCTTGGCGCAGACGCGGCGCTCGACTTCCGGGTCGACGTGCGCGTACGTGCCCACTGAGCCGGAAATCTTCCCGACTGAGATGAGCTTCTGCGCGTCTTTGAGGCGCTGAATGTTGCGCCCCATCTCGTCGTACCAGATTAATAATTTAAGCCCAAAAGTGATCGGCTCGGCGTGCATGCCGTGGGTGCGCCCGACCATGAGCGTTCGTTTGTGCTCAACAGCGCGGCGCTTGAGGACTGCCGCGAGCCTGGTCGCATCGTCGATGAGAATCGCTAAGGCTTCTTTGAAAGCTAATCCCAGAGCTGTGTCTTCAATATCATACGACGTCAGCCCGCGATGGATATAGCGTCCCTCCGGACCGACGCTCTCTTCTAACGAGCGCACAAACGCCAAGAGATCGTGCCCAATCTGGGACTCGATCTCTTTTGCTCGAGCGATATTCAACCGTGCTCTCTCTCTGATCGCTTGGGCAGCTTCTTTAGGGATATAGCCCAGCTCGGCTTGGGCTTCAGCGACAGCCAGCTCGACGTGGAGCCAGCGCTGATACTTGGCCTCCTCGGTCCAGAGCTCCTTCATCGGCGAGAGCGAGTATCGCTCGATCATGGCAGAGTCTCTTTAAATCAACCCCATCTCTTTGCCGACCTTCTTGAACGCGTTGAGTGCGAAGTCCAGGTCTTCTTTCGTGTGCATGGCGGTCACGATGGTGCGCACGCGGGCTTTGTCGCGCGCCACCATGGGGAAGACGATCTCTTGGGCGAAGACGCCCTCTTCAAAAAGTCTCTTTGCTAATTTCTTGGCGTTGTGGCTGCTGCCGACGATCACCGGCGTGATGGGGGTCTCGCTTGCCCCGGTGTTAAAGCCAAGTTTGTTGAGCTCGCTCTTGAAGTAGCGTGCGTTCTCCCAGAGCTTCCTCACGAGTTGTTCGCCTTCGGGGCTCTCTAAGATCTCAATAGCAGCGATGGCTGCAGCGACGACCGCCGGTGGGTGCGCCGTTGAGAGCAGCCACGGGCGCGCTTTTTGAATCAGAAATTCTATGAGCTTCTTCGAGCCGGCAATGTACCCACCCATTGTGCCGAGCGCTTTGCTGAGCGTGCCCATCTGAATGTCGACTCTGCCATGGAGCCCGAAGTGGTCGACGGAGCCGCGACCGGCTCGCCCCAGCACCCCCGAGGCATGCGCGTCGTCGACCATAAATATTAAGTCGAACTCTTCGGCAACGTCAGCAAGCTCTTTCATGGGGGCGATGTCGCCATCCATGCTGAAGACGGCATCTGTCACTAACAGCGCGCGGCGATACTTCTGACGCGTCTCTTTGCAGAGTTGTCTGAGGGCATCGACGTCTCTGTGGGGCCATTTGATGATCTCGGCCTTGCTGAGGCGGCAGCCGTCGATGATCGAGCCGTGATTGAGCTCTTCAGAATAGATGACGTCGCCGGGGCCGACGAGCGCTTGAATGGTCCCCAAGTTTGCAGCGAATCCGCTCTGAAAGACGAGCGCTGCTTCGACGCCTTTAAAATGCGCGATCTTCTCTTCTAATTGTCTGTGCAGGGTCATCGTGCCGGCGATGGGGCGCACAGCCCCTGCGCCAGCACCGAACTGATCTATCGCTCTCTTGGCCGCCTCGCGCATCTTGGGATGGTTTGTCAAGCCCAGATAATTATTCGACGAGAGATTGACGACTTCTTTGCCGTCGAAGATGGCGCGGGCGCGTTGCTCGCTCTGAAGCGTTCGTGGTCTCCAGACGAAGCCCTGTTCTTCTAAGTTTTTCAGCTCTTGGTCGAGAAAGCTCAAACGATCTGTCTTCACGGGGGTTGTCATAATCTCCTCCTTCGATCTATAATGTGCACACGGGCATTTTATACTACTGGAAGTGAAGCGTCAAAAGTGTAGAAGAAGGAGAGCCATATGCGTCTGATGAGGCGCGTCGGGTTGGGCGCAGCCTTAGTCATACTCGCAGTAGCTGCATCAAAGATAGAGCCAGTTGGGCTGGCGCAAGCAGACTGCACAGTGATCGTTCAGCCGGGGCAGTCGATTCAGAAAGCAATTGACAGCGTGCCAGAGGGTGCGGTCATCTGCTTGGCGGAAGGAACATGGGAGGAAGGAATCGATATCATAAAGGGCCTGACGTTACGTGGCGCAGGCTTAGAGAAGACCAAGCTCGTGTCAAAAGCAGGCATTTACATCTCAAGCTCCCTTAAGGGTGCAGTGTCTCTTGAGAGGCTCACTATTACTGGAGGTAGTTTGCAAAATATCTTGATATTTGGTACTACCAAGGTGAACATTTTAGACTCTCGGGTTTCAGGTAGTAATGAGGAGGGTATTCGCATATTGGGCCCGGCTGATGTTACCATTACTAACTCCCATCTATTAGAGAATAAAGGATACGGCATCTATATGCAGGAATCGGGACAAGTTACTATCGTCAACTCTCGGATCTCAAACAACAGTGCAGGGATATTCATGATGAATCTCTATGCATTCGGCGCAATCAAAGCTACTATTATTGATTCCCAAATCACAGCGAACCGCTAGGGAGGTATTACCCTTGGAGGGGTGCGAGAAGCTGAAGCTCAAGCTGAGATCAAAAACTCTCTTATTCAAGACAACGGCACAAGCGAGGACTGTAAGAAGAAGGAATTTGCCTGCGACGGTATCACCATGTATTTTCATGCCTATGTGAAGCTCATTAGCTCGAATATTCTCAATAATGCAGACTGGGGAATAAGTTCTATGCTCAAGCAGTGTGGGGCCGACGAAGATGTTTTCTGGGGACATGCGGTCTTTGAATCAATGGAGCTTGCTGATATCAGCGGAAACAATGTGACAGGCAATCAAAACGGCATGGGCAACCCCGGCACTCACCCTTGGAACCGTCCAGGTGTGCCCGATGGCCAAGTCTGCTTGCCGTGATCACTTGCCAAGCGTGCTGCCGAGAGCTTATACTATCACATGGGACGGAATCGCAAGCTGCGCAAGCGCATTGCAGGCTTACAAGAGCAGATTGCGCTGCATCGTGCCAAGATCGAGCGTGAGCGAGCAAAGGCTACTCCTGATCAGCGACTCTTACTCAAGTGGGAGAAAGACATCGCCGTATGGGAAAGGCAGATCGCTCGGTTGAAAGCAAAGCTTCCTGGACGAAAGGAGAAACGCAATGAACAAGACAGAAACGGCTAAGACAGTGCTTCAGCCTACAAATGAGTTCTTAGAGCGCTCGCTCGATGAGTTGGCAGAAGAGTGCGCTCACGTGCTAGGGCTACTTGTGCGCTTGCGGGGTCTCCCTGAAGGGGAAGAGCGCGATACGCTCGAAGGCAAACTCTACGCGAGCTTAAGCCATTTGTATCGAGAGAGCCAAGCGATCTTGCGCGAGTGGGATCGCTTGATAGAGACTATGCCAGAGGACTGACTATGCCCAAGCGCGTCATCAAAACCGACAAAGCTCCAGCAGCCATCGGCCCGTACTCTCAAGCGATAGTTGCCAACGGCTTCGTCTTCGTCTCCGGGCAGATCCCCCTCGATCCGAAGACAGGTCAGCTCGTCCAAGGTGACATCCAAGCCCAAGCCCGGCAGTGCTTGGAAAACTTAAAAGCGATCCTAGAAGCTGCCGGCAGCTCGATGGACAAGCTCGTCAAGGTGACCGTCTTCGCCAAAGACTTACAGGACTTTCAGGCGATTAACCAAGTTTACGCTGAGTACTTCAAAGAAGACCCTCCAGCTCGATCGTTTGTCGAAGTCTCTCGATTGCCGAGAGACGCCGCGATCGAGATAGAGGGGATCGCGCTGCTGGACTGACCAGCACTCTCTCAGCTCATTGTGCTAATGGACCAGGCTAGAAGACCCCGAACGCTTTCAGCGCGGCGAGCACGCCAATTGCCACCCCCAGCGCGCCAATCATCATGTTCGTTTGCAGCTGGTTCTCAGCAGCAGCGAGTCGCTTCTTCAGGGCTGCTGACTCTTCTTGCATCTTCTGGATCTGGGCTGTTTGCTCTTCCAGCTGCGCCTGGAGAGCCGCAAGGCCCTCTTCGGTCTTGAGCACTTTGTTCGTAAGACCTGACACGACGTTGCCCAAGCCCTTCACCTGCTCGCGCAGCTCTGCGATCTTCGCCGTCAGCTCGTCAGCTTTCTGCGGGTCAACGGGTAGCTTGATTTGCTTCTCTAGGGCGCTCACGCGCTCCTGCAGCGCCATGACTTGATCGCTGAGGGCGAGCACCTGCCGGACACGATCCTCCATGCCCTTGAGGCGAACGTTCAGTTGGTCGATCATGCCCTCACTCTGAAAGATTCTCGAAGAGAGCAGATCGAACTTCTCTTTTGTCCCCTGAGCTAAGCCCGCGATGCTCGTCTCAAGATTAGCGATCTTGGGCTGGATTTCATTAGAAAGCTTCTTCTCCAGGCCCTGCAGGTCGCGGAGCATGCTCTCGGCTTGCTTCAGCTCGAACGAGATCTCTTTGACGATCTCTGCTAATCCCCCGGCTTGCTGTACCTGGAACGAGAGGTCCTTGAGCATCTGCTCCAGGCGCTTGAACCCCTGCTCGAGCTTGAAGACCTTCTCGGCTAACTCGTCTTTATCAGACTGTTGCGCCCACGCGGGCACAGCCAACGCGACCATCACGACCAGCAGCACGATGCCAAGACGCTTCATCGTCGGTTCGTCCTCCTTCATCAATAATTGCTTGTGTGCCCTAGTCTAATAGTAGTCCGGATCACGCCCAAGGAGCGGTGTCAACGGGGGTGCGGACGTTGGGCACCGACCAAGGGGGCAACTTGCGCACACCCACCCTCCCTCTGGTATAATACGGCGCCAGAGGGGGTGGCCATGACCAGGGTGAGGCATCAACAAGATTTGTCAGATCTGATCGAGGATTTTGTCAATTCGCTCGACGTCAACCCCTCCTCTATCCGCACCTATCGCGAGGGGCTGAAAAATTTTCTCAACTGGCGGAATGGCAGACCTCCTGAGGCCCTCGTCACGCCCAGCGAGATCAAGCTCTATAAAGAATGGTTACGGCAACACCATGCAGCGAACACCGTCGCAACGTATCTCGTTGCGCTACGCCGGTTCTTTCAATACTGTGTGGCCGAAGGGCTGTATCCTGAAAACCCTGTAGAGAACGTGAAGGGGATTCGGCGGCCGCGGGGGCATCTGCGACAAGACATCTCCCGCGAGGGCCTACGTATGCTCTTCGACTCTGTCGATCGCTCGACGCTCATGGGCAAGCGCGATTTCGCTATTATGAATCTCATGGCGCGCAACGGCTTGCGCGTGATCGAGATCGTGCGGGCTAATGTCGGGGATATAGAAAACCGTCGCGGGCGCCAGATCTTGAGGATTTGGGGGAAGGGGCGCGATGAGCGTGACGAGTTCGTCGTCTTAGCAGAGCCGACAGTCCAAGCGCTTGCGGATTGGCTTGCGGCGCGCGGCCCGGCGAAGCCTTCCGATCCGTTATTTGTTGGGGTGCGGGCGCGCAACAAGGGCCGCCGCCTCACCACCCGCCAGGTCAACCGTATTATCAATAGATATCTTATTAAAACTGGACTGAAGACCGAGAAGATCTCACCCCATAGCTTGCGACACAGCTTCGTGACGCTCGCGATCCAGAGCGGCGCTTCTATTATTGAGGCTCAGATCGCGGCAAGACATAAGTCTATCGAGACGACGCGCGTCTACTTCCACGAGCACGATAGATTAGAATCGCCCACCGAAGATAAGATTCAGATCTAGCGCCGCACAATGAAGTTCAAGAAGGCTGTGCTCAGTTGACGCGGGTTAATGGGACGATCCTGATGCTGCCAATACTCTAAAATGTGGACCAAGGCCCCAAAGAGCGCAACAGCGATCAGGTCTGGGGGTTGAGGATGGGTGATGAGGTTAGCGGCCTGCGCCAGCGTCAGAGCTTGTCGGAACAAGCGGAGCACCCGCTCTCGGAGCTGATGGCCGACTGCTGCGGTCACCCCTGAGCCGGGCTGCCCTGCCAACAGCAGAGCGCGGAGCCGCTCTGGACGGCTCGTGGCCCACTGAGCTAATCCCTCGATGACAGCGCGTAATTGCTCAAGGGGATCAGCATCAGAAGCAAGAGGAGGCGCAAGCCCCTCAAGCTCTGCTTCGAGCGCCTGTTGGATCAACCGGCGCTTGCTCTTAAAGTGATAATAGACCGTCCCTTTTGCGACGTGGGCCTGGCGCGCGATCTCCTCGACCGAAGCGTGTTGGCCGCGCTCGGCAAAGAGCTTTAAAGCTGCCTCGAGGAGGCGCTCCCGGGCCGCACGCTCTCTCTTCTTACTCACAATTACTCTTTCATGAGGGCACCCCACAAGCCATCTGCCGCGGCGATCACCCCGAAGATCACACTGTTCCACAGGGCCTTAGGATCTTGAGCGAAGCCCAAAATCCATGGGGAGAAGAAGAGCCAAGCCCCAGCCACCACGTCCACCCAGAAAGCCCACTTCTGCTTGCCAAAGTAGGCCCACAGCGCGAACGCCGCTACGATTATCCCTACGATAATCCCATTCCAGAGGGCTGTTGTCTCCAACCCCAGCAACCCACCCGAGATGACGACCCACGCTCCAACAACCACATTGACCCATACCGGCCACGCTTGCTTCTCCGCTGCCATAGAGTACACCTCCTTATTATATTATACTGACCGGTCAGTATAAAATTATATCCGTGTGAGCGCAGATAGCAAAGACCGTTAAGTTTTCTTAACGGACATATAGTTAAAGTGTCCTGAAACAATCTGGATTTTCCGAGCCATATCGCGTAAAACGCCCTCGTTTGGCTTTCGAGCGCCTCTGCTTAAAATTTCTCAAGCATAGGCCGGGCAAGCCAAAAGCAAGCGTTTTATGAGATCTCTCTCCAAAAATCTCTTCCCGAAACGAAAATTGCCTCCAGTCGGTAGCCCACACCACACTCCTAGTTCACTCTCCCTGGGAATCGATGTCTATAGACTGTGTAATAGCCGTCACTGTCCTGGCGCGCTTGAGCACGTACAATCAAGCCAACGCTAAAGGGGGGATAGACACATGCGGAATCGCACGTGGTTTGGCAGGATTGTGGTAGTCCTGCTCGTGGCGATGCTCTTGGCCGTGGGGGCGACCGGATCGGCCCAGGACGACAAGAGCGTCAAGGATAAGGTGGCCCAGCTCGAGAAGCAGCTCAAAGAGCTGGAAGCCGTGGTCAAGTCGCTCTCCATCGAGCTGCAGAAGCTCACGCAAGCCGGCACCGGCGAGATCGAGAATATCCGGCCGCGTCTCTTTGCCGTGGAGCAGCTGGCTAAGGATCTCTCGTTCGATCTCAAGAAGCTCGGTGGACGGATCAGCACTCTAGAAGGGACGGTCGAGCAGCTGGCAGAGCTGCCCCAGCAAGTAGCCGATCTGCGCTATAGCGTTGGGGAGATCGCCAGCCGCACCAAGGCCAATGAGTTAGCTATCAGCCAGCTGCGCGATCAGCTGGAGAAGCTCGCGGGCATGCAGGCGCTCGTCATCAATCTCCAAGGTACGGTAGGGACGCTGAGCGGTCGTGTGGAGTCGGTAGAGAAGGGCTTAGCCGCGCTCACGGACCAGGTGGGCAAGCTTCAGGCGCTCACGCCCTTGGTTAAGGGACTCCAGGACACCACGGCTAACTTAAGCGTCCGTGTCGGGCGTATCGAGGAGACGCTCGTCAAGCACAGCCAGCAATTAGAACAGCTATCGAGCGTTCCTGGAGTGGTCGTGACGATCCAGAGTTCCGTGGGCGAGCTGGCCAGCCGGGTCAGCAGCTTAGAGGGCAACTTTGCGCGGTTGCAGGACATCGTAGCGCGGCTCCAGGAGATGGTCAGTCAGCTCTCTGGGCGGCTCGATGCTGCCGAAGCCCGCGATGAAGAGACAGCTCGGAAGTTCAGCCAGCTGATGGACGGGTTCAGCAAGCTTATGATCGATATCGAGTCTCTCAAGATCAAGATCAACGAGCTGCAAGATCGGATTGGGAAGCTTGGTGTGCCACCTCCGGCGCCGGAGATGCCGGATGTCAAAGCACTGGTGCAGCAAGCTGTAGCGGAGAAGACCAAGGAGTTGCAGGCGCAGCTGGCACAAGCCAAGAAGGAAGCGCAAGAAGCGAAAGCTGCGGTCGAAGGCGCCAACAGCTTAGCGCTGATCGCGCTGGTGGCCGGCTTAGCTGGTGTCTTGATCGGGTTCTTGTTCTAAGCTGGGATCACCCCTTTGGCGGCAAGCGAGAGCTAGAAGCTCTCGGGGGATCTTGGCAAGGCCAGGGGTCGAGTGGGGGCGCCATGCTCCCCCTCGACTCTTTTTTTTAACTTTCTCTCCCTTCCTGGAAAAGTCCTGGCTCGACCTTAATCTAGCTTAAACTTTTCCTTAATCTTGCTTAAGGTTTTTTCTTAATCTCGCTTAAGTTCAACCTTAAGCAAGCCCAAGTTTTTTCTTAAGCGAGATTATGGTCAGGGTTGAGAAGCTGTGTTAAGGTGAAGCCGCAGCGTGCGATCCTTGACAGAGAAGAATGTGGGCGGGGTGCCGTGTGCCGGGGATGGCCCTACAGGAAGCTCCGCACCCCGCCCAAGACTCCATAGGGGGTGAGAGCATGACCTAAGAAGACACACAGAGCAGCAGCCAAACCCAAATCTTAATCTCACACAAAGGAGGAGATGCAGATGCTAAGACGATATAAATTATTCGCAACAATGGCTGGCTTGGCTTTAATGGCTGCCTTAGGGTTTGCTAGTTTATCAAATACGGCAGCTATTACTACATCATCCCTGCAGCCAATATCACTTCCTTCTAGGGATGAACTCATTAGCACAATTTTCGACCCAACCCCTCTCTTTACTGCAAGCGGAGAGCAAATCATCTTTGATGCTGATAAGATGGTTTTCCTCTCTGTAGGCAGTGGGACGTTTGCGTTCATACCACTGCACGCTGCCTACCAGCCAAGATTAGTTGAGCTTTATAAAGCATGGCAGGAATTTGAGAATGTAAGGGTTCCCTTGGGTGGGCTCTATATAGTTGAACCGATCAAAGTCAAAGGAGTGTATAACGAAGGCCCTGAGTTCTCTCTTCCGAAAGGGGCCTATGTTCTTAAGCTTGAACCGGTTAATCCTAAAGGGGATATTCTAAGGATCGCGATTGTAAATGAAGAAGGTCAAGTTGTGGGCCACGTTACTGGTGACATTCAACTGGTAGCTCAACCTCAGTTCTTGAAATCCAGACCGTTTATTCGTACAAAGCAAGTTAGTGATTCCATGACGCTAGCAGAGTTCGAAATCCCATGGCTGACGCCCTCTACCGTTAACACTATAGATCTAGACAATATTGCATTAGGACCAATAACGGATTTTCTGACAGGTTTGGGTGCTGGCATTGCCATGGCAATGGTGATTCTCTTGCTTTAAAGGAGGGATTAACAATGCTAAAAACAATAAAGATAGTGCTCGTAGCGTCTTTAGCGATCTTGTTAATGGGGACGCCAATGGTTCAAGCCGTGAGCCAGGGGGAGAATTTGTCAAGATCACGTATCGTAAGCGGTTTACGAGCAGCTTTCAGCGTTGCCCTAACAGCATCAGGAGAGACTATCTTATTAGATGAAGACAAGGCTCTCTTCCTTTCTGAACTTAAAGGAAGCTTGGTCTTTGTCCCTCTACATCCCAGTTATTGGCCGCGAGTCGAAGAGTTCCTTAAAGCTATGGATGAAGGACAAGAGGTCACTGCTCCTGTAGGAGGTTTATACGTCATCGAACCTGTTACAGTAAGAGATTACCAAGGATTTAATTTTACCTTGGCTAGGGGTCCGTATTTGCTCCGGTGGGCTAAGGATAAAGTTCTCATTGTTGACCAAGAAGGCAATGTCCGGGGAGCAGTCCCGTATGAGCTGAAGTTTCCTAACAGGCTTAGGGAGCCGGTAGTAAATGTAGATCAAGCTGGAGAGTCTACGGTATTCCGTGTGGATGCTCCTTGGATATGGTCAACACCTGCAACAGATGGCGGAAACGCCTTCATGCATCCGGACATGTTGTTAGATGATAGACATGCAATAGCTGGGTTCGCAGTTGGTGTCATACTAGTTGTCATATTTGTTCTATTGTAGCGTAGTAAGGGGCTGAGGCTAGCCAAGAAGCTAAATCAAACTGAACTCTTGGCTAGCCTCAGTGGCCAATTTAGTCTAAAATAACCATCTGAAAGGAGGCTTTATGAAAACCAGATGGTGTTTTAGCACAGTAATGTTGTTTCTATTATATATGACTGCTATAGCCTTTGGGGGAGCTCTAACATACATAATACGGGGCTTAAGAGAGGGTCAAACTGACTTTCAACTTTGGTTCCTTGCCCTGGCTTCTCTATTATTGTCGTTAGCAATAATATTGAGGTCTAGAGAGGTCTAGATCAGATTAAACACTGCAGAAGTGTAAATACGAAGTGCTCCAGACGCTGAAGCGGGCGGCGTGGGCACCTTAGCTGATCTTCCCTAGAAAGCCCTCCGGCGTGAGAGCTATCTCTTTCCGCTCCGCTCGATTAATCGTCGTGAGCAGCGCTTGATCCCTGGAGATGAGAAAGTCTGCGGTAGCCCGCGCTATCGCGTAGTAGAGCGCATCGAATGGCCCTAAGGGCAGCCGCCCCTGCAGATTATACGCCGCAATCATGTCCGCCTCCGTAGGCACCAGCACAGTGAGATTGGGGATTTGCTGAATCTTCTTGATAGCACTGGCGATCTCTCCCTCCGACCAGCGCTTCTTGCGCCGCAGCACAAAGCGCAATTCCATCACGTTCACTATCGTAATGAACCCTCTGAGCTTCCCCGCTTCCACTCGCTTCAGAATCTGATATGACGCCCTCCAGAGTGCTTGCCCCGTTACAGAGTCAACCTCCTTGGCCAGCCAGTTGATGAGGACATCAGTGTCGAGAAAGACCTTGATAGCGGCCATACCCGCTCTCGCGCAACTCTTTGAGGTACTCTGTGCTGCTTCGGCCTTCAGGGAGGGCTCCTTCAAAGGCTCCCAATAGGGCATCGACCACGCTGGCCTTCTTTCGGGTGATAGGGGTGTTAACCTTGTATCCGAAGCTTTCGATGAACTCCACCAACTCTTGTAAAGCGAGTGGCATAGACTTCCCTCCTAGCGGTGATTGATTGTACCCATATTCCCCTTGTAGGGCAAGTTGGGGTGATGGAGTGAAGCTGCAGCGTGCGATCCGTGACAGAGAAAGAGAGTGAAGGGGCGGGGTGCCGAAGTCCAGGGGATGGCCTGCAAGGGAGCCCCGCACCCCGCCCCAAGACTCACGGGAGGTGAGAGCATGACCTAAGAAGACACGCAGAGCCGCAGCCAAACCAAGAACTAAATCTCACACACAGAAGGAGAGATGCCGATGTTCACGAGATTCTCCAGACTCAGCCAAGCAGCGAAGATCGGCGGGGCAGTGCTGATGTCGGCCTTGCTGCTGTGGGCGACTTCGGGAGTGCAGCTAGCTGGCCAGCAGGCTGGTCCAGGGCCTGTGCGCAACCAGATGCTCCAACAGTTGGCGAATAATCTCGCGCAGCTGACTGCCTCAGCGGTGAACAACCTGGATATAGAAGAGGCTGTCTTTGGTAGCTTACCTGACGGCACTATAGCCTACATTCCTCTTGCTAGGGACGCACCGGCTTGGCAACTGTTAGTTGATCTTGTCGTGCACCGCAAGCCTGTAGGCCCGGTTCCTATTGGGATGCTGTATGTGGACCATGAATGGGATGGCGGAGCGTTTAAGCTAAAGCCAGGGTACTATCAGCTTAAGGTCACCCATTATCTCTGGTGGTTGCCTGAAGTTGTCGGTGGCCTTTGGCTGACTGCTGAAGATGAAGAAACTATTACAGTAATAGGTGAGGTAAGCTTTGGTGGGTTTACGCGCGATGTGCCACAGAAAGTTGTGCAATCCTTCACTGTGGGCAAGCAAAACCCTGTCTGGTTTGCTATTGCGCTTGGAGTTGCTTTAATGTTGACAGCAGGTGGTTGCACCATAAACATCAATAACCAGACCTGTAATCCAGGCGCAGTATGTGGGCAGCAGAACAATAACCAAAGTAATCCACCACCGCCTCCGCCACCTCCAGGAGGAGGGGGCGGTGGGGGAGGATAAACACTCTCTTAACCTTCGCTAATCAGCAACCGGGGCTCTTGCGTCGCATGTGCAAGAGCTCCCTTGCTGTAGCAACATCACTCTGATATACTTTGGCGTGCGCTTCCAGTGGATCGCGCGGAGTCCAGCTGAACGTTTATATCGGCGCAACCTAGAACTCTTCCCAACGCACAAGTTTCCTTTCGGTTGGCCCATCTTCTTCTTAATTACAGCTTCCCTATTTACTATTATTCAGTTCTTTCCACGACTACCTTGGGAGTCTGAATTCCCTAGGCCAATGACTGCCCTTGCTTTTCTAATCGTTTGCGTTTTTCTTCTTAAAATATTTCTGAGTTTATTTGGCCTAAGGCTCTCTACTCTTGGTCTATCTCGGCAAAGGCTCCTAAGAGAGATCGCATACGGCATGGGCGTCTATATCATAGTTGCTCTCTACGCAGTAGCCTCTAGCGTAATGCGTGGTATACCCCCGCAGCCTGATTGGCCAAGCATCTTGGTCCATGGATCATTCGAGCAACGGTTAGAAATCACTGCGTGGCTTTCAAAGTTACTAGTTACAGCTTGTGCGGTAGGAGTAAGTGAAGAGATGATATATCGAGGTTTGATCACGACCTTCCTATTAACGCGCTGGAACACTGCTGAGGGAGCACTTTGGGCATCTGCCCTAGTGTTTGCGTTTGCTCACCTTGAGTTCGAGCCGTCTGTCTTTATAGGCAGGGTAGTGATGGGTTATATATTTGGACTCCTTTACATATGGCGAAAGAATTTAACCGCGGCAATCTCTATGCATACCCTCCACAATTTTTGCGTTTGGGCTGGCTTGTTAGGGGGAAGATGATTCTAAAGCGAGCTGACAGGGGAAGACATCTGGACCAATCTCCAGAAGATGGATTTACAAGAAGTGCTCCAGACCCTGGAGCGCGCGGCGGAAGAACCTTAGGAAGGCTGAACACGCCGGATGCGGTACCGCCCCGGCTCGATGACCACAAAACTCCCGCGCAAATCTTCCCTCTTATGCTCGTCTAAGAATCGCCTCAGCTCCTGATGCACCGCCTCCACCGTCTCCGGATTCACCCGCAACAAGATCACCCCGCTGTGCTCACGATGACTAAGAAAGACCAGACTGCCATAGCCCTTGTCCCGTGTCACCAAGACTCGCCGCTGTCGGCGAGCATACACGAGAAGCTGCTCATCAGAAGCCCGCTCTAGCCCCACATCCGTCGCGCGCTCCACATCATGCCCCAAGGCACGAAGAAAATTCACCGTGACTTGCCAGACATCTTGATCGCTGAGAAAGCGCATGGGGACTAGCTCGCGATGTGAATCTCCTCGGATTTGACAAGCTCGGTAGCGTAGCGCACGCAGGCTTGGATGTCCTCCTCAGTAAGATCAGGATAATACTCGGCGACGATCTTAGAGAAGGGGATCCCTGCTTGCACCAGTTCGAGCACGCACCAGACAGGAATGCGGGTTCCTTCGAGGATGGGCTGACCAAAGTGAATAGAGGGATCGATCACGATGCGCCGTGCCGCCATGTTCTGGCCCCCTTGTTTGGGATTGCACGAATATTCTATCGGGGAGCTCCAGCCTTAGCAAATGTTAGAGTGACTCACGGGAGGTGAGAGCGCGACCTAAGAAGACGCACAGAGCAGCAGACAAACCAAATCTTAACGTTGTAGCTAATTAGTAGCTTAGTGCTTTGGCTTAAGAGCTGAGTTGTAAGAAGAGCACTATCTGCGGAAGTTAGGGCTCTTCTTGTTTTTCGCTCCCAAGTTTGTTTAAAATCTTCGGTTGAAAGGAGAGTGAAAATGCCCCCTTTATGGTTACTCATCGTGCTATTGATCATGGGTGTCCTCCTAGTTCTTCTGGTCATTTTTATCAGCATTAGTTCGGTTGCTGTCACATTTCGCCTTAAGGAGGGCAAGCCTCTCCGAGAGATCAACTTGGCTGAGATGGAGCGCCTGAAGCGTGGGGTATTTACTATTTATTTCTCTCCTAGACACCGAGGCTTAGCTGAAGAAGTGCTAAACGTTTTAGAACATGCGTGGCGTATCGTGCAAGAGCGATTCGCTATAGACCTTGAGCGTTTTGGAGTTGCCTTGGTCGTGCCCAAAGAGGGAGAAGATCTAGGAGGAGTAGTCCTCACCAGGAAGATCTGGGCGCTCTGGGATCAAATCTGGCCTGTTCTGACTTCACCTGGTTTACAAAGCCTCCGAGAAGCAGATTAAGGACACGCTTATGTTCATCTATTGTGGTATGGTTCACGAAGCGATGGAAATGAAAATAGCAAAGAGGCTTTATCATGATCGAACTGCTCGTTGGATCGGCGATGGCTTGGCCGAGTATATGGGCTATACGGTCACCAGCAAGCTAACCTCAGTGGTTCGTAATGAAGTGCTGGCTAGGCGTTGCCAGAACATCCAGGTAGGGTTACTGGATCACAAGGACGGAGCCGCTATGACTTGACCAAAGAGTTTCTTGTCAAAAGAGGGGAGAAGAAAGGTGAGACATCGGAGCAGAAGCCTACCGAGGGGATATCTGATCCAGGCTATGCTGTATCACTAGCGTTTTGGCTTCGAATCGCGCAGCAGCATGGCGAGGGCGTGATCAAGGAATTCTGGCAGCGCCTCAGCCAGCGTGGCTTCCCCAACGCACAAGAAGCTGCGCGTATCTTAAGCGAGCTGACAGGGGAAGACATCTGGGCCAAGCTCCAGAATATGGACTTGCGCGAAGTGCTGCAGACCCTGGAGCGCGCGGCGGGGGATTAGAACCCTCTTAGTGCGTCTCGCGATACCACACCCAAAAGAGAGTTGCTAAACCCATTGCTAATGCTGCTGACACAATCGCTACCAGAAACCACGTCAGCTCGTTCATCGCTTATTTCGGGCACCTCCTCTGGAGCTAAGGCTCTTAAGCGAGCTTATGGCCAAGGGCTGGGAGCCATGCTAGAGTAATAACTAATCACCGCAGCCCTCTTCGTAGCCGCAGCGACAGATTTTATGACACCCGACAATGACCGTAAATCGCTCTTGGCAGATGGGACAGATATTCGGATCCGGCGGCGGCAGGACCGGAGCAAGCTGCCGTGCGGGCCGCTGCCTTGAGCTCTCCTGACTGTGACGCCCAGAGGATCGCTTCTTGGCCATCAGCAGTATTATAGTATATAATCACTCGCTATGAACACTCACGCCATCCGGCTCGAACGGCTTCGCGATAGCTTCCAGCGTAAAAAGCTCGATGGGTTCTGTCTGGTCAACGTCGAGAGCTCTGATAGATCGAATCTCTACTATCTGACGGGGTTTTCGGGATCGTTCGGCGTGCTCCTCGTCACCAAAGATCGTCAGCTCTTCTTAACTGACTCCCGCTACATCACCCGTGCCCAAGAGATCATCTCGGACTACGAAGTCCTTGAGCTCAAAGGGCGCGTGACGACCGTTGCCACGAGAATTAATCGTTTAAAGCTTAAGAACATAGCGATCAACGCGCCAACGACCAGCACCTGGCTCTTCCATCAACTGCGCGACAGATTAAAAAAGACAAGACTGGTGCCTGTCGCAGGGCTGGTCGAGAGGCTGCGCACAGTCAAGGACGACTCTGAGATCAGAGCGATTGAGCGAGCGGTCCGTCTGACAGACAAAGCTTTTGAGTTTATCTTGGGCAGAGTGAAGCCTGGGGTGACCGAGCGCGAGCTGGCTTGGGAGATCGAGAAATATATTCGCACTCACGGGGGAGATGGGCTGGCGTTTGAGAGTATCGTGGCCACGGGAGCGACGACAGCCATGCCCCATTACGAACCCCAGGATCGAGAAGTGCAGAAGGGTGACTTCGTGCTCTTCGACATAGGAGCGAAAGTCGATCACTATTGTGCGGATCTGACGCGCACGGTAGTTGTGGGACGCGCGACGGCTGAACAAAAGAAAATCTATAAGATCGTTCTGGAAGCCCAGGAGCGCGCTATAAAGAATTTGCGAGCAGGGCTGACAAGCAAGCAAGCCGACGCGCCCGCGCGCGAGACGATCGCCAAAGCTGGGTATAAAAAGAACTTTGGGCACGGTACGGGGCATGGCTTGGGACTCGATATTCACGAGGCGCCGCGGCTCTCTCCCTTGGGGAAAGACAAATTACAAGCGGGCAATGTCGTCACGGTCGAGCCGGGGATCTATCTGCCGGGCTGGGGCGGGGTGCGCATCGAGGACGTCGCTGTTGTCGAAGAGAAGGGCTGCCGCGTGCTCACGCAAGCGCCCAAGAAGAAGTTGATCGAAGTCTAACAACGCGCTCAGGGTTCCCTTCGGCCTGAGTCGCTGAGGGAGACCAGCGCCTCCGGAAAGGGCGAGAAGAAGACTTGTGCCGATAGATAGGGCTCCTCAAATCGCAGCATCCAAGCTCGCAGGACCCCTATTAGAGTGCTCACGGGGTGTCGTCCCTCGCGATAGGCTGTCAGTAGATCCAGAAAGTATCCCTTCTCTGCCGGGGTAAGCCGATCGGAGAAGTACCCTAGGGCATGCATAAGCACGTTGATGACAGCAGGGCGGCGCGGGGGGCGTACAAGGGCTGCCCGGAATCGTGGGGCATACTCTGCAAGCACGCGGGAGAATGGGTACCTATGAGAGTTTGCGACGATCCGGCCAAGCTCTCTCAAGCGTGCTTGATTATATGCCATCAGGAGGAACTTGTGGCGGGTGTGAAACTCGACGAGCGCTCTCATCTCACCGGAGCTTGCGGCTTCGCGCAGTCGAGCCAAGGAAAAGACTGCTGTAAAGAAGTGCTCGCGGATGGCTTTATTGGTGAGGCGACCCTCGTCTTCCACAGGGAGATCGGGGAAGCGCGCGCGCACGGCTCCGCCGAAGAGCCCTGGGCCGATCCCTACCGTGGGAGCGTCTTCGGGCCCTGCATAGATCTTGGCGTCCTTGATCCCACAGGACGGAGAACGGTTCTTGAGGATGAAGCCGTCTACTGGGGGCAGTGAGTCCAGAAACGACTCTGCAAAGTTCTGCATAGCTTCTGTCAGGTCGCGGCTGGTGGCCGGCTGAATAAGCCGGATCTCTTTCCCAATACGCACTAGCCGTACCGGCGGGCGAGGCGTACCAAGCCCCAACTCCATCTCCGGGCAGACAGGGATAAGCTCTACATACTGTTGAAGAGCTACTACTATAGGCTCCGGGATGATGCTCCCGTCATAGCGACAGTGTTCCAGCCCCAAGCATTTGCTTACGACGATTCGCGGTTTGACCATGAGTGACCTCCCACGGTACACCTGGGCTCAGCTCTCTATCATACCGTATTTTCTTGTAAAGCCCTCGGGGGTCATGGGGCGCACCTTGCCGAATATAGGGCGCTCTGAGAAGGGCCGATCATGGAGCCCAAAACACCACCCCACTCCGGCGTAGCTATTGGGATCTCGCCCGTCGAGCGCGTACTTGTTATTCAGATACAGCCCAATGCGCAAGGCCTCCTCAGGATGCGCTGTCCAGACGAGCAATCGCTTCCCCCAATACATCCGGAGGTAGTTATGCATCCGACCTGTCCGGATCAGAGCAGACTGAGCTGCGTTCCAGATGGGATCGTCTGTCTGGGCTGACTCCAGTTGATTAAGAGAGTAGATAGCTGGGCGGGGGTCAGCCGCGTGGGCTTGCAGGGTCTGTTGTGCCCACTGGGGAAGCCCAGCCCATGTATCGTAGTTTGGATTATACCAGACGAAATTGATCGCCAGCTCTCGGCGGATGATCAACTCTTCTAAGAAGACATGTGCGCTGGGATGGTCGACGCGGGAGACCTCCCAGGCGATCTCAACCGGGGAGATCTGCCCAAAGTGCAAGTATGGGCTCAAGCCTGACGTAGCGTCATGGCGTGGGTCGTTGCGAAGCTCCGCGTAGCGCGCGAGATTTTTCTCTAGAAAGCTTCTGAGCTGAGCTCGCGCGGCATGCGTCCCCGACGGAAGATCTACGGGTTCCACCAAGCGGTCTACTTCCAGCTGAGCGAAAATATTTTCTAGCGAATCTAAGTCAAGGGAAGGCTCGTCAAAGTTGGCTCGAACCTGCGGCGCCTGCTCTTGCAGGGGGCGAAGAAAGCGAGGGAGCAAGGGCTGGATACGGCGGCGCAGGACTGCTGCGCTCACTGCCTGGCGAGGGTAAGCCGTCTCTACCGGCACTACAGCGTCTCCCTCGATCTCTATCACTGAACACGAAGCTCGCTCTGCAAGATACGCGCGCCACGCGCGCTGATGGCGCAGATACCCGCGATCCGTCACGAGAACAGCTGCCCTATCAGCCAGGCTCAGGGCCACATCTGGCGGGTTCCCTAAGCGCATCACAAAGCCGATGTCTCGTTCACGTAGCGCTTGGGCCGCCTCCCGCAGGCCTTGGAGCATCCATGCATAGTGCCGAAGATTAGCTTCCGGATAATTTGGGGTCAGGCCGAAAACGACCAGAACGGGTAGCTTATGTTCGTTCGCGAGATCGATGGCGAACTCTAGGGCAGGATTCCAAAAAGCCCTCTGGGAAGCTTGCATCCAGTAGAGCACGTACTGTCCTCTCGCCGAGGGCCGGTCGTTCAAACGGTGAATCCGTTCAGGTTCTATGCGCGTCATAAGGTCTGGTCAGAGCACGGACTATCTCCAGGGCTTGGAGAGCGCTTTGCTCTTTGTCCTTGATTTCGAGCATTAGATCGAAGTCATACGGCTGACTCTCTTCTACGAAGCGACGGAAGTGCTCTCTGTCTAGTCGGTAAGCATGGCTTCCTGGGCGTCCTTGAGGCAAGGGAGAGGAGTAATCCACCATAAGGGGGCCATCTGTAGGCTTCCAGGTGGCCTGGGCTGCAGCGAGGGCCTCACTAAGCGTCGCCTGTCCGTCGGGGTAGACCTCCCAGTGAAAGACGTCGAGCAGGACGGGTAAGCCCGTCTCTTGGCTTACCCACAGACAGTCGTCAAGACTGAAGAGCCGCTCGTCGTTCTCGACGACCAAGCGAGCCCGCACCCTGGGATCGAGGCGCTCTACCTCGCGGACAAATCGCCGGAGTGCAGCTTGTTTGTCTCCGTAAAGACCGCCAATGTGAATCTGGATCTTTGCTGTCTGGTCTAGTCCCAGCAGTTCTAGAATACGGGCGTGGTAGTCCAGATCTCTGCGAGCTGCGGCCACGACCTCCGGGCGAGGAGAGTTGAGCAGCGTGTACTGGCCTGGATGCATGCTGATGCGCATTCTGTGCTCTCGGATGAACTTGCCGATGCGCGCGAAGTCTGGAGCGAAGAACTCGTACCACGGGAAGCGATTGGCTGGATGAGAAGCTAATGGGACCAAATCCGAAGTAATGCGAAAGAAGAAGAGGCCGTGGGCGACGTTCCACCGCAAGATGCGCTCAAGACACGCGAGATTTCCCGCTACGGTCTCGCGCAGCCGATCCCACGAAAGATTTGCTAGCCGGAAGGTCCGGCTGGGGCGACAATCTAGAGAGAGATTAATGCACGGGTATCCGATGCGCACGGCTTAGAGATCTATGATCCCTTCCCGACCCTCTTCCCACGCCTGTAGTATGGCCTGAGCGACCTGCTCTGGTGTGAGCGCATGGGCCGGAAGACGGAAGGGGACCTTATTCCAGAGAGGTGTTTGTACAGCCTGTGGTCGGACGACCGTTACGCGGCGGCGCGTCTCTTTGCGAATGACTTCGGCAAGGGCTTCCAGTCCGGCCTTAGCCGCGGCATAGGTGCCCAAGCCGGGCAGGCGCAGCCGCTCGTGCTGAGCCCCAAGAAAGAAGAGATGGGCTTGCGGAGCAAGATACGGGAGCGCGGCCTGCGTCGCGAGATAGACTCCTGTCAGGTTCGCACGCATGATCCGGCGCCAGTTGTCTGGCGCCATCTCGGCAACCTTCACGGAGATAATATCGCCGACGGCGTACACGAAGACGTCAAAAGGGTTGAGCAGTTCAGCGGCCCGCTGCGTCGCTGCCGTCACGCTCTCGAGGGTGTCAACATCGCCCGCGACAACATGAGAAGTGATAGTCTCTATCCCCTGAGTGCGACGAGCTATAGCCACGACGGTGTGCCCCTTCGCTACGTACGCTTCGGCTAATGCGCGCCCGATGCCGCCGGAGGCACCCCAGATGAGCACGTGAGCCATGAACGACCTCCTACCGTGTGTTCGTTGTCGTCTTCTTGAGAAACTCTCGCACTTTATCTTCGGGGATGTTGAGTCGTTGCGCGAGCTTTTCGATCTCTGTTGGTGAGACCTCTTCGTCAAGCCATCTCTCTAATTTCGCGAGATCGACGCGCCAGCGCCCTTCGAGCTTCTCCCCTGGGAGTTCCCCAGACTCCATCATCTCATATACTTTCTCGATGGGGATTCCCAGATACTGCGAGACCTGCCAGGGGCGTAAGAACCCTCCGACGCTCTTGCCTTCAGGCATACTCTTCCTCCTACGGATTGAGTCGTGGCATCTTGATGCCCTTCTCCCGCGCGACTCTGATCGCTTCTTCGTAGCCGGCGTCGGCGTGGCGCACGACCCCTAAGCCCGGATCGGCCGTGAGCACGCGCTCTAAGCGCTTGTCGGCTTCTCTCGTGCCGTCGCAGACGATCACCATCCCGGCGTGAATAGATTTTCCAATCCCTACGCCGCCGCCATGATGCACCGAGACCCACGTCGCCCCACAGACGGCGTTTAAGAGCGCATTGAGAATGGGCCAATCTGCAATAGCGTCTGAGCCGTCCTTCATGCCCTCGGTCTCGCGATAGGGCGACGCGACCGAGCCAGCGTCCAAGTGATCGCGCCCGATGACAATTGGGGCTTTCAGTTCGCCCTTTCTCACTAATTCGTTAAAGTACAGCCCAGCTTTAGCGCGCTCACCATACCCTAGCCAGCAGATCCGCGCGGGCAGCCCCTGAAACTTCACGCGCTTCTGCGCCATCGTAATCCAACGCCTCAGGGCTTCATCGTGGGGGAAGAGCTCGAGAATCGCCTGATCCGTTCTGTAGATATCTTGTGGATCTCCGGAGAGAGCCACCCAGCGGAATGGGCCTTTCCCCTCGCAGAATAACGGTCGAATGTACGCCGGGACAAAGCCCGGAAACTGAAAGGGGTCTGGGTGTCCGCCCCGCTGGGCCTGCCCACGAAGATTATTCCCATAATCGAAGACGACCGCGCCGGCTCTCTGCATGTCGATCATCGCTTGGACGTGCCGCACCATCGATGCGAACGAGAGCTCAATATACTTTTCGGGATTTTCGCGGCGCAGCTTTAGAGCTTCATCGTAAGTCATCCCCCCGGGGACGTAGCCGTTCAGCTCATCGTGCGCTGCTGTCTGGTCCGTCACAACGTCAGGAATGATCCTCCGGCGCACAAGCTCTGGGTAGACATCCGCAGCGTTGCCCAAGAGCCCAATGGAGATCGCGCGCCCAGATTCTGTGTATTCTTTCACCAGATCGAGGGCCTCATCGAGGTCGTGCGTCCAGGTGTCAAGATAATTCGTCTTCAAGCGTCGTTCGATCTTTTCGGGGTTGATCTCGACGATCAGCCCGACGCCCTCGTTCATAGTAATAGCCAAGGGCTGGGCGCCGCCCATCTCGCCCAAGCCTGCAGAGAGCACAAACTTGCCCTTGAGCGACCCGCCAAAGTGCTTCTTCGCGACAGACGCGAGCGTCTCATACGTGCCCTGCAGAATCCCTTGAGTGCCGATGTAGATCCAGCTTCCAGCCGTCATCTGGCCGTACATAATCAAGCCTTTGCGCTCAAGCTCTCTGAACTTCTCCCACGTCGCCCAGTGGGGCACCAGAAGCGAGTTCGCAATGAGCACTCGTGGAGCATCAGGATGGGTCTTGAAGACTGCTACGGGCTTCCCAGATTGCACAAGCAGCGTCTCATCAAGTTCGAGTTCTTTCAGGGTGTTGACAATCGCCCAGAAATCCTCCCACGATCGGGCGGCCTTGCCCGTTCCCCCGTAGACAATCAAGTTCGCTGGGTCTCCGGCGACTTCGGGGTCTAAATTGTTCATCAACATTCGCATGGGAGCTTCGGTGAGCCAGCTCTTACAGTGTAATTGTGTCCCGCGCGGGGCACGAATCTCAGTAGCAACAGCCATAGAGTCCTCCTTGCAAAGCATTATAAGCTAAGAGCACTGAGCTTGGCAAGGGAACAGCTTTGATCACGGAAAGCACTGAAAAAGCCACGGTCTTCTGTGTGCTCTGTGCTTCTCCGTGCCTTCCGTGATTCAAATAGACATCCCTTCCCCGTTTGTGCTAGAATAAGCCACCAAGCGATCATCACGTAAAGGGGGAGTTATGAAGTCTGCCAAGATTCTCCTCGTGCTTGTTCTCTTGTCGGTTCTTGCCCCACTGGTCACGCACGCTCAAGCGCCTGCGGTGCAGCTTTCGATGGAACTCTTCGGCCCGTGGGCCTTGTGCACGCCAGAGCTTGACGATGCCCTCGCGTGCACCATACGCTTGGGTCAGACGCTCCAAGTCTGGGTCCAAGCCCACACCATCCCGTCGTGGGTTCCTACAAGATTGATCGCAAGCTGGCTCCCAGACAACGCGTCGTTTGATTCGGTCTGGCGCCAGGGCGAAGCCGTTCAAGTCTTTACGTTCACCCCGACGGAAGCGCACGTCACCAAGCCCGAAGAACCATTAAGAGTCCGCTTCATCGCGCGCACGGACTACGAGAGCATCTCGCGAGAGCTGAGAATCTATGTGCGGGCCAACCAGCCGCCGCAAGCTGTCACCAACCCCGATCAGACCGTCACGCCGTATCAAATTGTCTTGTTAAGTGCGTTCGACAGCTCTGATCCCGACGGTGATGTCTTGCACTATCGCTGGGATCAGATCTCTGGACCCCCAGTATTGCTCTTTGGCGCGGAGACGCTTTATGCGATCTTCTTAGCCCCAGCGGAGCCGGCGACGCTCGTCTTTCGCTTGACCGTGAGTGATGGGGCGTTCAGCGTTACTAAGGACGTCACGGTGACGGTAACATCCGATTGCCCTTGCAAGGACCCTTAGAGTGAGTCGGTGACTCATTGAAGCAGTTTCGGCTCATCTATCCGGCAGTTTTGGTGTTTGTTGGGCTGCTGGTTGCGTGGGAATTCTCCGTGCGCCTAGCAGGTGTGCCGTCGTTTATTCTCCCTCCGCCAAGCCAGATCGCTGCGCGGTTCGTCTCAGACTTTTCGCTGCTCGCTGAGCACTTTCTCGTGACGCTAGGCGAGATCGTTCTAGGGTTTGTGATCGCGCTGGTGAGCGCGTTCGCGTTGGCCCTTGTGATCTTCTACAACAAGACCGTCGAGCGCGTCTTCTACCCAATTATTATATTTCTGCAGAACATGCCGCTCTTTGCGATTGCGCCGTTGCTGAAACTTTGGCTCGGCTTTACAATCTGGCCCAAAGTGACAGTAGCGGCGATCATCGCGTTCTTCCCCATCGTCGTCAACACCGTGGATGGGCTGCGGGCGACCGACCCTGATCTGATAGATCTTCTCAAAATTTTCGGGGCATCGCGGCGTCAGATACTCCAAAAAGTTCAGGTGCCCTCGGCGTTGCCGTTTATATTTTCAGGAGCACGGGTGGGAATCACGCTCAGCGTTGTCGGTGCGGTGATCGGCGAATGGGTGGGAGCGCAAGCGGGCCTAGGCTACGTGATGCTGCGCGCCAACGCCACACTGAAGACCGACTTGGTCTTCGCAGCGATCTTCGCTTTAGCGATCTTGGGTGTGGTGCTCTTTGGGCTGTTAACTTTGTTAGAGCGCTGGGTGCTGCCGTGGCGCAGGATATACAACTCAGCTCACGATAAAGTCTAACGCTTGGAGCAGCTTCGCTGCAAAATCCGGGGGGAACTCGTGCCCTAAACCTGGCTCTACCCAGAGCTGGCACTCTAGCCCTTGGCGTAAGGCTTCGGTATAAAATTGCTGCGTCTGCGCATAGTAGCGGTCTTGATCTCCTGTCATCAAAACCACCCGAAGCCGTTTGGCCGCTTGCTTTGCTAAAAGGAGTGCTCTATCCAAGTTCCTGAATGCTGGCACTACAGCAATACATCCTCGGCAAGAGATAGGATGATCTTGTAAGGCTGTTAAGATCGCCAATGAAGCTCCTTGCGAGAATCCTGCTAAGATCACACGATTGAGATCGAAGGTGTGGGTGGAGCGAATCTTTTCAAAAGCATCCGTGAGCTCTTGCTGAGCTTGATCATAGTTATCCCAACAGAAGCCCTCATGAGAAAAGACTTGAGAAGATTGGGGAACTGCTAAGAGCCAGCCTTGAGTTAAGATGGGCTCCCAATACGGGGCAAAATCTGGGGCGTTTCCCCCTCGTGCGTGTAAAGCTATCAATAATGGTGGAGGATGCTCAAGGAGTGAGCTGGAAGGAGTGAGAACCAAGAGTTCTGGTTTAGATTGAGCTTGAGCAGCGTGTCGGCGAGATGCGCATTCGGCCAAAATCCCTTGAAACTCAGCATGACCGTGTAAAGGCTCAAGATCGGGATCATCGAGGAGAAGCTGCTCATGCCACCAGTAACCTCGCTTCAGTGCTTCCTGGAAAGCCTCGAGAGATCTCTCCAATTCACCTGTGCGGCTGTACAGACAAGCAAGCCACCATAGGATATCGTAATCATGCTCTGGGCAGTCCTGCCAAGCTTGTCGTGCTACTTCCAATGCCTCACGATACCTCCCTTGCCTATAGAATGTGAGCACTTGGCGTCCATACCATTCAAAAGCATGGGCTTTCATGAACCCCCTCCTGTTCAGAGCAACTCAGCCCGCAGCAATGCTGCTGCTTGTTTCACAGTCTCTTCGCCAAAATCGAACTTTAGCCCCGCGGCTGAGAAGAGCTCCGGCAGCGGGCGCGAGCCCCCAAGCGCCAACGCGTGCTTGTATGCTGTGAGAGCCTCGCGATGATCTCTCTTTGAGAGCGCATACAGCTGCAACGCGCCCAGCTGCGCAATCCCGTACTCAATGTAATAGAACGGATGCAAGTAGAGATGGAGCTGGCGCTGCCAGAAATTTCTCTGGGCTTCTTCGTAGCCAGCCCAGCTCTCGATCCCGCCAAAGCGCCGCCGTAGCTCCAACCAATATGCCTCGCGCTCTGCAACTGTGTGCTTGGGGTTTGTGTAGATCCAGTGCTGAAATGCGTCAATCGTCGCGACCCACGGCAACAGATTCACGATCCCCTCAAGATGCTCGCGCGCGGAGCGCTCAGCGTGCTCAGCACTATAAAAGACTGTCAGATAGGGCTTCGAGAGCAGCTCCATGCCCATCGAAGCGACTTCAGAGAACTCTGTGGGCGCGTGACGATAGCTCAACAGTGATTCGGTGCGTGTGGCCATCGTATGAAACGCATGGCCTGATTCGTGGAGCATTGTTCTCAGATCTGCGTTGCGCCCCACGGCGTTCATGAAGATAAACGGCAATCGGCGCTCAGTGAGCGTCGCTTGATAGCCTCCTGGGGCTTTGCCCTTGCGGCTCTCTAAATCGAAGAGATTGAGCTGGGCCATCGTGCGGAACTGCGCACCCAGCTCGCCGTCGAGTTTGTTAAAGATCTCTTGGCAGCCGGAGATCAGCTCCTGAGCTGTTTGGAATGGGCGCAGCGGCGGCCGCCCTTGAGGATCGACGGCTAAATCCCATGGACGCAGCTCTGACAGCCCCAGCTCGCGTTGCCGTCTCTTCTGCAATTCGCGCATCAGCGGGACGATGTGCTTCTCCACAGCGTCGTGATAGCGAAAACAATCTTGGGGCGTGTAGTCGAAGCGCTCAAACGCTTTGAAAACGTAGTCACGATAGTTCGCAAAGCCCGCGTTGTGCGCGATCTTCTGGCGCAGCGCGATCAACTGATCGTAGAGTTCATTCAGAGCTTCGCGATCTTTCAAACGACGCTCTTCGATCTTCTCCCAGGCGCTTTGGCGCAGCGTTCTGTCGGGTTCTTCTAAGTATTTGGCCATCTGTTGGAGTGTTTGCTCACGCCCGTCGAAGTGCACCGTCTGCGCTCCGGAGATGACTTGGTATTTCTGAGAGAGCTTGATCGTCTCAGTCATTAACGGAATATTCTCTTCGCGGAAGATCTCGACTTGGGTGACTGTGCTGCGATCATAGACAAAATAGCGTCTCTGGGGCAAGCCCGCGCGCGCCGGACTCTGCACGTACTTGACGTTGAGCCGATGGCCGTACTCTTTCAGTTTAGGCTGAACGTTCTCGACAAAGTGCAAGAACGCCTTGCGATACTCTTCGTTTTCAGTGTCACAAGTCATGCGAATTCTTCGTATTGCTCCTTCTTCGAAGACTGCTGCACCAAGCTCCGACGAATCCAGCAACCATTGTTCGAGCTCTTGTGTTGTCTTGATTGGGCGGCGCTCCAGCTCGTCGAGCAAGGGCTTGATCTGGTCCCAATCGCCAAGATCGATATCAGAAGGGACAAACCTGCGCGGAAACTCTCGAGGCAGCTTTTCTAGCGTTAAGGGCATAGGAACTCCTTTCTGCGCCAGCATTATAGCGGGACTAGCAGAGCTTTGCAACGGTGTTGTAAACTAGACCCTTCGAGGTGATCAAGGCCATGAGGAGGATTCGAGCTGTCATCTTCGATATGGACGGGACGCTCGTGCAGTACGATGGGCCTTTTCAAGGGAGCTGGGAGGCTGTCGGCTATACCGCGGGGCTAAAGGACCACTGGGATCGCCTTCTAGCATACTATCTTCCTAGGAAAGAGCTCTACTGGGAGTGGGTAGACGCCAATGCCCAGCTTTTACGTGGCCTCCGCGCCGACGAGATCTTCGCCAAGATCTTGCCACCGCCCTATACCCCTGGTGTACGCGAGGCCGTGGCGCAGCTGCGGGGCAGGTACAAGCTGGGAATCCTCACAGGGGGCCTGGATCACATCGCTGAATATATCTGCAGAGATCTGGGGATGGATTTCTATATGGCCAATGGGCTTGTGGTGCGCGACGGGGTCTTCACAGGGGAGAGCAAGAAGCGCGTCTATCTGTGGACCAAAGATCAGCACTTGCGCGAGCTCTGTCAGCGTGAGGGATTAGACCCGAAAGAAGTCTGCTTTGTCGGGGATCATCTCAATGATATCTCAGTGATGAGAGCCGTCGGATTGGCGATCGCGTTTGCGCCCAAAGACCCTGAGCTGATCAAAGTCGCACACGCGCATACCAACGATTTTCGCGAGATTCCTAGGCTGATCGAGAAGCTCTCGTGATCACACGACCATCTCACCGGCGCGACGCTCCCGACCCCCGCGTACCGGCCGCACCTCGACAACTTCTTCGGGATCGTAGTCCAAGAGCTTCAGCCAGTCTTCTAAGTAATCTGTCTTGGGGAAGATCTCGCTCTCTTTGTACTCTTGGCGGATCGCTTCTTTTAAGTCTTCTAAGCTGACGCCCTCTTGGTCCGTGCCCTTCTCGATGCACCGACGAATCGCCATATCTTTGGCACGCTCCACAGCAGACATAATGAGCGCGCCGCTCACGAGATCGCTCCAGTAGAGCGTCTCGCGCCGCCCGCTCTTGAGGGCTACTTCTAGGAACGCGGTCTCGCGATCTTTTCGGAAGAGATAGTCCGCGGCTTGCTCGACTAGTGCACGGCGTGCCTGCTCAACGCCGCCGTACTCTTGCACAGTCTTCGGGTCAAGGGGCACGCTTTCATTGAGATAGATCGCGAAGATATCGCGCGAAGCGTCGCGGTTGGGACGCCCAACTTTCACTTTTCTGTCAATGCGCTCGGGGCGCAAGATCGCTGGGTCAATATAGTCGGGACGATTGCTCGTCAGCATCACCACGACGTTCTCGAGCGAGACCAAGCCGTCCATCTCTGCAGCGAATTGCGGCACTACAGTATTAGCGATATTCAAGTATCGCCCCGAGCTGCGCACCCTCAAGAGCGCGTCGGCCTCATCAATGAATATAAAGACCAAGTAGCCCTCTTTGGCGCGCTCGCGGGCCGCCGCAAAAATCTCTCGGATAAAGCGCTCCGTCTCGCCAAGCCACATATTGAGGAGCTGCGGCCCGTTGATGAGCATGAAGTACTCGCGCACGTCGCGCCCCGTGCGCTCTCGATAGGCCTGCGTCAGGTTGTACGCCGTCGCTTTGCCAATAAGAGTCTTGCCGCAGCCTGGCGGCCCATAGAGCAAGATCCCCTTCAGCGATCGCTTGCCAAACTTCTTGTACAGCTCGGGATAGAGCAGGGGACGCTCGATCGTGTCGCGGATGAGTCGGATGGCTTCTTCCTGGCCGCCGATCTTCTCCCAGGGGATCTCCGGGATCTTTTCCAAGAAATACCCGCGAATCTCCGACTTCTGGAAGTGCTCTATGGCCACGCGCATCGTCGGATCTAGGCGCACTTCATCCCCGACTTTGAGGGCCTTCTCTGAAAGATCTGACGAGCGCAGCACGATCCGGCTCGAGACCATCTGTGCGTCCATCGCGATGCGCAGTCTCCCATCGGGCAGGACTTCAGCAATTTTGACGATCGGCCCTTCAGGGTGATAGCCGATATCCCCAATCACCGCAAAGGCTTCGTTGATCTTGACCCGCGTGCCCACTTTGAGTTTTTTGATATCAAGATTCGGATCGACATTGGCGTAGTATTCCGCGTCCCCAACAGCGATATACGCGATCCCATCTTGGGGGCTTCCCAAGAACGTGCCGATGCGATTCGCGGGAGCTGTCAATTTCTCGTACGTCTCGTTGAACTGCCGGATCATCTCTTGGGCTTCGCGCAGCTGGCGCTCATCGGCGAGCAACTGCTCGTAGAGCAGCTCAAGAAGTCCCATGCGTGGGTCGTTCTGGGGTGTGTATTTCAGGATCTCTTCCAAGATAGCTAGAGCGCGGATGCGGCCTTCGGGTCGGCCTGGGCCGGCAGGCTCAAAGGGCGGTCGGTCTTCTCCGTTGCGTCGATTTCGCGATCGGTCGGCCATAGCTTTGACACCTCGCTGCCGCCTTCTACTCTAGAGCAAAGCAGTGAGCTCTGCAAGTGCAAAGAGAACCCCGGCGAGAGAGTTCCCTCGCCGGGGTTTCTGTGTCTGTTTGTTTAGACGGACTTACTTGGGCTGGACGTTTGCGGCTCGGGGGCCTTTGGCGTCGCTGGTGATCTCAAACTCAACAGCTTGGCCCTCGCGCAAGGTCTTAAACCCATCGGCCTTAATAGCCGAGAAGTGCACGAACACGTCCGGGCCACCGTTATCTTGTTGGATAAAGCCGTAGCCCTTGGCGTCGTTGAACCACTTGACTTTGCCGGTTACCATCTGCAAAACCCCTTTCTGCTGTCGGATTCCCTTCTCGAGCACCGTCTTGGGCATCAGGGGTTTTGGGCCCCGGCACCATCGTGTGTCGAAGGGTAGGACTTGACTAGTGTGACCACGAGGCAAGTCGTACAGCAAAGTTACTATAACAGATTCGAGAGCGCTTGTCAAGCCTACCCTCGTGCACACGGAAATTTTTCGCTTCTATTGGTCTATATCTATAACCTCCCGAATGCGATGTTGGACCTCCGTCAAGTGTGCTTTGGCCAGTGGGTCCTTGACGCCTTCGACTAAGAGATCGCTGATCGCTCTATCTATGCGTGTGAGCTCCGAGTACGCCATCGCGATGGCATCGCTCACGCGATTCGAAGCCTTATCTGTTGCGAGGGCGATCAATAAGTCTACGTGGACGCTCTGGATCGCTCGCTGGAACGAGTCCATAGGTGCCCTCTTGCTGAGCACATCGGCCCAGATCGTGTCAGTGAAGCTCATAAAGTGCTCGGCAAGCGTGTAGGGATTGGCTTCGTCGGAGCGATAGGCGTTGTCGCGGATGCGGCGCAAGCGCTCCGGCCAGAAGGCTGCTGTCAGCACCGAGGCGCGCATCTCTGTGATCGAATCGTGAATGGGGAAATGGAAGCGCTGGCCCACATTCCAGCTGGAAGCCCAATCCCACCAGCGCTCGCGGGGCATCTTGTCTAATAAGTGTTTGGGGAAGCGCTTGGGGATCTCCGGGCTGAACGCGTCGAGCACGAAGCGCAAGGCCTCGCGCTGACGCTCTGCGGGCAAGACTTTAAGCGGGGTGAGCACGTCGCCCTTATGAGCGCGGGTCACTTCCATGCCCCCAAGGGCCTTCACCGCTGTGACATAGCCGCGCATCTGGTGATAGAGCAAGACGTTGACCGCGCTGCGCAACGGCCAATATTCAGCGTCTTCAGCAATGACGCGATCTTCTAGGCCTGGCCAGAGGCGCTCGACTAATCTTTGTAAATCTTTGAAGTACGCGATGGGATCGTTGCTGAGATCCCATTGGTTGATCGCGGGATCGAGAGCGTATTGATTGTTCCAAGCGTCCTCATCAGTGCCGTACAGATAGTGATCTTTACCGTGTTGCTGGGCAATCGCTTGCAGCTCGGGATGGGGCTCAAGAGTCTCATTGCCCACAGGCTTGTAGCCCCACTGAATCGCCCAGATATCGTAGGGCCCCACGGTCGAGCTATAGTACTCTCCTTGGTGCTCGCGGTCCGCAGCGATGTTGGGCGGGTTATAGTCCATCACCGACGCCGCGACCCCGTATTGCTGAGTGTAGTTGACATCATGGAGCTTCTCAAGTGGTGTAGCGAAGCTCGCTTTAAAGTTATGTCTCAGTCCCAGGGCGTGGCCGACTTCGTGCATAGTGAGTTCGCGCAGCGCTGGGCCAATGTACTCTATGGGTATTTGGCCATCGGGGCTGAGCAGCCCATCGGCGGCGAGCGCCATATTCAAGAGGGCCATATGCGGAGCGAGGCCTGCCTCATACATGCAGAGTCTGCTCACACTGTTGGGGTTGAGCGCACGAGCTATCTCGAGAGCTTTCATCTCTTCTTCAAGGAAGGCCGCGGGCCCCTCGACCATACGAATATATTCGTTAGTAAGCGAGCGCACCCAGTCGGCCGTGAAGAGAATATCAGCATTCAAGATCTCTCCGGAGCGGGGGTCAACGTCTGATGGGCCGATTGCGAAGACCGAGGAGACCGAGGGCATCCAGCGTATCGTCGAGTATCGCGCGTCGGCGGGGTCCCAATTGGGATCGTTGGGCTGATCTAAAGCGATGATTGCGTTCTTGAAACCCGCGGCTTCAAAGGCTTTGTTCCACGCCTCAACCCCCTCTTTGATGTACGGACGAAATTCTTTGGGAATCGTATTCTCTAGGTAGAAGATAATCGGCTTGACCGGCTCGGAGAGCGGCGCGTAGGGATCTTTCTTCTCCAACCTCCAGCGATTGATAATGCGCACGGAGTTTGTCGGCCCCGTCTGGCGCTCGTAGTCTTTGTACGTCGTGACAAAATACCCGACGCGATCATCGGCTAATCGGGGTTTCATTAGCTCTTCTGGGAGCGCGAGCACGCTATAGTGCAGGGCAATGGGGAGGGTCTTCTCATCGGGAAGAACCGCGAAGATCCGATCGGGAACATTAGTTAGGGGGGCCAACGCTGCGAACATCAAATCGGCTTCGATCTCGACATTTCTGGGAAAGCCCTTCACGGACGAGATCGTCGAGCGCGTGGGATCGAGCCGGAAGCCTGTCTTGAAGATCCCCGGCAGATAATCCGCTAAGTTCGGCCAGTCTGAAACAAAGAGCCCTGTGGCGTCTATGAGATAGCGTCCTGCAGAGTCGTCGCGTGCCACGATAGAGAAAGAGCGTCGCAGTGAGTCACGAAAGCCGAGCTGCACCATCTTCTCCAAAGGTGTCCCTGGAGCGGCGCGAAAGTACGGGTTGCGCGTCCACAGCTCGATCTTGTCATTGCGGAAGCGAAACTGTAACAGATCCGAATCCAACGGATACCCTGTCAGTAAAAACGACTCGCCGATACCGCGCGCCATTTGAACGATGACCAAGAAGTCTTTGTCAAAATGCTCTTGGGTGACCTCGAGATAGAGCGTGCCGTCTTTCTTCAGATACGCCTTGAAAAACCCGGGGATCGCTTTCATGTCGGCGACGAACGACTCGATAGGGCCTTGGGCGGGAGCCTCTTGTGAGACCAACGAATAATTCAGAGCCACACCCGATAGGGCGACGACTACCAAGACTGCCAACACTTTGTGAGCGCGCATAGGGCTTCTCCTTTGTGTCTTTTGAGCTTTCTCAAGGCATTATTGTAAATAAAATTGTGTACGAACGCTAGGGCACTCTTGACGGCGCTGCACACGAGTCGTAGCATAAGTGTTAGACATGGCTAACACAAGACGTTCTCCCTCGACCAAGCGAGGCACCGCGACCTATGAGGCGTTGCTACGGGCAGGAGCGAGCGTCTTCAGTCGGCATGGCTTCCGCCAAGCTTCGGTCGCCGAGATCTGCCGACGCAGCCACGTCGCCAACGGCACATTCTATCAGTACTTTCCAGATAAAGAACAACTCTTTCTCACCCTTATTAAGCAGATGGCCAACCAGCTCCAAGCTTGCCTAGAGAATGCCGTCACTCAGTCTGCTCCGGCCATCGAGCAACTCTACGCAGCTCTTAAGACACATCTAGAGTTTATTGGCTCTCAGACTGCGCTCTATCGGGTCTTCCGCGAGGCGGAGTTCGTCCAGACAGAGCTTCCTAGACAGCTCTACGGAAGATTAGCAAACTTCTATCAGAAGATTCTCCAAGGGGGGCAAAGCACTAAGCAGCTTCGTCGTCTTGACTCAGAGGTCGTCTCGTTCTCATTGATCGGCATGGCTGAGTTTATCGCATTGCGCTATATCTTTTGGGATCGCGGGCTTCCGTCATACGTTGGGGAGGCTCTGCACGATCTGATCAGTCACGGTATCAGTGGCGAGCGGCCTTTCGTTCCAGCTAGGACCCCAAGCCCCTCTCTGCCGGAAGAGAAGATCGCTGAGCTTTCCCAGGGGCAGCGGACACGAGCAAAACTGTTGGAAGCTGCGGAGGCGGAGTTTGGTCAGAAGGGTTTTTACGAAGCCCAGGTCGTCGACATCACGCGTCGAGCGGGCGTTGCTCATGGCACGTTCTACACGTACTTCCCAAGCAAAGAAGCAATCTTCATCGAGCTTGTTCGGGAGATCAATGAGCAACTGCGCGCTCGCTTGCGCGCTGCTATCGCAGGGTTGCACGACCGGCGCCAGATCGAGTATGCGGGCTTTCGCGCGTTCTTCGATTTCATTAAAGATCATGCGAGGGCCTATCGCATCGTGCGCGAAGCAGAGTTTATAGGCTCTCCGAAGAACACGGCCGGGCGCTGGTACTATGAACGGTTCGCTCAAGGATATGTACCAGCTCTCGCTCAGGCGATGAGAGACGGTCAGATACGGTGCTCGGACCCTGAAGCTCTCGCTTACGCCCTCATGGGAATCGGGCACTTTATCGGAGTCCGCTGGGTGCTTTGGGAGAAACGAGCTGTCCCCAATTCTGTCTTTGAAAGCATGATGGATTTTATCCTCCATGGCCTGATCCCTACTTGACAACGGCCCTGGAGAGCACTCATAATATGAGAGGTGAACCAACTGTCATACAATGGGGTGTATCATGCCCACAGTGCACGTAAACGACGTGAAACTCTACTATGAGACCTACGGTCAAGGGGAAGCGTTGCTTTTAATTGCGGGAATCGGCTACGGTACCTGGCTGTGGGCCAAGCAGATCCCTGAGCTCTCAAAATATTTTTCTGTGATCGCGTTTGACAACCGTGGGGTCGGGCGCTCCGACAAGCCTGATATTGAATACACTGTTTCGCTCTTAGCTAGCGACGCTTATGAGCTCTTGCGTGCCCTTGGGGTCAAGCGTGCTCATATCTTAGGGATCTCATTGGGTGGATTTATCGCGCAGCAGCTGGCGCTCGACCACCCAGAAATGGCGAATAAATTAATTCTCTGCTCGACGTCGCACGGTGGGCCAAATATGATTCTCCCCAAGGGAGAGATCTTGCAGTTTATGGCCTTCGGTGCAGGGAAGGAGACATTTCAGCGTGGAATAGAGTTGGCGTTCTCTCCGGAATTTTTGGCGAAGCACCCTGAAGAAATCGCAAAGATCACGGAGAGGATGCGCCGCCATCGCCAGCCACGCTATGCGTACTTGCGCCAATTCATGGCTCCGATCAATTTTAATAGCGAGCCCTTGTTGCATAAGCTCACTATGCCTGTGCTCGTGATGGCTGGTGAAGCTGACTGTGTCGTCCCCGTCGAGAACAGCCGACTCTTAGCAGAGAAACTCCCCAATGCCCAACTTGTGACATTCCCTGGGGCGGGCCATCTCTTTGTGGTCGAGCGTGCTGACGAAGTCAATAGCATTATTATAGATTTTCTGAAAGGAGGTGCGCCCCATGCGTGACTATGAGCTCTCGTGGGTTGGCGATTGGTCTGGACGACGTGCCATGCTCACCCCGACCCGCGAAGCCCTCTACGATGCTACGGATAACCGACGCTTCACCTACGCTGAGTTAGACGAGCGAGCCAATCGCGTCGGCACATATCTGATAGAACAGCTCGGCTTGCGCAAGGGCGATGTTGTCTCGTTTATTTCTCGCAACCGCGTCGAGCCTATTGATCTCTATTTTGCTACCGGCAAGATCGGACTGATCCTAGCCCCGCTCAGCTACCGACTCGGTGCTCCAGAGCTCAATCATCTCTTGTCACGCATCCAACCCAAAGCGTTCTTCTACGAAGAGCATTTTCAGTCTCTGGTCGAGAAGCTTGAGTTTCCCAAGTCAGTTAAGACCAAGATCGTTTTTGGCCCTAAAGATTCAGAGTACGAGCGCGTCGTGCTCCAGACGCCTCCTAAGCCCGTCAATCGTCCCAAGTCTATGAACGAGATACACTTATATATTCACACTGGAGGCACGACTGGGCTGCCCAAGATCTGTCTCATCACATATCGTCAGATGCTCTGGAATTCTTTTAATATGATGGTCTCTGGAGGAGGGCAGCACGGGATCAACCAGAAAGAGCTTCTGACTTTTCCGCTCTTTCACATTGGGGGTTGGAATACTGTTACGCCGGTCTTTCACATTGGCGGGCACGTCACGCTTATTCGTGAGTTCAACCCCGATCTGATCTTGGAGCTGATCGAGCGCGAGCGCATTACGCACTTTGGCGGCGTCGAGGCAATGCTCCGCATGATCGCGAACAGCCCGCGTTTTGCCCAGACGGATCTCTCATCTTTAGAGTATATCTCGTCGGCGGGGGCACCCTGCTCCGCTGACGTGATGCGTCCCTTCTGGGAGCGCGGTATCAAACTGACCCAATCGTATGGCTTGACTGAGGGCGGGCCGTCGAACTTCTTCTTTGTCCCCCTGGGACGTGACTGGAAGACTATCCAAGAGAAATCGCAAAGCATCGGCTTTCCCATGTTTCACTGCGAGTATAAGCTTGTCGATCCCAAGACGGGTCAGCCCGTGGCCGTGGGCGAGATCGGCGAACTTTGGTTCCGTGGCCCCCATACGTTTGAGGGCTATCTCAACGATCCGGAGAAGACTCAAAAAGTCTTAGATAGCGAGGGCTGGGTGCACTCTGGAGACTTGGCGCGCCAAGACGAAGACGGTTTTGTCTATATCGTTGGGCGCGTCGACGATATGTATATCTCTGGGGGCGAGAACATCTGTCCGGAAGAAGTTGAGCGTGTCCTGAGCCAGCACCCAGCGATCGCCCAAGTTGCGGTCGTCGGCGTGCCCGACGAGCAGTGGGGCCAAGTCGGCTTGGCGACGATCGTACTCAAGCCAGGGGCTTCCGTCAGCGAAGACGAACTAAAACAGTTCTGTCGGGAACAGCTTGGCGGCTTTCGGGTGCCCAAGTACTTTAAGTTTGTGCAGGAGTTGCCCTTAAGCGGGCCGGGGAAGATCAATCGCAAGATTCTCAGAGAAAAATTCACCAAGGGGGAACTATGAACCGACTTCAAGACAAAGTTGCCATCGTCACCGGATCGGGGCGCGGGATCGGGCGCGAGGCCGCGCTGCTCTTCGCTCGTGAAGGGGCCAAGGTCGTCGTCAGCGATATCGACTCGGCACTGGGAGAGCAGACGGCCACCGAGATCAGACGAGCTGGAGGCACGGCGATCTTCGTGCGTGCTGACGTCTCCCAGAGGGCCGATGCGCAGCTGCTCGCCGATACGTCAGCGAAAGAATTCGGACGCATAGATATCTTGGTGAACAACGCAGGGATCTTGCGCGACGCCACACTGCTGAAGATGACCGAAGAGCAATTCGACCAGGTTATTGCCGTCAATCTCAAGGGAGTCTTCAACTGTACTCAAGCCGTGGCGCCCATCATGATCCAGCAGGGCAAGGGCAAGATCATCAATGTGAGTTCTGTCGTCGCGCTCTACGGGAACTTTGGGCAGACCAATTACGTTGCGGCCAAGGCTGGCGTGATCGGGATGACCAAGGTCTGGGCGCGGGAGCTTGGGCGCAAAGGGATCTGCGTGAATGCCGTCTGTCCAGGATTTATCGGCACCGAGATGATCAAGAGCGTTCCCGAGAACATCTTGGAAGAGATGAAGAAGAAGATCCCGTTAGGGCGCTTCGGCGAGCCTCGCGAAGTCGCGCAGCTCTTTCTGTTTTTGGCCTCTGACGAAGCAAACTATATTAACGGTGCCGTGATCAGCATTGACGGAGGGATCACTGTGTAACTATGCGCTACGCGAAGATCATGGGAACGGGGCACTACGTCCCAGAGAGGGTCGTCACCAACGCGGAGATGGACGCGCGCTACCCAGAGTATCAAGCGCAGAAAGGGTATCCCCTGAGCCAATGGCTTGAGGCCAACGTCGGGATCAAAGAGCGTCGCTTTGCCGCGCCAGATCAAGCGGCATCGGACCTGGCTGCTGAAGCCGCTCGCGATGCCCTAGCGAAAGCCCGCGTCAAGCCTGAAGAGCTCGATCTCGTGATCGTCGCCACTGATACCCCAGACTATCTCTCCCCGGCAACGGCCAGCGTTGTGCAGCACAAGATTGGAGCCGTCAACGCCGGGGTCTTCGACGTCAATAACGCCTGTGCCGCTTCGGTCACAGCGTTGATCATCGGCAGCAAGTTCATCATGACCGAGCCCCAGTACAATACGGTCTTGGTGGTCGGCACCTACGCCATGAGCAAGTTCATTAATTGGGCTGACTATAAGACAGCCACCGTCTTTGCCGATGGAGCCGGCGCGGCGGTGCTACGCGTCTCGGACAAACCCGGCTTCTTGAGCTCGCGCATCAAGGGCGATGGCTAGTATCACGATTATATGGGCATCTACGTGGGAGGCTCCTATAAGCCGCCAACAGTCGAGCGCCTCCAGCGGGGCGAACACTATCTAGTCTTTGCCAAGCGCTTCCCGCCAGAGTACAACGCGACCCACTGGCCCAAGCTCGTCGCGCAAGTTGTCGAGGACGCTGGCTACACCGTATCAGACATAGATCGCATCTATTTCACCCAGGTCAATCTCAGCACGATCAAGACGGTGATGCAGACGTTGGGGCTGCCGTTAGAAAAGACTCATTGGATCATGGACAAGTGGGGGTATACGGGCTCAGGGTGTGTGCTGATGGCCCTTGACGATCAGATTGAGCAGTGTCGAGGCCCTCAGCCTGGTGATCTCGTGGTCTTTTGTACTTCTGGGGGCGGGGCTGCTATGGCCGCCGCTGCGTTCTTATGGTGAGCTATGCTTGAGCAGTATATAGTGCTAGGGCTGGCCCAGGGAAGCCTCTACGCGCTCATGGCGCTGGGGATGGTGCTGATCTTCAAGACCACGGACGTCGTCAACTTCGGCCAGGCCGATATGACCATGTGCAGCGCGTATGTGGGCTTCACGCTGCTTGTGGAGCTGGGGTGGCCCTTCTGGGCGGCGTTGCCCGTGGTGATTGCGTTCGGGTTTTTACTGGGAGTTGCTGTCGAGCGTCTAGCACTGCGCCCAGCCAAGGATGCCCCCGTTGTCAGTCTGTTGATTGTGACATTAGGCGTCGCGCTGATGCTGAATGCTATCGCCAGTTGGATCTGGGGGTTCGATCCTAAGTCGCTCCCCTATGCGATCAGCGGGCCCCCGCTGGTGCTGGGCAATATTATTATAACCCGGCACGATTTGGTGATCTTTGTCACGACGATCGCGTTGAGCTTGGGGTTCTTTGCGCTCTTAAAGTTCACAAAGATTGGGACGGCGATGCGCGCTGTGGCGCAGAACCGATTGGGGGCGCAGCTTCTGGGGATTCCCGTGTATAGAATCCAGATGCTGAGCTGGGGGCTAGGCGTGGCGCTCGGGGCGGTCGCCGGCGTACTCATCGCGCCCTTGGTCTTTCTGGATTTGGTCGTGATGATCTTTGTGATGCTCAAGGGCTTTGCGGCAGCAGTCCTTGGGGGATTTACGAGCCTGCCTGGGGCCATCGTCGGGGGGCTCTTGATTGGTCTCTTTGAGAGCTTATTGATTGCCGTCCCCTTCGAGTTGGTAAATCGACTTAAGGAGACTCTGGTCTTTCTCTTGATCATTGTGTTGTTAGCTGTCCGGCCTCAAGGGCTGTTGGGGAAGGTGGCCCATCGGAGGATCTAAGATGCCTCGCCGTGCTTGGCTGGCGTTGCTCGCTGTGGTGCTGGTCGTGCTGCCCTTCGCGCTGAAGGGCTATACGATCTATATTCTGAGCATTGCTGGGGCGAATGTGCTCGCTGCGGTGGGGCTCAATCTCTTGATGGGCTATGCTGGCCAGGTCTCGATCGGGCACGCGGCGTTCCTAGCGATCGGAGGGTACACATCGGCGCTGCTGATGACAAAGCTAGGGCTCGAGTTCTGGCTCGCGTTGCCCTTGGCGGGAGTGCTGACCAGTCTTACTGGGCTCATTCTTTTCATCCCCGCATTGCGTTTGAGCGCTATCTATTTGGCGATCGCGACGCTGGGCTTTGGCGCGGCGGTCCAACAGCTCATCCCCTTGCCGTACTGGTCGGCGGTCTTTGGGGGCCATCAGGGGATCAAGGTCCCTCGGCTCCAGATCGCAGGCTTTGTCTTCGACACGGATTGGGAGCTGTACTACCTAACGCTTGTTGTGGTGTTGGCGTTGCTTATCGTCTCATGGAACGTGGCGCGCTCGTACATTGGGCGGGCGTTTATCGCGTTGCGCGACAAGCCTGCAGCTGCTGAAGCGCTGGGGATCAACCCCACAAAATATAAAGCCTATGCGTTTGTGCTGAGCGCGTTCTTGACGGGGATCGCGGGGGCGTTGCACGCCCATCTGGTGGTGCACATCAGCCCTGGCGAGTTTGGTTTGGGCAAATCTATAGAGATCTTCGCCATGGTGATCTTGGGAGGGATTGGGTCGCTGCCCGGCTCTATTTTCGGGGCGCTCTTGCTCACGTTCTTACCCCATTGGCTGGCGCAAGCTAAGCTGCTCTATACGTTCTTATACGGCGCGGCCCTGGTGCTCGTGATTATCTTCATGCCTTATGGGGTGTGGGGATTTTTCGTGCGCTTGTACTATCGCTTCCCCGCGGTGCAGAAGCTCTTCCCCAAAGGAGCATAGGATGCTCACTGTGAGAGATTTGTCGATGCGTTTTGGCGGGTTGCAGGCCCTCGACAGGGTCTCGTTCACCGTGAGCGAAGGGGAGATCGTTGGGTTGATCGGCCCCAACGGCGCGGGGAAGACCACGGTTTTTAATCTCATCAGCCGGCTCTACGAGCCCACAGGCGGGCAGATCGTGTTTTGCGGGGAGGATCTGCTCCGGCTGCGCTCGTATCAGATCGTCGAGCGCGGGATCGTCCGGACGTTTCAGTTGCTTGGGCTCTTCCCCTATATGACTGTGCTCGAGAATCTGATGGTCGGGGAGCATCGGGATTTCTGGGCGCATCCCTTGGCTGTGGCTTTGGGGATGCCCAGTGCGCGTCGCCAGGAACACGATAGGCGGGCACAAGCCCTATGGCTGTTGCGGTTCTTGAAGAGGGAGGCGCTGGCAGATGCTTTTGTCTTTGCTCTGCCCTATGGAACGCAAAAGCTGATCGAGCTGATGCGGGCGCTGCTGGCACGGCCGCGCTTGCTCTTATTAGATGAACCCGTAGCGGGCATGAACGCCGCCGAGAAGGCCGCCATGAGAGAGTTTATCAAGAGAATCAATCGCGACTGGGGGATCACGATTCTGCTCGTCGAGCACGATATGAACTTTGTCATGGGGCTCTGTGATCGCATAATCGTGTTGAGCTATGGTCGCGTGATCGCAGAAGGTCGCGCTGAGGAGATCCAGCAGAACCCCGAGGTGATCGCGGCGTATTTAGGGGAGGGGATGAGCGTTGCTCGCCCTGTGAAGTGCGCTACGGCCCGATTGTCGCGTTGCGCGAGGTCTCGCTGATAGTCTCTGCGGGCGAGATCGTCGCGGTCCTTGGGGCTAACGGTGCCGGCAAGACGACGTTGCTTAGAACGATCTCGGGGTTGCTGCGCCCCAGCCAGGGGAGAGTAGAGTTTCTGGGGCAGGATCTGCAACGGCTCTCCCCGGAGCGCATTGTGCGCCTGGGGATCGTACACGTTCCCGAGGGGCGTCAGCTCTTCCCAGACTTAACGGTCAAAGAGAACTTATGGATGGGGAGCTACACCCGTCATGACGGATATATTCAAGAAGATTGGGAGCGGGTGCTTGGATACTTTCCTGTGTTGCGAGAGCGCCTGGCTCAGCCGGCGGGCACGCTCTCTGGGGGCGAGCAGCAGATGCTCGCTATAGCGCGCGCTCTGATGGCTCGCCCCAAATTATTGCTTTTAGATGAGCCATCACTCGGCTTAGCTCCCTTGACCGTGCACGCACTCTTTCGCTTCTTGAAGGATCTCAATAGCCGTGACGGGATGACCCTGGTTTTGGCCGAACAAAACGCCCATTTGAGCTTGAGCATCGCTCATAGAGCGTATGTGTTGGAAACAGGGAGGATCGCTCTAGAAGGGCCAGCAGAGGAGCTCCGTCGCGATCCCAAGGTCCAACGGCTCTATCTAGGCGCTGAATGAGTGCTCGCTCTGGGCGATCTTTGACAGAGCAACTAGTAGGGTGCTACAATGTTTCTGAGACTCGGATCACTCGTCAGAAAAGGGCAAAGGAGGTGCGTCATGAAATCTTCTCGTCGTTGGTGGCTGCTGGTGCTCTTGTCTGTGATCGTCAGCGGTCTGGCAGTCTCTGTCCCGGCTCAGCAGATCCCTGGTACGGTCTTGTGGAGTATCCATAGCGGCGGACAGTTCTTCTTCTCGTCGGCGGCTGTGGGGAGTGATGCGATCTACGTGGGCTCCTGGAATGGGCAGCTTCTGGCTCTCAACCCCGCGGATGGCTCACGCACGTGGGCTTTCAGAACAGATGGCCCGATCTTCTCTTCCCCGACCATCGGCCCTGACAAGACGATCTACGTTGGCTCTCTTGATCGCAAGGTTTATGCGATCAATCCCAATGGATCTCTCAAATGGAGCTTCACCACCCAAGATGGGGTCTACTCTTCCCCGGCGTTAAGTGCCGACGGAAAGATCTACATTGGCTCGCGTGATAAGAATCTCTACGCGCTTAACCCTGATGGCACGCTGGCATGGAAGTTCACGGCTGGTGCAGAGATCGAGTCTTCCCCAGCGGTTGCTGCAGACGGCACGATCTATGTTGGCTCTTGGGATGGCTATCTCTACGCGATCAACCCCGATGGCACCTTGAGATGGAAGTACGCTGCCCAGGGCAAAGTCGTCTCGTCGCTTGCTATCAGCGCAGACGGCACGGTCTATGTTGGATCTGATGACGGCTATCTCTATGCACTCAAGTCCGATGGCGCGCTCGCCTGGAAGTATGAGATCGGAGAGGTTGTGCGTTCCTCACCAGCTGTGGGTCCCGACGGCACGATCTATGTTGCTGGCTATGACGGCAACTTCTATGCTTTCAGGCCTGATGGCACGGCGCGATGGCAGAAGAGCCTCGGCAGTATCTATTTCTTCTCGTCTCCGGCTGTCGGTGCCGATGGGGTGATCTATATCGGTTCGGATAAGGGGGAGGTCTACGCCCTCAAACCCGATAGTTCTGAGCTCTGGCAGCGGCCTACTGGCGGTGCGGTCTTCACTTCCCCGATGATCGCGAAGAGCGGGACGATCTATGTCGGTTCTAACGATGGCTTTCTCTACGCTCTCAGCAGTACGAGCCAAGGAGTAGCGGATTCCTCCTGGCCGACCTTTCGGCACGATGTGTGTCACACGGGGCGTGTTGGGGGCAGTTGTCCATAGAGCTATCACCAAAGGAGGTTGATAGAGATGAAGAAGCTCTTCATGGTGGCCCTGATCGGGTTGGCGTTGGTTGGGATTGGCGGCGGGGCGCAGCAGACACCGGGTGTCACCGCTAATGAGATCGTCCTAGGGGCCTTTGTCGCGCAGTCGGGAGCGCTCGCGGGTGTGGGAATCCCCGTTGTGCGCGGGGCCACGGCGTACTATAACTACGTCAATGACGTTCTGGGCGGCGTCAACGGGAGGAAGATCAGATTTATCACGTGTGATGACGCGTTCGATCCTACTAAGACCGTGGCGTGTGTGAAGAAGCTCGTCGAGGAGGACAAGGTCTTTGCGATCGTCAATTCGCTGGGGACGGTGCCGCATGCTGCCGTCATGGAGTATCTCATAAAAAATAACGTGCCGGTCGTCTCTCCTCACGCGAATTACACGCCCTTCTCCAAGCCCGTCAAGTTCAATGACTTTGCGATCCAGCCCAATAACGAGATCTTCGGCACGGCGTTAGCGCGCTATGCCGCTCAAAGGTTGAAGGCAAAGAGAATCGCTGTTCTTTATGTTGACGACGCCTTCGGACAGGAGCTGCTTGGGGCCGTTGTTGCCGAGCTGAAGCGCAATAAATTAGAGCCTGTTCTGACAGTACCCCATCCGGGGACGGAGACGGGATTTCGACCCTATGTCGTGCGGCTCCAGGGAGCTAACCCCGATGCCGTGATCTTGCTGACGTATTTAGTACCATCGGCCTCGATCTTGAAAGAAGCTGAGGCGGTGGGGTTCAAGCCCAAGTGGCTTGCGACCAATGTCCAAGCCGATGCGCGCCTCGTCTCCTTGGCAGGGGCGTCGGCCGTCGAGGGCTTGATTGTCACGGGCTTTGCTGCGGATCCCACGTTGCCCAATCATGCTGGGGCTGCGAAGTTCCGCGCGCTCTTGCAGAAGTACTTCCCGGGAGAACTTCCCAGTGGGTTCAACGAGATCGCGCACGTGGGGGCAATGCAGGTTGTTGAGGGGCTCTTCCGCGCCGGGCCAAATCTCACCCGTGAGCGCTTCATCCACGCCCTCGAGACCCTCACCAACTGGGACGCCGAGGGCTTGGTGCCCCCGATCACCTACGGTCGCGATGACCGCCGCGGGATCACTATTATATGACCAAGTTCGAGAAGGGCACAATGGTCTTCATCGAAGCGTTCTCGGCCGACCCGTTCGATGTCGTCGGGGCGCGTAGTTGTATAGTGGACAACCTGGCGCTGACCGAGTTCGATATTGCCAAGCGCACAGTGAAGCTCGAATGGGACTATGCGGGCTCAGTGAAGGGCTTTACGGTCGACTGGGGCGATGGCACGCCGGCTAGGAGTGTCCCTATCACTAAGGAGCCTTCAGCCAGCTATACGTATCCGAGCCAGGGTGGCTATATCGTGCGCGTCACCGCGACGTGCACCGACGACTCGACGGACTTTGAGATCCTCAAGATCAATCGCTTTGAGTAAAGACCTCAAAGAGCGCTAGAGTCGAGCATGAGCAGGGTGGCTCTCACCCTGCTCGTGTTTTATAATTAATGCCCTATGCGCCGACAATATATCAGTAGTGCTATAACGCTCTTGGCCGTTGTGGGCTGGAGCGTTGCCGTGCTTGCTCAGCCCACGATTGACGGTGATTGGATCCGCTACGAGACTGAGAGATTCGTTGTCTATCTCTGGAAGGACGTCCCCCCAGAGAGACTCGCCCTCGGCAGCCCTGACCCGCTCCAAGCAAAGTTGGACGAGATCGCGGCTTCCCTTGAGAGCGATCTCCAAAGCGTCGAGAGCGTCTTGCGGTTGCCGTACTCAGCCCAAGACTACGGCAAGATTGCGGTCTTCGTGTATGCGTCGCTCGAAGACTATCAACAAAAGACTCGATGCTATCTGTGCGCGGCGCACGTCAGCGCGCTGCCCAATACCCCAGAAGTCCAAGCAGTAGCTGTGAAGCTCAATCCCTACGCGATCTACGCGCATCTTGATAATACTCCGCGGGGCCTGGGAGGGCTCAGTATTGGGCTGCCTCAAGAAGTCATCCCCCACGAGCTGACGCATATTCTCGATCTGACGCTTATCGGCGGCAGTAAGCCCGTCACCCTGCGTGAAGGGCTCGCTGTGTACGCGTCTTCCAAGTCTGATACCGTCCCCGATGATGAACAGTTCAGGTTGACCGATCAGCATTTGAGACTCTTCGTTGAAGAAGAGAACCCTGATCTGATGAGCTATCTGACCGGATGCGCTTCACGACGATTTATCTATAATTTCGGGGGGAGTTTTATCAATTTCTTCGCTGCCCGATGGGGCATCGAAAGATTTTTAGAGTTTTATCGGCTCTTGCAAGGGGAACGGCTTTCGCTCTGTCCCTATGGGTTCTCGCTCGAGCAATTAGACAGACTTTTTCGGCAAATTCTTCGTCTCTCGCTTGATGAGGTCCGCCAAGAATATTTCAGCCAACTGACCACGACAGAGGTTACTGAAGCTGGCCAACGCTCCTTCGACTTTGTGATGGACCAAATTTTCAATCGAACGATTGCCCTTAGGCATTTGCTCATCGATGGTGCTGAGGTGGAGCGTCTTGCGCGAGCGGTCTGGGCTGACGGGCGTTTCAACACTGAGAAGGCTGCTTATGTGACAGAATATATTTCTGATCCGAGAAATTACACGGTCGACGCTGAGC
>Ga0209289_100098_pt1 | contig 52989 bp, 50 predicted proteins | sample GXS110809BmetaG_FD_184121 | JGI IMG/M metagenome (GOLD analysis project Ga0209289, IMG submission 184121) | Hot spring microbial communities from Gongxiaoshe hot spring, China to study Microbial Dark Matter (Phase II) - GXS 110809B (SPAdes)... ... | reverse complement strand
GGGGGATAATGTGAATTTGGAGGTGGAGCTGATCACCCCAATTGCTCTGGAGCGGGGCTTGCGCTTCGCCATCCGAGAAGGCGGCCGAACCGTCGGCGCCGGCACCATCACCGAAATCCTGGAGTGAGGGCATGCCGCGCGAGATCGTCATCTTGCAGTGTTCCGAGTGTAAGTCGAGGAATTACTCGACGACGAAGAACAAGAAGAAGACGACCAAGCGGCTGGAATTTCGGAAATTCTGCCGCGTGTGCCGTCGGCACACGCTCCATCGAGAGACGAAGTGATGCGGCAGGGGTATGGTGTCAGCGGATAGCACGGCGGTCTCCAAAACCGCAAGGGCAGGTTCGAATCCTGCTACCCCTGCCACGCCCATTCTCGGGAGCATATGGGGAAGGTCGCCGAGGGGATAGAGAAGAAGCCGCTCGCGGCGGAGCCGAGTTGGATCGCGCGAGGGGGGCAGTGGGTGGTCGGGCTGCCGGTTCGCGTGGGCTCTTGGGGGGTGGCGAAGGCGCGCGCGGCACGGCAGTTCTATGAGGACGTGAAGCTGGAGTTGCAGAAGGTCTCCTGGCCGACGTGGAAAGAGGTCTATGCCCAGACGGTCGTCGTCTTGATCGTCGTGTTCTTCTTCGGCTTCTTCCTCTACGGCACGAACTGGGTGCTGGGTTATTTGGTCAATAAACTCTTCGAGTACGCCGCGCGATAAGCGATGCCGAAGCGGTGGTTCATCATCCATACATATTCCGGGCATGAGCACAAGGTGTGCGAGAGCCTGAAGAATCGCGTTCGGGCCTTTGGCATGGAGAAGGAGATCACCGATGTGCTCGTGCCGACGGAGAAAGTCGTGGAGTTGCGGGGCGGGCGTCGCATCGAGTCGGAGAAGATGATCTTCCCCGGATATGTGCTCGTGCAAATCGAAACCAACGAGCGAGGGGAGATCTCCGAGAAGGCGTGGCAAGTGGTGCGGTACACGCCGAAGGTCACGGGATTCGTCGGAGGGCAGCATCCGACGCCGTTGACGGAGGAGGAGGTCGAGGAGATCATCCATCACGTCTCGCTCACGGCGGATAAGCCGAAGCCCAAGCACATGTTTGTGCCGGGCGAGATGGTCAAGATCATGGACGGTCCGTTCACGGGATTCATGGGGAAGGTGGATGAGGTGAATCCGGACAAGAACACGCTGAAGGTGATGGTGACGATCTTCGGGCGTTCGACGCCGGTGGAGCTGAACTTCCTCCAGGTGGAGAAGGTGACCTTCGCGGAAGAAGAGTGATATGGCGAAAAAGGTCGTCGCACAGGTGAAGTTGCAGATTCCGGCGGGGCGGGCGACGCCAGCGCCTCCGGTGGGGACGTCGCTTGGGCCGCATGGGATCAATCTCATGGAGTTCTGTAAGCAGTTCAATGCCCGGACGGCGAACATGGGCGACGTGAACATCCCCGTGGTGGTGACGGTCTATTCGGATCGGTCGTTCACGTTCGTGACCAAGACGCCGCCGGCGGCGGATCTGTTGAAGAAGGCGGCGGGGATCGAGAAGGGGTCACCGCAGCCGAATCGGCAGAAGGTCGGCCGCGTGACGATGAAGCAGATCGAGGAGATCGCGCGGACGAAGCTGCCGGATTTGAACACGACGTCGCTGGAGGCAGCGATTCGCATCATTATGGGGACGGCGCGGAACATGGGGTTAGAGATCGTGGAGTCGTAAGGGGGGGACCGATGGGAGGGAAGAAGTATGTGGCGGCACTGGCGCAAGTGGATCGCGCGCGAGCGTATGGTCTGGAGGAGGCGATTGAGCTGATCAAACGGATTGCCTTCGCGCGCTTCGATGAGACGGTCGAGTTGGCCATCCAGCTCAATGTGGATCCGCGGAAGGCCGACCAGATGGTGCGCGGGACGGTCGTTCTCCCGCACGGTTTAGGGAAGAGCAAGCGCGTGGCCGTGATCGCTTCGGGAGAGAAGATGAAGGAGGCGGAAGAGGCGGGGGCGGATATCGTCGGCGGGGAGGATTTGGTGGCGCGGATCAAGGACGGATGGCTGGAGTTCGATGCCCTGATCGCGACCCCGGACATGATGCGGTTGGTCGGGCCGCTGGGCAAGATCCTGGGTCCGCGCGGCCTGATGCCGAACCCGAAGACGGGGACGGTCACTTTCGATGTGAAGACAGCCGTGCGCGAGGTGAAGGCCGGGCGGATCGAATTCCGGGTGGACAAGACGGGCGTCGTGCATGCGCCGATCGGCAAGCTCTCGTTTGAGACGCCCAAGCTCGTCGAGAACGCTCGCGCGCTCATTGAGGCTGTCGTCGGAGCGCGTCCGGCGTCGGCCAAGGGGAAGTACATCAAGGGGATCACGATCTCCTCGACGATGAGTCCGGGCGTGAAGCTCGATGTGAGCGGATGGCCGTAAGGAGGGCGCGATGAAGACTCGGCAGCAGCGACAAGCGGAGCTGGAGTGGCTTGCGCAGGCGTTCCGGGAGACGCCGACGATCGTCCTGTTGAGCACGCAGGGGCTGACGGTCGCCAAGGATTGGGAGCTGCGGCGAAGGTTGGAGAAGGCGAACGCGCGCTTCCGTGTCGTGAAGAATACGCTGGCGCGGTTGGCCGCACAGGGGACGCCCGTTGAGCGGCTCAGCGAGTATTTTCGCGGGATGACGGCTATCGCGCTCAGTAAGGATGATCCGGTGGCGCTCGTTCGCGCGCTCACGGAGTTCGCCAAGGAGAATGCGCAGGTTCAGTTCAAGGCGGCTCTGGTTGAGGGGACGGTGGTCGAAGCACCGCAGATTCCGGCCATTGCGACCTTGCCCTCGCGCGCGGAGCTGATGAGCCAGATCATGTTCCTCATTCAGGCGCCCACGCGCGCCTTGATGGCGGCGATCAACGGCGTATCCCGAAATCTCGTGGTCGTTCTCAGCCAGATTCGGGACCAGAAACGGGAGGCCGGTTCGTGACCGGTCCGAGCGAAATCTTCAGGGAGGGAGTACGGACGTGAGTGAGAAATTGCAAGCGATTGTCGAACAGATTGCCGGATTGACGTTGTTGGAAGCTTCGGAATTGGTGAAGCTCATGGAGGAGAAGTTCGGCGTCTCGGCGGCCGCTGCGGCCGTCGTCGCCGGACCTGCTGTGACCGGAGCCCCGGCGGCGGCTGCGCCCGCCGTCGAGGAGAAGACGGAGTTCGACGTCATCCTGGCGGCAGTCGATCCGGCCAAGAAGATCAACGTCATCAAAGTGGTTCGCGAGTTGACCAGTCTCGGGTTGAAGGAGGCGAAAGACCTCGTCGAAGGGGCGCCCAAGCCCATTAAGGAAGGTGTCTCGAAGGAAGAGGCCGAGGCCATCAAGAAGAAGCTCGAAGAGGCGGGCGCTAAGGTCGAAGTCAAATGAGGTCGCCGAGGGCTATTCGGACGACCGATGCGCGAATTCCCTTGATCGAGGTTCATCGAGGACGGAAGAGGTGGACGGAGGGGGAACGCGCGCTCGCGCGCGATGCGAGTGCGCGCGTGCCGTTCCGTTCGTTCCCGATCTGCCGCGCTGCGGCGCGGCGCAGGATGGAAACGAAGCCGATCCTTCTGATCGGCGGGTGAGGAGAGGAAGGCTATGTCCGCACCATATCCGCAGCGGCGTCAACGGGTTGACTTTTCGCGGATCAAGACCGCGATCGCGATCCCGAATCTCATCGAACTGCAGCGTCAATCTTACGATCGGTTCATGCAGATGGACCGGTTACCTGAGGAACGCGATCCGACCGTGGGGCTGCAGGCCGTGTTCCTCTCGGTCTTTCCGATTACGGACTATCGGGGGACGGCGCAGTTGGATTTCGTGGAGTATTCTATCGGGACGTGGCGCTGCAAGTGCGGTCAACTGGAGGGATTGCGGCATCTCCGCTCGAACTGTCGGCAGTGTGGCGCCCTTATCCGGCTGAATCCGTTCTCGATCGAGGACGTCCTTTGCCAAAAGTGTGGGACGCTCAACCCGAACGTCCTCAACCTCTGTCCGCACTGCGGCGAGCCGGTGGGACTCAAGCTGAAGTACGACGTCGAGGAGTGTCGCGAGCGGGGCATGACCTATGCCGTGCCGATGAAGGTGAAGTTTCGCCTGACGATCTTCGATGTGGACGAAGCGACTGGTCGCCGACAGGTGCGCGACATCAAGGAGGAGGAGGTCTACTTCGGCGAGATCCCGCTCATGACCGAGAACGGGACGTTCATCATTAATGGGACGGAGCGGGTCATCGTCTCGCAGTTGCATCGGAGTCCGGGCGTCTACTTCGAGAAGCCGACGATCCATTCGTACTTGGGCAAGATCATCCCGAATCGCGGCGCGTGGGTCGAGTTCGAGTACGATGCCAAGAGCATCCTCTATGTGCGCATTGACAAGAAGCGGAAGATCGTGGGGACGACGTTCTTGCGGGCGCTCGGATTGCCGCTCAAACACGACATGGCGGCCTTGCGCGAGGATGAGGAGCGGCTCAAGAGCACGATCCTGAATGCGCGCTTCACGGATGAAGAGCTGCTGCGTCAATTCTACGCCTGGGAGAGCTTTGTCGTGCGCGATGGCAAGCTGTATTGGCGGCTTCGGAACGAAACCCATCCGGAGCAGGCCGTCTTGACGCTCTTCGAGCCGCGTCCGGTGCAAGACGTCGTGCATCCGCGCACGGGCGAAGTGCTCGTGCGAGCTGGGCGGAAGATCACGACGGCGCTGTATCGGCAGTTGCTGGCGGCAAAGGTCCGCGAGGTTGAGATCTCGATCAACGATTTGGAGGGAGCGTATTTCATCTCCGATCTCGTGGACGCGGCGGGCGAGGTGCGCGCCGAAGCGAATACGCCGCTCACCCCTCAGGTACTCTCCAACGTGATGAGCGGCGGCATCACGGGGTTCGATCTCTTCTTCCCGGAGCGCGATGAGATCGGGAGCACGTTGAGTCAGACCTTGAAGAAGGATCCGGCGCGCACGCCGGCCGAGGCGCTGCTGGAGATCTATCGCAAGATGCGGCCGGGTGATCCCCCGACGATCCTCAACTCTTGGCGCTTGTTCGAGGGGATGTTCTTCGATCCGCGGAAGTTCGATTTCTCACGCGTCGGGCGCTTGAAGTTCAACATCAAGATGGGGTATCCGGAGCGCCATCGGCTGGACGAGCTGACGCTCTCGCCGCAGGACTTCTTCGACGTCGTCCGCTATCTCTTCAAGCTGCGGAAGGACATCGGAGAGGTGGACGACCGCGATCATCTTGGGAATCGGCGCGTGCGTCCGGTCGGGGAGCTATTGGAGAATCAGTTCCGCGTGGGCTTGGTGCGCATGGAGCGGGCGATCAAGGAGAAGATGTCCATCCATGCGGAGCTGCAGACGGCCATGCCGCGCGATCTCGTCAACGCCAAGCCCGTGATGGCGGCGCTCAAGGAATTCTTCGGCTCCAGCCAGCTCTCGCAGTTCATGGATCAAACGAATCCGCTGGCTGAGATCACGCATAAGCGGCGGCTGTCGGCGTTGGGGCCGGGCGGCCTCTCGCGCGAGCGCGCTGGGTTCGAAGTGCGCGATGTGCATCCGACCCACTACGGACGCATCTGCCCGATCGAGACGCCGGAAGGGCCCAATATTGGGCTCATCTCCAGCCTCGCGTGCTACGCGCGCGTCAACGAGTTCGGCTTCATCGAGGCCCCCTATCGGAAGGTAGAGAACGGGCGCGTCGTGGACTACGTGCGCATCTTCAATCCGGGAGAGAGCTCCTTCCGCATCGGGGAGCATCTGCCCAAAGAGAAGGTGGATCGCATCAATCGCCAGCTGCAGGCCGAGGGCAAGCGGCCGGCCGAGTATGAGCTCTATCCGTTCTACCTGACAGCGTGGGAGGAAGCTCGCTATGTGATCGCGCAGGCGAACGTCGAGCTGGACGAGAAGGGATACATCATCCCCGATCGGGTGATCGCGCGGCGAGGTGGGGAGTTCGTCACCGTCAGTCGCGAAGAGGTGCAGTTCATTGACATCTCGCCGAAGCAGGTGGTCTCCGTGGCCGCCTCGCTCATCCCCTTCCTGGAGCATGATGACGCCAACCGCGCGCTCATGGGATCGAACATGCAGCGACAGGCGGTGCCACTGTTGCGTCCAGAGGCGCCGATTGTGGGGACGGGCATGGAGGCGGTCGTGGCGAAGGATTCGGGGGCGGTGGTCGTCGCCAAGCGCGATGGGATCGTAGACTACGTGGATTCGGAGCGCATCATCATCCGCGCTGATACAAGCGGCGGCGATGTCCTCTCGCGCGAGGTGACGGCGGACATCTACCCGCTGGTCAAGTTCCAGAGGTCGAATCAGAACACTTGCATCAATCAACGGCCCATCGTGCGGGTTGGGCAGCGCGTGCGTCGCGGCGAGGTCATTGCCGATGGTCCGTGCACAGATCAGGGCGAGCTGGCGCTGGGGCGCAACGTTCTAGTCGCCTTCATGCCCTGGCGCGGGTATAACTTCGAGGACGCGATCGTGATCTCGGAGAAGCTCGTCAAGGACGATGCCTACACGTCCGTCCACATCGAGGAATTGGAGATCGAGGCGCGCGAGACCAAGCTCGGTCCTGAGGAGATCACGCGCGATATCCCGAATGTCCCCGAGTACATGCTGAGGGACTTAGACGAGAGCGGCGTCATCCGCATCGGGGCCTACGTCAAGCCGGGTTCGATCCTGGTCGGAAAGGTGACGCCTAAGGGCGAGGGGCAGCTGACGCCGGAGGAGAAGCTACTGCGGGCGATCTTCGGCGAGAAAGCTTCCGATGTGCGCGACGCTTCGCTCAAGTGCCCTCCGGGCATCGAAGGGACAGTCATTGACGTGAAGATCTTCACGCGGCGCGGAGCGCCTAAGGATACCCGCAGCTTGCAGATCGAGCAGGCGCAAGAAGAGCGGCTCCTGCGCGATCTGCAGGATGAGATTCGCATCCTGGAGGAAGAGCGCGACAAGCGGCTCATCGAGCTGTTGGAGGGGAAGCGCCTGGCGGCGGATCTCATCGTGGGGCGGAAGAAGTTAGCAGCGAAGGGGGCGCGCCTCAACCGCGATTTCTTGGAGTCACTCGAGTACTCGGCGCTCAAGAAGATTCAACTCGAACGCGCTGACATCATGGCCGAAGTCAAGGAGCTGGAGGCGCGGATCGAGCGGCAGATCGCCGTGCTCCGACAGTTCTATCAGGAGAAGATCGAGAAGCTCAAGCGGGGGGACGAACTGCAGGCGGGCGTGATCAAGCTCGTGAAGGTCTACATCGCCATGAAGCGGAAGCTCTCGGTCGGCGACAAAATGGCGGGGCGCCATGGCAACAAGGGGGTCATCGCGAAGATCGTGCCCGAGGAGGACATGCCCTTCCTGCCCGATGGGACGCCGGTCGAGATCGTGCTCAATCCGCTCGGCGTGCCCTCGCGCATGAATATCGGCCAGCTTCTGGAGACGCATCTCGGATGGGCGGGGAAAGTGCTCGGGTTGCACTTCTCCTCCCCGGTCTTCGACGGCGCGCGCGAGGAACAGATCAAGGACTTGCTCCGACAGGCCGATGCGCGGTTGCGCGAGCAGGGCATACCGCCGATGGTGAACGTGATGGGGAAGACGATCCTCTATGATGGGCTGACGGGAGAGCCCTTCGATGAGCCGGTGACCGTCGGGTACATCTACATGATGAAACTCCTGCACCTTGTGGACGATAAGATTCACGCGCGGGCGATCGGTCCGTATTCGCTCATCACGCAACAGCCGCTGGGTGGGAAAGCGCAATTCGGCGGCCAGCGCTTTGGAGAGATGGAGGTCTGGGCGCTGGAGGCCTACGGGGCGGCCTACACGCTGCAGGAGCTGCTCACGGCCAAATCCGACGATGTGGCCGGGCGCTCCCGCATCTACGAGGGGATCGTCAACGGGAACTATGACTTTGAGCCGGGCGTGCCCGAATCCTTCAGTGTCCTGATGCGCGAGCTGCAAGGGCTCTGCCTGGACGTCGAGTTGTTGACCGGCAAGGAGGAAGAGTGAGCGGAAGCCGTTGGGCTTCTGGAAAGGAGTGCGCATATGTTTCCGAGGCGCTTCTTCGATCGTGAACCGATCACGCTCGATTTCGAGGCGATTCGCATTGGGCTGGCCTCGCCCGAGAAGATCCGATCCTGGTCGCATGGCGAGGTGACCAAGCCCGAGACGATCAACTATCGCACGCATAAGCCGGAGCGGGACGGGCTCTTCTGCGCCCGCATCTTCGGCCCAATCGCCGACTACGAATGCTTGTGCGGGAAGTACAAGCGGGCGAAGTATCGTGGGGTCATCTGCGACAAATGCGGAGTCGAGGTCACCTTGAGCCGGGTGAGGCGCGAGCGCATGGGACATATCGAGCTGGCTGCCCCATGCTCTCACATCTGGTTCTTCAAGAGCTTGCCCTCGCGCATCGGCCAGCTTTTGGATCTGAGTCTCCGCGATCTGGAGAAGGTGCTCTACTATGAGTCGTACATCGTCATCAAGCCGAATGAGGAACTGGAGCGACTCGGCTTGCCGATCCAGTACAAGGAGTTGCTCAGCGAGGAGCAGTACCGGAAGCTCGCGCAGGAATTCCCGGGCAAGTTCGGGCCGGAGGTGGCCCGCATGGGGGCCGAGGCCATCCGCATCTTGCTGCAGCAGGTGGACCTGGAAGCGCTCGCGGCCGAGTTGCGCGAGAAGATGAAGACCGATCCCTCGCAGCAGAAGCGGCTCAAGTACGCCAAGCGTCTGAAGGTCGTGGACTCGTTCCGCAAGTCGGGGAATCGGCCCGAGTGGATGATCCTAGAAGTCCTGCCCGTCATTCCGCCGGAGTTGCGCCCGTTGGTCCCCTTGGATGGCGGACGCTTCGCCACGTCGGATCTGAACGAGCTGTATCGTCGCGTGATCAACCGCAACAACCGTTTGAAGAAGCTCCTGGAGTTGCGCGCTCCGGAGGTCATCGTGCGCAATGAGAAGCGCATGCTGCAGGAGGCCGTGGATGCCCTCTTGGACAACGGACGGCGCGGGCGGGTCATCAAAGGCGCGAACAATCGGCCGCTCAAATCGCTCGCCGATTCGCTCAAGGGGAAGCAGGGACGCTTCCGACAGAACTTGCTCGGTAAGCGCGTGGACTACAGTGGGCGCTCGGTCATCGTCATCGGGCCGGAGCTGAAGCTCCATCAATGCGGCTTGCCCAAGCAGATGGCGCTGGAGTTGTTCAAGCCCTTCATCTATCACTTGCTGCAGAAGAAGGGCTACGTGGCGACGGTCAAGCAGGCGAAGGAGATCGTCGAGAAGCAAGACCCGATCGTGTGGGATGTCCTGGAGGAGGTGATCCGCGAGCATCCCGTATTGCTCAATCGTGCGCCGACGTTGCATCGGCTGGGCATCCAGGCGTTCGAGCCCATTCTCGTGGAGGGGAAGGCCATCAAGATTCATCCGCTCGTGTGCACGGCGTTCAACGCCGATTTCGATGGCGACCAGATGGCCGTGCACGTGCCGCTGTCGCCGGAGGCGCAAGTTGAAGCGTCGGTCCTCATGCTCTCCAGTCACAATATCCTCTCTCCAGCCAGTGGCCAACCGATCGCCGTGCCCACGCAGGACATCGTGCTCGGGCTTTACTACCTGACCCGCCGCAAGCCGGGCGCGCGCGGCGAGGGGATGCGCTTCGCCTCGATGGAGGAGGTCCTGCTGGCGCTGGAGGAGGGGATCGTCGAGGTCCAAACGCCGATCCGGCTCCGCTACGAGGGGCGGTTGATCGAGCTGGAGATGCAGCGCGATCCGCAAGACGTCGTCAACGCGCCGATCTACGAGGTGCAAGGTCGGCTTATAGATACGACCGTCGGGCGCGTCATCTTCAATCAGCATCTGCCTGAGGGCATGCCCTTCATCAATGGCCTGATGAAGAAGAACGGGTTGCAATCGCTCGTGCGCTATTGCTTCCTGCGCCTGGGCCACGCCAAGACGATCGCCTTGCTTGACAACTTGAAGGACCTCGGGTTCTACTATGCGACGAAATCGGGTATCTCGCTTTGCCTCGACGATCTCGTCGTGCCGGAAACCAAGGCCGAATTGATCCGTCAGGCGCAGAAGGAAGTGCTCGCCGTCGAGAAGCAGGTGAAAGAGGGGGTTATCACTTCGGGCGAGCGCTACAATCGGGTGATCGAGATTTGGTCGAACGTAGCCGAGAAGGTCGCCGATGAGATGTTCAAGGCCATGGAGCAGCGAGAGAAGGAGACGGGGGTGCCCAATCCGCTCATCGTCATGGCCGATTCGGGCGCGCGCGGATCGAAGCAGCAGATTCGGCAGTTGGCTGGCATGCGCGGCTTGATGAACAAGCCCACCGGGGAGATCATCGAGACGCCGATTTTGGCCAACTTCCGCGAGGGGTTGAACGTGCTCCAGTACTTCATCTCGACGCATGGTGCGCGCAAGGGCTTGGCCGATACGGCGCTGAAGACGGCCGATTCGGGATACCTCACCCGCCGCCTGGTGGATGTGGCGCAGGATGTGATCGTGACCGAGTACGACTGCGGCACGGTCAAGGGCATCTGGGCCGAGGCGATCATCCACGCCGGAGAGATCGTCGAGCCGCTGCGCGAGCGCATCATCGGGCGCGTCGCTTTGGAGGACGTCATTGATCCGATTGACGGCAGCGTCCTCGTGCGGGCCAATGAGGAGATCACCGAGGACGTGGCCAATGAGATTCAGAACGCGGGAATCGAACGGGTGAAGATCCGTTCGGTGCTCACCTGTGAATCGCGGCGTGGGGTTTGCGTCCTCTGCTATGGGCGGAACCTCGCCACTGGGAGGATGGTCGAGATCGGCGAGGCCGTGGGCATCCTGGCCGCGCAATCCATCGGCGAGCCGGGCACGCAGTTGACCATGCGGACGTTCCACATCGGCGGGACGGCCGGCGCCATCAAGGAGCAGTCCTCGCACGAGGCGCGGCGCGCCGGGCGGGTCAAGTTCATCAACCTCAAGACGATCCGCAACCGCCGAGGCGAGCTGATCGCCATGAATCGCAACGGCCGCATCGCCATTGTGGACAATCGCGGGCGTGAGATCGAGAGCTATCCCGTCAACTACGGTGCCATCCTCCGCGTGAACGATGGCGATATGGTGGAGCCCGATCAGCGCTTGGTCGAGTGGGACCCGTACACCTTCTCGATCCTCTCGGACGTGGAGGGGACGGTCCACTTCCGCGATCTCATTGAGAACGTGACGTTCCGCGAGGAGGTGGATAAGGTCACGGGCCTGGCCTATCGCTTCGTCATCGAGTCACTCGATGAGAAGCTACAGCCGCGCATCGAGATTCGCGATGACGCCGGTCGGCTCGTCAAAGTCCAACATCTGCCAATCCGCGCCATCATCCTCGTGAACGATTTCGACGAATGGCGGCGGCGCAAGCGCGAGGAGCGGCGCGAGGATTGGCAGGAGAAGGCTGTTCAAGAGGCCGAGGGGGTGCGCGTGGCTCCCGGCGACGTGATCGCGAAGATCCCGCGTCAGACGGCCAAGGCCAAGGACATCGTCGGCGGTCTGCCGCGCGTTGTGGAGCTGTTCGAGGCCCGCAAGCCGCGCGAGACGGCCGTCATGAGCGAGATCTCCGGCCGTGTGAAGGTGCTCGGCATCCAGCGCGGCGTGCAGAAGGTTCAGGTCATCGGCGACGATGGTGAAGTCCGAGAGTACTCGATCCCGCGCGGTGTGCACTTGAACGTGCAGGATGGCGACTACGTGCAAGCCGGCGATCCGCTCATCGATGGGCCACTGAACCCGCACGACATCCTCGCTATCCTCGGCGTGGAGGCCGTGCAGAAATACCTGGTCAACGAGATCCAGGAGGTCTACCGGCAGCAGGGGGTCACCATCAACGATAAGCACATCGAGGTCATCGTCCGACAGATGCTCCGCTGGGTGCGGATCAAGGATCCGGGAGACACCGAGTTCGTGCTCGATGAGCAGGTGGATCGGTTCCATTTCCAGGAGGAGAACGAGCGCGTGGTGAAGATGGGGGGCCGACCCGCTCAGGCCGAACCGCTTCTGCTCGGCATCACGAAGGCGAGCCTCTCGACCGACAGCTTCATCAGCGCTGCCTCCTTCCAGGAGACGACCCGCGTGCTTACGGAGGCCGCCGTCAGCGGACGCATCGATTTCCTGCGCGGGCTCAAGGAGAACGTCATCGTCGGTCGCTTGATCCCGGCTGGGACGGGGATGAAGTACTACCGCAACATCCGCATCCCGGTGGATCGCGTGGCCGAGGAGGCGGAAGTCGCCCTGCCGTCGGAGGAGGAGCGCGAGGAGTTGCTCAAGGACATCGGCATCACGGTCGCCGAAGAGTCTTCGCTGGAGGAGAACCTCGGCGATCTCAATGAGTGATCATGGCGGAAGGGAGCGATCGGCTCCCTTCCGCGCGCAGTTTGTGGAGAAGAACGCCTTGTGCGAGCAAGAGGAGAAGAACCGCCCTCGGGTCGTCCGAGGCGGTTTTTTCTTACGCGGACGCCCTTCTGTGCGTGAGAGAGCGTGTGAGGGGGAGACGATATGCAGCAGCAATTGACGCGATACATCTGGCACAACGGAGAGTTCATCGCGTGGGACGACGCCAAGGTTCATGTCATGGCACACGGGCTCAACTACGCCTCGGTCGTCTTCGAGGGGATTCGGTGCTACGCGACCCCACGCGGCCCGGCGATCTTTCGCTTGCGGGAGCACTTGGAGCGCCTGCTGCGCTCCTGCCACATCTACCGCATGGAGGTCCCCTACACGCTGGAGGATCTCGTGGCGGCGTGCAAGGAATTGGTGCGGCGCAACGAAGTGTCCGAATGTTACATTCGCCCACTCGTCTTTCGCGGCTATGGCGCCTTCGGGGTGAACCCCTTTCCTTGTCCCATCGAGACGTACATCGCCTGCTGGGTGTGGGGGAGGTATCTGGGTGAGGAGGCTTTGGAGGAAGGCGTGGATGCGTGCGTCTCGACCTGGGCGCGCATCGCACCGAACACTCTGCCCGCTCTGGCGAAGGTGGCGGCCAATTACATGAATTCACAGCTCATCAAGATGGAAGCGATTGTGAATGGTTTCGCCGAGGGAATTGCGCTGGACATCTACGGGAACGTGAGCGAGGGGAGCGGGCAGAACGTCTTCCTCGTCCTGAACGGGAAGGTGCTGACGCCTTCGCTCAGCTCCTCCATCCTGCCGGGGATCACGCGCGATACGGTGCTCCGAATCTGCCAGATGCTGGGCCTCGAGGCGCAGGAGACGACGATCCCGCGCGAGATGCTCTACATCGCCGATGAGGTCTTCTTCGCGGGGACGGCGGCGGAGATCACGCCCGTGCGCTCGATCGATCGAATTCGGATCGGCACAGGGCGACGCGGCCCGATCACCAAGCGGTTGCAGGAGGAGTTCTTCGCTATCGCGACGGGGCGGAAGGAAGCGCCCGGCGACTGGCTGACTTATGTGGAGGAGTGAGCGGGGATGGATCTCGGATTGGCGGATAAGGTGGCGCTCGTCACGGGAGGGTCCGGTGGGATCGGACGCGCGATCGTGCGCCTCCTGGCGGCCGAGGGCGCGCATGTCATCATCCACTATCACACGGGGCGAGATCGAGCCGAGGCGCTCCGCCAAGAATTGCCGCGCGAGAGCCTCGTGCTCGGAGCCGATCTCACGCAAGAGGATGAGGTCCGACGGCTCTTCGCCGACGCCGTGCGCTGGCGCGGTCGACTCGATCTGCTGATCGCGAACGCGGGCGCTTCGCCGCACGAGGGGATCGCGATCAAGGACCTGACGACTGAGCAGTGGGATTTCGAGTTTCGGGTGAATGCTCGTTCGGTCTTCTACTGTGTGCGGGAATTCCTCCCCATCGTGGAACGGCAGCGGAGCGGGCGCATCGTCCTCATCTCCTCGACGGCGGCGAAATTCGGCGAAGCATACAACGCTGCGTATGCGGCGGCCAAGTCGGCTCTGCACGCCTTCATGCTCTCGCTGAAGAACGAGATCGTGAAGGTTGCCCCGTATGCGGCCGTGAATATCGTCGGACCGGGATGGACGCTCACGGGGATGATGGAGGGGATCGAGCCGAGCATCGTGAAGCGGTCGTTTCAAACCCGCGCCATCGCGTGGGAGGTGCCGCGTCCGGAGGACATCGCGCCGATCGTCGTCTTCCTCTGCTCGGAGACGTGTGCCCGCTTCATCTCCGGTCAGGCGATCTTCGTGGATGGTGGCATGGAAGGCCGCGTCATTCATTCGCCGGAGGAGCTGGCGCCCCTGGACGAGTTCTTCGCGAAACATCTCGCATGAGGGGAACGGAACGAAATGAGGGGAGGGGATCATGAAGCAGACATCGGCGCTCTTCCGAGGGTTGGACGCGTACATCCGCAGCGTGCGTGAGGAATTCGAGGAGAAACTCGCGGCGCTCGTCGAGACGCCGACCGTGAGCGTAGATCCCGAGCGCAAAAGCGACATCGAGCGCGGCGCGCATCTTGCCGCCGAATATCTCCGAGAGCTTGGCGCCACGGTAGAGATCGTGCCCACGCCGGGCCATCCTGTCGTTTTCGGCCGCCTGATCACTGATTCGAAGAATCCGACAGTGACCATTTACAATCATCTCGATGTGCAGCCCGCCGATCCCGAGGAGTGGCGCACGCCTCCCTTCACCTTCGTCCGAGAGGATGGGCGGTACTTCGGTCGAGGGACGACCGATGATAAAGGGCCGGCGCTGACGGCGCTCTTAGCCGTCCGCTATGCGGTGGAGAACGGCGTGCCACTCAACGTCCATTTCCTCTGGGAGCTGGAGGAGGAGATCGGGAGTCCGAACTTCGCACACTTCATGCGGAAGAAGCAGAAGCAGCTGCGCACGGATGTGGTCGTCGTCTCCGATACGATTTGGATCGCGCGGAACCGGCCGACGGTGCCCTATGGATTGCGAGGATTGCTCGGACTCACGTTGACGCTGGAGACGGGCAAGAAGGATGCCCATTCGGGCGTCACCGGAGGGCCGGCGCGCAATCCCATCGGCGAGCTGTGTCAGCTCATCTGCGAGTGCTATGATCCGCGGACCGGGCGCGTGAAGATTCCCGGGTTTTACGACGACGTGCGGAAGGTGACGCGCCGGGAGTTGGAGAATTACCTCGCCTCCGGTTTCGACGTGCGGCGGTTCATGCGCGTGCACGAATTCACTTCGTTGCGCACGACCGATCCCGTGCGCGTGGTGCGCGGGATCATGGCCGAACCGACGTTCGAGGTGCACGGCATCGTCGGCGGATATCGTGGGCCTGGCATTAAGACGATCATCCCGCCGCGCGCTGAGGCGAAGATCAGCATGCGCTTGGTGCCGGATCAAGATGCCGAGAAGATCTTCCGTCTGGTGAGCGAGTTCATCCGCTCGAAGAACCCGGATGTGGTGATCCAGCGGGCGGGGACCTTGCGCCCCTATCTCGGGTCTTTCACCGGCCCTTATGCCGACGCCGCTCGTCGCGCCATGAAGTTCGCCTTCGGCAAGGAGCCGGCCTTCACCCGCGAAGGGGGCTCGATCGGCGCCGTCGTGATCATGGAGGAGTACCTGCGCGCGCCGATCATCTTCCTGGGGTTAAGCCTGCCCGAGCACGGCTATCACGCGCCGAACGAGAACTACGATTGGCGACAAACGGCAGGTGGGATCAAGATGTTCGTCCACTACTTCGCGGAGATCGCTCAGCTCGGGCGCTGAAGGGGCGTGGAGCTAGCGGGCCATCTCCTCAAGGGCCGCTGCCCCGCTGACGACCTCGATGATCTGCTTGGTGATCGTCGCCTGCCGGACGCGATTCATCTGCAGCGTGAGCGAGGCGATCATCTCCTCCGCGTTCTTGGTCGCTGCGTCCATGGCCATCATGCGCGCGCCATGCTCGGAGGCCGTCGCTTCAAGAAGCGCGCGATAGACTTGCGCTTCCACGTATCGGGGGAGCAAGCTGTCGAAGATCTCGGCCGGAGGTTGCTCGTACAGGTAGTCAATGAAGACCTCTCGCGGTTTCCGCTCGCCCTCGGGCGGCCATTGGGCGATGGGCAGAAGCTGCTCGACGACGATCTGCTGCCGCGCCGCGGATTTGAATTCGTTGTAGAGGAGCACGACTTTGTCCACCCCGCATTCAGGGGCGAGGAAATCCGCAATCAGCGCTTGCGCGATCTGTCGGGCGATGGGCAGTTCGACTTGTCGGGCCGTGACACCCGTGTATTCGGCGCGAATTGGGACGCCATGCCGGCGGAAGAAATCGCGCCCTTTGCGCCCGATGCAAACCAGTTCGATCTGCGCGTTCGGATGGCGCTCGAGGAAGGCCTGCGCGGCGCGAATGAGGTTGGTGTTGTACGCGCCGCAGAGCCCTTTATCGGCGGTGATGAGGACCAGTAGGAAGTGATCCTCGCCGCGCGGCTCCAGAAGCGGATGCCGGTACTGCTCCGCGCGTTCGGCCAAGCCCTGCAGCACGGCGGCCATGCGCTGGGCGTACGGACGAGCGGCGACCACACGCTCCTGCGCGCGGCGCAATTTGGCCGCCGAGACCATCTTCATCGCACGCGTCACTTGCTGCATGTTGCGCACGGCGCGCACGCGCCGTCGCAGGTCTTGCAAGCTTGCCATCTCCCACTCCTTATGCCGCCCGCGCCGCAATGGCGTGGGCCATCACGAACCGCTCCTTGAACTCGCTCACCGTCTCCCGTAATTCGGTGAGGATCTCCTCATCGAGCGCCTTTCGCGTGCGAATCTTCTCCAAGAGCCCGGCGCGACTGTTCTCGACAAATTGCAGAAGCTCTTCCTCAAAAGGCCGCACCAGCTCGTCGGGGAGATCGTCCAAATACCCATTCGTCCCCGCCCAGATCGAGACGATCTGCTTCTCGACATCCATCGGCTTGTATTGCTCCTGCTTGAGCAGCTCGGTCAGCTTGCGTCCGCGATTGAGCTGCTGCAGGGTCACCTTGTCCAGGTCCGATCCGAACTGAGCGAAAGCGGCCAACTCGCGATATTGCGCCAGCTCCAAGCGCAACGTCCCGGCCACTTGCTTCATCGCCTTGATCTGGGCCGATCCGCCGACGCGCGAGACCGAAATGCCCACGTTGATCGCCGGTCGAATCCCGGCATGAAAGAGATCCGTCTCCAAATAAATCTGCCCGTCCGTGATCGAGATGACGTTGGTCGGGATATAGGCCGAGACGTCGCCCAACTGCGTCTCGATGATCGGCAAGGCCGTGAGCGAGCCGCCGCCGAATTCGTCGCTGTATTTCGCCGCTCGTTCCAGCAGCCGCGAGTGCAGATAGAAGACATCACCCGGATAGGCTTCCCGTCCGGGAGGACGCCGCAGTAAGAGGCTGATCTCGCGATAGGCTGCCGCATGCTTGGAGAGGTCATCGTAGACGACCAGCGCATGTTGCCCGCGATCCCGAAAGTATTCGCCCATGGCGCATCCGGCATACGGCGCCAGATACTGCATGGCCGCCGGATCGGAGGCCGCGGCCGAGACGACGATCGTGTAGTCCATCGCGCCGTAATCGTGGAGCGTTTTGACGACCTGCGCGATCGTGGACTTCTTCTGTCCGATGGCGACGTAGATGCAGACGACGTCCTTGCCCTTCTGGTTGATGATCGTGTCAATGGCGATGGCCGTCTTCCCCGTCTGCCGATCCCCGATGATCAACTCGCGCTGGCCACGCCCGATTGGGATCATAGCGTCGATCGCCTTGATGCCCGTCTGCAGGGGCTCTTTCACCGGTTGCCGATCCACGACGCCCGGAGCCAAACGCTCAATCGGATTGTACGTGTCCGTGATGATCGGCCCGCGTCCGTCGAGCGGGCGCCCCAGTGGATCCACGACGCGCCCGATGAGCGCTTCGCCGACGGGCACCGACATGATCCGGCGCGTCCGCCGCACCTCATCCCCCTCTTTGATCAAGTGATACTCGCCGAAGAGGACGGCTCCGACCTTATCTTCCTCCAGATTGAGGGCCAATCCGTAGACGTCATGCGGCAAGGCCAGCAGTTCACCGGCCATCACCTTCTCGACGCCGTAGATCTCGGCGATCCCATCGCCCGCTTTGATGACCGTCCCCACCTCTTCCAGCGAGACGCGCGTCTCAAAGCCTTCGATCTGTTGGCGAATGATGTCCACGATCTCATCGGCTCTCAACCTCTCCATCGCTTTCCCTCCTCACAGAGCGGCGGTCACAGCAAGAGCTGGCGCCGCAGGGTCTGCAGGCGAGCGTCCAACGATCCGTCGTAGACCTCGCTGTCCAGGCGGGCTTGGACGCCTCCGAGCAATCGTTCGTCTACGACTTCCCGCACGCGGACGATTTTCCCCGTCAATCGCTCCAATTGCCGATGCAAATCCCGGCGCTCCGCTTCCTGAAGCGGCCGCGCCGCGCGCACTTCGACATTGATGATGCCCAATCGGCGATCCACCTCCTCGGCGAAGGCCCGTGCGATCGCCTCCAGATGCTGCAGCCGGTAGTTCTTCAAGAGCAGATGCAGGAACGTCGCCGTCGTGCGCCCGACGTTTGCTCGCTCGATCAGAGTCTGCAGCACGCGCTCTTTCTGCGCGCGCGGGATAATTGGGTTGGCGAAGACGTCACTGAGCAGCGGCGCCTCGCGAAACACTTCGGCGAGGGCGTGGAGTTCGTTCCGCACCGCTTCGTGCTCCTGGCGCGGGAACGTGTACTCAGCCAGCGCGCGCGCATATCGGCGTGCGATGCGGAGCGAGATCATCGCGGCACCTCCGCCAGTCCTTCGATGAACTGCGCGACCAAGCGCTGATGGTCCTCCTCCGTCAGTTGCTGACGCAGCAGGGCGCGCGCTCGGGCCATGGCGCGCTCGACCAGAAACGTCTTCAACTCCAATTCCGCCGCTCGCCGCGCCATCTCGATCTCACGCTCGGCCACGGCGCGAATCTTCTCAGCCTCGATTTGTGCTTCCCGCCACAAGCGCTCGTATTCGGCTTCGGCCTCCTGCTCAGCGCGCGCGCGAATGGCGGCCACCTCTTCGTCCAATCGAGCCAGGCGCGCACGCGTCTGTTCCAACTCGCGTGCCGCAGCCTCGCGCGCACGTCGCGCTTCCTCCAGCTCCCGAGCGATAGCCTGCGCGCGTTGACGAAAGAACTCGTTCACCGGCTTCCGCAGCAGATAGTAGAGCGCGGCGACGAAGATCAGGAAATTCACCACGCGCGGAAGTCCCGAGCCAACCAGGCCAAGCGGCCCGCCGATCTCGGTCGCGACGTTCAGGAGGAGGATATCCATAGGGTCACGAGGGGATGCGCGTGACTTCCTCCACGCGGCGGCCAAGTACCTGTCGCACCATCTCCCGCGCCAGCTCTCCCGCCTCCTGTTCGAGATAGCCCTTGGTCTCTTGCACCTGTTCGGCCAGCTCGCGGCGCGCCCGCTCGACGCTCGCGCGCGCCTCTTCCCGAACGGTCCGCAACAAGCGTTCCCGCCGCTCCAACGCTTCCCGCCGCCGTGCCTCGACGAGTTGATACCCCTCGGCTCGCGCGCGCTTCACCAGCTCCTCATACCGCGCCCGCTCGCGCGCGCTTTCGGCCTCCATCGCCTTCGCCTCCGCTCGATATCCCCGCGTGCGCCGCTCCCGCTCATCCAGGATTTGATTGACCGGACGAAAGAGCAATCGGTCGAGCACCCACACCAACATCCACGTCGTCAGGAAGACGACGATAACCGTGGCATCCGGCTTCAAAACGTTCTCTTGCAGCGCCAGCGCGTGGATCATGCCCATGGCCGCACGCCCGATGTCATTTCAAAGGGGTGAAAGGCTACCATACGGCCGAAGACCCTGTCAAGCTGGCGTCGGTCGCCGATTCCGTGCCAAGGGGATGTCCCATTCCCACGCCGTGCGCGGATCAAGCGGCCCCCGCAGCTCATCCGGATACGGCTCGAAGAAGGTCTGCGCGAGGAGATACTTGACCTCAAACCGCACGATCCAGGCGCGCAAGAGCGAGAGGACGGCGCTCGCCGGAAGCCGCCCGCGCCGGTACTTCTCCACGGTCTGTTGAAACAGCGCTTTCTCTCTCGCCGTCAGATGCTTCGACACATACCCGAACCCATGCTGAAAGACGTTCACCAAGGCCATGCGGCGCGCCCTCCGTTGCCAAGCGCACTGCAGATGCCGGCGATATTCGGCGATCACCTCCGAGAGGGGACGATGCGCGGCGTGAGCGACCAGCCGCCCCATCGCGCGCAGTTCCTTCTGGCTCTGAGCCATCAGCAGGAACTTATGCGTCGCGTGGAAGTGAACGAGCGCCGCTATCGAATCGGCCTTCGCCGCCTGACGAAAGCGCGCGAACGTGAAGAGTTTCATCAAAAAATGTTCGCGGATCGCCTCATCGTTCAACCGCCCCTCGTCCTCAATGGCCAGGCCGGGGAACCGTCGTACCACCATCTCGGCGAAAAGACCGGCGTGGTGTCCGCAAGCCGCCTCGCTCTCCACCGATGGAAAGACCTTCGCGTCCCGAATCCCACAGGAGGGCGAGCGGCTCTTCAGGATGAACCCGTCCACTTCCGGCAGGGCCTTCAAGAATCGTTCGGCGAACCCCACGAGCCGCTCGGTCACATCCTGACCCGTCGCCGCTTGAATCGCGCGCACGTCGTCTCCCCGCCGAATCAGTCGAATGGGCTCACGCGGCACACCGAGCCCGATCTCCACCTCCGGACACACGGGGATGAGCGTCGCATGCGCAGCGAGCCGCCGGATGAACGCATTCGGAATGACCTGCCCGTTGTACCGACAGGCCTCCAAGTCCAAACACCGGCTGACGACGACAATGGGCCGCACAGTCTCGCTCATGGTCGCTCGTCTTGAGGCCGCACGAAGGGACGTTGTTCCGCCGTCTCCACGCTGAGAAAAAAACTGGAGCCGGCGATCGGATTCGAACCGATGACCTGACGATTACGAATCGTCTGCTCTACCTGCTGAGCTACGCCGGCCCCTACTCCTGACATCGAGGATCGTCGAGGCGGCGCATCTCGCCATCCTCCGGCCATCCCCCTCGATGCGAAAGGAAATTTTAGCGAAGCCGAGGGGATTCAGCAAGCCCTTCCCGCCGCGCAGGCGCCGGATGGAAGAGGAAGAAATCGTGAACAGCGCGGGCGATCTCGGCGATGGCGCGTTCGCGCGTCGGGACGTCCTTCTCCGAGGACTTGACGAACACGGCGATGGCCACATGCCCGGCATCGGCGGGCAGAGTCAGGATGCCCACGTCATTCGTCGTGCCGCCAATCGTCCCCGTCTTATGCGCCACCTCAGTCCCCGGTGGGAGCAAGCCTTTCAGCCGCGCTTCGCCCGTTCGACACCGTCGCATGATGTCAAGCAGCAGTTCAGTCGTCTCCCGCTTGAGCGCCTGGCCGCGATAAATCTGCTCTAGTAGCGTGACCATCGCCTCCGGCGTCGCCGTATCGCGCGGATCGGCATCGAATCGCTTCGCCGCCGCCTGCCGGTCCTCCGGCAGGACGGCGCGAGCCAACTCCCGAAATCGCTCTAACGACCATGGCCCCGATGCCGCGATCCCCATCCAATCGGCAATCACTTGTTTCGTCGAACGGTCCACCCGCAGGCCCTCGATCCCCAACTCCCGCATGCGCGCCGTGACGGCCTCCGCACCCCCAGCCAATCGCAAGAGGACATCGGTCGCCGTATTGTCGCTAATGAGCAACATCAATTCCAGAAGATTTCGCACCGAGAGCGCCACGCCCGGTTTGTTGAAGAGATCCGAGAGCGTGCCACTCCCCGGGCTCAGATCCGTCGGCTCTATCTGAATCATTTGGTCCAAGGCGAGTTCGCCGCGATCCACCTTGCTGAGCACTTGCACAGCAATGGGGACCTTGTACGTGCTCGCCATCGGAAAGCGTTCCCCACCATTCAACGATACGCGCCGGCCGCTCTCCAGATGAAGTGCCGCGACGCCGACGACTCCACCGGCGATCTCCGCCAGACGAGCGATCTCCCGTTCCAATCGCACTAGCGCCGGATCCGCGACCGCCTCGGTCTGGGCGTGCGCCGGAGCCGGTATGCCCGCATAGGCCAGGACGCAGATCGTAGCCCATAAGGTGACTCGCCATGAGAATAGCCCGAGCGATCGGGTGATCGTTAACATATACGGCCTCCGCTTGATCTCACAATGGCCGACAGGCCGGTCTTAAGGTAACGCCTATGAGGGCGAACGTCAAACGGTATGTCCACCCCCCAAGCGCCGAGAGGAGAAGGCCCATTCAAAGCACTTCGAAAACGGCCAACGTCCAGAAGGAACGCCGTCTCTTACGGCTGCTCCCTCGGTCCCTTAAGATTCCGCGTCGTGAGAATCGGGCCGTTAAAAAGGCGATAGGCATTTTGAGAAGCGCGGTCCCGATCTTGACGAACGGCCCCGACTTCGTGTATGTTCTCCACCGAACGCGGTGGGGCTATAGCTCAGTTGGGAGAGCGCGTGAATGGCATTCACGAGGTCGCCGGTTCGAATCCGGCTAGCTCCACCAAATGCCCATTCTGACGATCCGCGCATAGCGCCTTCTCTCTCCAAGAGCGAAAGGCCATCTTAATCCGTGCCTCCCCCCGGAGGGGCGGGCTCATCGAGAACTGGTCCTGCCGAGAGAGGCTACCTCAGCAAACGTCTCATGCCAGAAGGAAAGTTTCCCCTTGATTTTTTCCCATGTCTGTAAGAAAATCCTGCCTTTCCAAATGCACCGATTGCAAAAAGCGTGGGTGGGCCTTGTCAATCCGGCCCACGTGAAACCCATAAAGGAGGACGGCCATGACGTTGACGAAGTGGTTTATTCTGATCCTCTTGAGCTTGTTGATGAGTGGCTCTTCTTGGTTCACGCGAGAGCCCGATCTGCGGACGCCCGGTCAGATCACAACGGCAAGCGATAGCTTGTGCTGCTTAGTGGGAGCCCCCTGCTGCTCGACTTCGCCCAAGTGAGCTTCTCTCTCAAAAGCCGCGCGCACGACGTTCGCCATTAAGGCGAGCCGACTAAGATAAAGGGCGCCCAGTAAAATGGCGCCAAGCCTTGGTGGAGGAGGTGGAGTTTTGCGCGTTGCAGAGCGCGCCCAGTCGCAAGGCCGCGCACAAGCAGGCCATTGTAAAATTGCACCATGAGCTCTTGCGTCGCTGCATCTTCGACCTTCCAGAGAGAGCCGCAGACGCGACGAGCTCCGGCCAAAAGGAAAGCGCGCCCGAGTCCGATGATGGACTCCGCTTCGGTCTTCTGTCCGGTTCCGGTCTCACATCCGCTCAGGACGACGAGATCGGCATCCAACCGTAAGCGCGCGATCTCGGCCGCCGTGAGGACGCCGTCTTCGTGAGCGCTTTCATCTGTGAGCGAGAGGACGATGGCCGAGAAGTTCCCATCGTCTGGATCAGCAACGGCGTGCGTCGCGAAGTGCAAGAAGCGGTAGGGGGTGAGGTCGTGACGCTTCACGTTCTGCTCGCTCGCCTCGCGTCCGAGCCAGACGGTCGGTCGCAGCCGATGTCGCGCGCTGAGCGCAGCGATCTCCCGCACTTCGCGCTCTGTCAAAGGAAGCCGATGCAAGCCCCCGCGCCATCGCGCCGCCGGCGCGTTCATCGCGATGAGTGTCGGCGCGACCTCCTTCGCTCGCGGATCCTCCGCGTTGAAGATGGGATCGCCGACAAGAAGCACAGCGTTCCTCGGAACGGTTCGCTTCCGTCGTCCGGCGATCTCGACGAGCACAGAGGCCGAAGGGGCATAGATGACGGCGTGCTCCTCGACGAGATAGCGCGGGCGGAAGAATCCCCCGCGATCGCCCGCCACTTGGGCTGGCGCGATCGCTTCATCTGGAGGAGACAGGACGAGCGCTTCGAAAGCGAGATCGTGAAGCGCGGCATCGGGGATGATCACCAACTCGCGGCCTCGGATGACGCGAGCGGCCGGACGAAGCAGTAACTCGTAGAGCCGATACGCGGCGCGCGCGTAGGCCCGCAAGGCTTCGGGCGTGCGACCATCCGGCGTAACCTGCCGTCGGATGTGCGCTCGCCATTCGCTCACGGCATCCCGGATCACGGTCCAGTTAGGCAGTTTGAAAAGATGAGCCGCCTCCCGTGTGAGAACGATGAGGAAGCTCTCGCGGATGCCGAGCTGATAGAAGAGAATGGCCGCGTTGGGATGAACGGACAGATACTCGCGCTGCACGCGCTCGGCCGTGAGCGGCGCGATCCACGCTTGATTCGAGTCGTCGGTCACCGTGCGACGAATGTGCGTTTCAAGCCGGATGCGCTCGTTGAGGAGCCGGGCGCGCTCTTCTTCCAGGCGACTTAACTCCGAGGCATCGAACGCTCCGCTTGCGCGCAGGAGGACGAGCCGACGCCCGAGGGCCGAGAGGCGATCCAAGAGCGCTTGCTCGGCTTCGAGTAACGCGACCTCGGGGCTTGAAGGAGCGCCGATCCTCAAGGCCACGAGCTCCGCAAGCAATGTCCGACTCCGACTCCGTTCGGCCACATCGAAGGCCTGACGCGCATATTCCTCATTCGGATGGCGCGCGTAGAGGGCGTACAGGTTCTGAACGACCTGCGTGGAGATCGCCTTCGATAGGGAGAGGAAGCGCTGTCGCAACTCCTCGATCGTCGCGCGCGCCCACGCCCGCTCGGTCACGCGCAGCGCCTCGATGCAGAGCTGCAAGGCCGCTTCGTGCTGTCCTCGGAGCATCTCCCCGTCCGCTTGCATCTGCAGAGCCATGCGGCGGAGATTCGGATCGTCATCGTTGGGATCGGTCAGCTCAAGAGCTTCGCGAGCCGAGCGAATGACTCCTTCCGGATCGTTCAAGGAAAAGTACGCGATGCTCATCGCAATGAGAATAGCGCTCTCTTGGTCGCGGCATCCGAGGCGACGAGCGAGGGCGCGGGCTTCGGAAGCGACCTCCATCCCCGCGGTGCTCTTCTGCTGCATGAAGAGGGTCTCGGCGAACCGATAAGCGGCGAGGAGGCGAAGCGTGGGATCAACGCCATCGCGGAGGGCATAGGCGCGTTCGGCATAAGCGAACGCGCGCTCCCGCTCCGAGAGGCGGAGGAATTCGGACAAGGAAGCGTAAAGTGGCACGAGCACGGTCGGATGCTTCAACCGCTCGGCGAGCGCGAGCGCGCGGCGATAGTAAGCCGTCGCCGCTTCGTTGCGATCCAGGGAACGATGGAGATCGCCAAGGCGCGTGAGCGTGAGGGCTTGGGCATAATCGGCGGCGCGCAAGTCCTTCGCGAGGGTGAGCATCCGCTCCAGTTCGGCGATCGCCTCTTCGTACTGCAGGCGGCGGGCCAGAAGCGCCGCGCGTTCGAGGCCCAAGAACCATTGGCCGTAGGAGAAAGCTGCTTCTCTCGCAAGCCGCTCGCTCTGCGCGTAGTGCGTTTCCGCTTCCTTCCAGCGCCGATGCTCGCGGAGATATCGGCCAAGCGCCAGGTGCAACCAGCTCTGCGCGCGCTTATTCTGTTGGCGTTCGGCCCATTCCAATCCGCGTTGGAAGAAGGCGAACACGTCGGCTTCGCGCCACGGCGGCTCTTGCTCGCCCTGTTGCAACGTGATCCAATAGGTGCCGTATTGATCGGCGTTCGTCCCGCAGACGATCGCCGTATAGCGTCCGCTCATGGGCAGAGTCGCGCGCACGCGCGCGGTGAAGAACCAATCGTCGTCGTCATTCCAGCCGATCGGGCGTCCCCAAGGGCCGAGGAGCTGCACCGAGGGATCGAACTCATAGGAGGTGACGGTGAGTGTGATCCGCTGTCCGGCTTCGGCTTGGAAGCTCCAGAAGTGTTTCGGCCCGCATACGCTCCCCGGCGTGAACGAATCCTGCGGCCGGAGGAGGGCTTCCCGGAGTTCGTCGAAGCGAATCGGCCACGCTTGCGGGGCGCGCCAACCGAAGAGGATCCCGACCACGGGCGCCAGACCCACCATCGCGCCGATGAGGACCAGCATTCGCCGCATCGCGAGCCCTCTCATTTCACCGTGCCGGATTGAAGAAGCTGCCGTTTCGCCTGTTCGGCCTCCGTGCGATAGACGCTCTCCTCTGCGATGAGCGTCTCCAGCTCGCGAAGCGCCTCCGCGCGGTAACCGGCGCGCGCGTAAGCCAGGGCGAGATAGTATCGGCTGCGCTCCCGCTCCACACCTAGACTGAGCTGGAGAGCGCGTCGCAGGGGAGCGATGGCCTCCTGCGGGCGGTTGAGCTGAAGCCAGGAAGCGCCGAGCCAGAAATGTGCTTCCGCGTTCTCGGGCTCAAGCCGCGCGATCGGCAGGAGGAGTTCGACGGCGCGGACGAAGTCGCCCTTCTCGTAAGCGGAACGCGCGCGATCTATGGTCTCCCTTGTCTCCGCGCCTCGCAGTCGCGCGATCTCCTCGGCCGAGAGGGAGGATCTCGGAGCGGAGGGGGGAGCCTTCTCCGGCAGAGCGATGGGCGGCACGTCGGGCGGCTTCTCGGGAGCGCGCGTCCAGAAGAAAGCTGCTAGTGCTGCGCTCACGGCGATGAGGATCGAAGCCGCCCAACGGATCGCGCGCCTCCGTTCGGCCCATAGTACCATGCGCATCTTGAGCAGAAATGCTCGCCTTTGAGAGGCCAGGGCCGCTGCGCGTTTGGCGCGCAATAGATCCATGACGGGCTCCATGGCGTACAACTCAGCGTGACAGAAGTCACAATGCAAAAGGTGGTTCTGGAAAGCCTCGCGCTCGCCCTCCTCCAGCAAGCCAAGCTCATATTGCGCGAGCAATCGCCCGAGCCGAGGATCCGTGCATTTCCATTCGCGCGCCGACATATGGGCTTTCTCCCGGTGCAAGCTACCATTCAATTCCCCATCTCTCTTTGAGAAGACGCCGCAAGAAACGCCGGCAGCGATGCAGCTCGACGTCAAAATGATTGGGCGTGATGCGCAGGATCTGACACAGCTCCTTCTTGCCCAAACCCATGAGGAGGCCCCGGAGGATCACCGCGTACCGAGGCCGCGTGTGCCGGAGCTCCTCGATCACGCGTTTGAGGATGCGTTCGAGTTCGGCCGCTTCCAGTTGGGTGTCCATCCAAACGGAGATGGTCACTTTCTCCATCGGGACTTCCAGCGGATCGCGGTAGAGGCGATATTGGTGGTAATTCCCGAGGCGATTCCTCAAGACTTGCCGTGCGAATCGCATCATGTTCTCCCACGCCTCGAACTCCAACAGATGCTCCCGAACGATGATCATCGTCTCCTGGGTCGCATCCTCCGCATCTGCGGCCCGCAATCCAATGTTCGATACTTTTCGTTTGGCGAGGGCGAGGATCCTTTCGCGCAGGAAAGAGAAAACCTCTTCAAGGGCTTCAGGGGATCCTTGCTGGGCTTGCCGAAGTCGCTCGGTCAAATCCGCTTCCGTGTACGTCCGAAACTCTCGCCCCGTGATCTCCATATGCGGTCCTTCCCTGGCCAAGCGATCGAGGCTCAGGATACCACACTTGGCCAGGGCTTGACAATAGGGTGATATCCGGTAGTGGCACCGGATGCCTTGAGGAGGCTCACCGGCTGAAGAAGGAGAAGCGGACGGTTCGCCCATCGGTCATGAGGGTGATCAGGCCTTGCTGCCCCGTGTGGAGGAGGGGGATGGCTCGGCGCTCGTATCGCTCTCGAACGTCGGGGTGGGGATATCGGAATCGCCCAGTGATAGGATCAGCGGCCGAGAGGATCGCCCATCGAGGTCGAACGCGGTCGAGGAAAGCATCGGAGCTACTGGTGCGGCTCCCGTGGTGGGGAACTTTCAAGACGTCGCTCTGCAGCTCCCAGCTGGAGGCCAGCAGCGTTTCTTCGGCTGCGCGCTCGATGTCTCCGGTCAGCAGGATCGTCACGTCCCCATACTGAATTCGGAGGACGAGCGAGTCCTCATTCCCCCACGTTTCGGGCTGACGGTCGGAAGGCGGGGGCCAGAGCACGGTCGCCGTGACCGGGAGGGGCATCGTGCGCCCGAGCTGCAGGTGATCGCCTTGTCTGATCTCCACGACGGGAATATGCCGCCGCTGGACTTCCTGCAGGAAAGCGGCGAAAAGGGGATCGTGCCAAGGGCGGCGCACAAGGAGCACGCACCCGATGTCGAAGTTCCGGACGATCTCCAGAAATCCGCGCAGGTGATCGGCATGCGCGTGCGTGGGGACCAAGAGATCAACGCGCTTGAGCCTTCGTGACCAGAGAAAGTTAGAAGTGACGGCCTCCCCAATCGGTGGGCGGTCCTCGACGAATTCCGGCTCCTCGTCGCCGGACGTCCATGTCGGGGTCGCTCCGATCTCGCCGCCGGCATCGATGAGCATCGTCGTTCCATCGGGAAGCTCCAGAAGGGCGGCGTCTCCGTGGCCGACATCGAGAAAGTGAAGCTGGAGCCAGCCCTTCGGCCGAGCCGGCTGGAACGGATGCGCAATGAGAAGTCCGAAGTTCACCGTGAGAAGAAGCAGTGCGACACCAAGTGCCCATCGTCGCACTCGCTGCGTGCGCTCTCGGTGCTGTGCGACCAGCGGTGGCAAGGTGTGAGCTGCTGGAGGTGGTGGATCCAGCGGACGCCATGCATGAAGTCGATGGGCGATGTAAAGGGCGGCAGCCCAATAGGCGACGTAAACGAACGCTCCCGCACCCGAATAATCTGGGATGCGGAAGCTGAGCGCAGGGAACCGAAGGGCGAGTTCGGAGCTGGCGATCGTCACATCGGTGAGCCAACGGGCGAGTGTCGTCAGAGAGGCGGCCAGATGCGCCTTCCACAACGAGAGCGCGAGGGCCGAAACGGCCACCGCGCCGAGAAGGGGGATCGTCACGCCGACGATCACGTTAAGCACAATGCCGATGAGGGCGACTCGATGAAAGTACTCGATCATAAGGGGGAGCATGGCCAGTTGCACGACGGACGAGACAAGCAGCGAGAGCGCGAGCGCTCGTACCAGGGGCTGGAGTCGAAAGTGATTGAGCGTGCGGGCCAGTGGAGCTTTTTCCAATCGGAAGCGAATGGACGACGTCTCCTGTTCGCGCTGAAACTCTCGCTCGTTCCAGAAGAGGCATTCCGTCCATCGCCGGAGAATCTCCGGGGCTTGCGGGGGATACGGATGTTCGGGCGTCGGTCGCCAGGCGCCGATGGCGTGAAGCCGCACGATGAGTGGGGCTACCAGTAAGGCCAGGCTGCCGGCCGCCGCGAAGGAGAGTTGGAAGGAGGGGGAGAAGAGCTGCCGGGGGTTGACGAGGAGCAAGACCAAAGCGGCGATGCCGAGGTTGTTCGCCGCCGGCGCCTGCCGGAACAGAAGCGAGGCGAGCAGAAAGACCGTCACCATCACGGTGGCGCGCCAGACCGGGGGCTGGCCGCCGACCAGAAGGGCATATCCCCACAGCGGGAGGAGCGTGCCGAGCGCGCGCCCAAGAGGCCACCGCGTGTACCAAGAGGTGATTCCCAGGAGCACCGCTGCCAAAATCCCGATGTGTAATCCGGAGATGACCAAGAGGTGGAACGTCCCTCCAGCCCGAAGCGCTTCCGCCATGCGGGCATCAAGGAAATGTCGGTTCCCAAGAAGGAGCGCTTTCACCAACCCGGTCGTTCGTGGTCCCGCTTCGCTGAACACGCGGTCAATGTCGTGTTCGAGCATCTCCTTCGCGTCGTAAAGCGGAGCGAGCAGGCGCCTGCCAAGTCGGCGGAGGAATTCCGGATTGGCAGATCGCGCGCACGGCAGTGCGTGCGAGATGCCTTTGGGGAGGAGCGCGGTCTCGTCCAGCGGCTCCAGAAGCCGTGGGCTTTTGCTCACGGCCGCGAGCTCGTAGCCGCGTTGCTCCAAGTATTCGTCGTATTCCGGCGAACCGGGGTTTTGATACCGTTTGCGCGGAGCGAAGCGAACGAGCGCCTGCAGGCGTCGGCCGTAGCGGAGCCCCAAGCGCTCATAGGCGGCGCGCGCTTCCGCATCGGGGATGGCGACCATCAGGCGCAGGCGACCGCCGGTGCAGTGAACGCGTCCGAACGCGACGACGTGTTCGACTTCGAGGTCGAGATAGACCCGTTCCGGCGCGCGCTCCGGTGGAGCGGCGAGTCTCCCGATCACACGCGCGGGCTCTCCGGCCGCGATGAGCCCGCGGTCGTAAAGCGTCTGGAGGCGCTGCGAGCGCGTCTCCGCAAGTTGCAGATGGAGGGTGCCGGCCAGGCCATATCCGACGAGGAGCAGAGGGACGAAGGTGCGGGAGCGCCGTGCGCGGAAGCTGAGGAGCCAAACGCCGACGGCGCTGATCCCCCACAGGAGCGGACGAGGAGGAAGGGCGCGGCCAAGGGCGACACCCGCGGCGAAGGCCGCCGCCAGAAAGAACATCGGCTGAAAGCGCAGATCCAGTGGCACGAAGCGCTGCGCTTCGACCGATCGCGGTGCCAGGGCGGGAGGGGCCATTCGATCACCGCTTCACGTCGGCTGCCTCACCGCGCGCGGAGAGGTGGCGTTCACGCCGACTCGATCACCCACGTCTCGAACAACTCGGGCTCGACCTCGAGGATGAAGCGAGAGGGGCGGAGCAGAATCGTGCGCACACCTTCGCGGGCGATGAGGGGATAGCAGACGTACAGCTCGTCTTTGGCGCGGGTGATGGCGACGTAGAAGAGTCGGCGCTCTTCCTCCAGCGCATCCGGATCCTGAAGCGAGCGCGCCGTGGGGAAGCGCCCATCGGCAGTCCAGATCAGGAAGACGATGCGCCATTCCAGGCCCTTCGCCTGATGGATGGAGGAGAGGACGAGGGACTCCGCCTCGCCTTCGGCTCCGCCGAGGATGTCCTCGCCGTAGAGGCCGTCGCGCATGGAGAACCGTTCCTGCCCAAGGAGCGCGACGTCGCTCAGGAAGTGTTCGGTCGAGGGGTAACGAGCGGCGAACTGCGCGAGCTGGCGCAAATCTTCCAGGCGCATCTCGGCGTTGCTGTAGGTCGCGCGCAGAACGTCCGTGTAACTGCTGGCGAGAATGGCTTCGATCTGTGCGGCCGGACGTTGGGCGAGCGGCTCGTTGAGGAGCGCCTCCAGCAGCTCGCGCAACTCGTGCCATCCCGAACGGGCGCGGCGAGGAATGAGGCTGCGCGCTTCGATGTCCGCGAGCGCGCGCGGCAGATCCGCACTTCCGGCGATGACCGGCCAGATGCGCTCGATCGTGCGCTGTCCGATGCCGGGGACCAGACGCAAGAGGCGCCGCCAGGCCAGCTCATCGTGCGGGTTCACGACGACGCGCAAATAAGCGAGGATGTCTTTGACGTGCGCCTGTTCGAAGAAGCGCAGTCCGGAGCGGACGACATACGGGATGCGCCGCCGCAAGAGTTCGACCTGCAGCTCCATCGAGTGATAATGCGAGCGATAGAGCACGGCGATCTCGGAAAGCGGTACTCCCTCTTCGTACAGCTCCAGAATGCGCGTGGCGACGAAGGCGGCTTGCTCGTAGACATCTTGCGCGGGCACGAGAGCCGGTTTCGGCCCGTCCGCACGTCGCGCGCGCAGTTCTTTGTGAAATTGCCGCTCATTGTGTCGGATGGAGGCGTTGGCCAACGCCAGAATCTGCGGCGTGCTCCGATAGTTCGTCTCGAGCCGATAGATTCGCGCATCCGGGTAGCGCTCGGGGAATTCGTAGATGTTGCGGAAGTCCGTCCCCCGCCAGCTGTAGATCGTCTGGCAATCGTCGCCGACGACCATGACGTTCCGATGGCGCACGGCAAGCCGATCCACGATCTCCGCCTGGAGGCGATTCGTGTCCTGATACTCGTCCACGAGGATGTGCTGGAACTGCTCGGCATAAAGGGCGGCGATCGCCGGATGTTCGGTGAGCAGTCGCCACCAGTTCACGAGCAGATCGTCGTAATCCATCACGTTCTCGCGCCGTTTGCGTTCCGCGTAGGCGTGGAAGACGCGCTCGATCTCCGGGAGCAGCGGCTCGAAGTAGGGGAAGCGCGCCAGGACGATCTCCTCCAGCGAGCGCCCCGTGTTGACCGAGAGGCTGAGGATGTCCTGCAGGACTTCGCCGCGAGGGAATCGCCGCGCGCGCGTCTCTATGCCGCAGGCGCGCACGCACGCATCGAGCAACTCGCGCGCGTCCTCGCTGTCCAGGATCGTGAAGTTCGGGTGATAGCCGAGCACCTCCGCATGTCGGCGGAGGATGCGATTGGCGATGTGGTGAAACGTTCCGCCCCAGATGCGACGGCACTCCGTCTGCAGCAGCGCCTCGACGCGCTGAAGCATGCTTCGCGCGGCCTTATTGGTGAAGGTCATCAGCAGCAGGCGCGACTGATCTACTCCTTGCTCCACGAGCCAGGCGACGCGATAGGTGATCACGCGCGTCTTGCCCGAGCCGGCGCCGGCGATCACCAATGCCGGGCCTTCGCCCGAGGTGACCGCCGCATATTGCTCCTCGTTCAGCTCGGCGCGATAGTTGATCAGCGTGCGCCGGATCGCCGTTCGCTTCAGGACGTATCGTCTCATCCTCGTGCTCTCGACGTCTGGCGGATTCACCTTATCGCGCGCGTGGCCGGGCTGTCAACGGAGGAGTCTTCGAGGATCACCCCTGGCGAGCGAGCGCGACGACCCGCTCCGCCGCTTCGCTCATGCTCTGGGCGACGGTGATCTTCAATCCCGATTGCGCCAGCAACTCGCGCGCGCGCTCGACGTTGGTCCCCTCCAGCCGCACGACGATGGGAACGGTGACGCCGATCTTCCGCGCCGCTTGGATGACGCCTTCGGCGACGATGTCGCAGCGGACGATGCCGCCGAAGATGTTGATCAAGACGGCCCGCACGTTCGGATCCGAGAGCAAGAGGCGGAAGCCATTCTCCACCCGTTCGGTCGTCGCGCTCCCGCCGACATCGAGGAAATTCGCCGGCTCCCCTCCGGCGAGCTTGATGATGTCCATCGTCGCCATGGCCAGGCCGGCGCCATTGACCATGCACCCGATCGTGCCGTTCAGCTTGATGTAGTTCAGGTCGTATCGCGAGGCTTCCACCTCTAGCGGTTCCTCCTCGTTCACGTCGCGCAGCTCGGCATACTCCGGATGCCGAAACAACGCGTTGTCATCGAAGGTGACCTTGGCATCGAGGGCGTAGAGGCGTCCATCCTCGGTCACGACGAGGGGGTTCACTTCGACGAGCGAAGCATCGAGCTCGACAAAGGCGCGATAGAGGCCAAGGAGAAAGCGCACAGCCGGCCCGAGCTGTTCTCCGGCGAAGCCAAGGGCGAAGGCGAGCTTGCGCGCCTGATACGGTTGGAGGCCGAGCGCCGGATGCGCATGCTCTTTGAAGATCAACTCGGGCGAGCGCTGCGCGATCTCCTCGATGTCCATGCCGCCGGCTGGGCTCGCCATGAGGACCGGACAGCGCGCCGCCCGATCCAAGATGATGCCCAGGTAATATTCTTGCCGGATGGGCAGAGCCTCCTCGATGAGGAGCGTGCGTACCAACCGACCCTGCGGCCCCGTCTGTGGCGTCACCAGCGTCATCCCCAGCATCTCGCGCGCTAGCTCATAAGCGCGCTCCGGCGAATCGGCCAGACGGATACCTCCGGCCTTCCCCCGCCCCCCCGCGTGAATCTGCGCCTTCACGACGACGCGCCCGCCGAGCTTCTCGGCCGCGGCGCGCGCGGCCTCCGGCGTCACGACGGCTTCTCCTCGCGGGACCATCACCCCATAACGTTGGAGCAGTTCCTTCGCTTGATATTCATGTATTCGCATGAAGCCTCTCCTTCCGCTCAGGATCAGCGGTTGGAGTTTAGGGGGAGTGGGAGGGGAAGTCAAGACAGCGCCAGAGCGGTCTCTTCGGCACCTGAGGCGAGCGCCGGTTTCTGGAGGCGTTCGGTTTGGCGCGAGGGCGACATCAGTGCTAAGATTAGGCCCTCGCGCACGCCATGGAGGAGGGGGAACGATCAAAGATGAGTGCCGAGCGTTCCGATCGTGTGGGGATTCTGGTCGGAGGGGGGCCGGCGCCGGGGATCAACGGCGTCATCAGCGCCGTGACCCTCGAAGCGCGTAACCGCGGATATGAGGTCGTGGGGATTTACGATGGCTTCGCATGGCTGATGAAGGGGGAGACCAGCCGCGTGCGGCTTCTGGATCATGACGAGGTCTCGCGCATTCACTTCCAGGGAGGCTCGATCCTGAACACCTCGCGGGCGAATCCGACGCGTCGTCCGGAAGACCTGGAGCGAGTGGTCGCCTCGCTGGAGGCGCTCGGCGTTCGGTATCTGGTGACCATCGGGGGCGATGACACCATGTACGCCGCACATTGCGTGGCGCGGCAGGCCAACGGGCGTATTCGCGTCTGCCACGTCCCCAAGACGATTGATAACGACTTGCCGCTCCCGGGCGACATGCCGACGTTCGGCTTTGAGACGGCGCGCCAGTTAATCTTCGAGCTGCTGCGCAACCTGATGGAGGATTCGCGGACGACGAATCGGTGGTATTTCGTGGTCGTGATGGGACGATCGGCCGGCCATCTCGCTCTGCAAAGCGGTATGGCTGCCGGTGTGACGACGATCATCATCCCGGAGGAATTCCCGGAGGTTGTGCATCTGGAGACGGTGGCCGATGTCCTAGAGGGAGCGATCCTGAAGCGGCGCGCGTTCTGGCAACGGCGCGATGGCGTGGCCGTGATCGCTGAGGGGCTGTTGGAACGCATCCCGGAGGAGGAACTCAGCCAGATTGAAGGCGTGCGCCTCACTCGCGATGAGTATGGCCATTTGCGATTGGCCGAAATGGACCTGGCGCATATCCTCAAGACGATCGTCGAACGCCGCTTCGCCGCGCGCGGGGACACCCTCACGATCGTCCACAAGACGATCGGTTATGAGGTGCGGTCGGCACCTCCGATCGCTTTCGATTGCCAGTACGTGAAGACGCTCGGGTATGGGGCCGTCGAATTCTTGCTCAATCCCACGCCGGAGCAGGCCGAACGGCCTGGTGCACTGGTCTGCGTCGTGAGCGGGCAACTTCAGTTCCTGCCATTCGAGGACTTGATGGATCCGGCCACCGGGCGCACACGCATTCGCACGGTGGAGGTCACGGCCCCGATGTATCGCATCGCGCGCGAATATATGATCCGACTCGAGCGCGAGGATTTCGAAGACGAGCGCCGCTTGGCCGAGCTGGCGCGGGCGGCTTCGACTAAGCAACACCCGATGACGCCGGAAGAGTTCCGGCAGCGATTCCACCATGTCGTCACAGACCTCACCGGAGGCATGGGAACATGAGGGGACGGCTCGAAACGCGCGAGGCGGCACCGGTCCGCCGGTATGAAGCGGCCGTTCGAGAATTCCTGGACATCGCGCTCGCTGAGTTGCAGATGCTGCGGAAGCGACTCACGCCCGGATACTTCGATCGAGCCGTGGAATTGATCCTGCAAGCCGAACAGCGCGGCGGACGCGTGCACGTCACCGGCGTAGGCAAGCCCGAACATGTGGCGACCTATATCGCCTCGCTGCTCAATAGCACGGGCACGCCCGCCTATTTCTTGCACGGGACGGAAGCCGTGCACGGGAGCGCCGGACAGGTCTTGCCCAGCGACGTCGTCATCGCCATCTCCAATAGCGGCGAGACGCAAGAACTCAAGGAGACCGTCGCGACCGTGAAACGTATTGGGGCGCGCATCATTGGCGTCAGCGGTCAACCACACTCGTGGCTCGCACGACATTCGGATGTCTTCCTCTACGCCGGCGTCTCTCACGAAGGCGATCCCCTGAATCTTCCCCCGCGCGCGAGCGTGTTGGCCGAGATCTACGTGCTGGCTGCGCTCTCGGTCGCCTTGCAGGTGGAAAAAGGCCTCACCCGCCAGCAATACCATCTCCTGCATCCAAAGGGTCGGTTAGGACAGCTCTCTTCAGGGAACGACTCCTCCTCCGGATAATGTGGGGCTAGTTTTCGCTCGCCCAATACTCAGCCACGCCTGTTTCCGTTCCCTCGAAGGGATTTCTCTCTCAGCTCGCGCGCGGCGTATGAGCGCTCTTGTGCCAACCCATCAAGGGGCTTTACAGGCACTCATTTGAGGAAGTCAACGATCCGCCCCAGGGTGTCAATGACCTTAGGATTACTCAAAATGACCAGGGCGATCACCACATAAAGGATCGCCTTGACGCGGAATAGCTCGCTCCTCATTTCTTCACGAATTTGCGCGATGTCCCGCTTCAGCTCGTCCCGAATCTGATACATCTCCGCGCGAACGGCCGCGATGTCCCCCTTCAGCTCGTCCCGAATCTGATACACCTCCGCGCGAACGGTCGCGATGTCCCCCTTCAGCTCGTCCCGAATCTGATACATCTCCGCGCGAACGGTCGCGATGTCCCCCTTCAGCTCGTCCCGCAGCTTGTAAAGCTCCTCCTTTGTCTCCTCACGGAGCTTATAGATGTCCTCCTTCGTCGCCACATGAGTTTGGGTCACCTCTTGAATGTACTGCAACAACGCCGCCGTGGCTTCATCCCCCAGCTTCTCCCGCAGCAACCGGTAGGCTTCAAATGTATGCGCGTTCGGCATAGCTCGTTGGGGAACTATAGCACGAGTCTCCCGTGAAGTCGATAGGGGACAAGCCGGCGGTTCGCTCCTGTTGGGGGGCTCCGCATCGCTTCAGGGAAGGATCAAAACCGATGGGGGTGAAAAGGGGTAAGATCTCGGCTCGCTTGTCCACTTGTGACCAGTTCCGCAATCAAGCGGGCCGTGATCGGGGCGAGCAAAATCCCATTGCGGAAGTGGCCCGTAGCGATGAGAAGGCCGGGCTCAGCTTCTCCCAGGATGGGGAGATGGTCCGGCGTATCGGGACGAAATCCGGCCCAGGCCTCAACGAACGTACTGCGCTCGATCGCCGGGAGGACTTGTCGCGCAGCCGAGAGAAGGCGAAGGAGCGCATCGGCCGTCACGCGCTTCTCATAGCCGACGTCCTCCATCGTGCTGCCGACGAGCAAGCGGCCGTCGCGACGCGGGACGATGTAGCAGTGGGCTGAATGCACGACATGCTCCAGAAGAGGCGCGCGCGTGCGAAGGACGACGATCTGTCCACGAATGGGCTTGACGGGAAGCGGCGGATGCCGGTGAGGATCCACCGTGGCCGCCCACGCGCCGGCACAGTTGATGACACACGCAGCGGTGTACACGTCGTGACTGGTGCGCACCCCGACCACGCGATCTTTCTCTCGCATCAGACCGAGGACGGGCTGACCCGTCAGAATCTCCACGCCGCGACGCTGCGCCGCCAGAGGGAGCGCCTCCATGAGCTTTTGATTGTCCACTTGATGATCCTCTGGCAGAAGGAGTGCCATTTGCACAGCCTCCGAGAGCGCCGGCTCGCGCTCGCGGACCTCATCGGCCGTCAGATCTTCGACGGCCAATCCGATGGCCTTTTGCTTCTCGTAGGCGGCGGCTAGGACCTCACCCTCGGCGAAATCGAAAGCCAGAAATAGCGCACCCTCGCGGCGATATTCGATCGAGAGACCAGTCACCTCTTCGATCTCGGCGATGAAGTCAGGGTAGAGGTGGAGACTCGCCCGACACAGTTCGAAAAACGGGCCGTGGGGCTCGTGCATCACCTCGGACTGAGGCGCGAGCATACCGGCCGCTGCACGCGAGGCTTCGCACCCAGGCTCCTGGCGCTCGATGAGCCGGACGCTGATCCCCTCCTTCGCCAACGCATAGGCGATCGCGCACCCGATGATCCCACCGCCCACGACGATGACGTCCGAGGCTCTCATGCCACGATCCGCTTCATCGGCGATGCCAGCGCCCGTTGGCGATGCGTTCGGCCAGGGCTTTCGCCCTCTCATAATCCTTGAAGCGCCTCTCGGCCTCGCGAAACTCGGCCGTGTGATAATAGCGCTTCCCGTTGATCGTGCGCGGGGGGTACACAAGGTGGAGCATCTCATGAAAGAGCACGTACTCGAAGAAGAACTCGGGGATTCGCGGATCGTCGAGCAACCGGCTGATGACCAGCGTCCGATGCGTGTGGTCGAGATGGCCGAGCACCGTCCGGCTGCGGTACGGACTCCAGGTCAAGATCGGCATCCGGAGCGCGCCGCCGAAGTAGAGCCGATTCAACCGTTGGAAGGCCTGTTCGAGATTTCGATACCGGCCCTGTGGGCCGAGAATCCGCTTGCGCCCTCGGTGGCGCCGGGCGAGCTCAGCAGCGCGGAGGATGGCGGGATCGGCCGTATACGCGCGATAGATGCGCTCGCATTCATCGTCCGCTTTTCGCCGAAAGAGCTTCGCCACCAAAATATGCGCCAGCGCCTGATGGACGCGCCGCGGCGCTCCTCGTAGGATGTCCGAGAGCTTCACGTAGAGCCGGTTGCTCCGCAAGCGGATATAGCTGTTGAGGCCGGCGAACGGATAGAACCCCACCTCGATCTCTGGCACCGATCGCCGCCCCGTGATCTCGCGCACCGCCTCGGCGAAGATCCGCTTCAGCTCCGCCTCCGTGACCGCCACAGCCCTTTCTCTCCGCCGGAATCCCCACTTGGGACTCCTCCAAACGATCAAGGATAGCGTTTGATGTTAGCCAAAGGCTCAAAAGGTCGTCAAATGTGCGCTCGCCGGTTCTCCCTCCGGCCGAGCGAACTATCCTCCGGTGGAAAATTCGGCGCGGGACTGGTATCATAACGAGCTGAATGTTCGCCCTCTTCGAGAGGAAGCTCCTTCGTGGAGATTCCGACGAGCACGGGGGCAGAAGGGGAGGACAGCATATGAACGTGGGAAGGAAGGATAGCTTCGGCGTCCGATCCCGACTCTCCGTTGGTTCGCTCTCGGTGGAGTATTTCTCTCTGACGGCCTTAGCGCGCGCTGGTGTGCCGGAGGTCACACGGCTCCCATTCTCGCTGAAGATCCTCGTGGAGAACCTCTTGCGGTTCGAAGACGGGCGGACCGTGACGCCTGAGGACATCATGGCTCTCTGTCGCAGCGTGACCGCGAATCGCCAAGAGCGCGAGATCGCGTTTCGGCCGGCGCGTGTCCTTATGCAGGATTTCACAGGCGTGCCGGCGCTCGTAGACTTGGCGGCGATGCGCGAATGGATGCGTCAGCAGGGCGGCGACCCACGGCGCATCAATCCGCTGACTCCGGTGGACCTGGTCATTGATCACTCCGTTCAGGTGGATCAGTTCGGCACGCCGACGGCCTTCGCCGAGAACGTGGCGCGCGAGTTCGAGCGGAATCATGAGCGGTATCGCTTCCTGAAGTGGGGGCAGCAGGCCTTCGCGAATTTTCGCGTCGTCCCCCCGGGGATGGGAATCGTGCATCAGGTCAACCTCGAATACCTGACTCGCGTCGTGTTCGTCGAGGAGGGCATTGCCTACCCGGATACTCTGGTCGGGACGGATTCGCATACGACGATGATCAACGGGATCGGCGTGCTCGGCTGGGGCGTGGGAGGGATCGAGGCGGAAGCTGCTCTGCTTGGCCAGCCGATCTCCATGCTCATCCCGGACGTTGTGGGTTTCAAGCTGACGGGGGAACTGCCTCCGGGAGCGACGGCCACGGACCTGGTGCTCACCGTCACCGAGATGCTCCGCCGAAAAGGCGTCGTCGGGAAGTTCGTGGAATTCTATGGGCCGGGACTTCGAAGCTTGAGCGCGGCCGATCGCGCGACGATCGCTAACATGGCCCCGGAGTATGGCGCGACGATCGGCTTCTTCCCCGTGGATGAGGAGACACTGCACTATTTGCGCCTCACCGGACGTGAGGAAGAGCTTGTGACGCTTGTCGAAGTGTACACGAAGGAGCAAGGACTCTTCCGAAGCGAGGAGACGCCGGATCCGATCTTCACCGACACGATCGAGCTGGACCTCAGCACGGTCGAGCCGAGCGTTGCTGGACCGCGCCGTCCGCAAGATCGGGTTTCCCTCAAGGACTCGCGGCGCGCCTTCCGTCGCGCGCTTGTGGCAATGGTCAATGGCGAAGTGCAAAAGCTCGGCGCGGAACGGCTCACTCGATGGGTGGAGGGCGAGGTCGTGGAGCCCATACCGGCTTCGCTTCAAAAGCGCGTCCCAGTTCGCGTGAACGATCAGGAGGTGGAGCTCGGGCATGGATCGGTCGTCATCGCCGCCATCACCAGTTGCACGAATACGTCGAATCCGGCGGTGATGATCGCTGCGGGGCTTCTGGCGAAGAAGGCCGTCGAGCGAGGGCTTCAGGTCAAGCCCTGGGTGAAGACGAGCCTGGCGCCGGGCTCGCGCGTCGTCATCGAGTACTTGCACGAGGCCGGATTGCTGCCGTATCTGGAGGCCTTGCGCTTTCATCTAGTTGGCTATGGCTGCACGACCTGCATTGGGAATAGCGGCCCGCTGCCCGAACCGATCGCTCGCGCGATTCAAGAGGCAAAGCTCGTGGCCGCCGCCGTCTTGAGCGGCAATCGCAATTTCGAGGGGCGCGTGCATCCGCTAGTGCGCGCCAGTTTCCTGGCCTCGCCGCCGCTTGTGGTCGCGTACGCGCTCGCCGGGACGATGGATGTGGATCTGCTGGCGGAACCGCTGGGCGTGGACTCCGAAGGGCGTCCCGTGTACCTGAAGGACATTTGGCCGACGCCCGAAGAGATTCGCGCGACGATCGGCGGGGTCGTTCGGAACGAGATGTTCCGCCGAACCTACGCCGATATCTTCCGGGGCGAGGAGCGGTGGAGCGCGCTCTCGGCGCCGACGGGAGAATTGTTCGCCTGGGACGAAGCCTCCACCTACATTCGCCGTCCCCCGTTCTTCGAAGCGATGCCCGTCGAGGTCCCTCCGCTTGAGGACATCCGCGGCGCACGCGTGCTGCTGGTGCTCGGCGATTCAGTGACGACCGATCATATCTCGCCGGCCGGCTCGATCCCCGTTCCGAGCCCAGCCGGGCAATACCTGATCGCACGCGGCGTCGCTCCTCAAGACTTCAATTCCTATGGTGCACGGCGCGGCAATCACGAGGTGATGATGCGCGGCACGTTCGCCAATATTCGACTGCGAAATCTGCTGGTGCCAGACCTGGAAGGAGGATGGACCGTGCATCTTCCGGATGGCGAGCTGGTGACGGTCTTCGAGGCTGCCGAACGCTACCGAGCTGAGAACGTGCCGCTTCTGGTCATCGCTGGGAAGGAATACGGTTCGGGTTCCTCACGGGATTGGGCGGCGAAGGGTCCACGCTTGCTCGGCGTGCGCGCTGTGCTCGCCGAGAGCTTCGAGCGCATTCATCGAAGTAACCTCGTCGGCATGGGCGTTCTCCCCTTGCAGTTTCGCGAGGGGGAGAATCGTGAGACGCTCGGCCTCACCGGTCGCGAGGTCTATGACATCGAAGGCTTGGCACAGGGACTCGCGCCGCGTCAGCAGGTCACCCTTCGCGCTCGGCGCGAGGACGGTTCGGAGATCGTCTTCTCGGCCATCGCGCGCGTGGATACGCCCATCGAGGTCGAATATTATCGGCACGGTGGCATTCTGCCCTACGTCCTGCGCGAGTTGCTGCGAGAAAGTCGGTGACGCCTGTAGCCGCATGGACGAACGCTTGATGAACGAGGCGGCGCATGTATCGGCCTCGCTATTGCGCGGAATGCGGACGTCGCATTGAGCGAGAACGCTGGCGCTTCTGGCATAGCCGGCAGTTCTGCGATGTGTGCGCCCGCCATTTCGAGCGCCGCCGACGCGCAGGACTTGGTGCGCTTCTCATCGCGAGCCTCGTCCTGGGATTTCTGATGGGCCGCCTCTCCGGACGCGCTCCTTCCCCAAACCCCGTGCTTCGGATCGAGCGCCTCGCTCCCGTTCCTCAGATGCCCTCAACGCTCCCCTCCGTCGGTCCGCGCTCGCCCACGGCGGGCGCCTCCGAGAACATCACCCGGTGTGGCGCGCCGACCAAAAGCGGACGACCGTGCCAACGCCGCGTGCGCGGCGGCGGTCGGTGTTGGCAACATCGCGAGGTCGCGACGCAATCGCCAACAGACATCGGACGTCCAGCCCCTATCGGGAATCCATGAGCGACCCCAGGCCGGTGATCCCACCAATACGACCCCATCTTCTCATCACGGGCCGGCCGGGCGTCGGTAAGACGACGCTCATTCGCCAAGTGGCCGAACGCTTGGCTCCACAGGCGGCGGGCTTTTACACGCTTGAGGTACGAGATGCCGCAGGCCGTCGTGTCGGATTCGAGATCGTCACCTTGGAGGGCCAACGCCGCTTACTCGCTCACGTGGATTTTCAAACCCCCTATCGCGTCTCCCGATACGGCGTGGATATCAACGCGATGGAAGCGGTCGCCGTCCCCGCTCTGGAGCGCGGATTGGTCGCCGAAGCCGTCACTTCCCTCATCGTGGATGAGATCGCACGCATGGAGCTCTTCTCTGGCGCCTTTGTTCGCGTCCTCGAACAGATTCTGGCCGGCCCCAAGCGCCTCATCGCGACGGTTCAACAAAGCCCCCATCCAGTCATCGAGCGGATTCGCGCGCGCGCCGACGTCCAACTGTGGGAATTGACGCCGACGAACCGTTCGGAACTGCTCGCGCGGCTTCTGGAGCATCTGCGCGCGTCGTGAGGCCCGGCTCAAGATCCTCTCTTGCGCGACGCTCGCCATTCGAGGATCACGCCGATGGCCGAGCCAAACAGCCCGATCAATCCCCCAAACACGACCATGCCGATTCCGATCAGTGCGCCAATCCCCGTCAGGATGAACAGCAGACCGAAGAAGACGAACCCCGCCCCAATGATGAAGAAGAGCAGCTCGATGTCGAATCCCCTCTCCGTCTGAGGCGCCTTCTCCTCTTCCGGCTCCGGCATACGTCTCCTCCTGATCGGCGAAGAGGCCTCGCTCGAGGCTCCCGATCTCCGAGCAAGCAACTTGCGTTCCGTCGAACGCGAGCAGCCGGAGCTTCGGTAACCTCCCCCATGACGGTCACAAGCATCGTCCGCGCTTCACCACCCCCCCTCCCGATGGGGAAGATGACGCGCCGGCAGACGTCCAGATGGGGCTTTTCGCACAATCAAGGGGGAGGTGCGCCGCGAAACGAAAGGCTTTCCCAACACGAGTCCACAAGGACTTCCTCCGGGAAGGCCTCAAAGGACTCGCCTGCTCGCTGCGAAAGTCAGGGGAGGTGCCGGAAGGTGTCAAAAGACACCAACGCTAGAGCTTCACCACGTTCTCCGCTTGCAACCCCTTCGGACCTTCTACCAGATCGAACTCCACAAGCTGCCCCTCTTTCAGGGACTTGTACCCCTCCTCTTGAATTGCCGAGTAATGGACGAACACATCGGGACGGCCATCGGGCTGCTCGATGAATCCATACCCCTTCTGATTGTTGAACCACTTCACTCTCCCGCGCATTCTCGGCATGGTCCGACCTCCTGACGGAAAATCCCCTCGCCAGACCTTCTCCGGAAGGGCTCGGCACTTCCAAAGAAGGTCTTCCGCGAGAGAAGAGAGCTGAAGAAAAGGCCAAGAGCCTCGCGGGGGATCACGAACCGACGCCTCGGGCGATGAGCGACGGTTCGATTCTTCCCTTCACCACGTGCACTCCACAGCATACGTACAGCCGACGCGGCTGCATACTATAGCAAGAGGGTGAAGAAGTCAAGATTTTTTTCGCCGCTCGAAGGCCGGTCGGGCACGGCCGCTCTCATTGCCGCCGGGAGACGGTGACGTCGTCAACGATCCCGACGATGGTGCAATCGGTGGGGACCTCGCGCGGGAGGAATGGAAAGCTCGCCTCGCGCCCGCGACACCAGAAGACGAGTTCGCCCGCTCCGGCGCCGACCGAATCCACGGCGACTAGGGGCTTCCCCACAGGCTTTCCCTCCGGGGTGAGCGGCTGAATCAGGAGCAGTTTCAACCCTTGCAGCGTCTCGTTCTTCGCTGTACAGACGATGCGTCCGATGACCCGAGCCAGGTGCATCGCTCGCTCCCCATCCTTGTGCCGTGAGGATGAGCATGCCGCCCTTGGATCCTCCTGTCAAGGGCGCTAGGACGACGCGCTCGCGCAGTGCGGGCACGGGCAGAGAGCGCGAAGTTCAGCGAACGGATAGATGCCCGTACTGTGCCCGTCGCTCCATTGGAAGTGCAGGGCATACTGGCCGACCAGCTCGACGCTCACGATCGTGAGGTCGTCCGGGATCATCTCGGGAGCGAGCAAGGGGCGACCGGTCAGCTCTTCCACGCACAGCGCGCAGCGACAGTGGCGCCGTAGATAGCTCGCGCGATAGGTGCTCGCGTGCCCATCGCTCCACAGGATGTGAATCTCGGACGCTCCGATCTTCTTGATCGCAGTGGGGCGAACGGATGCGTGTGCGCTCATGCTCTCGTTCTTTGGATCAAGGCGCTCTCGATCAGGTCGAGACTTCCTCGATCCGCAGCGGGGTCATCTGGTAGTTCACGATGCTGATCTGCGCGGCCAGTCGCTCGGCGATCGCGCGATACGCCTGAGCCGCCGGCGATTCCGGATCGGCGAGCACGATCGGCGTCCCCGTATCGGCCTGTTGACGAATTCGGACGTCAATGGGGATCTCTCCGAGGAAGGGGACGCCCAGTTCTTCGCTCGCCCGACGCGCACCGCCGTGGCCGAAGATCTCCTCGCGCGCGCCACAGTGCGAGCAGACGTAATAGCTCATGTTCTCCACGATCCCCAGAATGGGGATATTCGTCTGCTGGAACATGCGCAGCGTCTTCATCGAGATCACCAACCCCACGTCTTGCGGAGTGGAGACGATGACGGCTCCGGTGACGGGCACCGATTGCGCCAACGTCAAATGGACATCGCCCGTACCGGGCGGCAGATCCACAAGCAGATAATCCAACTCTCCCCATTCCACGTCGAAGAGGCACTGTTGCAGAGCCTTGTGCGCCATCGGGCCGCGCCAGATCAGGGGCTTATCGCCGGGCACAAATAATCCCATCGAGATGAAGCGCAGGCCGTGATGTTCGGCCGGTAGGATGCGGTTGTCGCGGACTTCGGCCTGCTGCCCGTGCCCGAGCATGATGGGGACGGCCGGGCCGTAGATGTCGGCGTCGAGCAATCCGACCCGCGCGCCGCTCGCACGCCAAGCGGCCGCCAGATTCACGGCGACGGTGGATTTGCCCACGCCGCCTTTGCCGCTGCCGACGGCGACGAGGTTTCGCACTCCGGCTAGCGCCGATCGGTCGAGCCCAAGATGAGGTCGGACCTCCGCCGTCATATTCACCCGCACCTCGCGCACGCCCTCCAGTTGCGCGACGGCTCGCCGCGCCTCTTCCCGCATCCGCTCCTTCACGGGACAAGCCGGCGTCGTCAGGTTGATGTCGAAACTCACGACGGAGTCTTCGATCTTGAGATTCTTGATGAATCCCAGCGAGACGATGTCCCGATGCAGATCGGGATCCACGACCTGACGCAGAGCTCGGAGGACATCGCTCTCGCTCACCTTCTTGCCGAACATGTGCACCTCCTTTTCGGAGGGGTTCGGCGAAGCGCTGGGCGTTTCGCCAAAAGCCCCATCAGACCGTGAAGCTGCTGCCGCAGCCGCAGGTCCCGCGCGCGTTCGGATTCCGGAAGGTGAAACCCGAGCCCATCACGGAACGCACGTAATCGATCTCGACGCCGTTCAGGTATCGCTTGCTCAGCGGATCCACGAAGACGCGAATCCCTTGGATCTCCAGGACCTCGTCCCCGCTTTCGGGCGCGTCGTCCAACGCGAGGTCGTACTGAAATCCCGAGCATCCTCCCGGGATGACGCGCACGCGCAGGCCAACCTGCTCGGGCGAGAGATTCTCGCTCTCGATGAATCGCTTGATCTCGGCCGCTGCCGCTTCGGTGATCGTGAGTGTCATGGTCGTTCCCTCCTGCTGCGAATTCTTGCGAAAGGTTAATCTTACCAGCTCGCCGCGAAATAGGCAATATTTTGCCTGAATATTCTGCGTTTGCGGAGGCGCGGACCTGTGGTACAATACCCCAGGACTTATGGAGCGATGGTCGGTCGCCAATACGTCCACGCGCATGCGCGTCGTCGAGCGGCTCAAGCAGTGGGGAAGCGCGACGGTCGCGGAATTGGCGCGCGAGCTGCGGCTCTCGGGCGTGAGCCTCCGCCGCCATCTCGATCTTTTGGAGCGCGATCGTTTGGTCACGGCCCAGATTCAGCCCCGAGGGCGCGGGCGTCCGGTGAAGGTCTATCGGCTCACGGAGGAAGCCGATCGGTTTTTCCCCGAGCGCTATAGTGAGTTCGCCGTGGAGGTGCTCGAAGGCGTGCGCGAGCTTTTTGGCGAGCGCGCCCTCCATCGGTTGTTGCAACATCGGACGGCGAAGCTGGTCGCCCGGCTCCGGGCGCGCTTGGTGGGCAAATCACTGCGAGAGCGCGTGGAGCTGTTGACTGCGGCGATGACGGAGATGGGCTTCCTCGCCTCATGGGAGAAGATCGGCGCGGGTCGCTTCCTCTTGACCCAGGCTCACTGTCCCCTGCGTCGCATCGCATCGGTCTGCCCGGAGCTCTGCGAGCAAGAGTTGCGCATGCACGCGGAGGTCCTCCGCGCGTGCGTCACCCGCGAGTGTTTCATCCAGCACGGGGAGGCCGTCTGTCAGTACCTGATTCGTTCCACTCGATCGCACCCCGCTTCTCTAGCTCGGTGAGATTCCTCCTCCCTCCGGCTTCGTGTTAGACTTCCCAGGTCAGAGACGCCATGACGACCAAGCCCGCGATCATTTACGGCTGGGCTCCCGTGCGCGAGGCCATTCGCGCCCGAAGTCGAGCAGTGCACAAGGTGCTCGTCGCCCGAGGGGGGAAGCAACACCGCCGGAACGAGCTGTTGGCCGAGGCGCGCAGCGCGGGCGTTCCCGTGCATCTTGTCTCGCGCGCGGTCTTGGATCGGTTGGCTCCGCAGGCCGTCCATCAAGGGGTCATCGCGTATTTGGCGGCGGGCGAATACGCTGATCCCGAACAGATTCTGGCAAATCTCACGGAGGAGACGCTGCTGGTGCTCTTGGATCAGGTCGAGGATCCGCGCAACTTAGGCGCGATCCTGCGCACGGCGCACGGCGCGGGCGCGCAGGCCGTCGTGATCCCCAAGGATCGCGCCGTCGGTCTGACGGAGGTCGTCGCCAAGACCTCGGCCGGAGCATGGGTCTATACGCCACTGGCGCGCGTGACGAATCTCGCCGCCTTCTGCCGCCAGCTGCGCGAGCGCGCCGTGCGCATCATCGGCGTGGAAGCCGATGCTCCTGTCCCCTATACGGACGTCGCGTACATGGGTCCCATCGCCTTCGTCTTCGGCAGTGAGGGAAGGGGATTGCGCCGCCTCACTCGCGCCCACTGCGATCTCATCGTCTCCATCCCGATGAAGGGACGGATCACTTCGCTCAACGTCTCGGTCGCCGTCGGAATCGTCCTCTTCGAGGCGCTTCGACAGCGCACTCAAGGGGCGCGCTCGTGATCCCCTCTTTCGGCTCTCCCAAGTTCTGCGGATCGGCCTGCGCGCATTTTTCCGTGTAACCTCTTCTCCATCGAGGACGTTCTTAGCCACCGGAGATGACCGAATTGAATATCTCAGCAAAGGGAGGAATGTGCATGAAGCAAGTAGCTGCCATCGCCATCAGCGTCCTTGTCCTTGGGCTGGTGGGCCTGGCCCAGGAGAAGCCCAATTTGAGCGGGACGTGGGTCTTAGATAAGGAGAGGAGTGACCCACCTGGCATGGGGATGGGGGGACGCGGCGGGTTCAATCCCGACGTCACCCTGATCATCGAGCATCAAGAGCCCATCCTCAAGATCAAGCGCATCGTCAAGACCGAACGCGGCGAGCAGGTGCAGGAGCTTCTCTATACGACCGATGGGAAGGAGAACGTGAACCCCGGCATGCGCGGTGGTGAATTCCGCTCCAAGACGAAGTGGGAGAAGGGCAAGCTGGTGACCAAGGGCACGCAAACGATCCAATCCCCAATGGGGACGATGGATCTGGAAATCACTGAGACGCGCACGCTCTCGGAAGACGGCAAGACACTGATCATCGAAACGACGACGGTGACGCCGCAGGGCGAGCGGACGCGCAAGCAGGTCTTCGTGAAGCAGGGATGAACGTTATCGCTCGCGGGCGCGGATTTTGCGGAGCGCTTCGTGAGCCATCGCGCTCAAATACGGATCGGGAGAGCGGGAGAGCGTCCGCAGCGTCTCCGCCGCCTGTGGATCGCCAATTTCGCCAAGCGCCCAGGCGATCGCGCGTTTGACCTCCGGGTCCTTTTCCCGCCCCAAGCGCGCGATGAGGGGAGCTGTAGCCGCCCGGGCACGAAGTTGCCCCAAGGCGCGCGCAGCCTGACGCCGCACGAAGGCATCCTTGTCCTGTAAGCGCTCAAGGAGCGCGGCCTCCTCCCGATGCTCGCCGAGCGCTTCGACGGCCGCCGCGCGCACGGCCGCCTCTGAATCTCGCGCCGCTTCCCGGAGGGCGTTCGTCGCTCGCGGATCGTGTACGCGTCCGAGCGCCCATGCGGCCGTGCGTCGAACCAGCGGATGCGAATCCATCACGGCGCGCAACAGCAGAGGGATCACGTCCTCCAACTCTGCAGACTTCTCCATCGGCATGAGCCGCCCCAGGGCCATGATCGCCGCTGCCCGCACGCTGGCCTCCGAATCTTGAGCTGCCGCCTGAAAAACGGGGAGCAAGGTCGGATCGGAGAACGCGCTCAGGGCCAAGAGCGCATCTCGACGGCGCGTCGCTTCCGGAGCTCGAAGCTGCTCGATCAACGCACGCTTCGCCTCCGTCCAATCCTCCGGAGCAGCAGTCGCCTGGAAACTCCCGCCGCCGACGAGCACCACAATCACTGCGAGCCCGTGCATTCGCCTTCTGTCAGAAGCCCGGAAGAGAATTTCATGCGGTCCCCCGATGGTCAGAGGCGCATTCCCCCGCCCTCGAAGCGCTCACGATGCGCCTTTCCGACCTCGTGAAGCGGATACGCCCCCCTTCTCCGAAGGGGAGAGCAAGGAGAGCAACTCCTTCTGGAACTGCTCCGGATGGCGCTCCTCTTCTTTCATCAACCGCATGATGGAGATGTATTCGAGGACTTCCACGGCCTCTTCTTCGCTCAAGTTTTCGATCTCCTCAGCCAGACGCTGTCTGGCGCTTGATGGCTCCGGCATGTTCCCTCCCTTCCTGTGCCCCATCGCTTCCCCCCTTCCGCCCTCTTCGGGATCGCCCTGGGGCCGATCTTCTGCGCTCAATCATACCTGATCTCCTCCAGGCAGGCAACCAAGCCGATCCCTCGAGCCCGAGGACTCAAAAGTCCGCTCGCTCTTGAAATGGGCGGGGAAACGGCATAAACTTCCCTGCTTCTGCGATGGGAGTTTCGCGCATGAAGCATCCCATCGACTTCTGAGGGGAGAAGGAGCCGTGAGAGGACGCCTGTGGATCCGAACCAGTGCCCTCATCCTCATGGTGATCGGCGCGAGCGTCGGCGGCCGTCCTTCGGCCGGGCAGGAGCCGCACGCGACAGAACCGCGCGGCTTGCTCTTCCCTGGCGAGGAGCGTCACTTGGCCAATATCCGCCAACTCACCTTCGGCGGCGAGAATGCCGAAGCCTACTTCTCCGCCGATGGGAAGAAGCTCATCTTTCAATCCACGCGCCCGCCGTTTCTCTGTGACCAGATCTTCATCCTGGACCTGGAGACGAACGACGTTCGCCTGGTCAGCACGGGGAAGGGGCGCACGACCTGCGCCTACTTCTTCCCCAAGGGCGATCGTATCATCTATTCCTCAACGCATCATGTCAGCCCGGATTGTCCCCCACCGCCGGATCGTGCGCGCGGCTACGTTTGGGCGCTCTATGAAGGATACGACATCTTCTCGGCGCGCGTGGACGGTTCCGATCTGCGGCAGCTCACCCATACGCCCGGCTATGATGCGGAGGCCACGATCTCCCCGGACGGGAAGAAGATCGTCTTCACCTCGATGCGCGACGGCGATCCCGACATCTACGTCATGGACGCCGACGGTCGCAACGTCCGGCGTCTGACGCGCACGCCCGGTTATGACGGCGGCGCCTTCTTCTCCCCCGATGGCAAACGCATCGTCTACCGCGCGCATCACCCCCGCACGATGGCCGAACTCTCCGATTTCCAAGCGATGCTCAAAGATGGCGCCCTTCGTCCGATGCGCTTGGAGATCTATATCATGGACGCCAACGGGTCGCGCCAGCGCCAGATCACGAATAACGGCGCGGCCAACTTCGCCCCCTTCTTCCATCCCAGTGGCCGACGCATCATCTTCGCCTCTAACTATCACGATCCGGCGCGGCGGAACTTCGACCTCTTCCTCATCAACGATGACGGGACGGGATTGGAGCGGATCACCTTCAATCCGACCTTTGACGGCTTCCCCATGTTCTCGCCCGATGGTCGGAAGCTCGTCTTCGCCTCCAATCGCAACGCGCGAACGCCTGGCGAGACCAACATCTTCATCGCGGATTGGATTCCGTGAGGACGACGTCTGAGTCAAAGCGCGCCTTCCCGGATGGGGAACGAGGCGACGTGAATGCTCTCTCTCGATCGAGGAAGCCGGGCGCACGTTGGCGCGTGGGTTCGACGTCTGGACGGCGCAACATCGCCCGGGGCCGCTCATCCCAATCCGCTCGGGCCGTACCGATTCCTCGCGCTCTCGTGGATCATCGCGCACCTGCAGCACGACGGCTTGTGGACCACCGACGTCCTGGAGAGTCGGCGAGCCACGGCTCGCCTTTTGGCATCCGCTCGATACGGGATTCATGGGACGCCACCCCTTTGACCAAGTGCGATGAGCGGGCGCGGTGTTGATCGAACGCGGATCGCACGAACGATCCAAGCGCTCTCGGATCGCGTCGGAGGAGTTCGACCGGAGGTCGCCCTGCAGCATATCCTCCAGCGCAAGCTCGAGCGTGATATCTCGCGCAAGACGGCCTGCATCCTTCAGGGCGGCGCCATGCGCGGCGTCGCCAGCGCTGGAGCCATCATCGCTCTGGAGCAGCTCGGCTTCACCCACGCCTTCGACGCCGTCTACGGAGCCTCGGCCGGAGCCATCAACGGCGCGTACTTCCTGGCCGGACAGGCCGCCTTCGGCACCTCGATCTACTACCAAGATATCGCCAATCGCCGCTTCATCAATCCGGCGCGCTTCTGGAAAGTCGTGGACATGGACTTCCTCTTCCAAGAGATCATCGCACGTCGAAAACGGCTCGATCTCGAGCGCCTGCGCCAGAATAGCACGCCGCTCTACATCGTCGCGACCGAGGTCCAGGCCGGGCGCAAAGTCCTTCTCAACAGCCAGGACCGAAAGCTCGATCTGCTGGCCGCGCTCAAAGCCAGCGCCGCTTTGCCCATCCTCTATCCCCATCCCGTACCCGTCGGTGATCGCCTCTACGTGGACGGCGGCCTCGTGGACGCGATCCCCATCGAACAGGCAGTGCTGGATGGCTGTACGGACCTTTTGGTCGTGCTCACCGTCCCCAAAATGTATCGCGCTCAACCTCCCAGCGCGCTCGAACGCGTGTTGGCCGCCCAGTTGCTCCGGCCGCTCAGCCCAGATTTGGAACGCGCCTTCCTGCATCGGCACAAAGCCTATAACCGAGCCCTCGATCTCGCTCTCGGCCGTCTCCAGACGCCGGCGAACATCGTGGCCCTCTTCCTCGATCCTCAGCTTCCGCTTCGCCGCCTGACGACGGACACCCGTCTGCTCAAACGAGCCGCTATCGAAATGGCCCGCCTCGTCTTTCAACTCTTCGCCGGAGAAGACCGCGAGCCGGTCGAGCTGCTGCACTTCGTGAAGAGTCCCGATCGCGATTCCACAGAGGGCCAATAATTCCGAGAAGCCTGCGGGAGCAAGCGACCCGAATCTCGCCCAAGGCGATCGGACAAGATGGGGCCGCTCGCGATGCCCCCCCCCACCACGCGGAGCCTGTACATGCGAGCGACCGGGTCTGGCCTTGGGCGAGCCGCAAGGCGAGCCCACGAACAACTGTGCCCACCCCTCCAAGCCCTTGAAGGGAGCCACCCATCGAGCCGCCCCTCACCTGCCCGGGAACAGCGACCCCATTTGCTTCCTCCGCGTGCGCGTTCCCAAGGTTCTCTCGCGCTCACCTCAGGCTATTTCGGGATCGCCCCCCTCATAGGCTCGCATACAGAATCTGGATTTGGTCTTGACTGGAATTCGCTGCCGCCAGGCTCGATCCGAATCGCCCGCTTGCGCGCGCCTGCCTGTGGAATGGGTTTGGTCTCAAGGGTGGGCGCTTCGCTCGCTTCGGGCTGGGTTCAGATCACCCCTTTCAACAGGGGGAATGAGAGGCGATCTTACTGGAATCCGCTCCTGCTCACCTTCTGCGAACTCGATAGGTACGGCCTTCTGGTAAGGCCTTGAGCTTTCTGTCGCTTCCGCTGTCAACATGAGATATAATAGGGAAACTCGAACAGAAGGAGTGGACAACATGGCCCTTACGGTGAAGGACTTTCATGATTTGGTTCGGATTTTGGAGGAGCATCCGGAATGGCGGGCGGAGTTGAGGCGACTCCTTTTGACCGATCAACTGCTAGAGCTTCCCGCCCTTGTCCACGAATTAGCCGAAGCCCAGCAGCGGACGGAACGACAGATGCAGGTCTTGGCGGAGCAGGTGAGGGAGCTGGCCGAAGCCCAACGGCAACTGGAGCAGCCAATGGTTGAACTGGCGGCCGCGCAACAACGGGTGGAACAAGTCCTGCTGCAACTGGTCGGGTGGCAGCAAGGTGAGGCGGGCCGACGCGAGGGCGAGCGGTATGAACGGCGAACGGTGGCGCGAGCCCCGAACCTGTTCCTCGGCGGCGAGGGAGGAACGCCCAGCGAGCCCGACGTCCGTCGCCGCCTCACCCATTGGCTTCGCCCGCTTTATCAGCGAGGTCAAGCCCCAGACCCGTTGGGCGATCCCTTCCTGGCTGACCTCATCTGGTGGAAAGGGGACGAGGTGCTCCTGGTTGAGATCTCGCAGAAAGTGGACGCACAGGATATCCGTCGGGCGCGCCAACGGGCGGACACATTGCGCGAAGTCGGGGTGAAGGCAACGCCTGTCGTCATCGGAGAAGAATGGGCGACGCCCGAATCGCAGGTGCTGGCGCAAGCGGAATTGGTCGAATGGTTCGTCAGTGGCGGAAGCTCCCAAGGATTCCTGAACTTCCGCCGCTTGCCCTTCTCGCCAGAAG
>Ga0209289_100096_pt1 | contig 53493 bp, 52 predicted proteins | sample GXS110809BmetaG_FD_184121 | JGI IMG/M metagenome (GOLD analysis project Ga0209289, IMG submission 184121) | Hot spring microbial communities from Gongxiaoshe hot spring, China to study Microbial Dark Matter (Phase II) - GXS 110809B (SPAdes)... ... | reverse complement strand
GTCGGGCAGGAAGTAGTCGGCGGGCTGCTCGAACCACACATCGGAGCCGTCGCGTTCAATCGCCTGCGCCACGCGCTCCACCGTTTCGGGCGTGAGGATGGCTTCGCGGCAGTCTTCGCAGTAGAAGGCGGGGATGCCCACGCCCCACGCGCGTTGACGGCTGAGACACCAGTCGGGGCGGTTCTGCACGGCGGCGGTGATGCGCGCCTCGCCTTCGGGGGGAATCCAGCGCACGCCGTGAATGGCTTCTAAGGCGCGCTCGCGATGCCCCGCGTGGTCGATGCTCATAAACCACTGTTCGGTCGCGCGGAAAATCAGGGGCGTGTCGCAGCGCCAGCAGTGGGGATAGTTGTGGCGATACGGCTCGTAGTGCAGCAGCGCGCCCACCTCACGCAGGCGGGCAATCACGGCGCGGTTGCCCTCGGGCGTGATGGGCAGCCCCGCGAACTCGCCCGCCTCCGCCGTGAACACGCCCTTCTCATCTACAGGGCACAGCACGGGCAGCCCATACTTCTTGCCTGTGGCGAAGTCCTCCGCGCCGTGTCCCGGAGCGGTATGCACCACGCCCGTACCGTCCTCTGCCGTCACATAGTCCGCCAGCACGACGGGCGATTCGCGGTCAAAAATCGGATGCTTAGCGACCGCACCCTCCAGCTGCGCGCCTGTCGCCGTGCCCAACACTTTGTAGTCGTGGATGCCGAACACCTCCATCGTCGGCGCGACGAGCCGATGCGCCAGCAGGTAGACCGCGCCGTCGGCTTGCACATAGGCGTACTCCAGCTCGGGATGCACCGCCAGCGCAAGGTTGGCAGGAATCGTCCACGGCGTGGTCGTCCAGATGAGAATCTTCAGGTTCTCGGTTGCGGGCGCACCTGCGGGGGGCTTGACAACGGGGAACGCCACATAGATCGAGTCGGAGGTTTTCTCGTTGTATTCCACTTCGGCGTCGGCGAGGGCGGTCTGGCATGTGGGACACCACAGCGTGGGGCGCAGCCCGCGATAGATGTAGCCTCGTTGCGCCAGTTCGCCGAAGATGCGCACCAGCCCCGCCTCAAAAGCGTAGTCCATCGTGAGGTAGGGCTTGTCCCACTCGCCCACTAGTCCGAGGCGTTCGAACTGCTCGCGCTGGATGGTCACATAGCGTTGAGCGTATTCGCGGCAGGCGCGGCGTAGGGTGATTTTGTCAGGCGTCTCGCCCCGCTCCATAAACTGCTTCGCGACGGCGTTTTCGATGGGCAGTCCGTGATTGTCCCAGCCGGGCACATAGGGCGTGCGGTAGCCGCGCATGCAGTAGGAGCGTACCACGATGTCCTTGAGCGTCTTGTTCAGCGCGTGCCCAATGTGGATATCGCCGTTGGAGTAAGGCGGTCCGTCGTGCAGGATGTAATCGCCGTTGGGGGCGGGTTTTTCGAGCATGCGCTGATAGAGGTTGATTTCGCGCCAAAACGCTTGCCAGCGCGGCTCCTGTTCGGGCAGATTCGCCCGCATGGGGATAGTTTGCTCGTCCTTCGGTAGGTTCAGCGTCTCTCGGTAGTTGCGCGCCATAGTTGGGGGAGATTATACCTGAGTTGGGGTCTGCTCAGTTAGGGGCGATGCGCTAGGAGACAGTGGCTGCCGGGGGTGGATTCGAACCACCACTACCAGATCCAAAGTCTGGCGTCCTGCCGTTAGACGACCCGGCAGTGTGGTGGGCGGTGCTGGACTCGAACCAGCGACCTCTTCGGTGTGAACGAAGCGCTCTACCACTGAGCTAACCGCCCACTGGTGCGCGGGGTGGGACTCGAACCCACACGGGTTATCCCCACATGGCCCTCAACCATGCGTGTCTACCAATTCCACCACCCGCGCAAGCAGCGCAATTATACCCGATTGCCCCGCCGAGTTTGTCAAGGGGTTTGGGAGAGTGCATAAAAAAACCGTACCGTGAACGCAGGCACTCCCCCTGCGCGGTCCCCCCCCGTTGCGTAGGGGGAACCTAAAGGAGGGTCACGGAGCGGCATTAGCGCACCGTAAGCGTCGCGGTGCGCTGCCCGCCAGGCGAGCGAACCGTAATCACCGCCGTCACGACTCCTCGGCCACGCACTGTGTCAATACGAAACTGTACCGTGCGCGCGCCAGCTGGTACGAACACTGAATTGGGCGCGTATACTCGCTGGGGTCGGTTGTGGCTCACTCGAAGCCACAATCCTTGCGCGGGCGCGCTGGCGTTCAGCGTTACGGTCGCGACCGCGCTTTGACCACCTGCGACTGAGGGTGGTGCGATCTCTAACGATGCAGGGGCGGGTGGGTTGATTATGAGAGTTGCTGTGCCGCGCGTGCTGTTCAGCGTTGCACTAAGCAGTGCGCGCACTGGCGATGCCACGGGCACTGTGTTCACCGACACGCTCACACGCGCTTGTCCTGCTGGCACTACCACGCTGGAAGGCACCGTCGCCAAGGCGGTGTTGCTGCTGAGCTGAATGGGGAGCCCACCTGCGGGCGCAGGGCGATTTAACTCCACCACCAGCGTCGCCGATTGACCACCCGCCACCGCCACTGGGCTAATGCGCAGCGCTTGGATGCGATAGGGCGAGATGAGCGTTAGGCTCGCCGTGCGCGAGGTGGCCCCCAGCGTCGCCGTAATTTGCACACTACCTGCGCCGCTTGCGGCGGTTTGAACAGTGAAGCTAGCCTGCATTTGCCCCTGCGGGATGGTTATCGTGGGTGGACACGCCGCGAGTTGCGGATTGCTACTTTGCAGCTGCACGACCACGCCTCCTGCGCCGGCAGGGCGCGTGAGCGATACCGTTGCCTGCACAGGGTTGCCCGCTTGAACAACGCTTGCGCTCAGGCTAAACTGGGCTAACTGTGGTGTATTTTCAAATTGTAAGGCGGCTGCCAGCGCGCGGTGCACATTCAACCGCCCCTTGCCCGCGCCAATACCACCCCACAACGGCTGGTATGGGTCGGTTTGGCTTTCCAGAATCGCGCGCAGCTGCTGGTTGTCGAGACTAGGCGCAGCAGACCAAATCAACGCTGCTGCACCTGCCACGTGTGGCGCTGCCATCGAAGTACCACTGTAGACAGCATAACCGCCCGGTATCGTCGAGCGAATAGCAAACCCTGGCGCAGCGATATCAACCCACGCCCCATGCTGCGAGAAATCTGTCAGTTGATCGTTGGGATCGGTGGCGGCGACGGCGATCGCGTTCTCGTAAAACGCAGGGTAGAACGGCTGGGTGTTGCCTTCGTTGCCCGCCGCAGCAACCACAATCCGCCCCCGATTCCATGCATAGTTCACCGCATCGGCTAATACCTGCGCCCCTACGGAGGCGCCCAAGCTTAGACTCAGTACATCCGCACCGTTATCCACTGCCCAAGTGATGCCGCGCGCTACATCCGCGAAGGTGCCCACGCCGTGATCGTTCAACACCTTGACGGGCATAACCTGCACATACCGATGGGCATCGGCAACATTGGGGTTCCATGCTGCAACGCCCGCAACCCCAACGCCGTTGCCGATATGCGCAGCAGCGATGCCCGCACAGTGCGTGCCGTGCCCGTTGCCATCGCTGACAAATGGGTTGTTGAGGATTGCGTTGTAGCCGTAAATGGCGCCGTTATTGTGACGGCGCAGTTTTTGGGTCAAGTCAGGATGGTTGGTGTCCACGCCTGTGTCAATGATGGCAATATAAACTGTGCGTTGGGGTTGCCAAAGCGCCCATGCCTGGAGCGCGCCGATTTTGAGCAGGTTCCACTGCTGTCCAAACAAGGGGTCGTTGGGCATAGGGCTATTGCAGGTGAACGCCAAGTAGTTGCGTTCCACATAGCGCACGCCTGGCAGCGCTCGCAAAATCTCGCCTACATCCTCAGGATTTAGCCCTGCGTCTAGCCGCAGCACTGCTGCTCCCTCTAGCGAGGAGCTTAGGTTGTACAGATAGCCGAACAGACGCATCAACGCTCGCGAGAACACCACGCGCGGATTACTAGTATCTAAGCCCACAATCCATTCGTTCGCCACATAATACGCGCCTTGCCGCTCATCATAGGCAACAGGGGCGTGGAACCTCACTTGCCCCCACGCGCTCAGCCATAGACACAAACCTAAAAGCCCTATCCAGCGTCGCATGCAAAGCCTCCCCAAGCCGTTGTTCCCCAACGGCGCCACCTCGAAGGCGGCACTCTTGCGGGGTTTTCGCACACTCAGGTAAACTCTGCAGGCGATGGTGGCACTGATTGCTAAAAAACGCGATGGCGGCGAGCACACACGCGCCGAAATCGAACAGCTGGTGATGGGCTATGTGCGCGGCGATGTGCCCGATTATCAAATGGCAGCATGGCTGATGGCGGCTTACCTCAACGGGCTGACCGATACCGAAACGCTTGCCCTCACCGAAGTGATGGCCACTTCGGGCGAGCAAGTGGATTTGTCAGCAATTGATGCCCCTACTTTAGACAAGCACTCCACAGGTGGTGTGGGCGATAAGACAAGCTTGGTGCTGGTACCGCTACTGGCAGCGGGTGGCATTGCCATCGCCAAGATGTCAGGGCGCGGACTGGGCTTCACAGGGGGCACGGTTGATAAGTTGGAAAGCATTCCCGGCTACCGCACGGAGCTAACGGCGCAGGAGATGATTGCCCAAGTGCGACGCATCGGCTGTTGCTTGGCGGGGCAATCTGCCAGCCTTGCACCTGCCGACAAACTTCTGTATGCTTTGCGCGACGCCACCGCCACCGTAGAGAGCATTCCGCTGATCGCTGCCAGCATCATGAGCAAAAAGCTGGCAGGCGGCGCACGCCACATTTTGCTGGATGTGAAGGTGGGGGCGGGGGCATTTATGACCACACACGAGCGTGCCCAGCAGCTGGCGCAAACGCTGGTGCGCATCGGCACGGGTGTGGGCAGACGCACGCACGCAGTGCTGACCGACATGAGCCAACCACTGGGCTACACCGTAGGCAACGCGATTGAAGTGCGCGAAGCGATTGAAACCTTGCGCCCCGATGGGCACGCCCATCCGCGTTTCCGGGAGCTAATCCTGCATTTGGCAGGGCAAGCGTTCGCCATGTGCGGTGTGGAGCCAAGCCACGACGCGGGGCGAGCGCGCGCCAATACGCTGCTCCAATCGGGGGCAGCGCTAGAAAAGTTCCGCCAAATGGTGGCGGCGCAAGGGGGCGAGCCGCGCGTGGTGGATGAGCCTAGCCTGCTGCCCCACGCGCCGCTGGTTGCCGAGCTGCCCGCGCCTACCACAGGCTATGTGGCAGAAGTCCACCCGCGAGCGGTGGCGCACGCTTGCTTAGTCATGGGTGCAGGTAGGCAAAAGAAAGAAGACACGATTGACCACGCAGTGGGCGTCGAGGTGCTCAAATCAGTGGGCGATTCGGTTCAAGCGGGCGAGCCGCTGTTGCGCGTACACGCCCGCACAGAGACGCAGCTACAACAGGCACAGGCGATTTTGGAGACCGCTGTGCGCATTGTGCCCGAGCCTGTGGCGCCCGTGCCTGTGATTTTAGAGGCTTAGGGCTTGGGGGGCTGCGAGGCGCGCAGTAGTCGGTCGCGCACGGCACGCGCCAGCCCCTCCTCCGGAGGCAAAGGGCACACAATCGCGTGCGTGGGGGCTTGCTCTAGAGCGCGCAATCCCAAAAACAGACGCTGCGCCAGCGTTTCCCAATCGCCCCACGCGCCCCACTCGAACACTTGCAGGCGCGGCGACTGGGGCACGCGCCAACCCTTCGGGCGCATCGCCCCTACAAAACCGTACTGGCTCAGCGCGTCCACAAGCGTGCCGTAGAATGCCTCTGGCGTGGGGGCACACAATAACACGCGCGCCGATGGCGCATAGTGACGCGCACTCAGCCCCGGCGCAGGCAACGCCTCGCCCTCCGCAATCGGCTGACCCAAGCTGCGCACCGTACCAATCACTGCTTCAATCGCCTCTTTGGACGCGCCGCCCGGACGCAACAAGGTGGGCGGTTGCGTGGTCATGTCCAAAATCGTCGACTCCACGCCCATCGGCGTCTGCCCCGCATCCAACACCGCCTCAATCTCGCCGTTGAGGTCATCCAACACATGGTCGGCGGTGGTGGGGCTGGGACGTCCGAACTTGTTCGCGCTGGGGGCAGCAATCGGCGTTTGGCTATAACGAATGAGCGCGCGCGCCACTGGATGCAACGGTATCCGAATCGCCACTGTATCGCGCCCCGCCGTTACGATATCCGAAATCATCTCGCGCTTAGGCAGTACCAGCGTGAGCGGGCCAGGCATAAATGCCCGAATCAGCGGCTCCACCTGTGCCTGCTCCGCGCGCGTATAGCGAAAAATCCCCTCAGGTGTATCCACATGCACAATCAGCGGGTCCCACGCAGGGCGCCCTTTGACAAGGAAGATGCGCCGCACGGCTTCGGGGTTGAGCGCATCTGCGCCCAAGCCGTAAACTGTCTCGGTTGGAAACGCCACCAATCCGCCCGCGCGGATAATCGCCGCTGCCTGCTGAATCAGCTGTTTATCTTGTGCCTCATCCCCCGTCAAAATCAGCCGCTGCGTCAACATGGCAATTTCACGAGCGTTCGCGTGTGATTTTGACGCCCGCCAGCTCTGTGATGGTTCCCGTGGGAGGCAACCGCTTGGCGATAAACAGCTCTACGCGCTGGATAGGCGGAAACTGCTCCAGAATTGCGGTGCAGATTCGCTCGGCTAAGGTTTCCAACAGGCGCACCTGCTGTGTGGTACCAATCTGGATTACGAGGCGCGCAAGGTCGCCATAGCTGACCGTGTGGCGCAGGTCGTCGGTGCGCCCCGCCTCGCGCAAATCTAAATACGCCGTCAAATCCACGCGATATCGGTGCCCAATCACCTGCTCAGCATCGGGCACACCGTGATAGGCGTAAAACTCAATGCCTTGCACGATAATCTGGTCTGTCGGTATGGTCATAGAGCAGTGTCATATTATAGCCCAAGCGGCTACCTATCGGCTTTGAGCAAGTGCGATTGAGCCCCCTCGCTCCGCTCGGGGTGACATTATGTTTTCGCGAGCAAAAGTTTTGTCATTCCGAGCCGCAGGCAAGGCATCTCAGCAGAGACAAAGTCCACAGCATGCGCGTTGTCATGCAATCCTGAGCGCAGCACGAGGTATCTTTCAGGCAAGCGGATGAGCGATCGGTTATGGCTTTTGCTGTTGACGCTCCTGCCCGATGTAGGGCGTAAAACGCTGCGCCATGTACTTACACGCCAGCAGGTGCGTCGGGAGACACCTGAGGAGGTGGTGCATCTGCCTGCTGAGGTACTTCGCACCGAATATGGGCTGCCCGAACGCGCCATTCGCGCCCTACAAACCGAGTTAGAGGCGCGAATCGCTGCTGCCGCCCAGCTGGATGGGCACCTAACGCGTTGCGGCGTGCGCTGGCTAAGCTTTTTGGACGCAGCGTACCCTGCTGCGCTGGACGAAATGCCCGAACCGCCCGCGGTGCTGTTCGCCTACGGCAACTACGCGCTTCTACAGGAGCCTTGTTTCGCGCTGCTGGCATCGCACACGGTGTCAGCGCAAGGGCTGCAGGAGTTAGAGACGATCGCAGAGGGGTTGCTGGGGCAGGGGTTTGTGCCGTTGGTCAGCACCACGCAGCCGGCTTATCAACGCAGCTTGCTGTGCGCTGCCCGACGCAATGCCCCGTATGTGCTGGTATTGGATCGGGGGCTGCTCCGCGCATTCGGCGACGATTTGCGTAAGGAACCACTGCGCCAAGCCCGCATTTGGAATGCCGAATTTGCTCCCGAGCGTGCCCTCGCGCTGAGCCCCTTCCGCCCGCGCGATGGGTGGGTTGCCTCTAACAGCAGATATCGCGATACGCTAATCGCCTACCTTGCCAGCGCGGTAATCGTGGTAGAGGCACGCCCCAACGGGTTCATTGTGCAACTAGCGCAGCAGTTGCTAACGCACGGGCGGCGGGTATATGTGCTTACCACGCGCCTTGCCGAGCTGCTGGGCAACCAACAGGTGCTGGAGGCAGGCGCCACACCATTTGGAACGCCCTAACGCCCGCTCACAGGCTCCGAGCCAGTCAATCCCTCGAACGACTCGCCCGCATGCGGGTGGGTCATTTCCTCTATGGAAGGTCCCCAGGTACCTTGGGCAAACGGTATCGGCTCACCGCCCAACGGGAAATCTTTGCGTAAGGGGTGCCCCACCCAATCGTCGGGCATCAGGATGCGCTTGAGGTTCGGATGCCCCGCGAACGGAATGCCGAACATATCGTACACCTCCCGTTCGGGGTAGTTTGCGCCTTCCCAGATGCACGTGACGGAGGGCACCGACTCCCCGTCGTTCACGCGCACCTTGAGGAAAATCCGCCGAAAATGCACAGGCGAGTAAAGGTTGTACACCACCTCAAAGCGCTTGGGCTTTTCCCCCTTCTCCCAATAAGGCAGCCAGTCGATGGCGGTAATGTCGCTGATATAAAGATAGCCTAAGTCGGGGTCATCGCGCAGCAGGCGACACACTTCCACCAGCCGTTCAGGCTTAATAAACAGCCAAGTGTCGCCCCGGAACTCGTAAACCTCCTCAATCGCGTCGGGATATCGCTCCGCGATTTTCTGATATTCAATGCGCTCGCTCATTGTGGGTCTCCTGTGAGGGCGGGGGCTGGTTCAGGCGCAGGTTCCAGCGCGGGCTGAGCCGCAGGGCGCAGCCGCCGAGGCTCCACAGGGTCTTCCCACTCCAACGCGCCCTTGCGCCATTCGTATAAAAAGCTCACCAACAGCAGCAGCGTGAACGCGCCTGCCACGCCCAACGCAAACGCGCGCACATCGTCGGGCATATCGCGCAACGCCACCAAAAACGGATACAAAAAGGCAATTTCCACATCAAAGATGATAAACAGCATCGCGGTCAGATAGAAGTGGATAGGAAATCGCTCGCGCGCGCTGCCTACGGGCGTGATACCGCACTCGTAGGGCGATTCTTTGGCAGGCGTGGGACGCTTAGGACCCAGCAACCACGAGCCGCCCACCATTACCGCGGCAATAATCGCCGCGATAACAAACAGTATCAGCAACGGCAGGTAATCGCTTGGCATGCCGTTCTGATTATACCTATTGACAGTTGGTTCGGCACCACTTGAGCAAGCTCACTGCCTTCGCAGGGTACAATCTGGCTATGCCCAAAGCGAAGGTATACATCACGCTCAAGCCCGGCTTGCTGGATGCTCAGGGGCGCGTGTTGGAAGATGCCCTCCATCAACTGGGCTTTGAGCGCGTGCAACAAGTGCGCGTCGGCAAATACTTGGAGATAGATCTTGCGCCCAACGGCGACCCGCGCGAACAAGTTGAAGCTATGTGCCAAAAGCTGCTGGCAAACCCCGTGATCGAGCAATACCGCTACGAGGTTGAGGAATGAAAGCGGGCGTAATCGTCTTTCCCGGCTCGAACTGCGATCGTGATGCATATTACGCGCTGCGCGATGTGTTAGGCTACGAGGCAGAGTATCTTTGGCACGCCGATGCGCGCGACCTAAGCGACTACGGGCTGGTGATTGTGCCCGGCGGCTTTTCTTACGGCGATTACCTGCGTCCGGGCGCGATTGCCCGCTTCGCACGGATTATGGACAGCCTGCGCGAGTATGCCGCGCGGGGGGGGTTGGTGCTGGGAATCTGCAACGGTTTCCAGATTCTGTGTGAAGCGGGGCTATTGCCTGGCGCGCTGACGCGCAACATCACGCTCAAGTTTCGCTGTATGCCTGTGTATGTGCGCGTGGAGAACGCCGATACGCCCTTCACGCGCCGCTATCGGCAGGGCGAGGTGCTGCAGTTGCCGATTGCGCACGGCGACGGACGCTATGTGTGCGATGAGGTAACTCTCGCACAGCTGCGCGCCAATGGGCAAATCATCTTGCGCTATTGTAGCCCCACAGGCGAGCTGAGCGAGGCTTGGAACCCTAACGGTTCGATGGATTTTATCGCAGGCGTGGCGAATGCGCAGTTTAATGTGCTGGGCATGATGCCCCACCCCGAGCGCGCGTGCGAACTGCTGCTGGGTAGTGAGGACGGCAAACGCTTGTTAGCTGTAGCCCCTTGACATCATCCAACCCGATTAGGTAAACTATCGCCCGCCATACCGCAGACAGCAGGCGTCCCCAATAGGGGCATAATCCGCGCAGCGGCTCGCCTGCCGAGGGACGGCACACAGTTGGTTTCGGCAACCAAGCGACGCGAGGGCGTATGCCCTGGCGCGGATGTGTGCGAGCCTGCTGCGGCATGGCTCGCGTTTGGTTTTTTAATCAGGAGGTGCAATGCCAGATGGCAGCAACCGAACCGATGCACAACGCGCCCGCAAAGCCGTGGCAACCACGCGCGGGTGGCAACAAAAAGCAACAGGTCAGCCAGATTCGTCAGTGGCTGAATGAGGCGAAAGCGCAAATCCTCATCGACTATCGTGGGCTGACCGTGCGCGAAATCACCGACTTGCGCAAACAGCTGCGCGAGGTCGGCGCGGAGCTGCATGTGGTCAAAAACACGCTCTACCGCGTGGCGCGCGACAACCAACTACCCGAAGGGCTGGAGCAATATCTGCATGGCATGACCGCCATCGCCTTTGTCAAGGGCGATGAGGCCGCCGCAGCCAAAGCTGTAAGCGAGTACATCAAACAAGCGCGCAAGTCGGAAGTAAAAGCGCTGGTGCTGGGCGAGCGCGTCTACCCCGCCGATATGGTGGAAACCCTCGCCAAACTCCCGCCGCGCGAGGTGATGCTGGCGCAATTTTTCGGCGCGTTGCAATCACCGCTCTCTGGCTTGGTGGGCACGCTCTCCGAAATCCTCGGGCAATTTGTGCGCACCCTCCAAGCGATTGCCGACAAAAAAGCTGAAACCCAATCCTAACCGAAGGAGGCGATCCCTATGCCGAAACTGACTGCAGAGGAACTGATTCAGGCGATCGACGAAATGACCGTGCTGGAGCTGAGCCAGCTGGTCAAAGCGCTTCAAGAGAAGTACGGCGTGTCGGCAGCGGCGCCTGTTGTAGCCGCAGTGCCCGGCGCGGTGGCAGGGGCAGCTGCCCCCGCAGAAGCCACGCCCGCCGCCGAAGAAAAGACCTCGTTTGATGTCATTCTCGCCGCCGCAGGTGACAACAAACTGCAAGTCATCCGCGTGGTGCGCGAGATCACCCAACTCGGGCTGAAAGAAGCCAAAGACCTCGTGGAGGGCGCCCCGCAAAAAGTCAAAGAGGGCGTCAGCAAAGAAGAAGCCGAGGAAATCAAAAAGAAACTGGAAGAAGTGGGCGCGAAGGTCGAAATCAAATAAGCACACCCCTGCGCGCCCAACTTTCGAACCATCGGCGAGGAAGAGTCTTGGGCAAACCCAAGCCAAGACCTCCTCGCCGTACTTATATTCAACGCGGCTATGGCGGGCTTGCGCGCCGCGCCTAGAACGATAAAGTGCTTTCACACCAATTAGTCCTTCCGGGTGAGACGCCCAAATCTTGTCATTCCGAGCCGCAGGCAAAGAATCTCAAATGAGGCACAGTTGAGACCCCTCGCTGCACTCGGGATGACAAATCAGGGTATTGTCGAGCCCTCTCGCTGCGCTCGGGGGGCGGGAGCTTTTTTCGCGGCAGTAAGCTTGTCATTCCGCGCGAAGCGAGGAATCTCAGACTGAACCGCGCCGTGACCCTTCACTGCGCTCCTCCGTGGCTACGCGCGGAGTGCACCGATTGATAAGCAATACCTCTACCCCACCCTCGTCAGGGTCGTGTCCCCGCAAACTTTTCAGATTTTGCCTAAAGTTTTGCCAGTTTCGAGCAAAGACACGCGCTTTGGCGCGAAAGCCGCTGCCCCGTCGTATGCGCTCCTGCGGCACAGTCATCTTCGAACGCCTATTCAGTGGAACCACCTGTCCGCTTTAGGGCGGTTCTTGAGTCTTTTTTGAATGGAGAGCGGCAAGCGCGGCTTGCCGTTAGGCAGACAGAAGCGACGCTAGGAGGGTTGCAGAAGGTCGTCCTTCTGGGCGTGTATTACGGAGGTCGTTTGAGCATGAAAGGCTTGACAAAGTTCGCTGCGCTCGGTACAGCGATTGCGCTGCTTGCTGCAGGTGCCATCGCACAACCGCCAGGGCTAGCGGGACTGGTTTGGCTGGATGACAACCTTGAGTTTGACTTAAACGCGGGCAACTTGGTGACTTCAGGCGCGCTTACCACAACAATCAGCCTCGGCAACCCGAATCCCATTTGCATTACCAAATCTCCGAACAGCTTGGATGTATCTTTAGACCTTGCCGCGCTCACAGGTATTAATGGCTTGCCAATCATCCAACTAACAGGAACAGCAGTTTCGCCGACACAAGTTCGCTGGAGCACAGGTCCTGTGGATATCAACTACTGCTTGCGCGCCCAAGACTCTGGTCTACCTGTTGATATTCTTATCAAGCGCATTACAGGAGCGAGCCTACTGGTTGACCTTACGCTCCTGAACCAACCGTACTTTTCGCAAGTCTGCAATGATACCTTCTATGTGCGTGGAGATGAGACGGGTGGCAATCAGCAGAACTTCGTCGGGCTGGAGTTGTACGCTTTCTGTCTCGAGTCGCCGTTAACTCGGATTACAGCCACAGTGCGTGACTTGGATTATGTAATCCACACGGGGCCCATTCCCGAGCCGGCAAGCATCTTGGCGCTGGGTTCAGGGTTGGTGAGCTTGGTGGCGTTGCACCGCCGCAAGCGCTAAGTGGTGTGGGCAGACCTGACGGTCTGCCCTATTGCTTTTGTAGGGCGTGAGCACACGCCCTATCTTGATCTAAGATAGGTGACACGCATTGCTTCGCTTGGAATGACAAGCCGCTCTCTGCATAAATGAACTTGTCATTCCGAGCCGAAGGTGAGGACTCCTTGGCAAAACACGCATGAGACCCCTCGCTACGCTCGGGGTGACATGATGTTTTTGCCAGCAAAAGTTTTGTCACTCCGAGCCGCCGGCGAGGGATCTGGCACAGGAAGCAATTTTGGGCAAAAACAAGGTGGAGGAAGGGTATGCGCTGCTTAGGATGGATGGGCATTACGATAGTGTTGTGGGCGAGTGCGTTTGCCGACGGCTATCTGTGGTTGTCGGGGGCAGGAGAATTGCCTGCGCGTGTATTTCGGTACAACCTGCGCACAGGGCAGATTGACCGCGTGATTAGCCCCAGCGCGTGGGGGTTCGTGCAGTCGCGCGATTACAACCTGCTCGCCTACGATGGTGAATCGCTTTACATCGGCTTGGAGAACGATCGCACCTTGCTCAAGGTAAACCCTTACACGGGCGTGTTTCGCGCGGCATTTGGCTATCGGATGTGCAACTGCTTCTACGGGCACCACTGGATGAAAGATGGTACCATCCGCAACGGTGAGATTTGGCGAGCAGCCCCTGCGCACACGCCTGCCGACCAAGGGATTCTGCATCGCAGCGATCTGATGGGCAACGTTACAATGGCGCATGGGGCGTCGCTGCAGCCCATCGGTTTGGAGTGGGTAGGCGATGTGTTGTTGATGACCACCGCAGGAGGGCTATATCGGGTAGAGTTTCCCGATGCGCCGCTGGCGTTTACTGGCGTGCCCTACGCGCTGAGCGGCGTGCCAGCGGGGCACATGCTGGGCGGCTTGGCGTATGATGCCCAGACGGGCACGCTCTATTTGGCATCGGCAGGGGCGAACGGGGCAATGCTCTGGCGCGTGTCGGTAGACCACGCGGCGCACAGCGCGGTTGCCACACTCGTAGACCACTTGACGCTGAAGGGCTACCCGCAGGGGTTGATGCCCACGGCATTGGGCTTCGTGCCTGCGCGCGCAGGCGACGCCACCGACGACGGCTGTGTCAGCGATGCCGATCTGCTGACAGTGCTGTTCGCGTTTGGCACGGGCGATCCCCAAGCCGATCTCAACCGCGATGGTGCCGTCAATGACGCTGATTTGCTGGCCGTGCTGTTTGCGTTCGGCGACGGTTGCTGAGCAGTTGGCGGCTTACCGCCTGAATTGCTCGGCAACCTGTTGGAGAATCGCCTCAATCTTGGCGACTTGGGTTTGTACGCTGAACGATTCGAGCACGCGCTGATGGGCGTTTTGGGCGCGGCGGGTACGCTCATCGGGGTTTTCAATAATCTCAATCATCGCGCGTGCCAGGGCGTCGGGATCTCTGGGGCGTACCAGCCAGCCCTCCACCCCGTCGGTAATCGCCTCGGGGATGCCGCCTGCATGGGTGGCTAAGATGGGCCGCTGCGCCCACATCGCCTCCAACAGCGCCATCGGCAGCATGTCGTTGAGTGTGGGCAAGGCGTAGAGGTCAATCGCTTGCAGCAGGCGCGGTACATCCTTGCGTTCGCCCAGCCATAGCAAGTGCTGTGACACACCCAGCCGCTCTGCCTCGCGCCGAATCTGTTCGCCGTAGCGTAACGGGTGCGTCACACCCACCAATAGCACGTGCACCTGCGGATAACGCGCTACTACCTGCGGCAGCGCACGCACCAAATAAATCTGCCCTTTGCGTGGCAAAATGTTGCCGATAACCCCCACGACAAAATCCAAAGGCGATAGCCCCAGCTCGGCACGCACGGCATGGCGCACTCCCTTATCGGGCACCACCAGGCGTGCAGGGTCTACGAACCCGTGTACGGTGCTAATGCGCGAAGGCGGTACGAGGTTGTGCGTGATATGGTAGCGGCGCGTCTGCTCGGAGACTGCGATAATATGATGCGCCATCCGCCAGTGAAAGTGGATTGTGTGGGCGTGGGCGCGCAACACAGCGGGCACTTTGGCAAGGCGGCTCAGCCACACCGCAAAGTTGTTTGCCCCCGACATGTGGGCAAGCAGCACCTCAATCTCCTGCTCGCGCACAAAGCGCGCGGCGCCCAGCAAGTCGCGTAGGGGCAGGCGTTTCATGCGCGATTCGAGTGTGTGCACACCTCGTGCCCGCGCCTGCTTCAGCACCCACGCGCCTGGCTTGCCCATCAGCGTAATCGCGTTGCCCCGACGATGCAACTCGGCAGCAATCTGTAAGGTGTGCACCGTTGCGCCACACGCCGTCACGCCCGATACAATCTCCAGAATGCGCATCGGTTATAGGGTACCTGAGGCAGTTGTCAACGCGATTGATTGATTTCCTTCAGCCCCCCATTCTGCAGGTTCCTCCTGCAAGCGAGGGGAACCGAAAAAAAACATAGCGTAATGAGAGGCGTAAGATTGACCCCGGCTGCTATTTCTATGAGATTCCTCGCCTTCGGCTCGGAATGACGATTAGTTGCCCTCAGGTAAGCCTGTCGCCTCGAGCGCAGCGAGGGGTCTCAACAACGGTATGCGGCGATGTACTGCCTCGCTCAGGTATAATCGCCCCCAGCAAGGGAGGGCAACGATTCGAGCATCGGCACGGCGCGCCGAGTGGGAGGTTCTGATAGTCGGAACGCTGGTGGTAGCGTTCCTGTTTGCCTACTACACGCAGCCCTACACGGTGGACTCGCTGCGCTGGCTAAGATTGCCCCGCGAAACGCCCCTGCTGCGCGACTACAACGAGTATATCTTAGTTAGTTCGGTGGCACTATTGTGGCTGCCTGTGCTGACACTAGCGCTGTTTGGCAAAGGCGAGCTGAGTGAATACGGTCTGGCACGCGGCAACTTCAAAACAGGTGCGCTTTATGCCTTGAGCATGTATGTGCTGATGCTGCCTCTGATCTACTGGGCTGCCCAACGCCCTGAGTTCCGTCAGTATTATCCACTGGATAAGCGCACCCTCACCGACCCCGTCTATGCTGTTTATTTCCAAATCGCTTACGGCTACTACTTGTTTTGTTGGGAGTTTTTCTTTCGTGGGTTTTTGACTTTTGGGTTGTACCGCTGGATGGGTTGGTGGGGCGTCGGTTTGCAAGCGGGCGCGTTTGCGCTGTTGCATTACGGCAAGCCCACGCTGGAAGTGGTGGGTTCGCTGATTGCGGCGTTTGTGCTTAGCTGGGTGGCGTTGCGCGTGAAGTCGTTTCTGCCATGTTTTTGGGTGCACTGGGCAGTACACGCCACACTGGAGATTTTCTTGATTGTGCAACATCGCACTTGAGGCGCGGGTATACTTATGCCTGAGATGGAACCTGCCACCTCACAACCGCGTTGGCAGCGCGTGCTTATCAAGCTCAGCGGGGAGGCGTTTGCGGGCGAGCAAGGCGTCGGGCTGAACCCCGAAGCGATTGACTACTTAGCGCGCGAGGTTATCGCGGTGCACCAGCTGGGCGTGCAAACTGCCGTTGTGGTGGGCGGTGGGAACCTCGTGCGCGGGGCTGCCCTTGCGACGACGGGCATTGAACACGCTACTGCTGACTACATGGGCATGCTGGCAACAGTCATCAACGCGCTGGCACTGCAGGCAGCCATCGAACGCTACGGCGTGGATACGCGCGTGCAGTCAGCCATTACCATGCAGGCGGTTGCTGAACCGTTCATCCGTCGCCGTGCCATCCGCCACTTGGAAAAAGGGCGGATTGTGATTTTAGCGGCGGGTACGGGCAATCCGTTTTTCACCACCGATACCGCAGCCTCGCTGCGCGCGGTGGAACTCAACGCCGACGCCCTGCTCAAAGCGACCAATGTAGACGGTGTATATGACCGCGACCCCCGCAAACACCCCGATGCCATCCGATTCGAAACCCTCTCCTTCGAGGAAGCCCTGCAACGCCAACTGCGCATTATGGATTTGACTGCCTTTACGCTATGCATGGAGCGCACCTTAGAGGTGGTGGTGTTCAACATCTGGGAGCCGGGCAACATGCGCCGCATCGTCTTAGGTGAGCGAATCGGCACTACCATTCGCGCTGGACACTGATTTTGGAAGGAGGTATCGCTATGGCAAAACACGAAACAGGCACACCTGCCACACCCGATGCGTTATTCAAAGACGCTGAAGAGCGCATGAAGCATACGATTGATCACCTCAAGCAAGACCTTGCGGGCTACCGCACGGGACGCGCCAACCCCGCGATGGTCGAGCGACTGATAGTGGACTATCACGGCACACCAATGCAACTGCAACATCTGGCATCCATCACCGTGCCCGAACCGCGCCAACTGCTTATCCAGCCCTGGGATCAGACCGCGCTGAGCGCCATCGAAAAAGCCATCCGCAACTCAGACTTGGGTGTGAACCCCGTCAACGACGGGCGCAGCCTGCGCATCACACTGCCTCCGCTCACCGAAGAGCGGCGGCGCGAACTGGTCAAGCAGGTGCACAAACGCACGGAGGAAGCTCGCATCGCTATCCGCAACATCCGACGCGACCTCCACGAGCACCTGCGCCAGCTCCACAAAAACAAACAACTTTCCGAAGACGAGTTGCGCCGCCACGAACAACAGATGGAGAAACTCACCCACAAGTACATCGAGGAAGTGGACCGCATCCAAAAAGCGAAAGACGAGGAGTTGATGGAGGTCTGAGGCGCGTCGATGCAAGTGGTTGACTGGCGTGAGGAGGCGCGGCGGCGCGGCGTGGATTTCGCGCGCCTGCCTCGCCACATCGCGATGATTATGGACGGCAACGGGCGCTGGGCACGGGCGCGTGGCTTGCACCGCCTGATTGGGCACGCCAACGGGCACGGCACCGTGCGCCGACTGGTGCTGGGCTGCGCCGAGCTGGGCGTGGAAGTGCTTTCGCTCTACACCTTCAGCACCGAAAATTGGCGCCGCCCCCAAGAGGAAGTGGAAGGGCTAATGCGCCTGTTGGAGCGTTCTGCCCGCGAAGAGCTGCCCGTGATGGTGCGCAACGGCGTGCAAATCCGCTTCAGCGGACGGCTCCACGAACTCTCGCCCTCGCTGCAGGAAACCCTGCGCCGCGCCGAGCAACTCACTGCCCATAACCACCGCATCATCCTGCACTTAGCAATCAACTACGGCGGACGCGCTGAACTGGTGGACGCCATGCGCGCCATCGCCCGCGAAGTGCAAGCCGGACGCCTCGACCCCGACGCCATCGACGAAGTGACCATCCAAACATTTCTCTATCAGCCTGACTTGCCCGACCCCGACTTGCTGATACGCACCGCAGGCGAACAGCGCACCAGCAACTTTCTGCTGTGGCAGACCGCCTACACCGAGCTGTATATCACGCCCGTGCTGTGGCCCGACTTCACAATGGAACACCTCATCGAGGCGATTCTGGACTATCAGAAGCGACAGCGTAAGTTCGGGGGCGTGCTGGAGCCTGTTGCCAGCCCCGAGCGGCGGTGAATCAGTGGCGGCTCAGTAGCCGTAGTAAGACGCTCCCTGCGCCATGTAGGCAGCATAGCTGAGCCACACTGCTGCACCGCCGACCGCGACCAATGCCCCAATCGGCAACGCGACTTGCCACACCGGCGAGAGCCGTTGTAAAGCCGGCAGACGCGGCAAAGCAAGCGTGAACCCCAGTAAATAGAGTAATATCAGCTGCCCCATCGTGAGGTAGGCAAAGCCCAACGCCAGCGTCCACAAAGTCGCGTAAAGCAACATCGCAAGCGCGAGGGCGCTTCTGCCAAGCGTAAAGCCGCGTAGCAGCAACGCCAGCGGTACGCCAACGCCCACTGCTGCCCCCAAGGTGCCCGCCAGCTGCGCCAACGACGCACTCTTCGCCCCGTAAAACAGCACACCCGCGCTTATACCCCCCAGCAACGAGAGCGCGAGGGGCACAACAACACCGCGTTCCTCGCCTGCCGAAGCCGTTAGCAGCATCAACAGCCAAGTGGCAAGCGCGAACCCCACGATATATGCCACCCCCACGCGATAGTCCCAAAACCCGCCTAACAGCGGATAGAACGGCAACACGAACAGCCAGAGCACCCCCAACAGCGCGCCCCACGCCCACACCCAACGGTACGCTACAGGCACCGACGCCAGCCAGCCCAACGGCAAGCCTAGCAGCGCAAACCAAAACACCCACTGCGTAGCATCCGAAGGCGGAAAATCAGGGCGCCCCAACACGCGCCAATACGCCATTACAAAGCCCGCCGCCACGCCCAACGCGCTCAACCATAAGTGAGCGCGGCGGAGCCGCCAGCCCAGCAGCCATACCACACCCGCCACCAACGCCGCCAGCCCCGCCGTAATCGCACTATCAATCACCACACTCACTGGCGAATACCCTCCACCGAGAAGGTGACGCGCACCTCATCCGCCAAGCCCCGATCGATACCATAGTTAATGTTGAACTCGCTGCGGCGGATGGTGAAGGTCGTCTCAAACCCGATGATCTCCTGCCCGCGCTGGTTGCGTCCCTTACCCGTGAAGGTCACGCGCGCGGTCAACGGGCGCGTCACGCCCCGAATTGTAAGGTCGCCTTGCACCTCCACGGTGGTGGCGTTGATTTTGCGCACGCGCTTGCTCTTGAAAGTTATTTTCGGGAACTGGCGCGCGTTGAAAAAGTCGGGACTGCGCAAGTGGTCATCGCGCTGGCTGTTGCCTGTATCTACGCTGTTGGCGTCGATCTCAATCTCAACCGAGCTATTGGCAGGGTTTTTCTCGTCCACCACAATCGTGCCTGAAATCGTGTTGAACCGCCCGTAGGCAAAGCCCGTGTTCAGGTGCTTCACCCGAAAGATGACGAAGGTGTGAACAGGGTCTACCCTGTAAGTCACAGCTTGTGCCTGCACCGATTGAATCGAACCGCTGAGCGTTGCAATCACTGCTAACGGTGCCAACCACCGTGTTTTGAACGATTGTCGCATGGTTTCAACCTCCCAAAATGGTTATGAGGCATCGGCGAAACGCCGCTGCTCCAAGCTTAGCGCAACAACACGAATGTCGCCGAAGACGGCAAGAATGCAGTCGCACACGCAGTGTCCGTGCGACCAACCGAACACGCCCCCGATTATACCACCCGCCCACACGAACGAGCCCCTACTTGTAGTCCGCGCAGACACGCATAGGTATCGGTTCTGCCCAGAGCGGGAAGCTGCACACTACCGTCGCATTGGCAGCAGCCTGAGACGCGCAGCTTGTCCGCCTCCCTCGTCGTAAGGTTTCAACCGCAGCTGCCAAAGCCGTTGCCTATTTTTTTCGGAACCCCCTCCCTTAGGTTCCCCTACCCGTAGGGGGAACCGAGCATTCTCAGGGCGAACCTCGCTGAAAACTCAAACGAGGAGAAAACGCGATGCACAAAGTACAAATCGAAACCGCCACAGTGCAGGGCAGACAAGCGCCCGCTTTAGTAGTTCGGAGAAGCCGCCTCAAGATACTTTGGGTTCTACTGGGCAGCAGCTTGGTAACCCTGCCTGTCTGGAGCGACACCGAAATTACCTCGACGCGCGCTAATAGAACGGACTTTGCGAGTAGACGACTACACAGCTTTGGAGTGCCCTTCAAACGCCACCATCTATTGGGTCTGGTAGCCACCCTTACCCCTACAAACAGAAGCAAATTGGGGAACATTTTGCCTGCAATCCCTTGACAACCCTGCCCATTCTTGTTATAATTACCACTAGGGCGAAGCCTATCGGGGCAGACCCTGTGAAAATCGACGCAAATAGTGGCATGCGAAGCAGGAACAAGGCTGTGGGGGCTATAATTAAGACTCGGTGCCCGCGCCGGTGGAACCAGTGTCGGGGGCGAATCGTATAGTTTCACAGGTGCGAACGCCCAACAACTCGTATAACGGCGCGGTATGATTGTACCTAAATGCGCAAACTCGTTTAAAAGCAATCAGGAGGTGTAAAACCAGTGCCTATCTTGGATGAGGAGATGGATGTTTTGATGGATACGCAGGCAACGGCTCGACTGAGCAAGGCGGGGCGGGACGCCCTTTACGACGACCCGCTTGGCTTGGAAATGGATGTCAGCGACATAGATGAAATGGAAACGCTGGAAGAAGAGTTTGCCTCGCTGGGGCTGGGCAGCCTTGACCTTGGCGAGGAAATCGGTGGCGAAGAGGAAGTGGATTTCTGGGGGGGCGTGGGCGAAGAGACCCCGCACGAAGAAGACAGTGTCGAGCTAGAGCTGTGGATGTTGCAGAGCCGTCGCTCGCAATTACTGACTCCCGAAGAGGAAATCCGCTATGCCAAGCAAGTGCAAGAGGGCGAACGGCTCTACAAAATCCGCCGCCAACTGGCAGAAAAGCGCAAGGCGGACCCTGAAAGCATCAGCGAGGAAGAATGGGCAAAGGCAGCCAACTTGCCCACTTGGGAGCTGGCAGCGCGCATTCAAGAAGCCGAAGAAGCCAAGCGACGCCTCATCGAATCGAATCTGCGCTTGGTGGTCAGCATCGCTAAGCGCTATGCCTCGCGCGGCATCTCGCTGGCTGACCTTATCCAAGAGGGCAATCTAGGGCTTATCCGCGCTGTCGAAAAGTTCGACCCCGAGCGCGGCTTCCGCTTCAGCACCTACGCCACCTGGTGGATCCGCCGCGCCATTGCTCGCGCTGTCATCAACAACAGCCGAACCATTCGAATCCCCGTCTACGTGGCGGAGCTTATCAACAAGGTCATCAAGACCGAGCTGCGCCTGCAACAAATCCTGCAACGCGAGCCAACCGACGAGGAAATCGCCGCTGAAACCAAGATGTCGGTCGAGCGCGTGCGCGAGATTCGGCGCGCCGCGGTGGAACCCATTTCTATTGAAAGCCCCGTCGGCGAGCGCGATAACGCCACGCTGGGCGAGTTCATCCCGTCGCAGGATATCGTGCCCACACCCGAAGATGTCACGGAGCGCCTCATCCTGCGCGAGCAAATCGATATGATTTTGGAAAAGCTCCAGCCGCGCGAACGCGATGTGGTGCGCCTGCGCTTTGGGCTGGACGACGGGCATCAGCGCACACTGGAAGAAGTGGGCGCTGAGCTGAAAATCACGCGCGAGCGCGTGCGCCAGCTGGAGCTGCGTGCCCTGCGCAAGCTGCGCCTGATCGGCGAGCGCATCGAGGACCTGCGCCGCAATCAAGGGCTGGAACTGGAAGACGCGCTCGCCCTCATCGAAGAAGTGCAGTAAAAGAAACCCTATCACGGGCGGGCACACACCCGCCCGTTCGCTTCGTGAAACGCCATGACAGGCACGCGCGTTCCCATCCCGACCTTAGAACGACTGGCGACCTACCTACGTGTGCTCATCGAAGCACGCGAGGCAGGCATTGAAACGCTTTCCTCACAGGAAATCGAGCAGCACTCAGGCATTAGCGCCGCACAGTTTCGCAAAGACCTTTCTTACTTCGGCGAGTTCGGTAAGCCAGGCGTAGGCTACTCTGTGCCCGGCTTGATTGCATGCATTGAGCGCATCTTGCACTTAGACCGTGAGCAGCCCGTGCTGCTGGTGGGCGCAGGCAACCTCGGCGCCGCACTGGTAAACTACCCCAACTTCAAAGCCCATCGGCTTCGTATCGCTGCCGTGTTCGACAACAACTATGTCAAAATCGGGCGACCGTTTGGCGAGCTGGTGATTGAGGACATTGCCCGCGTTAAGGAAGTAAACGCCGAAATTGGCGCGCGACTGGGAATTATCGCTGTGCCTGCCTACGCCGCCCAAGAGGTCGCCGACCTGCTAGTGGAAGCGGGCATTACCGGCATTTTGAACTTCGCGCCCACCCTGCTACGCGTGCCGCCCCATGTGCATGTGCGTAATGTGTCGCTGCTGCAGGAATTGGCGGTGCTGTCGTACCATGCGGTAGAGGAGGCTGCGTGTAGCAACGGGCTACTTGCCCGAGGAGGCGACGATGGAATTTGATTACCTCGCGCTCGGCAGCGGAATCGCTGGACTCACCTTTGCGATCAATGCCGCCCCCCACGGCTCGGTGGCAATCCTGACGAAAAAGCAACGCTCCGAATCTAACACAAACTACGCGCAAGGTGGCATCGCCGCGGCGATCGGCAGCGACGACTCGTGGGAGTTGCACCTCCAAGACACGCTGAGCGCGGGCGCAGGACTATGCGACCGCGAGGCAGTGGAAGTGTTGGTCAAAAACGGACCACGCCTGGTGCAGTGGCTAATCGAACTCGGTGCGCAGTTTGACCGCAACCCCGACGGTAGCCTCGCGCTCGGCAGAGAGGGCGGACACTCGCGCAACCGCATCATCCACGCTGCCGACCACACTGGCTACGAAATTGAACGCACGCTGCTGATTGCCGCCCGAAAAACCCCACACATTACCATACTGGAACACTATCAAGCATTAGACCTAATCCTCGAAGATGGCGTGTGCACGGGCGTGCAGGTGCTGGACACACTCACCGGCGATGTGTTCGAAATCCGCGCCAAAGCGGTGTTGCTGGCAACGGGCGGCTGTGGGCAGGTGTACCTCCACACCAGCAATCCGCTAATTGCCACCGGCGATGGAATCGGCATGGCATGGCGGGCGGGCGCAGTGATTGCCAACATGGAGTTCATCCAGTTCCACCCCACCACACTGTACCATACCGACGCTCCCTCGTTTCTGATTTCCGAGGCGGTGCGAGGCGAGGGCGGCATCCTGCGCCGAATTGATGGCTACCGCTTTATGCCCGACTATGACCCCCGTGCAGAGCTTGCCCCACGCGACATCGTCGCCCGCGCGATTGACGCCGAGCTCAAGAAAACGGGCGACCCGCATGTCTACTTGGATATTACGCACTTAGATGCCGAGTTCATCAAGCGTCGTTTTCCAACGATTTACCAAACCTGCCTACAGTACGGGATTGACATCACGCGCGAGCCGATTCCTGTGGTGCCCGCCGCGCACTACACCTGCGGCGGCGTGTGGACCGACTTGGACGGGCGCACCACCATTCCGCGCCTTTACGCCTGCGGCGAGGTTGCCTACACGGGCGTGCACGGAGCAAACCGCTTGGCAAGCAACTCGCTATTGGAGGCGTTGGTGTTCGCCGAGCGCGCCGCTCTCCACGCCACCACGCGCCTTGAGGAGCCGCCCCCCCAACCGAAGCCCTCGTGCATCACTATCGCATTGCCCCCTGTCACCCCCGCCCCCCAAGTGGCAGACCACGCCTACAACTGGGACGCCAGCCGTTTGCAAATCCGCAAAGTGATGCAAAAGAAAGTGGGCATCGTGCGCACTACGCAGCGGTTGCAAGAGGCGCGCTGCGAACTGGAGTCGTTGACCGCGCAAGTGGAAGCCGCCTATCGTGCCTTACCGCCCACGGTGGAATCGTGTGAGGTGCGCAACTTGGCTGCGTGTGCTCTGCTAATCACCCACAGTGCCCTCGCCCGCAAAGAGAGCCGTGGCTTGCACTATGTGTTGGACTACCCCAACACACGCCCCGAACTGGCTACCTGCCCCACACTGGTGTATCCTGCATGAAAAAAGTAGACTGCATCATTCGCCCCCACAAGCTGGAGGAGGTCAAAACCGCACTGAGTGCGTTGGGCATCACAGGAATGACGGTCAGTGAGGTGCGTGGCTGCGGTAGTAGTCCGCCTGAGGCCAGCTGGCTGGGCGAAGAAACGCTGATTCGGCTACCCATCCGCTTGCGTCTGGAAATGGTGGTGCCCGATGAACAGGTAGAACCGATCATTGAAACCGTGTTACGCCACGCTGCTACAGGGCAGCCCGACGACGGGAAGATTTTCGTGCTGCCCTACCAAGACGCCATTCGCGTGCGCACTGAAGAGCGCGGCGAGGCGGCCTTATAGCCTAACCACTCGCTGGTTCGAACATCACAATCCGCGCGTTGCCTACGCCCTCCAGCTGCTGGATTTGGGCAAACGCTTCAGGCGGGATGGGATTGTCCACTTGCAGAATCATCATGGCGCGCCCGCCCATCGCCTCGCGACCCACATGCATGCCTGCAATGTTCACTTGATAGTTGCCCAACACGGTGCCCACGCGCCCAATAATGCCGGGGCGATCTTGGTGCTCGGTCATTAGCAGGATGCCCTCAGGGCGGATGTCTACGAATAGGTCGTCAATGTGCGTGATGCGCAGATCGCTGCGCCCAAACACCGTGCCCGTGAGTTTGTGCGTACCGCGTGGGGTGTACGCAGCGACGGTCAGCGTGTCGGGGTAGAGTTCGGTCTCGGGGCGCACACTCCATTCCAGCTGCACACCGCGCTGCTGGGCAATCAGCGGGGCGTTGACAAGGTTCACAGGCGTGTCGGTGGTGCGCTGAAATAGCCCTGCTAACGCCGCGCGGGCGATTAGGTCAAACGGCAGGTCGCCCCACTCGCCCGCGAACACTACCTGCACACGCTCCACGGGGGCGTCAGCCAGCTGGCTGTGCAGGATGCCCATGCGCTCCGCCAGCTTGAGATAAGGCTCCACACGCGTCATCAGCTCAGCGGGGATGGGCGGCAAGTTCACTGGGCTGCGCGGCGCACCGCCCTGCAGCACCGCCACAATCTGCTCCGCCACATCAATGGCGACTTTTACTTGCGCCTCAACAGTGGAGGCTCCTAAGTGAGGAGTCAGCACATTTTGGGGCTGATGCAACAACTTCAAATCGGGAGGCGGTGGCTCGGTGGGGAACACATCCAGCGCGGCACCTGCCACATGCCCCGACTCGATAAACTCGGCCAATGCCTCAGCGTCAATCAGTTCGCCACGCGCGCAGTTGACGATGCGCACCCCCGGTTTGGTGAGCGCAAGGGTGTTGCGATTGAGCAAGTGGCGGGTGTCGGCAGTGAGGGGCGCGTGCAGACTAATAAAATCACTTTCGCGCAGCAGGGTCTCCAGCGGGACAGGCTCCGCGCCAATCTGGCGCATTTGTGTCTCTGACACATAGGGGTCATACGCCAGCACGCGCATGCCGAAAGCGCGAGCGCGGCGGGCTACCTCACGCCCAATCTTGCCCAAGCCGATGATGCCCAGCGTCTTGCGCGACAGCTCCACGCCTACAAACTGCGTGCGTTTCCACTCGCCCGCGCGCAGGGAGCGATCGGCTTGCGGAATGTGGCGCGCTAACGCCAGCAGGTGCGCCATCGTCAGTTCGGCAGCGGCAATCGTGTTGCCCTCAGGCGAGTTGACCACTACGATGCCGCGCCGCGTAGCTGCCTCCACATCAACGTTATCCACGCCCACGCCCGCACGCCCAATCACCTTGAGGCGCGTGCCCGCCTCAATCACAGGCGCATCCACGCGCGTCTGGGAGCGTACCATCAACGCGTCATACGCACCGATAATCTCCAGCAGGGTCTCCCGAGGCAAATTGGGGCGGTAATCAACTTCCATCGCCTGTTGCAGCACCGCTAGCCCTTCTTCCGCAACCGAGTCGCTCACCAGCACACGCATCGGCTGAATTGTACCTGGTGAGTGGTCGGTTTCAACAGTTCCTACGGGGTTTGCTTCAGCAGAGTCAGCACAGATAGGGTGCAATTGTGCCACTCTTTGCAGTATAATTAGCTGGGAGACGGGGATGTCACTGTATACACTGCTGGAATGGTGGAACTTCATCTTTGTGCTGCCGTTGGCGGTGGGAGGGCTACTATTGCTGGGCTCGGCACTCTCCGGGCTGATTGACCTCACGAACGGCGCCGAAGACAGCGACACCGCCGAAGCGGAGCATTCCGACGCTCACCACGATGCGGGGGGGCATCGTGCGGAAGCCGATGCTGTGCTCGATGCCGATCACGATACCCACGCACCCGTTAAAACGCCCTTCACCACCTCGGAGCACCACGAGGTCGACAAGCCATTGTGGCTAAAGCTGCTCAACCTGTTCGGCATCGGCATGGGGCTGCCGCTTTCAATGGCACTACCTCTGCTGATGATGGTATGGGGCGTGGTAGGGCTAATTAGCAACGGTGTGCTGGCACCACTGCTTAAGCTGCCCGCTCTTTATGCGCCACTCTCAATGGTGGTTGCGCTGGTGGTGATGGCGTTCACAGGGCGCGCTGCAGGGCTAATTGTGCGACGCGTTCTGCGTCACGAAGCCACCCCGATTGTGGACAAATATGGGCTCATCGGCGCCACGGGGCGTGCGGTCTACGAAATCACTGCTGAAGGGGGCGTCGCCCACGTGCGAGACCCCTACGGCAACCTGCACCGCATCGTGTGCCGAACTGCGCCCGGTGAACCCACCATTCCTGCCGACACCCCTATCCTCGTAGTGCGCTACGACGAGCAAACCCACCTCTACTGGGTCGAGCGCAATCCACTGGAATTGCACGAAGACGAAACGCCTGAGGTACAATCCTCAGCGCAGCAAACACAACATATCGGGGGACAGTAAGGAGGCATAAGAATGCACACTTGGTTCATCCTTATCGGCTTGGCGCTGATGCTGCTGGCAGGGTTCGGTGGCAGCTTTTTCGCGGGCTGGGGACCCATCCAGCAAACCATCTCCGCCGCCATCGGGCTACTCCTGCTGCTCATCGGGTTCATCTTCCTGATGATCTCCAAGTTCTATGTGCGCCCATCTGCTAACATGGCGTATGTGCGCACGGGCTTTGGGGGACGGCGCGTGGTGCTAGATAGCGGAGCATTGGTGTTTCCGTACCTGCATACGCTGGTGCCCGTGTCGCTGGAGACGATGAAACTTGAAGTGGAGCGTAAAGGACCCGACGCACTGATAACCCGTGACAACCTACGCGTGGATGTGAAAGCCGAGTTCTACATCAAAGTGCAACCGGAGGTGGACGCGATTTTGAACGCTGCACGCTCGCTGGGCGACAAATCTGTCAATGCGCAGTCGGTGTCGCAGCTGGTGTTTGAAAAGCTCGTCTCGGCACTGCGCAGCGTGGCTGCCACTAAAGACTTGGTGGAGATCCACGCCCAGCGCGATGCCTTCGCCAGCAGCGTGCAACAGCTGGTGCGCGCCGACCTAGAACAAAACGGGCTAACGCTGGAGTCAGTCACCATCTCGCGCTTAGACCAGACCTCGCAGGAGCTACTGTCAGATAACAACATCTTCGATGCCCAAGGCAAGCGTAAAATCACCGAGATTACCCAAGCCGCGCTGGTAGAGCGCAACCGCATCGAACAGGAGGCACGGCGCGAAATCACCCTCAAGAATGTGGAAACCCAGAAGGAAATTCTGGAGTTAGAGCGCCAGCGTGCTGAAGCTGAAGCCGCCCAACAAGCCGAAGTCGCCAAAATTCAAGCCGAAAAGAAGCGCGAGGCAGACATCTACCGCATTGAGCAAGAGCGGCAAGTGCAAGAGGCGCAGATCCAGCAAGAGCAGGCGGTGCGCGTAGCCGCCATCGAGCGCGACCGTCTGTTGCTGCTCAAACAACAGGAACTCCAGAAAACGGACATCGACCGCGAGAAAGCGGTGGAATTGGCGCAGCGCGAGAAGGAAATCGCTATCGCAGAAGCCGAGCGCCAGCGTGCCGAAGCCGAAAAGCAAGCCTTGGAGGCGCAAGCCGAGCGCGAACGCGCCAAACAGCAAATCATCACCGTCGAACAACTGGCAGCTGCCGAGCGCGAGGCGCAAGCCAAACTCATTGCTGCCAAGCAACAAATCGAGCAGGAGCGCATCAAGCGCGAAACCGATGTGCAGGTAGCGGCGTTTGCGGAGGTGAAAAAAGCCGAAGCGCAAAAACAAGCGGCAGAGCTGGAAGCGCAGGCAATCCTCACGCGCGCCCAAGCCGAAGCCAAAGCCCGCGAGCTGGAAGCGCAGGGCGAAACCGCGCTCAAAATGGTCGATGTCAACATCGCCCGCGAACAGGTGGAAGTGGAACGCGCCCGCGTGGAAGTGGAACGCCAAGCCCTAGAGTACCGCCAAACCTACAGCGAAGCCGCGCTCAAGTTCGAAATCGAAAAACTCCGCATCGAGGCACAGCGCGATGTGCAAGTGGAACTCGCCCGCTCTATCGGCGAGTTCATGAGCCGCGGCACCATGAACATCTTTGGCGACCCCGAAACGCTGGCGCGCATGACCGAACAGTACGCCAAAGGCTTGGGGCTGGGCATGGCTGTCGACGGCGCGCTGTCGGGGCTGCAAGCACTGGGCGACGGCAGCGGTAAACTCGGCGAAGTCGCTCAGCAACTGATGGCGATTGCCCAACGCATCGGTGCCGTGCGCATGCAAAGCCAAGTGGACGCCGCACAAAGCACGGAACCGAAAACCGAAGGCTAACCCCAAAGCCATAAGGGGCGGACTTTTAGCCCGCCCCCTAGAAAAAACCAACGGTGCAGTGGCATTTCTGCCATCGCACCGTTGGTTTGGCGATACTTTTAGCGGCGGCGCCGACGCAACGCCAGGCCCGCCAAGCCCACGCTCAGTGCCGCTAGCGACGCAGGCTCAGGCACAGGCTCAATCTGGGCACGGATTTCGCCGAAGGGGTAGCGCTGCGTGTGAATGTCCACATACCACATCCCGGCGAGGAACTCCTGCTCTTCGGAAGCGCTCAACACACGCGTGTTGATAGAAAGCCACGAGCGCGGGTCGGGATCAAGGTCGTTGCGGTTCGCGTCACCAAGGAAGAAGCGGTTCGGACCATTCGTGCCTCGCGCCCCGTAGTGCACATTCGCAAACAAGATGTCGCTGTCGAAGCCTGTGGCATAAAGATAGATCGTCAACACTTTGGTTTGCTGATCGTAGTCGCCAGAGACTCGACCCAGCACTGTGCTATCGGTGGGAGGCACCACTTCAGCTCCTGTCAGTGTCGCGCCGAAAGTCCAGATTTGCGCATGGAGTGTCAGCGTACCCAGCGCCAAGAACATACCCAAGGTTGCACAGAAGCGCTTTATAGCTATACCCTCCATTTCAATAAGCCGTGTAGGGCAATACACGGTGCGCTAATTGTACCACAGCCTGTGCCGAGTATGCAACTCGAGCTCACCTGCACGGGCTAAAGCGTAGCGTCGGCGTCCCTGTACGACTGCAAGCCGACGCAGTTCGGTCGCGTTTGCGCAGAGGCGGCGTGAGCCGTCCTTTTGGGGACGCTCTCCAAGCCAGCTTCCCCGCTTGAGGGTATAATCCTTCCAGCAATGGAAGTGCTCTCCCAAGACGAGGAGCTGATCCTCCTGCGGCTGATAGAGGAACTCAAGCAGTACCTCCGCCTGCGCCGCCCGCTTATTGAGGCGTTGGAGATGGCGGAGTTGCTAAATGTGCCGCAGCAGCTCGACGAACTCAAAACTCTTGTCGTGCAAATCTTGCTCACGCAGGTGGAACACGGCAAACGCATCGCGCATCTTGAGACGCTGGCAGGAGAACAAGGCATGCGCCTTGCACAAGTCGAAGAGCTGGCGAAAGACTATAGTGTGCGCTTGGCGCGTTTGGAAGCTTTGGGCGAGGACCACAGTGCACGCTTGGCGCGCTTGGAAGCGTTAGCTGAAGACCGTAGTGCGCGTCTTACCCGTGTAGAGCAAGTAGCAGAAGAGGTCCGAGAAGGGGCGCACAAAGCCAAACAAGAAGCGCGCGAAGCTAAGCAAATCGCGTCAGGGCGTGACGTGCGGTTGGTAGTTGAAGTGTCGTGGGGCGTGGGGACAGACGAGAGGGAGCGAACACATGCGTGCGCTGCCATCCTACGCCGAGCGGGCGTGGATGCCTCCGGCGCGGCGACGGGCAGGAGCGCGACCCCGAGGCGATTGAACGCGCGCGAGCGTTGGGCGTGCTACTTGCGCTGGATGGAACCCTGCAAAACTTCGAAACCCTCGCCTGAGGTACACTCATAAGCAACCTACAAACCTTGGTAGGAGGTGTGCTATCGCAAACGAGAAAATCGTGCGCGAGATTTTGGTGAATGTCTCCGCCCGTGAGACGCGAATCGCCGTGTTGGAAAACGGGCAGCTGATGGAAGTGCGCTTCGAGCGGGGCGAGCGCGTGGTGGGCAATATCTACAAAGGCGTGGTACAAAATGTGTTGCCCGGCATGGACGCTGCCTTTGTCAACATCGGGCTGGAGCGCAACGCCTTCCTCTATGTGGGTGATATCTTGCCCGAAGCGATTGACGCCGAAGAACCACAACAACCCGTCAAACGCTCCGAACTGCGTAAGCGCAATATCAGCGAACTGCTCAAAATTGGGCAGGAAATTTTGGTTCAAGTTGTCAAAGCTCCGCGTGGCACCAAGGGCGCACGCGTCACAACCCGCATCACCCTGCCTGGACGCTATGTGGTGCTGATGCCCGACGCCACTGCGCTAGGCGTCTCGCGCAAAATCGAAGACCGCGCCGAACGCGAACGCCTCCGCCAAATCGGACACAAACTCCACCCGCCCGGCTTTGGGCTGATTATGCGCACCGAATCCGAAGGTAAGACCGAGCGAGAAATCGCCCAAGATATCGAATACCTTACCCAACTGTGGCAGCAAATTCGTGGACAGATCGCCCAAGCGCAAGCTCCCGCGCTGGTGCACCGCGACGCCAGCTTGCTTTATCGCGTGCTGCGCGATGTGTTCTCCTCCGAAGTGGAACGCCTCTGGATTGACGACCCCGAAGAGTACGAAAAAGTGCACGAAGTACTGCGCGTTATCGCCCCCAACCTGCGCAATCGCGTAATGCTCTACGACAAGCCCACCCCGATGTTCGAGCATTTCAATATTGAAAAAGAGATGGAACGCCTAATGCGGCGCAAGGTCTGGCTTAAGTCGGGGGGCTATATCACCATTGACGAAACGGAAGCGTTCACTGCTATTGATGTGAACACGGGCAAGTTCACGGGCAAAACCTCGCTGGCGGAAACCATCCTCAAAACGAATCTGGAAGCAGTAGAGGAGGTGTGTCGCCAACTGCGCCTGCGCGACATCGGGGGCATTATCGTGATTGACTTTATTGACATGGCGCGCAAGAGCGACCATCGGCAGGTGATGCAAGCGTTGCAACGCACGCTCAAGCGCGACCGCGCACGGTTTCGTATCGGGCGCATCAGCTCGCTGGGGCTGGTGGAACTCACGCGCAAACGCACGGGCGAATCCGTCACAGAAAGCCTCACCCGCCCATGCCCCACCTGTCACGGACGCGGGCGCATCCCCTCGCCCGAAACCGTGAGCCTGTGGATTGAACGCGACTTAGAATCGCGCGCTCGCAAAGAGCAAGTGGAAGCCTACCTGATTGAGGCGCACCCCAGCGTGGTGGAATACCTCGTGGGCGAGGATGGCGTGAACATCGACATGCTAGAGCACCATCTGGAAGTGGGGCTGTTTGCACGCGCCCGCCCTGAACTACCTATCGACGAATATCGCATTCAAGGAGGCGCGTTGGAAACCTTCAAACGCCAATACCTACCCTACAAGCTACTCCAAGTGGTGGAGTGCCAACTGGTGCCTTCCGCTATCAACGACGAGCAGAAAGTGGCGTTCACGCACGACGGCTACCTCATCCTGTGGGAAAACGAACCGCCCACCCAGCTCATCACAAAAGTCAAAATCAGCGAAGTGCGCCGTTCCTTCGCCTTCGCAGAGCCTGTCTACGAGGGCAAACTCAAAAAGGCAGAGGTGATATAAGCCCATTTTTCAATTCTGCCCCCCTCCTTAGGTTCCCCCCGCACGCAAGGGGAACCGAACTCTAAGCGGTTCCCCCTACTGCGTAGGGGAAACCTTACGGAAGGGGTGCGGAGAGAAGCAGGCAGCAGCTTTGGTAGTTAAGGCAGTACCCCGTACCCTTGTCAGTCGCTGCGTTTGGGGCACAAACTGTAGTCAACCCTTGTCATTCCGAGCCGCAGGCGAGGAATCTTAGAAAAACCCACTTGTCATTTTTTGCGCCAATGACTTGGTCATTCCGAGCGCAGTGTGAACCTCAACACAGGTAGTAGGTTGAGTTGAGCGACCTCTCGTGCCTGCTTCGCAAAGCAATACTTGCGACGCAAGGTACAATTTCGCCGATGGCAATCCGCATACGATTGGGGCAGGACGAGGTGCAAGTAGAGCCGGGTGGCTCTGCCCAACTGGTAGCCACAATACGAAACGAAGGCGAGACAACAGACCAAGTGGCGTTGGAGGTGGAAGGCGTTGACGCGGAATGGTGTGCGATTCCCATTCCATCGTTCACGCTGGCACCAGGCGAGGAAGTGCAGGAGCGGATTTTGATTCGCCCGCCGCGTAGCGCGGAGAGCCGCGCAGGCGTTTACCCGCTGCTGGTACGCGCGCGCTCGTTAGAAAACGGCGGTTCAGGCGTGGCGCAGGCGAACTTGGTCATCCGCCCCTACAGCATGCTCACGCTGGAGATTAGCCCCCGTCGCAACTTCGCCTCGCCCTTGCGCAAGCGTGCCCCCTACGAGTTGACCCTTGCCAACTACGGCAACACGGAGCAAACCGTGCAGCTCCATGTATCCGACCCTGAGGACGAACTGGTGTTTGAACTGGAGCGTGAGCGCGTGCTGCTGGCGCCAGGCGAGACGCAGCAAGTGCTTGTGCATGCCCAGCCGCGTCGCTTGCCAATCCTGGCAAACCCCGCGTTGTACAGCTTCACTGCCACCGCCCGCAGCGTGGAAGACCCTCTACGCTCTACCTCCGCTCAAGCGCAGCTGGAGCGACGCGGTCTCGTTAGCCCGCTTATGTTGGGCTTTCTCGTGGTGCTGGCGCTGCTAATCGCCCTGTGGCGCTATACGCGCCCTTTGCCGGTAGAGATTGAGTCGTTTGAGGCACAACCCACGCAAATCACGGCAGGCGAAACGGCGGAACTGCGCTGGAGCGTGCGCAACGCCGAAGAAGTGCGCATTGAGCCTGCGTTGGGCAGCTTTGACCCGAACCGCGTGCGCTCGGTGCAAGTGCGACCACAAACGACCACCACCTACCGTCTGATTGCCCGCAACCGCTACGGCGAGCAGATGCGGGAGGTGGTGGTGATTGTGCAAGACGCCCCAGAGCCGCCCGCGCCAGAGATCGTGCGCTTTTATGCAGAGCCGCCGCAAATCAGGCGCGGGGAATCGGTGCTACTGCGCTGGGAGGTGCGCAACGCCACCGAGCTTATCCTTACTCCGCCCGGCGGGCAGAAGTTAGACCCTGCGATGCCTGGCTTTGAGCACCGCCCCTCGCGCACAACTGAGTACGAGCTAATCGCCCGCAACGCCGCAGGCAAAACAGTCAGTAAGAAGATCACAGTAGAGGTGATTGACCCCTCGCTGGCACAGGTGCTGAGCTTCACCGCGCAACCTGAGCGAATTCGTGCGGGCGAGAGCGCTACCTTGCGCTGGCAACTGCTGAACGCGGTGCGTGCGGAGATTGACCAACGCATCGGACGCATCAACCCAGACGAAGGCGAACTAACGGTGCAACCAGCGACCACTACTACCTACACACTCACTGCCTACGACAGCGAGGGCAGAGCTGTGCAGGCGAAAGTCACCATCCAAGTGGAGCCGGCGGGCGAGCCAAGTAGCCCCGACTCGCCCTAAGTAGGAAACCCGCAGCCCTTGCCGAACTCAAAGCTGATGCTCTCGCGTAGTGCGGTTTACGCAACAAACGGCGTCGTTGCCAGTTCGCAGCCGTTGGCGGTCAGCGCAGGTCTCTCTATTTTGCGCAGCGGTGGCAGCTTCGTAGATGCCGCCATCGCCACCTCCGCCGTGTTGTGCGTGGTGGAACCTTGGGCGAGCCATTTAGGGGGCGATGCGTTCGTGGTGCTATACGACGCTGCCAAACGCCAGACGCTCGCGCTCAACGGCTCAGGGGCTGCCCCACAGGTCGCCACGCCTGAGCGGTTTCGTAACGGCATCCCTGTGCGCGGCATCACCGCTGCCACCGTGCCCGGCTTAGTAGATGCATGGTTCCGCTTGCACACGCTGTATGGCAAGATGCCATTTGCTCGCTTGCTGGAGCCTGCGATTGAATATGCCGAGCAGGGCTACCCCATTAGCGCGCGCAAAGCACAGATTTGGAGTAACGCCGCACGCTCCAGTGCCCTGCGCCCCGTGCTGCAGGGCTTGCTGGGGCAAGAGCGCGCCCCGCGGGCAGGCGAGATTGTGCGCTGTTTGGACACCGCACGCACCCTGAAGGCAATCGCCGCAGGTGGGCGGGATGCGTTCTACAGGGGCGAAATTGCGCGGCGCATCGTCGCGTTTTGCCGTCAGCATGGGGGCTGGTTCGAGGCGGATGACCTCGCGCGCCATGAGAGCGAACTGCTCCCCCCACTGCGCGTGCGCTATCGCCGCCACACTGTGCACGGACAGCCCCCCGTGTCGCAAGGCATTATCTTGTTGGAGGCGCTCGCCTTGCTAGACGGTTTTGACCTGCGCCGTATGGAACTTGCCCAGCGCATGCATTTAATGATCGAAGCCATCAAATGCGCCTATGCCGACCGCTGGGCATACTTGGGCGACCCCCGCATGGTGCCCCCGCGTGCCGAAGCGCTGTTGGATCCCACCTACATCCGCGAGCGACGCGCCGCGCTATCCACCGAGCGGGCGAAGCCGCTTTATGCGCCCGGTCAACTGCGCGATACGAACACCACCTACTTCTGCATCGCCGACAAAGAGGGCAACGCCATCTCGTTCATCCAAAGCATCTATCACCCCTTTGGTAGTGGCGTGGTGGTGGAGGGCACAGGCATCTTGCTCAACAACCGCATGCGGGGCTTCTCGCTGAACCCGAACAGCCCAAACCACCTTGCGCCGGGCAAACGCCCAATCCACACGCTCAACGCCTATGTGATCACGCGCGGTGACGAACTTGCCTATGTGGGCGGCACACCCGGAGGCGACATCCAAGTGCAAACGAACTTGCAAGTGATCAGCCAGCTGATTGATTTTGAGTTAGACCCCCAGCGGGCGATCGAGCAGCCGCGTTGGGCTTGGCAACCCACCTCCAGCACAGAGCCGTCGGAAGGCGTGCTTACAGTGGAGACCGACGACCCAAACGCGGAGTTGCTGGAAGCCTTACGCCAGTGCGGGCACAACCCTCGCACCACACCGCTGGGCACGCACCCTAGCGCCGTGCAGCTCATCCAAAAACTGGGCAATACCTATTGCGCCGGCTCCGACCCGCGCGCAGAGGGGCACGCAGCGGGCTACTGAGCACCTTGCACGAACCCTGCAGCGCGTGCGCTTCAGCAGGTATCCTATCACTTGTGCCACACGCTTCGGAAGCCGTATCGGCACAAGCGATTGTCGCCTCGCCTGCAGTGGCGACTTTCGGGTTGGAGGAGGAGCTGTTCATCACCGAGCCGACGCGCCCCACGCTTGGCGCGCTGTATGTAATGGCGAAACTCCTCTGGCGCAATCCACGCTATTACTACACTCACTCAGCAACCAACTTTGCGCGGGGGGCAGAAGTGCGCCAGTGCCTTATGAGCAGTGTGGAAATCGCCACACGCCCCCACGCCACCATCGACGCGCTGTTGGAGGACCTGCAGGTACGCCGCGCCGATCTTGCCGCCGCCGCTGGCGAAGCCTACCTTGTGCCTGTGGGGCATCTGTTTGACCTCGCATCGCCCACAAATACGGGCGGGCTACACCTTCACATCGGCGTTGCACCTGAGCGACGCCCAATCGTCTATGCCAACCTCGCGTACTTTTTGCCCGTGCTACTGCTGCTCTCGGCAAGTAGCCCCTATGCAGGAGGGCGCCGCTTTGGACAGTCGTATCGGATCGCGCACTCGTTCGCCATCGGTGCGTTGCGCCCCGACCCCTACTATCGCTTCCAAGACCTAATCCTTTCGCGACGGCTGGGCACGATTGAAATCCGCGCCTTTGACCCAATTTGGGACTTGGAACGCCTCCGCTGGCTATTGCGGGCGGTAGCCACCATCGTGTCGCTGCCCGAGCGCATGCCAGTGAACTTGGAACGGTACGCCCGATTGCGCGAACAAGCGGCGCACGCGGGCTACACGCCCGAGCTGCAACGGCTGTATGCCGAACTACGCACACTCGTTGACTTGCCAGAGGAACTACTGCAGCGCACGGTTGCCGATACGCTTGCCGAATCGGTGGCGCGTGTGGGACTTGCAGGCACCTACGCGGCGCTGGACAACGCCTACCGCACCGGATATTGGCAGCAAGTCGCGCCGCGGACGCTGCGCCCTTCGCCCATCCGCGCGCTTTTGGGCTTGGGCGGCTACTACTTGCCCAAGCTACCCTATATTGCCTACAAAGCGTGGGCAGAGTGGCACTAAAAAACGCTTTCTTTACAACTTGCCCATGCGGCGCATCGCCTCTAAGCAGAGGCGGATGGTTTCCAGCGGCGGATGGGCGTAGGTCTCTTGCTCCACGATGTACCACTCCGTGCCGCCAACAGTTTCACACGCCTCAAAAAAGTCTGCCCACTGCACCTCACCTTCGCCAATGACCGCACTGGGGTTCGTGCTTGAATATTCCTTGCAGTGGACGGTAATTGCGCGCCCTGCATAGCGACGCACAAACGGTGCGGCGTGTGCCCCGCCGTGCAGTGCGTTGCCCGTGTCGATTTGCATAATCACTTCGGGGCGCGTGTGGCTGAAAAACAGATCCCATGGCACCGTGCCATCCTCCAGCGGTTGGAACTCAATCGTATGGTTGTGGTAGCCCGTGCGGAAGCCGTGTGGTTGAATGCGCTCCGCGATTTCGTTGAACAACTCAGCGGTCTGAAGCCACGCCTCGCGCGACGCAGTGCGCTCAGGAGGCAAGCCCGGCACAATCAAGTAGGGACACTTCAGCGTGGCGTGGAACTCCAGGGTGCGTTCTAAGTTATCGCCCAACAGCGCGTCTAAGCCAATATGCGTACCACAGCACTCCAGACCGTTGTCATCAAGCATTTTGCGCAGGGTAGCAGCGTCGTAGCCGTGGTAGCCCGCAAACTCCACCCCTGCGTAGCCCATCTTCGCAATCGCTGCCAAAGTGCCTGGCAGGTCGCGTTTGCAATCCTCGCGTACCGAGTACAGCTGCACTCCAACTTTCACTGGCATAGCAACCGTTACTGTTCGCGTTCAAAAGCGGAATTCCTACCGCTTGTGCTAAGCGTTGGCGTATGTGGTAAATTCCGAGCAGCACCTTGTGGTGCCAAAATCGCTGGAGGCAAAACCATGCGCAACCGATGGCTCGGAGTGGCTGTGATTGCTTTGGTGTTCGAGGCAGGATTTGCAACCCACCAGCTTCTCGTGCCAGACATCGAGGCAAGGCAACGCGCCCTGTTTCGGGACTTTGAGGAATTGGAGCGGCTTGGAGCATATGTGATCGGCGCAGACGGCGAAAATCTCGGCAGAATAGCTCGCAACGGTCCCAATGCGCTCGGCAATAAGTATGACGCGGGCAGCCCCTATAAGCACAACGGGCTTTTCAACCCATACAGCAAGTATGGTAGTCAGTATAGCTCAACTTCGGCATTCAACAAGTACGCGACGGATCCCCCTAAGGTAGTCGTGAAAATGGGCAGTGACCTCTACCTTGTGGGAGTGCTCACCACGAACCGCTACTTGGCGACTCAGGGGCAGCGGATTAATCCACACTTGCTGCGTGCGTGGCTGGAGTCGCAGTGAAAGCAGCATCCTACCTTGTGCTCTCCACGCCAACTGTGCATGTAGCTGTCAACGCAGGGCAGAGGGAGCACACAGTTGCATCGCACTGCAAGCAAATGGATATGGTTCAAGCCGTTTCTGAGCGAGCCAAGCCCCCCGGACGCTGGCTAAAGCGCAGCGCTGGTGTCAACGCTGGCGCCCACAAGCCGATGCAGGTCGACTCGTTCACATCGGAACAGCCTCAACCGTCGGCTCAAAGGCGCACGATGTGTTGCCTGAGAACTCGCGCCCTGATTTCCTAAACAGTCTACTTGAGCCGACGGCAGGGAATCTCGGCATCGGTCGCGAAATGTACCATAATTATCCACAGGAGGCGAGAGCGTGGACGAACCAATCAAGCGTTCGGAGGCGATCGAGCGCGAGTACACGCAGGCAGTGATTTACGGGATTGTGGGGTTGGTGGCGTTGGCGCTCACTTTCCTCTTCTGGCGCTACGGCGGGATGTTTTACTCCTTCTCGTGGGGCTTTGGGTTGGTTTGGCTCGGTTCGTGGGGGTATGCAGCGTGGTCGTTTTACAAAACAACGCGCGTGCCTGCTTATCCAGTAGAGTGCCCCTTCTGCCATAAAGAGAACATCCTTACGGGACCGCCACAATCTGATTTTGCCTGCGAGCATTGTGGGCGGCGCGTGCCGATTGAAAATGGGCGCGTGCTCGAAGTGATTGCCGTTAAGTGCCCCCACTGCGGCTCAATGGAGCAGGTCTCGGTGAAAGCCACTACGGCTATCTGCGAGCAATGTCAACGCGAGTTTCCTATTCGTGCTACAGGGCGAGTACCTGCCGATATGCCGTTGCCCCAAGACGACCCCACGCCTTACGAACTGGTGTTGTTGGGCATTGATCGTCGCCATGAGGAGCAGGCGCTACAAGCGTTGGCGCGGTTTTTAGACCTGACGCGCACCGACGCCAAAAAGTTGCTGGAAAGTGTGCCGATAGTGTTGCTTACCAACCTGCCGCGCCGCAAAGCGGAGGGCTATGTGCGTGAGTTGAGCGAGCAGGGCGTACAAGTAGAGGCGCGCCGCATAGAAGACCCCAACCGCGTGCCCACGCCGTGGAATTAGCGCGGGCGCGCAACCAGTTCGGCAACGCTGCTGCGCGCCCATTCAGGGCGTTTCGGGTCGGGAGTCAGCACCGCCTCGCGCGGATGCACCACTTGCCACCGCTTTATGCCGTGGGGTAAAAACAGATACGCGCCCGCGTGGGGTAGGCGTGCCTGAAGCGTTTCGACTTCGGTGAGGCTTTCGCGCACCCCGCGCAAAAAGTCGTCGGGTTCCACACCGCCAGCGCACAGCATCGCTCTGCCGAGGCGCGCGCTGCCGTACACGCGGTCTATATACAGGGCAAATGCGAGGTACTCCTCGTAGCCGTCGCGGCGGCGCGAGCGCCACCGCTGCAGGTTTAGCCCCTCGCGCGCTATCCGAGCCACCAGTGGCTCCACGGCGCGACGCAAGTAGGCATCCAGCGTGCTTAGCGACGCGCCCATCAGATACGGCGCTTCGCCACCTTCCGCGCGTGCCTGCTGCACTAAGTAGTAAGTAAACCACCGCTCGCCCAAGTCGCCGTTTGCCCACGCCTCTGGTTCCACATACGAGTTGATGGGCGGCATAATCCAGTGCCCATACTCGTGGGTCAGCTCACGCAACCACTCGTGCGGAGGTACGCGCTCGCTAAGATCGTAGAGGTAAATCAGATTTTGTTGCTGCTCTGCGCCTGCTCTGCCTTCGGTCATCAAGAACACGCGTAGCAAGCGGTCATAGCGCAGCGAGTGGTCTAAGCCCAACTTGGTGTGGGCAAGGATGTAGCACTTTAGCAGCAGGTGGCATGCGCGCTCGGCATAGGGGTAGAGGCTCTGGCGTTGTGCGTGTACCTCCACAAGGGGCGTGCGCGGCTCGCTTTCCAAAATGCCCTGCACGCGATAGGCAAACGCCGCTTTGTGGAGGGGGTCTTCCACAGGCGTGGGCAGGGGCTGCGGCGTGCCAACCACACGGTAGCGCGAGCGCCCGAGTTTATCGATGGCGCTATTTACGACTTCCACAGGCGTGGGCAGGGGCTGCGGCGTGCCAACCACACGGTAGCACATAGACCTACTAGCGCGTGAGGAGATAGATGATGCTTAGGATTAGCCACAGCACGCGCAAAGGCTCTTCCGCGGAGGCGCGGCGAGGCGGTTCGGGCACTTCTATGGTGTCGCCGGGCAGCAGCGGCTCATCGGGGCGTGTGCCTTGCGCCACCTCCAGCAAGTTCACCGTGATGCGCTGTGTTCGACCGCGCTCGGTAGGGCGCGAGATGGTCACGCGCTCTAAAATCGCGTTTGGGCGCGGACCACCCGCTGCCTCAATCGCTTGGGTGAGGGTCATCCGCTCGGTGTAATTCAGCAATCCGGGACGGTTCACCGCCCCCCGCACCACGATGAACTGGCGCACGGCGCGGAACGGCACGGTAATCTGGTCGCCGGGTTGGAGCTCAATATCTGCTTGCAGGGTGTTGAGGTCAACCGTGAGCGGTTCAGGGGCGTTTGCGCGGCGTAGTTGAACACGCGCGGTATCCGCTTCTGGCAAGGTGCCGCCCGCTCTGCCGATGGCTTGAATCAGTGTTTTGGCATCGCTGTAGTCGTAGGCGCCAGGGTTGCGCACTGCCCCCAACACTAAAACGCTTTGCCCACCTGCTCGGAGTGGCACGAAAATCCTGTCGCCTGGTTGTAGAACAGGGTTTTCGTTCGCGTCGTTTTCGCGCAGGAACTTAAGGTAGTTGACGGTCGAGCGTTCGCCGTTGGCGCGTTCGAGGCGAATGGCGCTCAGGTCGGCGGCGTCGGTGGGTTGGGCGGCGTCGAGCGCATCGCGCAATCGCCAACCCGATTGCAAAGTAAACTCGCCCGCGCGGCGTACGGCCCCCTGCACAGTTATCTTCGGCTCTGCCCGCTGCGCGATTTCCACGCGCACTTTCGGCTCGCGATAAAACTCACCTGCGCGCAGGCGTTTGGCAATCTCCGCTGCCAACTCGTCGGGTGTGCGCCCTGCGGCTTCCACGCGCCCAATCAGCGGCATGCGAATCGCGCCTTCAGAGTCAACCACATACACGCGCGAAAGCGACTCGTCGCCCTCTACCGTGATGCGCAGCGAGTCGCCCGCTTGGATGCGCGGCGCCTCTTGCGCCCACACGCTCATTAGCACGAGCCATGCCGCCAACAGCCAAACCCAACGCTTCATACACATGAGGATACCTGACCGCGCAAGCCCCCTTGCGCCCCGCCATCCAAAAGCCACCGTTTGCTTACCAAAAGGGGTATACTCTCAATTCGAACGCGTTGTCACACATGGCAACGCACGCAAGGAGGTGAGCAGCGCCATGGAGCCGACAACCACGACACCTGAAATGCCAGAGGCTCAAGCACAGGCGACTACCCAGGAGACGCCTGCAGCCGAGATCAGCGTGGAGCAGCTGCAGGCGCGTGTGAGCGAGCTGGAGCAGGCGTACGAGGAGCAGAGAAACCTTTACTTGCGCGCGCTGGCGGATTTTCAAAACTACCGTCGCCGCCAACAAGAGGAGATGGAACGCCAGCGCGGGCTGCTGCTGGAAGCCCTGATGGAGGAACTGCTGCCGATTTTGGACAACTTTGAGCGCGCCTTGCAGGCTGCGGAAGCGACCCGCGAACTGGAACCACTGCTGGAAGGCGTGCGCATCACCGAACGCCAAATCAAAGCATTGCTGGCACGCTACGATATCCATCCGATTGAAGCCATTGGGCAACCGTTTGACCCGAACTTCCACGAGGCAATCCAGCGCGTGGAAACCACTGACTACGAAGACGGCATCGTGATTGACGAGGTCGAGCGCGGCTATCGCATGGGCGAGCGCGTGTTGCGCCCCAGCCGCGTAATCGTGGCACGCCGTCCCTCCGAGCCATCGCAAAGTATTGATGTGCAAGTCTGAGGCGTGGCGTTGCAACAGCACAGGATGCGATGGCATTCTTGCCATCGCTCAGCGTATGACCATGCAAATGTCGCTGCACCAAAAGTGTAGCGTCGGCGTTGCGCCAGAGATGCGTCAGCGAGACGCTGGCGCTACGCACATCGGCGTCCTCACCGACGAAACATCGTAGCGTCGGCGTCCTCGCCGACGATTACCAACATCCGCCTACCAACGATGCGACACTACTTCGGAACCGACGGTGTTCGTGGCGTGGCGAACGATCTGCTCACGCCCGACTTTGCGCTTCGCTTGGGGCGCGCGATTGCACAACAACTGTTGGAGACCGTTCCGCACCATCCCCCGCGCGTGCTGATTGGGCGCGACCCGCGCCGCAGCGGCGCAATGCTGGAAGCCGCGCTCACCAGCGGCTTGTGCGCTTTGGGGGTGCAAGTCACTTCCGCAGGCGTGGTGCCCACCCCCGCTATCGCCTACCTCACGCGTGAAGGGCACTACGATTTGGGCATCGTCATCTCCGCTTCCCACAACCCTGCCCACGATAACGGCATCAAACTCATCGGGGGCGACGGCTACAAGTTCCCCGACGAGTACGAAGCGCACATCGAAGCCCGCCTCTTGGGCACGCCTGAGCCGTTTCCATACCCTCCGCCCGAACGAATCGGGCGTTGGCACTACGACCCCCGCGAGAGCGAGCAATATTTGCTATTTTTGCTGCACCTGATGCGCGAGTTGACGGGCGAGCGCGAGCCGCTGCGCGGTGTTCATATCGTTGTTGACTGTGCCAACGGGGCTGCCAGCGCATACGCCCCTGCTCTGCTGCACGAACTCGGCGCGAAAGTGAGCACGTTCCACGCCGAACCCGACGGCGATAACATCAATCGCGACTGCGGTTCCACACACCTCACAACCCTACAACGCGCTGTGCTGGAAACCAACGCCGATCTCGGCGTGGCATATGACGGCGATGCCGACCGCGCCTTGTTCTGCGACGAACAGGGCGACCCCGTCGACGGCGACGCGATTATGACCCTCTGGGCACTCACACGCCATCACCAGCAAACGCTCAATCCGCCCGTTGTGGTCGCCACCGAGATGAGCAACCTCGGCATGCAACGCCGCCTGGAAGCCGAAGGCATTCAGCTACACCGCACCAAAGTGGGCGACCGCTATGTGGCAGAAGCGATGCGCTACAACGGCGCGCTCATCGGCGGCGAGCAATCGGGGCATATCATCTTCCGCGAACGCGCCACTACAGGCGACGGGCTTATCACCACCCTCGAAGTGCTGAACCTGTACCTACACTACCAAAAGCCCTTCTCTGAGATCGCCCACCCGTTCGAGCCGTACCCGCAAAAACTGATCACCATCCCCGTGCGCGACAAACACGCTTGGCAAACTCACCCCGACATCCAAGCGCAGATTCGCGCAGCCGAGCAACTATTGGGCACGCGCGGGCGGCTCAATGTGCGCGCCTCGGGTACCGAAAACGCCATCCGCATTATGGCGGAAGCTGAAACGCTGGAGCTGGTGGAAGCAGCGCTGACGCCCGTTGCGGAAGCCGTGCGCCGCGCACTGGGCTAAGCGCAATCTCAGCTTCAGGTAGCCTATTTGCTGGTGAGCGCGCGATGTCGCAGATTACTGCGCCGAACCAGCGCACGGAACAGCCACCACGCTTTAGGTTCAGCCGCGAAGCGCATGAACTTATGGCGCCCATGGGGCTGTTTGAAGGCGAGCAACTGATTAAGGGCGAGGTGATTAAGCAAGCGTGAGCCAACGCGGGAGTCGGCTTTTCCCGGCGTATTTATCCCAGCGTGCGCAGCGCCACGCGCGCGGGCGCACCATCGGCACCCTCAATCAGCAGCGGCATACAAATCAGCTCATAAGCGCCTGCCTCTACGCCGTCTAAGTTCAGCCCCTCAATAATCACCTTGCCTGCGCCGCACAAAATCTGGTGTACCTTCGGCTCAGGCACACCGTACCGCTCAATAGAAAGGTAATCCACGCCCACCACATCAATGGCGTGGCGCACAATCCACTCCGCGGCGTCAGGCGTGAGCGCAACGTAGTTCGCGTCAAAGTCTGTGGCAGTTGCCCAATGCGCGCTGTTATCGGTTCTGAGAAGCAAGCGCGTGGTCGTGGGCGGAATGTTGGCACTCGCTAATACCTCTGCGGTAATCTGTGGATAGCCTCGCAGGTCTGCCACCCACGCATAGCCGATAAGGCGCGCAAGCGGAATCTCGTGTACACGCTTGCCTCCTTCGTGAAAGTGCCATGGTGCGTCGATGTGCGTGCCTGTGTGCGTGCCCAGGCGCAATGCGGAGCCGTTGGCGAGCGCGCCGTCGGCAATCCGCGCAACGGGCGTTAACTCAAACGGCGGGTCGCCCGGATAGGTCGGCATTGGCTGACGCAACGGAACGCTGATGTCGATAATCATCAATGGTGATTGTACCTGTTCCAAACCTAAGTTGCCACCTATCGGTTTTGAGCAGGTGACATTCCGCGATGCGCCGGAATGGCAGATTCACATTCGCGAAAACGATCCTGTCATTCCGAGCCGCAGGCGAGGAATCACATGTAGGTAGCCATCTGGGCTATGCCAACTCAATCACTTGTCCGTCGTAGGCAAGTTCCATGCCTTCGGGCAGCTCGGCGTTGGTGGTTTCGTAGTCTAAGTCGTGGGTGAGGTGGGTAAATAGGGTGCGTGCAGGCTTGAGTTCGTTGGCGACCTCAATTGCTTTCGCCAGATGAAAGTGTGTGGGGTGGGGTTCGCGACGCAGTGCGTCCAAGATCAGTAGTTTTAGCCCTTGCAGTCGCACCCAGGTGTCAGGCGGAATGTAGCTGACATCGGTTACATAGGCGAAATCGCCGATGCGAAACGCCAAGATCGGCATCTCGCCGTGGAACACGCGCAACGGCTCAATGGTCAGTGTGCCAATCTCGAGCACGCCCGTGATTTCGCGAAACTCAATCTGTGGGATGCTGACGCCAGGGGGGTAGGGGAAGAAAATATATCGGAACACGCGCTTGAGGTCGTCTAACGCGCTGGCTTCCGCGTAAACGGGTACGGTGCGCCCTGTGTAGATTGTGAACCCGCGAATGTCGTCCAGCCCCATGATGTGGTCGGCATGGGTGTGGGTGATCAGCACGGCGTCTAAGTGTTGGTCTAAGCCTGTGCGCAGCAGCTGCAAGCGTAGTTCGGGCGGGGCATCAATCAAGATTTGGGTCTCGCCGTGCTGGATGTGGATGCTGGGGCGCGTGCGATGGTTGCGCGGGTCAGTGGAGGTACACACGGCGCACCGACAGCCCAGTTGCGGCACGCCCATTGAGGTGCCACAGCCCAGCACGGTGATGCGCACTTAGCCCTCCTTCTCTTGATGGAGCAGAGTGAGTGCGTGGCGCAAAGTAGGCACGAGCCGGTTTGCCACTGCTTGGGCGGCGACGGCGATTGCTTGGCGCACGGCATAGCGGTCGGAGCGTCCGTGCCCGATGATGCACACCCCATCCACGCCCAGCAGGGGCGCACCTCCCCACTCGCGATAGTCTAAGCGGCGCCGGATACGCCCAAACGCCGGGCGCAACAACGCCAGCGGCACGCGGTTGAGTGGATTGCGCATCAGCTCCTCTTTGACCACTTTCATTACGATTTCCGCCACGCCTTCGCTGGTCTTGAGAAAGACATTGCCCACGAAGCCGTCGCACACCACCACATCGGCGATGCCCTCAAAAAAGCTCTTGCCCTCTACATTGCCCACGAATTCGTCTTTGAGTTGGCTTTTGAGCAGTTGGTAGGCTTCCTTCGTGACGCTGTTGCCTTTGGTGGCTTCCTCGCCGATGTTGAGCAGCCCCACGCGTGGGTTAGGGATTTCCAGCACTTGTGCGGCGTAGATTTGCCCCATCAGCGCGAAATCAAGCAGGTGGCGCGGGGTGCTATCGACGGTGGCGCCGCTGTCCAGCAAGACGCAGCGCCCCGCGTAAGTGGGCAGCACTGTGGCGATGGCAGGGCGATCTACATAGGGTAGGCTACCCCACAGGAGCTTAGCAGCGACGCCCACCGCGCCCGTGTTGCCCATTGACACTAGCGCATCCGCTTTGCCCTCTTTGACAAGTTTGGCAGCTACCACCAACGACGAGTCACGCTTGCGTCGGATTGCCATCACGGGGGCATCGTCCATCGTGATGACTTGCGAAGCGTGGTGTAGGGTGAGATTCGGTGGGCGTCCGCGCGCGGGCAGGAGCGGCTCAATTTGCGCGGTGTCGCCCACCAAGATGATCTCAAAGCTCACTTGGCGTGCCGATTCCAGCGCGCCGGCGACAATCTCGTGCGGGGCGTGGTCGCCCCCCATCGCGTCGACAGCGATTCGCATCGCTTAATCTTCCGACACAATGCCTTCGGTGATGGCGACTTCGTACTTGCGTTTCTTATAGTAACCGCACACGGGGCACGCGCGATGAGGCAGCACCATCGCGCCGCAGTGCGTGCAGCGGCTCAAACCGGGCAGCTCCAGCTTGTAGTGGGTGCGCCGTTTGGCGCCCCGTGCGTGCGAGTGGCGTCGTTTTGGGTTCGCCATAGCCGTTTCCTCCTTGTGCGTAGTTTACTCTTCGCTGCTATACCACGCGCGCGCCAGCAACTCGAAGGCGGGATGCCCTAAGCGCGGCGCGCAGCTGCAAGTGCCCTCGTTGAGGTTCTGCCCACAGGAAGGGCACAGCCCCTTGCAGTCAGGCTTGCACACCGGCGCAATCGGCATCTCCAACCACAAGTACTGACGCAGCAAGTCATCAGCGTACAAATAGTTCCCCTCAAATACGGGGAATGAGTCCCGATCTTCCACTTCGGCATAGCCATACGCGCTCAGCCCAGCCGGCGTGCCCACCAGCGGGAACTCCTCGTGGATTTCGAACTCCACGGGCAGCTGGTAGAAGTTCAAACAGCGTCCGCACTCCAGCCACACAGTGGTCTTGAAAGTCCCCGAAATGCGCAGGATGCGTCCGCCGCTTTCAGCCACTAAAGTACCGCGTATCGGCTCTGCCAGCGGGGGAGCCTCTTCCCGCTCCAACCAAAGCTCGATCGGGAACTCCAAGCGTCGTCCCGGATGCTGGACGATATCGTTCAAATCCAAGCGATATGTGCTCATGGCAGCTCCCCCTGTAGCCTGCTGGCTACGAACGAAAAGTATACCCCATGAGTGCGTCAGAGGCAACACAATTGCGCGAGCGACGCGCCTGTGGACATTCGGTGAAAAAGCCCTCCTGCCAGCACGCGATTCTCTCAGCGGGTGCCTACGGACGGTGGTAGCAACACAGCGCGGTATAATCGTTGCGCATTTGACTGGCGTACCCTGACGCGCTTGCCGCTTGGGCGGTGCCTGGCGTCAGTTGTTTCGCGCAAACCTCTCTTTTGGAAGAGGGATGGGCAATGAAAATCTACCTGTACACGGACGGCACTTCCATAGGCAATCCGGGCGCGGCAGGAATTGCCTATTTGTTGAAAGACGAACAGGGCAACATTATCAGGCAAGGGCGCGAGCCGATTGGAACCGCCACCAACAACCAAGCGGAGTATCGCGCGTTGTTGCGTGGGTTGGAACTGGCGCGCCAAGCGGGCGCGGATGTCGTGGAATGGTTCTCGGACAGCGAGCTGCTGGTGCGTCAGTGGACGGGTGCTTACCAAGTCAAGTCGCCCCAGCTGCATTCATTGATGCAGCAGGCGCGCGCGCTGGCAAGTGGCATCACGGTTGTGCCCCATGCAGTGCCGCGCAACAGCCTACCCGAAATGCGTCAGGTCGATTCGTGGGCGCGCCGCGTGGCTAAGGGGCACTTGAAACTGCATCGCACTGCGCCCCGCACGCACCCTTAGCGTCCGCGAGCCTTCTTCGTGCGGCGGGCGGTGGATTGACTGCGAGCTGCGCTGCTAGCAGGGCGCGTGCGCATCTGCGCCCACTGACGCAACGCTTCAATCTCCTCACGCATCATCACCGACAAGGGCACCGTGTGGCGGATTTCCTCCAGCATATCCTCGGTGGTAAGGTCGCGCCCTGCGTCAAAAGCTGTGAACAGCCCCGCCACCACCACTTGTTCGATTTCCGCCCCCGAGAAGCCCTCGGTGGCGCGTGCCAGCCGCTTGAGGTCAAACTGCTCGGGGTTGCGTCCGCGCTTGCGCAAGTGAATCGCAAAAATCTGCTCGCGCTCAGACTGGGTGGGTAGGTCCAAGAAAAAGATTTCATCAAATCGCCCCTTGCGTAGGAGCTCCGGCGGAAGCTGCGACACATCGTTGGCAGTGGCGACCACAAACACAGGGGCGCGCTTGTCTTGCATCCAGGTGAGAAAGGTGGCAAACACGCGCGCGGTGGTGCCCGAGTCGGAGACGCCAGAGCCTTGCACGCCCGCAAAGCCTTTTTCCAACTCGTCTATCCACAAGATGCATGGAGCGACCGCCTCCGCCACGCGAATGGCTAAGCGCATGTTCGCTTCCGACGCGCCTACTAGACTGCCGAACACACGCCCCACATCCAAGCGGAGCATCGGCAAGCCCCACAAGTTGGCAATCGCTTTGGCGGTGAGGCTCTTGCCCGTGCCCTGCACACCCAGCAGCAGCACGCCCTTCGGCGCAGGTAGCCCGAATGCGCGCGCCTCCTGCGTCAGTGCCGCCCGACGCTTGCGCAACCACTCCTTGAGCAAGTCCAGTCCGCCCACATCTTGGATACTCTCAGAGGCATCGTAATACTCCAGCACGCCCGACTTGCGCACAATTTGCTTTTTCTCGCTCAGAATCGCCTCTACTTTGAGTGCCCTGTGCTCCACCACCGAGCGGGCACAGACATTTTCTATTTCATCCATCGTCAACCCCTGCGCTGCGCTAACCAACTCATCCAACTCCTGAGGCGAAAGAGCCGTACACACTTCGGGTTGACTGGCTTTCAGCACGAGCAGGATTTCTTGGAGTTTGTGGGCGATTTCCTCGCGCGTGGGCAAGGGCATCTCCAGCACGGTGATTTGCTTTTCCAGCTCGGGTGGCAGCTTGAGGATGGGGCTGAGGAAAATCACCGTGCGGCGCGAGCGATGTAGGCGCGGGTAAAGGTCGCGCAACAGGCGAATCACGCGCTGGTCGCTTAGGTACGGGTGGAAATCCTTGAGGATGGCCAGGGCGTCTTCTTGGAGGCGCAGCAGGTGGGTGATGGCTTCCAGTTCGGGGGCGAGAGTGCGCCCCGAGGCGGTTTCGGAGGGCATCGGGATGGGCGGTTCGTAGCCGCGCGTGTAGGTCCAAATGTGCAGGCGTTTCTGGCGTTGTTGGGCGATGTGCTTGATGAGTTCCTCCGCCCGCGCTTCCTCGGCGGTTTGTAAATAAATCAGCGGATAGCGGGCTTTGATAAGCACGCTCAGCTCGCGCTCAAAGTCGGTCATCGCTCTTGTAAGTATAACCCAAGCTGCCACCTACTTGAGTAGGCGAGGTTCCTCGCTCCGCTCGGGGTGACGAACTGATTGGCTCCAGTCAGTCCTGTCATTCCGAGCCGGAGGCGAGAGATCTCGGTACAGGCGGCAACGCGGGTTATTACAACCCAAGTTGCTACCTATCGGAATGGCAAAGCGGTTTTGGCGGAAGTGAAGAAGTTGCTTAGTTTGCCTTCAGTCTGCCCCAAGGCGCATATTATCAGCCAAGTACCAGCCCGCCAGTAGGCTCAAAAACAGGAAGTTGCCCCCAAACAGTGTGGTGTAGAGCCAGTCGTGCGGATAGGCGAGGGCAAACAGAAGCGTAAGCCCCGCGCAGGTGCCGAACACGCGTGCCACGGAGCGGCTTAGGCCGCCTTGTGTAAGCGCAAGCAAGGCATACAGCAACGCCGCGAGCGGGAAGCACAGCGCGCTTAGTGCCACCAACACAGTGCCCGCTGCCAGCTGCTTCTTACGCCTGCGCCATGGGAACGCCTCCTCCAGCGGGGCAATCCAACGGCTTACCGCCATCAAAAAGCCCGCGAGAAAGCCCGCTAGCCCCAGATACGCCAGCAGGTTCCAGCTCCAGCCCAATAGCCGAGGTGTGCCTGGGATGCTGTGGGCTAGTACCACCAGAAACAGCACTGCGCCCCAGCCCAGCGATTGCGCCGCGTAAAGCTTCCACTCCGCTGGTAGGCGCAACGCCGGCAGGAACGCCCTCGCAGGCGCAGGTGGCGTGGCTTGGGTACGCGCAATCATGCTCTCCAGCTTGCGCTGCAGGTCGGGATTGTGCGGATCCAGCTGAACGGCGTAGGAGTAGGCGTTGAGCGCTGCTTCGTAGTGCCCTTGAACCCGATAAACATCGCCGATAATCTCGTGCCCTTTGGGGTTTCGGGGCGCCATGCGTGTAGCTTGCTTCGCCCACGATAGCGCATCTTGCAGCCGACCCTGCAGGAAGGCACGCTCGGCTTGCATAATCACGCGGCGTAGTTCGTCTTCCCTCGGAGGCGTCGTGCGCTTCGGGGGCGGGCTACTGGCACGCGAGGGTTGCGCGCGCGGCTGGCTATAGCGGGCACTGGGCGGCTCACCCATCTGCAAGCGCAACAGCGCGTCGTAATGCCTGCGCCGCTCAGGGTCCGAAAGCACTTGATACGCCTCCTGAATGCGCAAAAACATCTCCTTCGCTTGGGGCGAAGGGTTCACATCGGGGTGATACTTGCGCACCAGCTCGCGGTAGCGACGCCGAATCGCTTCCTGCGTCGCATGCATTGACAGCCCCAGCACCTCGTAATGGTTCTGCATTACGGTTGCCCAGCAGCGCCAAAGATGGCGCTGAAGTAGCCCGCATAGAACTGAATCACGATAATCGCCACATAAATCGCTACTGCCAGATAAACCACCACGCCCAGCACATGGCCCGCTTGATGAGCGCGCAGCTTGCCCTCTTCCTCGTAGTACTCAGCCACTTTATCCATCATAAAGCCCAGTTCGCCCGTGTTCTCGCCTGTGGAAACCATATCCATCACCATCGGCGGGAACACGCCCGTGCTGGCAAAGGCATCGGTAATGCGATGACCCGCCTCCAGTTTCGCGCCTGCTGGTTCAATCCGGCGGTGCAGGTATTCGTTGCCTGTGGCTGCCGCCGCGTAGTGCACCGCTTGCGAAAGGGGCAGCCCCGCCCCATAAAGCGCGCTCAGAGCCCGCGCGAACCGCGCCAACGCCAGCTGGCGCACGGTAAAGCCAATCCACGGCAGGCTCACCGTGAACAGCCCCCACGCATACCGAAAGCCTTGCGCCTGCATCGCCAGCCGAAACAGCGCCCAAATCACAAAAATAACCAACAGGATTTTGGCAAAGGTCATCGCGATGCCCCATAGCACAGTACCAACAGGAGCACCGCCCGGAGCGCCCACCAAAGTAATCAGCGCAGGAATGAGGTTGGGTATCACAATCGCGAAAAACAGCACCAGCTTGGGATAAAAAGTAACGCGGCTAATCAGGCGACGCAGTTCGAGTTCGTTTTCGAGGTAGGTAGCGATTTGGCGCAGCACTTGTTCCAGCGCGCCACCTGCCTCGCCTACGCGGATCATCGCGCGAATAATAGGCGAAAACACTGCGGGATGCTTATCAAAGGCGTCGGCGAGGCGTTCGCCAGCCAAAATGCTGTCGCGGATACTGGCGAGCGTGCGGCGTAGGCGGGCATTGCCAGTGTGCTGTTGGCTAAGCGTATCCAACGCTTGATAAATCGGTACGCCTGCCGCTAACATCGCGGCGAACTGGCGGAAAAAGAGCGCCAACGCTTTAAGGGGCACACCCCCGAACAAGGGCTGCCATACTGTTTGCTGTACTGCGCGCGTGGGCGTGCGCGGCTCTGGCTCCGCATAAAGCTCAATCAGCCAGTAACCCTGCTTGCGCACAGCATCGCTCGCTTCCAAGCGCGTGTTCGCCTGCACCGTGCCGCGCACTTCGCGCCCGTCGGGCGCTTGCGCCACATAGCGAAAGGTGGGCATCGGCGAAATTATACCAGCACTTTTAGCGCTTGTACAAAGCGAGGCAGATGTCTGCCGCGCTCAAAGCGGGGCATGGAAGGTGTTGCCAGAAGCTTTTACCGCTTGCGAGCCTAGTGCGCGATTTTTTTTTCGACTTCTGGGGACACCTTGTGCTAACCAAGCTCGCCTTGGCAGGCTACCAACCGACACAGCAGCCGGCTCCGTTTGCGTCGGAGAGGCTCCAAACCTGCCCCTGTGTTTTTAGGTTTCAATGAGCACCCGCCCTTGGGGGCGAATGCTACCGACACCGCCTCGGTTTGAAATCGCGGAGGTACTGAACCTGTTTCAATGAGCACCCGCCCTTGGGGGCGAATGCTACTTGACGCCCGAAGCCGCCGAATGGATCCGGGAAAACGCGTTTCAATGAGCACCCGCCCTTGGGGGCGAATGCTACGGTTCACGCTTCGGCGTACCTGACACTGCTGATGGGTTTCAATGAGCACCCGCCCTTGGGGGCGAATGCTACACGATTGAAGAGCGGTTCCAGAATAGACTCAAGGCGATTCGGTTTCAATGAGCACCCGCCCTTGGGGGCGAATGCTACAAGGATCCTCCGGGAGTACTGGAAAGATGCCACTGGCGGGGCGTTTCAATGAGCACCCGCCCTTGGGGGCGAATGCTACACCGTCCAGGTCAAAGTCGAACACACTTTCAAAGCACACTGCGTTTCAATGAGCACCCGCCCTTGGGGGCGAATGCTACGCGCAAAGCCGGCAACGTCATCGCAATCGCACAAGTCCGCTAAGTTTCAATGAGCACCCGCCCTTGGGGGCGAATGCTACGCGCTGGGTATTCGTAATACCCGGCGCTAACAAATGATAGTTTCAATGAGCACCCGCCCTTGGGGGCGAATGCTACATCAGATAAAGCTGTATGTGCCACCGAGTCCCCTTCATGGTTTCAATGAGCACCCGCCCTTGGGGGCGAATGCTACAGTGGCTCTCGCAGACCATGACCTGGGTACGGCCTACCGGCTGGTTTCAATGAGCACCCGCCCTTGGGGGCGAATGCTACTTGAGTAAATACGGTCTGAAGCCAGCCGTTGCTGGCAGCACAATGAGTTTCAATGAGCACCCGCCCTTGGGGGCGAATGCTACTGCGTTGATCGAGATATACATCGAGGAACTTGCACGGGAGTTTCAATGAGCACCCGCCCTTGGGGGCGAATGCTACTTTGATAAGCAGGGTATGGTGAAAGTGGTTGATCGGTTGTTTCAATGAGCACCCGCCCTTGGGGGCGAATGCTACGGTATAGCTTACCTCAAAACACCCCCCCTTTGTCAAGAGTTTTGCCCGTTTCTTAACAATTCGCCCGAATTTTGAACTCAGCGCTTGCGCGACCCCCCTGTTGGTTTGAACTCAAGGGGGTTTGGGGTGGGGGGGTCGCGCAGTGGTTG